>Ga0316577_10000396_pt1 | contig 16717 bp, 11 predicted proteins | sample S5NA_FD_203073 | JGI IMG/M metagenome (GOLD analysis project Ga0316577, IMG submission 203073) | Rhizosphere microbial communities from salt marsh grasses in Alabama, United States - S5-7_050615r2r1 | ecosystem: Host-associated > Plants > Roots > Rhizosphere | place: USA: Alabama | collected... | reverse complement strand
CACCTGGGCCTTCCCATCTCGGACTATCTCGTGGATGAGGACGGGAATCCTCTTCGGCCCGAGGAGTTCTTCGTGCCGGGTTCCCTTCTTGAGGTTTCGACGGTTACGGCGACCCCCGTCCTGGCGGGCATGCCGGATTCTTTCATCGTGAACTTCGCCCGAAGCCCGGTCTTCGCAGTAGATCCGGGGGCTCCGGGCCTTCGGGTGCTGGCGGAGTACGGCCCGGCGCCCCTCCGGAGCGGATGGGCCTGGGGACAGGAGAAGCTGCAGGGAGGGGCGGCCCTCGTGGAGGCGGACATCGGGGCCGGAACGCTCTATCTGTTCGGCCCCCAGGTGACGTTCAGGGGGCAACCCTACGAGACCTTCCCCCTGGTCTTCAACGGAATTCTTCTGGGCGCTGCCCGGGAGACCACACTAAGGTAGAGAAGCGGAAGCGGGAACTGCGCACGAACTCCAGGAGGGTTTCATGAGACGGCGACAATTTCTCCACGGCGGACTACTGGCCTTGGGCGCCCCGGCGGTCCTCTCCACCAGGACCTCCGAGGCCATCCCCTGGGTCCCGGCCGGGAAGACGCAGGCGGACGGTTCAATTCGTCTCAGCTCGAACGAGAACGCGCTCGGGATGGCTCCGGTGTCCCGGGAGGCAATAATCCAGGGCATCGCTGAGGCGAACCGATACCCGGGTTCTTCTCGCAGGGATCTCACCCAGGCCCTCGCCCAGAAACACGGCGTCTCCGAGGAGGGCATCGTGCTGGGGAACGGCTCCACCGAGATCCTTCAGATGGCCGTGCAGGCCTTCATGGATCCAAAGCTCCGTTTGGTTTCACCCATCCCGACCTTCGAGGACGTCTTCGAATACTCCGATCCTCATCCATGGGTGGACGTCCGAAAGGTTCCCCTCTTGCCGGACCACTCCCACGACCTCACGAGAATGGCTGAGGAGAGCGACGGCGCGGACGGGCCTGTGCTGGTCTATGTCTGCAACCCGAACAACCCCACCGGGTCTCTCACGACGGTAAAGGATGTGGCGGCCTGGATCCGGACCGCCGGGGAGAACGTGGTATTCCTGGTGGACGAAGCCTACTTCGAATTCGTGGATTCCGGCGACTACTACTCCCTGGAAGGGATCGCACGGGAGAACCCCAACGTGGTGGTGGCCAGGACTTTCTCGAAGGTCTACGGCATGGCCGGAATGCGGCTGGGCTATGCGGTGGTCCACCCTGAGACGGCCCGTCGCCTGAGGGCGTTCGCCGCCGGGCCAAACACCAATCACCTGGCCCTGGTGGCAGGGCTGGCGGGTCTCAGGGACGCCACGTGGGTGGGGAAGAGCGTGGGGTCGAATCTCGAAAGCCGGCGAACGGCCTACCAGGTGCTGGATGAGCTGGGGCTCGAGTATATCCCGTCCCATACGAACTTCGTCATGCACCGTATCTCCGGTGATCTCCGGGAATACATCGATCGCATGGCTGACGCCGGGATCAGGGTGGGGCGGCCATTCCCACCCATGCTGGACTACAACCGATGCTCCTTCGGCCTTCCTTCGGAGATGGAGCGGTTTGCGGAGACTCTGAGGGACTTCCGCCGGAAGGGATGGGTCTGAGGGCCCTCGTCGGAAGCCCGCCTGGAAAGGAGCCTCCTTCCTCGCGTCGTCGCCCGGCGCCCTCCCACAAGGAGGGCGCCTTTTTCTATTCCTCTGGTGGAACGGGACCGGTCAGGGAGCGGTCAGGGAGCAAGCCCCGCCTCGGCAACGAGAATCAGGAGGGCCCTCTGGATGGCCTTGTAGCCGTCCACGTTCATCCACCACTCCGTCGGGGAGTGGTTGTCACCGCCAATTCCGCCGCGGCCAATGGTCACGGCCGGAATTCCCATGGAGATGGGGATGTTGGAGTTTGTGGAGGATCGGGAAAGGTACGGCTCCTCCCCGAAGTATCGTGTGACCGCCATGGCACGCTGGACCAGCGGGGTGTCAGGGTCGGTCTCTCCCGAGGGCCTGTCCCCGATCCGGTCCACGGCCAACTCCAGGGGCGGACCCTCTCTGCGGAGCCCGTTTTCCTCTTCCACCGCTCTGGCGACGGCTTCCTCGAAGGCAGCCGCGATGGTTCCGAGGCTCTCGGGGCTTTCGGATCGCATGTCCACTTCCATCCAGGCCTCGAAGGGAATGGAGTTGATGGAGGTGCCACCCCCGATCCGACCCACGTTATAGCTGGTCGTGGGTCCCGTGCGGGTCAGGGGGTCCGCGACGGAGGTGAAAGCCTCGATGGCTCTGCCCAGGGCATGGATCGGGTTTCCCAGACCGAAAGCACCCCAGGAATGGCCTCCGGATCCTCGGATGGTCACCCGGTAGCGCACCGAACCCAGGCCCATACTAACGATGCCCGCCATGCCTCCGCCGTCCACCTCGATGAAGGAGTCGACCCGGTGGCCGCCTTCCCGGAAGAAATGCTTGACCCCGCGGAGGTCCCCGAGTCCCTCCTCCCCCACACTCCCGAGGAAGATCAAGTCGGCTTCGGTATCCACGCCGGTCCGCTCCAGGGCCCTGAGCACCGTGAGAACCAGGATCAGTCCCCGGGTATCGTCTCCGATCCCCGGGGCGAAGAGGGTGTCCCCCCGGGTTCGGACCCGTACGTCCGTTCCTTCGGGGAACACGGTGTCCAGGTGGGCGCCCATAACCACGGTCCTCTCTCCCACTGTCCCCTCCCGGAAGGCAAGCACGTTGCCCACCTCGTCGATCCTCACGGAATCGGCCCCGGCGGAAGCAAGGAGATCGAGGAACGCGGCAGCCCTCTCCGCTTCCATGAACGGGGGAGCGGGAATCTCCGTGAGATGAATGAGGTCCCGGGTGGTCGTAGGCTCCAGCGTCTCGATGACGGCCAGCGCCTCTCGAATCCTCGGATCCGCCAGGAGCGCGGTGACCTGGGAATCGAAGCCGGATTCCTGGGCTCCGACACGATGGCCCGCCGAGAGAAGAGAAAGGGTCAAGAGGAAGACGCGACGGCGATTCCGGAGCATGGGGGGGTCCTCCAGATGGCATGACAGAATGGCGGATGAGAGGGTATCGCCCCGAGGAGAAAAAGACAACGGTGCCGAGGCATCTCCCCGTCTTGCGCGTCGTAGATCTTGGGGCGATGGTTTATGGCGTCCGGATCCAAAAGGGAGCGGATCCTGAAGGGTGAGTCCACGGACGAGACTGAGCTTCAGGAGGGGGTGTGGAGGCTGGTCAGGTACCCAAAGGTGGGCCGGGTCTCCTCTCGGTTCCATACCGGTTCGTCGAGAAGATCGGGGCCATTGCCCGGAATATCGGCGAGCACGCCGGGCAGTTGGGAATCCTCTTCTGGGCGGCGAGCGTCAGTCTGATTCGGCTGAAAGTCTCCCGCCGAGATATCCTCACTCAGATCTACGTGATGGGGGTCCAGAGCGTCCCCATCGTGGTGATCACGGCGATCCTCGCCGGAATCGTCACGAGTCAACAGGGCGGGTACCAGTTCACCGGCTCGATTCCCCTCTACGTCATGGGGAGCATCGTCGTCGAGAGCGTGGTCCTGGAGTTGGGCCCGGTCCTCACCGCCATCGTCCTGGTGGGTCGCGTAGGCGCTCGCATCACGGCGGAGCTCGGCACCATGGTGGTCTCGGAGCAGATCGACGCGTTCCACTCCCTGGGCCGGGACCCCGTCACGATCCTCGTAGCCCCGAGGCTCCTGGCGGGTGTGATCGTCGTCCCCATCCTCACTGCCATTGCCATCATCGTCGGAATCTTCGCAGGCCTGTATTCGGCTCACCTGACCCTGGGCCTGGGCACGGACGCCTTCTGGTATGGCGCGAGACTCTTCTGGCACAGCTGGGACATGCTGTACTCCCTGAACAAGGCCCTGGTGTTCGGTTTCGCCATTCCCCTCATCTCCGCCCACATGGGTTTCCGGACCACGGGAGGAGCCTCGGGGGTGGGTCGGACCACCACGGCGTCGGTCATGTTCATGACTCTTACGGTTCTGATCCTGGATGCTCTGTTCCCACCCATCTTCCTCAACTAGGACCGAACGGGTGCTCTTTTCCGTCATACATCGCCTGACCCGGAAGCCCGCGCCCCGTGGGAGGTCCGAGTGATCCGGTACCGAAACATCTACAAGGCCTTTGATGAGCCGGTGTTATCGGGAGTGGACCTCGGCGTGAACGAGGGAGAGATGTTCGGGCTCTTCGGCCCCTCGGGGACGGGGAAGAGCGTCCTCCTGAAGACCACCATCGGTCTGATCATACCGGACCGGGGAGACGTTCTCCTGGATGGGGAGTCCGTCTTTCACGGGAGCTCCGACGTCCTGGAGCGGGTTCGCCGGAAAGTAGGATATGTCTTTCAGAATGCGGCGCTCTTCGACTCTCTGAACGTCCTGGATAACGTTCGGATAGGGATTCCCGAAGGAGATCTGGCTCGCATGACGTTTCGGGATATCCTGAAACGGGTCTGGGAGGCGCTGGAGATCGTCAATCTTGAACCCAGGATGGTTCTGGAGAAGATTCCCGCTGAGCTCTCCGGAGGCATGAAGAAGAGGGTGGGAATCGCCCGGGCCATCGTGGGCCGTCCCCAGATCCTTCTCTGGGACGAGCCCACCACGGGTCTGGACCCCGTGAATGCGGCGGCCGTGGAGCGACTGATATCCCGTCTCTCCCGGGAGTTGGAAGTCACGTCCATGATCGTCACTCATGACATCGAGGGGGGACTCCTGATGTGCAACCGAGTCGCGATGCTATCGGTTGGGAAGCTGCGTTTCTGCGGCACGCCGGAGGAGTTCCGACGCAGCGATGACCCCTTCGTTCGAGCCTTCGCCGACAGAGAGGGCGCTGAAGCCGCCCTGGACAACCAACTGAACGTGGTATGACGAACAACGCATCTATGCCTCGACGGGAGGTCACTCCTCCCACGAACGAGGAGATCGACAACGCCATTCCCAGAGGTCTGGTCCGACGGGATTTTCAGGTGGGGATCTTCGTCATCCTGGGTATGGTCTCGGTTCTCGTGGCGCTCTTTCTCCTGACGGACCCCAGCACGTTCAGGGGACGCTACAAGGTCTCCACGACGGTTCAGGACGCCGGAGGGATCCGCAAAGGGGACCCGGTCCAGATGAAGGGCGTGAACATCGGCAGGGTGCAGGAGTTCTCCCTGACCCCCGAAGGAGTTCACATCACCCTGGAGCTGGAAGGAACCTGGCGCGTGCCCGTCGATTCTCGCACCCGCCTCGTCTCCTCAGGAATCCTCGGTGGGAAGACGGTGGAGATTGTCCCGGGAGACGCCACGGAAACGCTCCGTCCAGGTGGGAGCCTCCCGGGAGAGAATCAACCGGGGCTTCTGGATTTCCCCCCTGAGCTGGGCCAGGCCGCCCAGAATGTCCTGAACCGCATCGAGACCCTCCTCGATGCTCCCACCGTGGACGCGGTCCAGTCCAGCGCCGTGGAGCTTCGGGAGCTGCTCGACCAGCTTTCCACGCTTGCCGCCTCTCAAGGTGAGGAGGTTGCCCGTCTCACCGCCAGCCTGAACCGGTCTGCCGAAGGTCTGGAGACGGTGGCCGGCTCCGGCGAGGGCTGGGCGAGGGCGGTGGCCCGGGCGGATTCCGCTCTGGCGGTGGCCAACGAGACCAGCCGGAGCCTCCAGCGCGCGTCTTCCTCCCTGGAGGTGATCCTGGCGAGGATCGAGGCGGGTGAAGGTACCCTTGGGCAGCTCTCCACGGATTCGACCCTCTACGAGACGCTGACCCAGGCCGCCGAAGGCGTGCGGGCGCTGGTGGTGGACATCAGGGAGCACCCCGGGCGATACGTGAAGATCGAGATCTTCTAGTAGGGAAGGGTCCGATCCCCGGCGTCCTTTCCGGGAGTGGGCATCCCGGGGCGTGACCGTCCCGGGTTCCAGGCAGCGAGAGGGGCTCGTCCGGCGGACGAGCCCCTCTCTACTCCTCAGCGGGAGCCCGTCGGGCTCCCTCCCGGACCCTCCGTCACCACCCGGGCGCTAGCTGGAAGCCCCAGTGGGCGCCCTTGTCCGGCCTCTGCCAGGGATATGCGTAGTATGCCTCGAAGATGAGCATTCCCAGGATGTTGAAGCGGGCCGATACGCCGGTGCTCCAGAGGGGCACGCGTTTGGTGCTGGACCGGGAGAACCCCCAGTCCTGCACCGGATTCTTGTCGTCCCAGGCCACGCCGACGTCGGTAAAGACCGCCAGTTCAACGGGAACGTACGGGAGGTTGATGAGGCCGAATTGATCGGTGCCGATGAAAGGAATCCTGAGCTCCACGTTTCCGACAGCCAGGCGTTGTCCGAACATCCTGTCGAAAACGGGGCAGCTTCCGTCCGTCGTCTCTCCGCACTCCCTGACGTTGAAGCTCTCGTAGGCGTAGCCCCGGATAAGCGTTTCATAGCCCAGGAAGAGAGGTGTTATGCCGTTGTTGTTGTCAACGAGGGCCTGGCTGTAGTTGTACCGACCGTAGTGCAGAGCCCGAAACGCCAGCGTCAGGTTCAGGTTCGGGTTGAAGTACCGACGATAGTCAGCCGTGATCGTCTGGAAGTTCAGAGTGCCGAAGGTGGATCCCACCTCGAACCGATACCGCCCGCCCCGCACCGGGGAGGTGAAGGCGGAAAAGGAGTAGTCTCCCACCAGGGCCACGGAAGCCTGGAAGAGGTTCATGGGATCAGGCTCCAGTTCGTCCAACTGCACCCGTCGTTGGTGAACGACCCTGCCCAGGGAATCGAAGATGTACTGGTCTTGCTCCACGTCATAGGAATAGCGCGTAAAGCCCAGGCTGCCCTCCACCCGCCGGGTCATGGAGAAGGGGTAGGCCAGCAGCCCCGTGGCCGAATCCAGGAAGATGCGATACCGAGTGGTGTTCTGACTGATCCAGGTTTGGCCCTGCCAGTCCACTTGTCCGTACCCCCAGTACAGGTACTGATACGGAATACGCCCAACGGCATAGCCCCAGTTCCAGCGATTCTTCTGGTTCAGGTAGAAGACCTGTGCTCCGATGTCCTTCACGGTTCCCTGGGCCGAGATGGCCGCTCCCAGGAAACGGTCTCCGAGCATGTCGGAAAAGTAGGCGGACACTCCGCCCCCGATGTAGGTCCCGAAGTTATCGGCCGCTACACCCACCGAGGGTTGGCCGATGTAGTCGAGCTGCAGGCTGGGGTTGTAATCCTCGGAATCCGCCACGCGGTAGGTGCCGGGGCTTTCCAGACCGGTTTCGGGGTCTCCCAGGTAGCTCGCCACCCGGCTGGGGACTCTGGGCGCTATGGGAGACAGCTTCCGTCCCGGCCCGGGCTCCGTCACGGCGACCCGCTCAGCCCGTTCGGCGATCTCGTCGGCCGTGAGCTTGAAGACGTGAAACTCGAATTCGTCGAAGACGGAGAAAGCCATGTCACCCGAGGTCTGGGCTACGGTCATGGCGGGCGACGTCCATGTGATCCCGCTCACCGCCGTGGCCACCCTGGTGATTCGGTCCAGCCCACCCGTCTCCAGCTCCATACGATAGACGTCGCTGAACCCGTCCACGTCGGAGATGAAGTAGAGGTACCGTCCGTCCGGGGAGAACTGCGGATTGATGTGCTTTACCTTCGGTCCGAACAGGTCCAGCCTACGGATCTGGCCCGATTCCATGTCCAGAAGGGCCAGCTGAAACTTGGCGTAGGTGAGGCGCACGAAGTCCGTTTCCGGGGAGCGATCCGAGCTGAAAGCCACGTATCGGCCATCCGGAGAATACACAGGCTGGAAGTCCGCGTTCTTGTCGTCCGTGAGCTTCGTATCAACCCCGGAGGAGATGTTGTAGAGATAGATGTCCGTGATCCCACCCACGGATCCCGAAAACACGATGTTCTCACCGTCCGGGGACCATGAAGGTCCCTGAATCGCTCCCATCCCTTCGATGGCGATGGTCTTCTGGATCTCGCCGCCATGGGCATCTGCCAGGACCAACTCGTTGTCCCCGTCGGCAAATACCACATAGGCCAACCGCGTCCCGTCCCAGGACCAGGAGCCGGACGAATCGGTAAATCGAAGAGCGTCGAAGTGGGGATCCGCGTTGGAGCTGGAGAGTTTCTTCGTCTCGCGCCCCGAAGCGGCATCCGACATGTAGAGGTCGAAGGAGAAGAGGTCCTTCTCCGACATGTAGACGAGTCGACTCCCGTCGGGGCTCAAGGCCGGAGCCAGGTTTTGTGTCCCGGATCCGGTGCTGGGAGCCAGGAGGAGCTCACCCACCTCACTGGGGGCCTGGCGCCCCTCCATGAGGGGGAGGTAATCGGCCTTCAGCTTCTCGGCCCAGCCGGCCGAGAGTGTATCGGAGTCGATTCCCAGAACGTCCCGCAAGGCGGGCTCCCACCCCCCTCGCAGGGAGCGGCGGTAGAGATCCACGATGGCATCATCCCCGTAGGTTCCTCCGATGTAGGCCCACATGGCCTCCCCGAACCGGTATGGGAAATACCGCGTCTCTCGGGTCATCTGCTTGATCGTCGGCACGTCGTCTCGCCGAACGGCGTCGCGGAGCCACATGGCGGTCAGGGGATCGTCCCGACCCACCGAGAGGTATTCGGCCATCCCTTCCACGAGCCACCCGGGAAGTCGGCTGAGGGCCTGCATGCCCGCTCCCTGGCGAGATTGCGCGATGTTGTACTGGAAGGCGTGAACCAGCTCGTGGCCCAGTACGTGGTCTGTGTCCTGATAGGACCCGGTCATGGGCATGATGACCCGGTTCTTGATCGACTCCGTTACCCCTCCCGTACCCTCCCCCAAGAATCCAGAAAGGGTGTTCGTCTGCTGGAAATCAGGTGCGTCGGCGTAAAGGACCAGGGGCTTTGGACTGTCGAATTCATGCTGGAAGAGGCGGGCGTAGCGTTCGTACCAGCGCTCCGCCATGCGTGAGACATCCTCCACCACGGCCCCGGTCTCGGGATAGTAGTGAATGTCGAAGTGGGGCGTTTCCAGCACCTCGAACTCGAAGTCGTCGTACTGGACCTTGTTTCGACCGAAGTACTGGGCTTCCACCGGGAGGGCCGAAGCCAGAAGGAGAATCAACCCACCGACGGTACCCCATCGGAACGGGGAATGGGTCCCGGACCCACTCCAAAGAGACAACCGCATGACTCCACCTCTTCTCGCCTGAGGGACTCGACCGCGGGTCCACGAATCTGTCTGACTTGTTGGATTGGCCTGGGGTCGAAGATTCAGCATCAAATACCCGTGTGTCCGTCGTTAGGATCCCCACCCCGCAACCCACCGGAGCGACGACGGGTTCCCGGCGTTCCCCTCCGATTCCATGAGAACCGTGTCGAAGCCAATCCGGAGTCCTCCACCCGTTGACTGCTCCTGGCATCTATACGTTAATGGACTCCGTCCTTTCCACCGGGGAGAGAAGAGTCGCCGGGAGACTGGCCCGGATGCCCTCGTTCCAGACATATTGTCGGCAAGGGTGGGAGGCTGGCCCGCTCAGATGTCGAGGGAGGAGGTGTCCCGATGAGCCGCACGATCCTGGTTGCCACCGATGGAACTCCGGCAGCCCTCGGAGCTCTACGCCTGGCCCGGTCCATGGAGGAAGGGGGGGAGGTTCGGATCGAGGTACTTGGCGTGGTGGAACCGGTCCCCGTCTTCGACGCCGGTTTTCTGGTGGCGCTCCCCGAGATGGAGCTCTACGAGTCCAGGCAGGACGCACTTCGGCACGAGATCGAGAACCAGGTGGAGGAGATCACCGGTTCCCGTACTCGTTGGCCGACGAGAGTGGAAGCGGGGCTCCCCGGGCCCCGGATTGTCAAGTGGGCCGAGGACCGGAAAGCGGACACCATCTTTCTGGGGCTTGGTCGGCACAGGCCGGTGGATCGGGTCTTCGGAACCGAAACCGCCCTCCAAGTCATCCGGGTTTCCCACTTGCCTGTATTGGCCGTTCCGGAGGACGCCGGGAGTCTACCCCGGTCGGCGGTGCTGGGGGTCGACTTCAGCCATTTCAGCCAGCAGGCCATTTCCGCGGCCCTGGACCTGATGAAGCCACCGTGGGAGGCGCATCTGGTTCACGTGATGTCGGGTATGGAATTCCTGCCCACGATGTCGCAGGCATGGCGGGCCGACTACGAAGAGGAGCTGAGCGAGCGGCTCGAGGTCCTGGTTTCTGATCTGGATGTGCCCCGCGGCTGTGCCGTGCACGTTCATCTTCTGGAAGGGGAGCCGGCCCATGAGTTGCTGAGGTTTGCCGAGGACAAGGAGGCGGACCTCCTCGTGGCGGGGAGCCACGGACACTCGTTCGTGGGCCGCCTCCTGATGGGAAGCGTCTCGACGCGTCTGATCCGCGGTGCCCACGTGCCGGTCCTGGTCACACCACCCGAGGACCAAACCAAGGAGGTCTTCGCCGGCGAGGAGATCGAATCGGGGACCCACCCCTGGGTTCAGGAGATGAAGGAGTTCTCGAGAGCCAACCTGGGTCGCCGAACTACCCTGGAGCTGAATGACCCGGAGCTCGGCGCACAGGAATGTGGGAAGAATTTCCCTCTCTGGGGCGTCGACTACGACCCCAAACGAGACCGGCTGAACATCATGCTGGGACGTTCCGGGACCATCGACGGCCATCTGACTCATTCCATCTCCGCCCCCCAGGATGTCCGGGTGGAACCCGATGCAGAGGGAAACGCGCAGGCCCTGCAAGTTCGCCTGCGGCAGGGCCAGATCGTGTTGAAGATCCATCGGGACTGAGGCTCTCGGGTCCAAGGCACGCTTTACACTCCGGCCAACCTGGTCTACGTTCTCGCCTTCGGCCGGGAACCCGGCGGTTTGACTGACATCGAGACCTCTTCCTTGTGTTCCTGACACGGTGAACCGTCTTTCAAAGCCCCGAGCCCGGGACATCCTGAACCGAGCCTCCGGTGTGCGGATCCTGGTGGTGGGGGACCTCATGCTGGACCGGTATATCATCGGCTCGGTAGACCGCATCTCTCCCGAGGCACCGGTTCCGGTGGTTCGAGTCGAGGGGGAGTCCCTGGCCGTCGGTGGAGCCGGGAATGTCGCTGCGAACATCGTCGCACTGGGGTCGTCGTGTGAGGTCGTCGGCTGCGTGGGCGATGACCCCGAGGGTGGACTGCTCCTAAGCCGCCTTCGGGAGATGGGAGTCGGGACGGACGGAATCGTTACCGTTCCGGGACGCCCCACCACGGTCAAGACCCGAATCATGGCTCGGCACCAGCATGTGACTCGGGTGGACAGGGAGGATTCCTCTGACATCCCGGCGGACTGGGTGGAGGCCCTCCTCGCCCAGGTGAGGGAAAAAGCCGCGGAAGCTCACGGGATGGCTCTGGAGGACTACAACAAGGGGGTCCTGGTCCGGCCGGTCATCCAGGGGGCTGTCGAGATGGGTCTCTCGGGGGGTCTCCCGGTGGTGGTCGATCCAAAGCGCCTCCGGTTTTTCGAATACCGCGGCGCCACGGTCTTCAAACCCAATGCGAGAGAGTTGGAGGATGCTGTGGGTGACCGTATCCGGGCGGAGGACCCGGAATGGATGGAATCTGTGCGGGTCCGGCTGGAGGTCGAGAACCTCCTTCTGACCCTCGGCGAGCGGGGAATGGCGCTGCAGAGCGCCACCGAGGGGTATCTTCGGGTCCCGACAGTGGCCAGGGATGTCTATGACGTGTCCGGCGCGGGTGACACGGTGACAGCGGTGATGTCTGTGGGGCTGGCCGTCGGGGCTTCGTCCCTGGAAGCTGCGGTACTGGCGAACCACGCTGCCGCGGTGGAGGTTGGCAAGGCCGGAGTGGCGACCGTCTCTCCCGGCGAGATTCTTCGACAACAGAAAGCCTTTTCCCATGAGGACGACCGATGAGTGACATCTCCTTCATCGAGACCGATCAGGCCCCCGGGGCCATCGGGCCCTACTCCCAGGCGGTGGCAGTGGACGGGTGGATCTTCTGTTCCGGGCAGATTCCCATCGATCCCGCCACGGGTGACCTGGTGGGCGGAGACATTGCGGCCCAGACCGACCAGGTACTGAAGAACGTTGCGGCGGTTCTGGCCGCCGCCGGAGGCGGCCTCTCCAACGTGGTGAAGACGACGGTATTCCTGGCAGATATGGGGGATTTCGCCGCGATGAATGAGGTCTATGCGCGGCATTTCGGAGACCACCGCCCCGCCCGGGCGGCGGTGGCCGTGCGCACGCTGCCAAAAGCGGTGAGCGTCGAGATCGAGGCGATTGCCCGCCTCGCCTGACACTCGAACCCGAGATTCCAACGAAGGGGGGGGCGAAGGGGCTCCCCCGCTCTCGTTTCCGTCCTCTCCGAACCGGGGGAACAGGACATGTTTGACTGTCTGACGAATCGAATGAGACGACGTGTGGTTCGCACTGCAGCGGGTATCGGGCCCGTCCTTCTCCTTCCGCTGGCTCTGGCTGCTCAGGTCAATCCACCGGAGGACTTCTTCAGTGGACTCCGTTGGCAGAACGTGGGGCCCAACCGGGGCGGAAGATCCATCGCCGTGGCGGGTAGTGACGCCCGACCCAACGAGTACTATTTCGGGGCCACGGGTGGGGGACTCTGGAAGACGGAGGACGGGGGAACGACCTGGAACCCCGTAACGGACGGGAAGATCACCAGCTCCTCGGTCGGCGCGGTCGCGGTCTGTGAGGCCGATCCGGACGTCGTGTACATCGGGACGGGGGAAACGGAGCTGCGAGGCAACGTCATGCAGGGAGACGGCGTCTACCGGACCACCGATGGGGGGCGCACCTGGTCTCATCTTGGCCTTGCCGAGACGCAGAACATCTCCCGGGTCCGGATCCACCCGACAGACTGTAATACCGCCTGGATCGGTGCCTTCGGCGTGCATTCCATGCCCAATCCGGAGCGGGGCGTCTACAAGACCACCGACGGCGGCGAGAGTTGGAGGAAGGTGCTCTTCCGGGATGACCGGTCCGGTGCCGTGGATCTCTCCGTCCACCCCACTCAACCGAATATCGTGTATGCCGCCCTCTGGGAAGCTTGGCGAAAGTCGTGGGGGATGTCGTCGGGGGGACCCGGGAGCGGTTTATTCAGAAGCACCGACGGGGGGGAGAGCTGGGAAGAAGTCACGCGGAACCCGGGGCTTCCTCAGGATGGGATCATCGGGAAGATCGGGGTGGTGGTTTCCCCCGCGAATCCGGATCGAGTGTACGCCATCGTGGAGCACGAGGAGGGTGGGGTCTTTCGCTCCGATGACGGAGGTGAGACCTGGACCAGGACCAACGACGAACGGAAACTCCGTCAGCGCGCCTTCTACTACAGCCGGATCTATGCGGATCCGCAGGACGAGGACCATGTGTACGTCCTGAACACCGCATTCTACGGTTCGGAGGACGCGGGTGAGACCTTCGACCGGAGCTACCGGGTCCCCCACGGGGATAATCACGACCTGTGGATCGCCCCTTCGGATCCGGAACGCATGATCAACTCGAATGACGGAGGCGCCAACGTGTCCGTCAACGGCGGAACCACCTGGACGGGGCAGGATTACCCGACTGCACAGTTCTACCGGGTCGTCACCACGGCCCACCAGCCATACATGATCTGTGGGGCCCAGCAGGACAACAGCACCGCCTGCGTGGCACCCCGGGGATGGAGTCAGCTGTCCTCCGCCGATCAGTTCTTCTTCTCCGTGGGAGGATGCGAGAGTGGATACGTCGCTCCCCATCCGGTGAACCCGGACATCTTCTACGCCGGGTGCTACGGGGGCAGCCTCTCCCGCTTCGACTACTCCAACGGGCAGACCCGGGCCGTGAACGTGTGGCCGGAGAACCCCATGGGGCAATCCTCCGAGGACCTCCTGGAACGTGTTCAGTGGACCTTCCCCATCGTCTTCTCCCACCACGATCCGAGCGTGCTCTACGCGGGGACGCAGAAGGTGTGGAGAACGACCGATGAAGGGCAGAGCTGGGAGGCCATCAGCCCAGACCTGACCCGAGCCGATCCCGCCACGATGGGGCCCTCCGGCGGGCCGATCACGAAGGATCAAACCGGGGTGGAAACCTACGCCACCGTGTTTGCCATCGCCCCCTCCTATCACGACCCTCAAGTGATCTGGGCCGGTTCCGACGACGGATACGTGCAGGTCACGAGGGACGGGGGCGGGAGCTGGCGGAACGTGACGCCCGCCGATGCTCCGGATTTCGTCCGGATAAACACCATCGAAGCGTCCCCCACGACTCCGGGGAAGGCATACGTCGCGGGAATACGCTACCTGGTGGAGAACGACATGCACCCCTACGTCTGGAAGACGGAGGACTACGGTTCCACCTGGACTCGCATCGACTCAGGTTTCCCCATGGATGATTTCGTGAGGGCGGTGCGGGAGGACCCGGAGCGTCCGGGTCTCCTCTACGCAGCTTCCGAGCGGACGGTGTACATCTCCTTTGACGATGGCGATTCCTGGATGCCCCTCACCCTCAACCTGCCGACCACACAAGTCGCCGACGTGGTGGTGGCCGGCGGAGATCTGGTGATCGCCACCCATGGACGATCCTTCTGGGTGCTCTATGGCATCGACTACCTGAGGCAGCTCACGCCGGAGGTCCTGAGCTCAGGGGCCTGGCTGTTCGACCCTGCGGACCCGGTCCGCGGCCTCGACCAGACGGTGGACGTAACCTACTTCTTGCCCGAAGAGGCGGAGGAAGTGACGGTGCGGTTCCTGGACAGCGACGGTCAGGTCCTCCAGACGTATAGCGGGAGCACAGGGGAAGAGGAGGAGCCAGTGGAGGAGGAGGATGAACCGTCGGCCCGGCGGGGTGGCGGGACGCCTCGGGCCAGTACCAGGGCGGGGACGAATCGCGTCCGCTGGAACATGAGGACGGAGGGCTACACCGACTTCGAGGGCAGGATTTTCTGGGCTGCGGGTAATGTCGGTCCCGCGGTGGTGCCCGGAACCTACCGGGTCACTCTGGCGGTGGACGGCGGAGAGGTGGGGGCACAGGACTTCGAGATCAGGATGGATCCCCGGCTGGACGGAGTGACCGTAGCGGACCTCCGGGCGAGATTCGAGTTGGCCACCCGGATTCGGGACCGCACCAGCGAAGCGAACGAGGCCGTCATCCGGATTCGAGAAATCAAGGCCCAGATCGACGAACGCCTGGAAGGGACCGAGAGCCCACAAGTGTCGGGCTCCGGTGACGCTCTCAAGACGGCCCTGTCCGAAGTGGAAGGGGAGATCTATCAGGTCCGGAACCAGAGCAACCAGGACCCCCTCAACTTCCCCATCAAGCTGAACAACAAGCTCGCGGCGCTGTTAGGTGTCGTGGAGGGCTCGGAAAACCGTCCCACGGATCAGTCCTACGAGGTGTTCGAGTACCTCTCTGGGCTCCTGCAGGTACAGCTGGACCGGCTGGGTGAGATTCTGGAGGGAGATCTGGCAGCCTTCAACCGGGAGTTGGTTGGAATGGGTCTGGAGCCCGTCCGGATCGGTCCAAGGGGGTAGCAGAAACCGGTCCCATGCGGAGGTGCGTCCGGGGTCGACGGGACCCCGGACGCCCCCCCGACGGACGCCCCACCGTCACGAGCTGGCCCTTGCGGCAAGGGCCGACACCACGTCGGTCACCAGGCCACTCGCTCCGATTCTGAAGAGGAGCGGGCGGCTCCATTCTTCCCCCAGCTCGCCTTTCACAAGGCGAAGCCACCGGTAACCCTCTGTTGCCGAACGGATCCCGCCGGCAGGCTTCAACCCCACCGGAAAACCCGTTTCCCTGAGGAAGGCACCAATCGCCCGGGCCATGGCGACCCCCACGGGGAAGGTGGCGTTGACCTTCTCCTTCCCGGTGGAAGTCTTGACGAAATCAGCGCCCGCCATCATCGAGGTCAGAGCGGCCCGAGCCACTTGGTTCAGGTTGGCGAGATCCCCCGTTCCCAGGATGACCTTCAGGTGTGCCTCGCCGGCGGCTTCCCGGAAGGCACGAACCTCCCGGTAGAGCTCTTCCCATCGCCCCAGGAGGGCCCACTCCCTCCGGATGACTACATCGATCTCGTGCGCCCCTGCCTCGGCTGCAGCCGCCACCTCCCTGATCCTCATGGAAAGGCTGGAGAGACCGTGGGGAAAGCCCGCAGATACGGTGGCGACGGAGATCCCGGTTCCTTCCAGGGCCTCCAGAGCGAAGGGCACGAAGGCTGGGAACACGCAGACGGCAGCCACCCGGTCGGCCTGCGAATGCAGACCGAGCCCCCGTCTTACCGTCGGCGGGAGGGGGGAGCGAGCCGTCTTGCAGAGGCGGACCACCCCGGCGACGGTGTCGCCGCCGGAGAGAGTGGTCAGGTCGACGGCGTGGAGGACCTCCAGGAGGGGGTTCACCCCCTTTCTTCCTCTCGGCAGCCCCAACCGCGTGTAGGCTTCGGTCCGATGAGTATTCCGGGGCTTCCGGATCCTGAAGCTCCGAACCCAGGACAGGTCGAGGGCGGTTCCCTCGTTACGCCTTGTATCAATAGGGTTTAGCACGTTCTTCACACACGTCTCCATTGCCGGATTCCCTGGGCTTCGGACCGATCCCGGTCTCGTCGGACCGGGCTGCGGTCCGCGGAAGAGGAGCCTTGGCTGGCCCCAGGAAGGTAGGATCACGCATCCCCCGAAACCACCTCGCCAATTCAAATGTTCCTCCACCCCTTTCCAAACCCGGCCGAGTGTGTTATTCGCATTATTGCTGTGGAACTCGGGCCGTGGCCCCGCGGACTCGGCGGTTCGCCAATCCGGGGGCCCTCCACCGGGTGCCGTGTGTG
>Ga0316577_10000395_pt1 | contig 16718 bp, 13 predicted proteins | sample S5NA_FD_203073 | JGI IMG/M metagenome (GOLD analysis project Ga0316577, IMG submission 203073) | Rhizosphere microbial communities from salt marsh grasses in Alabama, United States - S5-7_050615r2r1 | ecosystem: Host-associated > Plants > Roots > Rhizosphere | place: USA: Alabama | collected... | reverse complement strand
CGTGGGCACGTTGACCGCCGCTCTTGCCACGGGTGAGACCTGCTCGTTCTCACCCTCCCGTCGGCGCGGGCGTGGCTTACCCGGTCCTTCCTGACCGCGCGGGCGGTGGCGCGGGCGTTGCATTCACGGTCACCGCATCATGCCATTCAACTCTCGATTGTCCCGTGACCTCGGGCGCTGCTGTGCGCTGCTCGCCGCCCTGATCGCGGCGCACAGCTCGGCCCGGGCGGCCAAGATCTGCATCGATCCGGGGCACGGCGGCTCCGACCCGGGCGCGGTGGGCTGCGGCCTCAAGGAGTCCGCCGTGGTGCTGGACGTCGGGCTCAAGCTGCGCGACCTGCTCAAGAAGGTCAACCTGCAGGTGATCATGACCCGTACCACCGACACGTTCGTCTCGCTCTCGGGACGCACGGCCTACGCCAACTCCAACGGCGCCCACAGGTTCGTGAGCCTGCACTGCAACGCGGCGTCCGTCGTTGCCACCGGCATCGAGACCTATTGCATCACCGGTGCCACCTCGTCGAGCAACGGCTACAAGCTGGCCAGCACGATCCAGCAGCAGATGCTGGCGGCCTGGCCGCTGGCGAGCCGCGGGGTCAAGAAGGCCGGTTTCTACGTGCTCAAGTACACCAGCATGCCGGCGACGCTGACCGAGATGGGGTTCATCAACAACTGCGCCAAGGACGCCAAGTACCAGGGGAGCACCGCCCACCGCCTGACCGCGGCCAAGGCGCACCTCTTCGCCCTGCAGAAGCACCTCGGGCTGCCGGTGGTCGACCCGGACAAGAAGCCCGCCGCCACCACGGGAGAGCTCAAAGGGGTGGTGTTCGAGGACACCGGCCAGGGGATCAAGGACATGTCGGTCCGCCTGCTCGGCGCCAAGGTCGTCTTGGTGGGGAAGGGTAAGAGCACCACCGTCAAGCCGCCCGACGCGTCGTGGGGCTTCACGCTCCCCGGGGGCGCGTACGCCGTCGAGGCCTCCCTCGCCGGCTACGGGAGCGCCAAGCGCAGCTGCACCGTCCAGAACGGCAAGATGGTGTGGTGCTCCATCGGGCTCAAGAAGATCCCGGTGGACTCCGGCGTGAGCGCGGACCTTGCTCCGCCCCCGGACGCCGCCGCCTCCGGTGACGAGTCCTTCTCCGGTGATGAGTCCTTCTCCGGTGAGGCGATCCCGACCGCGGACCGCGGCGCCGACGCCGACGAGGACGGCTCGGCTTCGGGAGGGGATCTGTCGAGGAGACCCACCGCCGGGTTCGGCTGCAGCGCGGGCGGCGCGCCCCCCCGCGGGTCAGCGATCCTCCTGTTGCTGCTCGGTGGTCTCTGGGCCCTCGGCCGCCGGGGACGCGGCGCGGGAGCTCTCGCGCTGGCGCTGGCGTTTTCGTTTTCGTTGCTGCTCCTGTCGTGCAACGACTCGAGGCCGCGCTCCACGTCGCGGTCGGCGGGCCCGCTGCGAGCCCGCCAGGTCGGCGCCTTCGCCAGCCTGTCGACGCCCCAACGGATCGTCAGCGGCGGCTTCATCGCCCCCGTGCTCGCCCCGGATGCCGCGCGGGTGGCCTACACCCGGCCCGGCTTCGACGCGCTGTTCGTCGTGGAGCTCGACGGTGTGGCGTCGCCGCGCGTCGTCAGCAGGCGATCCTGGGCGGGTTACCGCCCGGTCTGGCGGGGCGACGGCGAGGCGCTCGGCCTGCGCCGCGCGGACGAGCCTCACGGCCCCGAACCGCTCGAGGCGGTGGCCCTCGACGGCCGCCGGCTCGGACCCTTCTCGCGCGACCGACGTCGCGCGGCGCAGAAGGACGACTGCATCTTCCTCGTCTCCGCGCGCGGGGACACCAGCCGGGTCGTGGCCTGCGGCGGGGACCGCTTCTTCGCGCCGCAGCTGAGCGGCGACGGCAGGCACCTTGTCTACTGCGGCCTCGCCTCGGGCCTGCACCTGTACCGCCTGGACGACCGGCGCGTCGTGTCGCTGGGACCGGGCCTCCAGCCGGCGATCAGCGCGGACGGGCGGCTGCTGGTCTTCACCCGCGCCGAGGACGACGGCGAGCGGCTGACCCGGGCGGATCTCTGGATCACCGATCTCACCGATCCTGGCTACCGGACGGCCCGGCTGGCCCATACGCCGCAGCTGGAGCAGCACCCCTCGCTCTCGAGCGACGGCGCGACCCTGGCCTACTCCGCCGACGGGGCGATCTATGCCGCGCGGTTGACGCTGTTCTGATCGGGCACGGTGGTCTACCGTCTGGTCGTGTGGCGAAGCGCCGCGACGACGGTCGTGGGCCGCTGGGGCATCCACATGCGGTAGCTGTCGTAGCCTTCCAGCCGGAGCTCCAGCACGCAGCTCTTTCCCGGCTGCGTCGGAACGTTTGTGGGGGCGCGGAGACCCGTGGGCTCTCCGCAGAGGAAGACCTCGGCGCCTTCCGGCTGGCTGTGGACCCAGACCACCGGCACGGCGCCCCGTCCCGTGGCGATCTTTGGCGGCTCCCCGACCGCCGGAGCTGGCTTCGTCGACGCCAGGAGGGCCACGAGGACCAGGCTCGTCAGTATGCCGGCGGCGACGCCGAGGCAGGTGCGGGTGCAGGCGCGGGGCAACCGCCACCGGCGCCCTGCGCGTCGCGGGACGTTGCCCACCGTCTGGGCCTGCTGGCTGAAGAAGCCGGTCCAGTCCGTCGAGGCCGAGGAGGGTTCAGCCTGCCGTTCATCGGCCAGGATCTTCGTGGGCTGCTCGTGGAGGTCCTCCCGCGGAGCACCGGGCGGCGATGCGAGGGTGGGCCCGTCCTCATCCGACATATCCTCATCCGACGTATCCTTCCCACCAGGCGGCGGGAATGCGAGGGTGGGCCCGTCGTCATCATCCGACATATCCTCATCCGACGTATCCTCGCCGCAGGGGAGCACGCGACCGGAGATCGTGACGGCGCGACAGAGTCGTTGTTGATCGAGACTTGATTGGCTCATGTCTCTCGAGCGTATGCAAGCCGGGTGCCTCGCGAAGCACAGGATCAACCGACGAGAATAAGGACCGACCGACGAGAATGGTGGGGAGATCCTCTGCAAACACCCGTGTGCGAGTCGTGCCTGGCCGGCCAGAGCGAGACCTCCTGGTTCCCGGTTTCACGAGGTTAGGCTGCCCGGGGGTCTCGCATGTAAGTTGCATACCCCCCGGGGGCATCGACCTGTCTGTCGTGGAGGATGCTGCATGCAGTGGAGAGCTGCACCCAAACCCACCGGGTCGCCCGCCGCGCCGCACCCCGCGGAGCCCTCGCCCTCGCGGCTGGGGCACTACGAGGTGCTCTCGCGCCTCGCCCAGGGGGGGATGGCCGACCTCTTCATCGGTCGGCTCCAGGGGTTGTTTGGCTTCCATCGCCTGGTGGTGATCAAGCGTCTGCTGCCCCACCTGGCCAAGAGCGAGCTGGTCGTGAGCATGTTCCTCGACGAGGCCCGCCTCGCCGCTCAGATCCACCACCCCAACGTGGTGCAGATCTTCGATCTGGGTCAATCGGACGGGGAATACTACATCGCCATGGAGCTGATCCCGGGGCCGAGCCTGGCGGCCATCCGCCAGCCGATAGCCTGGCCGGTGGCCGTGGAGATCGTGGCGCAGGCCTGCGACGGGCTCCACGCCGCCCACGAGCTGCGCGACACGTCCGGGCGTCACCTGGGGCTGGTGCACCGCGACGTCAGCCCGGGCAACCTCCTGGTCACGGCCAACGGCCTGGTCAAGGTGGTGGACTTCGGTGTGGCCAGGGTGAACGAGACCAGCCCACGGGGTGATGCCGGCATGGTGATCGGCAAGTACGCCTACATGTCGCCGGAGCACTGCCGGAAGCTGCCCCTGGATCGTCGCGCGGACGTCTTCGCCCTCGGCGTGATCCTGCACCAGCTGATCACGGGACGTCGCATCTTCCAGCGCGAGTCCCCGGCCCAAACGCGCGAGGCGATCTGCAACGACCCGATCCCCGACCCGCGCCGCACGAAACCGGAGGTTCCCGCGGAGATCGTCGGGGTGATCCGTCACGCGCTGGAGCGGGAGCGCGCCAGGCGCCTGCCCTCGGCCGAGGCCCTCGGCCAGGCGCTCCGCCGGGTCGTCGAGACCTCGCCTCGCCTGTTGGCCCGCTACCTCGAGGCCAAGTGCGCCGTGGTGCTCGAGGACCAGGCGCGGTCGATCAGGGAGGCGTCCCAGCTCACCTCCATCGAGGTGCCCCCGCCCGCGAGCCACGAGCCTGCGCCCGGAACGGCGGCCGGCGGACGCCGCCGGCTCCTGCTGGGGGCTCTGCTGGCCCTGGTGTTCGCCGCCGCCTGCCTCGGCGGCAGCTTGCTGGTGCGCATCGCGGCTCCTCCTCCTGCGCTCAGGCTCGGGCTGGCGCCGACCTTCGTGCATGAAAACGCGCGGCAGGAGCTCGAGCCGTTCCTGGCCTACCTCGAGCGGCGGCTGGATCGGCCGCTCTCACTCTCCGTCGACCGCAGCTACGACGACCTCCGCCTCCACCTGGCCAGGGGCAAGCTCGACCTCGCCGTGCTCCCGCACAGCCAGGTGCTCTTCGCCCGCCAGCTCCCCCGGCCGCCTCCCGTGGTGGCCGCCATGCGCTACCAGGGCTCCACCACCTACGCGTCGGTGATCGTGGCTCGCGACAACGCCGCGATCCTGAACGTGGCCCAGCTCAAGGGGCGTCGGTTCTGCTGGGTCAACCGCAGCTCCGCCTCGGGTTACCTGGTGCCTCGACTGAATCTGAAGGACCGGGGTCTCGACCCCGACCGGCTGTTCGGTCAGGTCAGGTACAGCGGCAGCCACCTCGCCGCGGTGAGGGACGTCCTGGCGGGTCGGTGCGACGGCGCGGCCATCTCGGCGGGCTGGCTGCACCTCGCGCCCAAGCGCGGCGTCGACACCGCGCGGCTGCGCGTCGTCGCCTGGGCGGGGCGGATCCCCCTCGACCGGATCTGCGTCCGGCCCGACATGCCAGCCCCGTTGAGGCAGGCACTCCGGCAGGCGCTGCTGGAGTTCGAGCCGCGCCGCCACGCGAACCGCCGGGTGCTGGGAGAGCACTACCTGGCCGACAGCTTCGCCCCCTCGAGTGCCACCGACTTCGATACCATCGAGCGCGCGCTGCAGAGCGAGCGCATCATCCCCCCCTGATCGGCCGGGGCGCGGTCCTCAGGCTGCCTCAGGGCCCGCGGCGGGGCCGGCGCTGCGGCTGCAGGGCTGGCCAAGCTATGGCACTATCAACGCGAGGGCCACGTTGAGGATAGCCGCGCTCGTCACCACACTCGCCGCCTCGCTCCTAGCGCCAGGGACCTCCTTCCCCCGGGAGCGGGTCGGCGCGATGGTCCATCTGCCCGAGCGCCTCGCCGTTCAGCGCGCCAAGGTGGTCGAGGAGGCCCTGTCGCGGGTGCTGGCGGAGCGCGGGGGCGCGAGCGCCGTGGCGCCCGACCAGGTGTTCTCTCGGCTCGCCCGGGAGGCGCGCGGGAGGAGCGCCCGGCGACGGGCCGCCGACCTGCTCGCGAAGGCCGTCGTCCTCGTAGACCGGGTTCGTTACATCGAGGCGGTGGCGGCTCTCGAGCAGGCTCGGTCCAGCGCCGTCGCAGGCCACGCGCAGCTGGTGGACCCCAAGCTGCTCGCGGACGTCGACTTCCAGCTGGGTGTGGTCAGGCACGTGATGCAGCACCGAACGGCGGGCGCGCTGCTCGAGCGGAGCTTCGCCCTCTGGCCCCGGCGGGCCCTCGATCCCGGCGACAGGTCTCCCAAGGTGGCGCGGGCCATCCGGGACGCGGCAGCCCGCGCGCGGAGGTCTCCTCCTCCTCTGCCCGGCGTCGGAGAGATGCGCCACGCCGCCCGGGTGTCGGGAGTTGAGCGGCTGGTCCTGGTCACGCCATCGGAGCAGACCCGGTCGCTGGAGGTGGTCGACGTCCGGGTGTTCCGTCACCGCCGGGGGTGGACCGCGACCCGGAAGCAGGTGTGGCCCTCGGACGCGTCGGTCGACCAGGTGGCCTCGCGGCTGGGGCGGACCGTGGGCGAGCTGCTGGGCCTCTCCGACGGCGGAACCGCCGGCGGCACGTGCAGCAGGTGGCGACCCCTTGCCTGGACGTCCGGCGCCCTGGCCGTGGCCCTCGCCGGAACAAGCGCGGCCCTGTTCGTGGTCTCCCACCAGCGCGTCGAGGAAGCGGAGTCGCTCGGCACCAACCCCCCGTCGGTCGAGTACGCCGACGAGGCTCAGGGGCTGGAGAGCTCGGCGCGCAGCATGCGAACCGGCGCCATCGTGACGCTCGCGCTCGCCGGCGCGGCCGCGGCCGGGGCGGTGGTGCTCTGGATCGCCACGAGGGCGAAGCCCGGCTCAGGCTCCGGAGAGCGCCGACTTGCGCTCCAGGGCGCCGGGGTGCTGGTGCGGTTCTGAGGCTCGGGCTCGGGCTCCAGGGTCGCCCGGCTGGCGCTGCCGGTCTGCCGACGCTATGCTCCATCGGCTGGAGGAAAGCGATGCGTCCCCTGATCATCTCCTCGGCGCTTGCCCTCGCCGCGGGTTGCACACAGAAGAGCTCGACCGCGCCCGCACCGAGCGCGGAGCCCGAGACCAAGGAACAGGCCAGCCGGCCGGGCTTCAAGGACCTGCGGGAGTTCGACGTCGTTTCGGGCAAGATGACGATCAAGCTGCGCGCCGGCATGACGGCCACGCTCGTCGCCGGAGGCGCCCGCGTCGGCAGCGGCGAGACCGGCGTCGAGTGGGACACCGCGAGGCACGAGGACGGCGTCGTGGAGCTCGCGCTCAAGGACAGCGCGGGCAAGGTGATCGACACGGAACGGGTGGTGGTGCTCAACAGGGGCGCCGAGGTGTTCTTCAACAACGGCAGCTCGGGGAAGGTGGAGGTGCCGCTCACCGGTTACGAGCACCAGCACCTGCGCTATCACTGGGAGATGGCGGAGGGCGTGAAGAAGGTGGTGGCGATCCTGATCTGGGACGAGCCGGGCTTCGACCTCGAGCTGTCGCTGGGGCGGGGGACCTGCCCGCACCACGGGACGACGGCGGCCGAGGAGCACTCCGCCACGTCGCCGATCATCATCTCCCACGCCGCCCCGGAGGGGCAGGCGTTGCCGGCCGGCCAGTGGTTCGCGCACGTCCGGCTCGAGAACCCGCAGAGCCTGCTCGGCAAGTCGACGTCCTTCTCCATCCGGGCCTACTCGACGAAGTGACGCGGGCCAGGGAACACGGAGGTCCCGGCTGGCGCGCGTGTGGGGAGTCTGCACCGCACACGTCGGTAGGCACCGCGTGGGGTTACCGGAGCTTGCGCGCCGGCACCGGGCTTGCATCGATGGCGAGCATGCCCACGAGGACCGGGTGCCTGTTTGTGTTGTTGCCGTTGGTGCTGCTCGCGGCCTGCGCCGGTACCCGCGGATCGTCTCTGGACGGCGGGGACCCGGACGGCGCCCCGGGGCGGGACACGAAGGGCCCGCGGGACGCGGCCGTCGCGGAGGACACGACCGACGAGACCGAGGCGTCGGCCGGGGAGATGCCGGTCGAGCTGGACGCCGCGCCGGGCAAGCCGGACGCCGCGCCGGGCAAGCCGGACGCCGCGCCGGGCAAACCGGACGCCGCGCCGCCGCCGTGCACCACCCGCATCACCTACGGCTCGACCTGGATCAAGCCGGCCAGCCATCCTGCGAGCCACGACGAGGTCAAGGGCAAGGTGACCTGGGACGGCCACTGCAAGGTCGACGCGGCGGGCAACGCCTACGCCACGCTCTCCAACGGCTGGAAGCCCTACTTCAAGGGGCGAAGCTGCATCATCGCCCTGGACTACAAGGGGGCGTGCAAGGGCGTGCCGACCCAGTGCGAGACGCGCGTTGCCTACGGTCCCGCGTGGGACCCGGCCCCCAGCCACCCCGCGTACCACGACGACGTCGCCGGCGCGCTGACCTGGGACGGCGTGTGCCACGCGAGCGGAGGCAAGTCGTGGGCGCTGCTCAGCAACGGGTGGACGCCTCACTTCTCCGGCGCGTGCGACCTGGCCCTGCGCCACACGGAGTGCGGCGGGCTCCACGCGAACCCGGTGGTGGGGAGCGACTGCCCCGATCCCGGCGTGCTGAAGGACGGCGCCACCTACTACATGGTCTGTACACCGGGCTTCGCCTACCCCATCCGCTCGTCCAAGGACCTCGTGCACTGGACGCACCACGGCGGCGTGTTCTCCGCCGCGACCAGACCCAAGTGGGCCGCGAGCCACTTCTGGGCGCCGGAGATGCACAAGGTCGGCTCCAGCTACGTGGTCTACTTCAGCGCCAAGAACAGCTCGGGCGTCTTTGCTGTCGGCGCGGCCTGGTCCAAGAGCCCGCTGGGGCCCTACAAGGACATCGGCAAGCCCCTGGTCACCGAGCCGCACCCCGGGGCCATCGACGCGCACCACTTCCGGGCCTCGAGCGGCAAGCGCTACATCCTGTGGAAGGTGGACGGCAACGCCGTGGGCAAGCCGACCCCGATCCGGATCCAGCAGCTCGCCGCCGACGGCCTGTCGCGCGTCGGGCAGCCGAAGACGATCCTCCAGAACACCCTGTCCTGGGAAGGCGCGCTGGTGGAGGGTCCGTGGATGGTCGAGCGTGGCGGATACTACTACCTGTTCTACAGCGGCAACGGCTACGGCAGCTCGAGCTACGGCGTGGGCGTCGCCCGCGCCACCTCGCCGCTCGGGCCCTTCGCCAAGAAGGGCGCGCCGATCCTCACCAGCAAGGGCGCGTGGTCCGGGCCGGGCCACGGCTCGGTGGTCCGGGGACCGTCGGGTGACTGGGTCCACGTCTACCACGCGTGGGAGGCGGGAAAGGTCCTCAAGCCGCCCGGGAGGCTGGCGCTGGTCGACCGCATCCAGTGGAGCGGCGGCTGGCCGCTGATGCGCGCCGCGCCCTCGAAACGCTCCCAGCCGCCTCCGTGACGGGCATGATTCCAGGGCAGTGTCATTTCATGCTGGACAGAAACCTGGAACGTGCCCAGTATCGACCTGCAACTACGCTCTTAGGAGGAATCGCATGCGAAAGACCGGATGGATTGTGTTCCTGTGCCTTGTTGTTGCAGTGGCCGCGGCGTGCAGCGAGACGTCGGAGGACCTCGACGGCTATGTCCCTGCTGGGGATACGGGCTGGCTCGACGGTTATGTCCCCGCTGACTCGGGAGCCGATGGTACGACCCCGCCCGCGGAGTACAAGTACGTCAAGATCGAGGACCTGTCGTCAGTCTCCGGTGCCCAGGACGGCGCCGATATCGACGCCGTGGAGCTGCAGAAGACCGCCGGGAGCTCCTGGGCCGCGGCGGCCGAGTCGTGCACGCTGCCCGACGGCACCGCCTGCGCCAACCCGGACCAGGCCGTCGGCGCGAGCGACGCGTTTTGCTCCGACCCGACCAAGTGCTTCAGCAACTACGAGCTCCCCACCGACGACCCCGCCACCCTGCCCCCCTACGTCGCCCTGGGCGGCTTCGACGGCACCACCTCGGGGACGCTGATCGTGTCCATGTCCGAGAAGATCGAGAACGGCGACACGCTGTTCGTGTACGAGGTGGGCAACTGCGACGTCAGCGAGGCCTGCACCGTGGCCTCCACCACCAAGGCGAGCCCCGAGTCGGTCAAGGTCTCGGTGGGCACCTCGGCCACCGGACCCTGGGTCGAGGTCCTCGCCGCGTCGGACACCACCAAGCACCCCGACATCGAGATCCCCATCTCTGGCCTCTAAAAGCTCGACAGAAGTCCCCGCGCCTGACGCTGACGCGGATCGGTATGTGGACACGTAGCTCCCTGGTGTCGCACTCCGACAGCTGACGCGTGATGCGTCGGGCGGCCATCCCCGCGCTCCTGGCGTCGGTGTTGGCCAGCACGACGACGAACTCGTCTCCCGCCAGCCGGCAGCAGATGTCGGTCTCTCGCGTGTTGGAGAACAGGAAGTCCGCCACCCAGCGCAACGTCTCGTCCCCGTGTCAACCCCGGGAGGCTGCCCCGTGCGAACCACTGCCTGTGTGGACTGATGCTGAAGGGGGGTGAGCAACAACCGAGCCACATACGAGGCACTGATCTCGGGCGGTTGGTCGGCCGGGGGACGTGGGGGTGTCAACGGAGGGTTAACCGCTGGGGTCAACTGACCAGGCTCAGGCCTCCGTCGGTCGCAATCGACCGGGCCCTCGCGGCTGCCGCGTGCCAGCGGCCGCGGCTGAGGCGGAGCCAGAACGCGGTGCAGGTCACGAGGAGCTCCATCGAGATCCCGATCCACCCGCCCAGCGCGCCGAGGCCGGCGTGGTAGCCGAGGAGCCACATCGCGGGGGGCGTCAGCGCCCAGGCGGCGAGCGTGCCGACCACCGCGGGGTAGCGCACGTCGCCGGTGCCGCGCAGCACGCCTCTCGCCACCATGGCGCCGGCGTCGGCGACCTGGAACACCGCCGCCACCCACAGCAGGCGGGTCGCGAGCTGCGCCAGGTCGAGGCTGTCGGTGAACAGCCCGCTGATGGCCCGGCCGCACAGCACGAACGACAGCGAGCAGGCCGCGGTGTAGATCCCCGCCGCCACCATGGCCAGCCGCGCGACCCTGGGCACCAGGCTCAGCCGACCCGCCCCCACCGCCTGCCCCGCCAGCACGCTCGCGGCGTCGCTGATGGCGAAGGCCGGGAGGAACGAGAAGTGGAGCACCTGCAGCGCGACCTGGTGCGCGGCCATGTGCACCTCGCTGAAGCGCGAGATCAACACGGTGAGCGCGGTGAAGCTGCCCATCTCCACCACGAGCTCCATCCCCGAGGGCCAGCCCACCCACCAAAGCGCCTTCAGGTGGCGCCACCCGACGCCGTGCCCATTCGGGCTGCGGGTCAGGGCCACGAGCAGGCCGAGCTCCACCGCGCTGGCAGCCACGCTGGCAGCCGCCGCGCCGGTGACGCCGAGCCCGAGGCCGAAGATCAGCGCGTAGTCCAGCGCCACGTTGACCACGTTGGCGCAGACCGAGGCCACCATGGGCCAGCGGGTGTCGCCGAGGCCCTGACGCACCTCGCGCGTGCCCCAGAACAGCATCACCACCGGCGCGCCGATGGTCCGCACGCGGAAGTACTCCACCGCCGCGTCGCCGGCCGCGGGCGTGGCGGCCAGCGACGGCAGGAGCGGCGCCGCGATCCAGCCGGCGGCCACGGTGACGGCGCCCAGGGCCACCGCCCAGAGCACCGTGGCGCCCAGCACCATCCCGATCTCCTCCCGCTTGCCGGCGCCCACGGCCTGGGAGACCAGCACCTTGGCGCCGCGGAGCAGCCCCAGGGAGAAGCAGATCAGCGCCCAGGTGGAGATGCCGCCCAGACCGACGCCGGCCAGGGCGGCGGAGCCCAGCCGGCCGACGAACAGCGTGTCCACCAGGGTCATGGTGCTGTAGGACAGCATCGAGACCGTGATGGGCCAGGCGAGGCGCATCAGCTCTCCGAGGGGCCGCTGCGCCCAGGGGAGGTCTGGGCTAGGTACAGGCCGGTCGGTCATGGCGCATAGATCCCCGTTGCGTTCGCCCGGAGCGGACGAACGGAGCAAACAAACAACAAACCAAAAAAAAGCCGCGGGCCCGATTTCTCGTTGCCCGCGGCAGATGACTGAGTGTCTTTCGACTATCCCTTAGGGACCACCTCCTCGGTCACCTGCCGCGTTCTCCGCGAACACCGTCAGGATCCAGATCTGCGCGACGGTCTTCACGCAGACGGAGACTCCGTTGCCGGCGTCATACGGTTTGGCGAAGCAGAGTCGACTGTGGTTCGACGAGAGCATGTTCTCCTTTCTCCTCTACCTGGTAGCGGTAGCACTACCGCATGTCAATGTGACAAGTGGGTCATAGAGTTGGCCTGTCAGAGGACAGTCGCCGGTCGACCTTCAGGCTCCGGCGAAAGAAGGCCACGATGCGATCGTAGAGCCTGCGCGTGATCAGCGGGTCGGGCACCAGGTGGGTCAGCCGGGAGAGGGCGAGCAGCTCGTGGTGCCTGCCGGCCCGGAACAGGGCGTCGGAGAGCAGCATGGTGTGCGAGAAGTAGACGTTGTCGTCGACCGTGCCGTGGATCAGGAGCAGCGGACGCCTGAGACCGGACGCGAGCGGGATGGCCGAGCTTGCGCGGTAGCCGGCGCGGTTGTCGGCCGGCAGTCCGAGGTAGCGCTCCGTGTAGTGCGAGTCGTAGTTGAGCCACTCGGTCACCGGCGCCCCGGCCACCGCGGCGTGGAACACGTCGGGTCGGGCGAGCACGGCCATGGCCGCGAGGTAGCCGCCGAAGGACCAGCCGAAGACGCCAACGCGCTCCAGGTCCAGCTCGTGGAAGCGCCGGCCCAGCGCCCGCAGGCCGGCCACCTGATCGGCGAGCGGCACCTTGACGAAGTTGCCCTTGATGGCGCGTTCCCAGGCGCGCCCGCGCCCCGGCGTGCCGCGCCCGTCGACGGAGACCACGATGAAGCCCTGGTCCGCGAGCCACTGCTGCAGGAGGTAGCGGTGGCGGCGCGCGGTCACGACCTGATAGTTGGGTCCGCCGTAGACGTAGACCAGCACCGGATAGCGTAGCTTCTTGTCGAAGCCGCGCGGCCGGACCACCGCAGCCTGAAGCCGCCGCTCTCCCACCGCGACGAGCTCCAGGTTGACCGCCAGCCGCGGCTTCTCGGTGACGCAGCGGATCTGGCCGACGGGGCCGCCGTCCCGACGAAACACCGCGTAGCGGTGAGGGCCGGCGAGCGGCTCGAGGGTCTGGACGCGGACGGAGTGGTCCTCGGCGACCACCGCGTCGTGGAGCCCCGGCCTGGTGGTGAGCTTCCTCGCCCGGGCCCCGCCGCCGAGTGGGAGCCGGAAGAGGTGTATCTCGCGCGGCGAGCCCGCCGACGCGCGCACCAGGACCTCGCCGCGGCCCGGGTCCACGTCGAGCAGTCCGCGGTAGTTGAGCGCGGGCCTGGTCAACGACCGGACGAGCTTCCCGTCGCGGGCCCTGAGCTCGAGCTGGGCCACTCCGTCGCGCTCGGTGGTCCAGAGGAACCCGCTCCCGTCGGGCAGCCAGCGGGGCACCTGCTGGTCGATGGAGACCCAGGCTGCGTCCCCCTCGGTGAGCAGGAGGCGGCTCCGTCCGGTGCGCCGGTCCACCGCCAGGACGGCCATCTCGGTCTGTCGCCGGTTCTCGACCACCAGGGTCAGCGGGGCCTTGCGCGGCCACTTGACGGAGACGAGGTAGGGGTAGCGTCGCCGGTCCCAGGTGATCGAGCGCGTCGGGCCGCCGCGCGCACGCACGAGCCCGAGCGCCACCTTCACGTTCGGTCTGCCCGGACGGGGGTACGGCCTCGATGAGGGGGCGCGCTCCGGGTGGGCCGGGTCGAGGATGTGCAGCCTGTCGACGCCCGCGCTGTCGTTTTGCTGGTAGACCAGCTCGGCGCTGTCCGGCGACCACCAGAACCCGCGGTGCCGCCCCATCTCCTCCTGGGCGACGAACTCGGCGAGGCCGTTCTCGGCGGTGTCCGACCTCCGACGCGTCAGGCGGCGCTCGCGCTGCCCCGCCACCTCCAGCACGTAGAGGTCGCCGTCGCGCACGAAGGCCACGCTCCTCCCGTCGGGAGAGAGCCTCGGGTCGATGGCCCGGCGCCGGCCGAGCCGGGTGATCTGGCCGCTCGCCCGCTCCACCAGGTACAGGCGTCCGGAGAGCGAGACGAGGAGCCGGGCACCATCCCGGGACATCCTGAACCAGGCGATGCCGCGGGTCATCAGGCGCTGGCGCTCGCGGCGCGCCTTCTCCTCGTCGGAGAGGCGCTCGGCGGAGCCCGAAAGGAGCTGCGCGGCGCTCAGCAGGCGCCGCTCGGCCCGCCGTCGGATGTCGTATATATATAGGTCGTGCACGAAGCTCCGCGGCCCGGACCGCAGGTAGAGGACCGCCGAGCCATCCGGGGTGACGGCGATGGAGCGGGGACGCCCGAGGCGGAAGCGGTAGGTCGCCGCGTACTGCTCGAGGAAGCGGTGGTCGACCGGCGCCGCCCGAGGGCGGACCGGCGCGCTCGCCGGCGCCGAGCTGGTCCAGGCGCATCGTGGAGGCGGCTCACCCGTATGGACGGTCGGCGGAGGGGAGTGCGGACAGCCGGCGGCGACGAAGGGGACGGAGACAAGCGGCAGGAGAGCTCGAGCCCGGATCATGGGCTCGATCCATAGCACGTCTTCGGGATCTACTGGAGGATCAGCGGGATGTTGCCCGTCTCACCCAGGCCGTGAGGCAGTCGCTTGGGGAGGTTCCCGGTCTCGCCGACGCCGTGGGGCAGTCGTTTGGGGAGGTTCCCGACCTCGCCCAGGCCGTGGGGCAGCCGCCTGGGGATGCGACCCAGGCTGCCGAAGGGGTTGGGCAGTTGCCGGGGGAGATCGCCCGTCTTGCCCAGGCCGTGGGGCAGGCGCAGGGGCAGGCGCGCCCACTCGCCGAGGGGATGCCTGCCCGGGCGGGCCTTGATGGGCACGACGACTCCGACGAAGGCCTTCGTCTTCCCGGCCGGGTCCCAGACCCGGATCGTCGTCAGCTTCGCTCGAGGCTGGGACTGGGCGTGCGCAGTCATAGTCAGGCTCAGACCCAGCACCACGACCAAACCCACAACAATGACTCTCACGGCTCGACCTCCTTGGCTCGATGGCTTTGAAGGACCGACAAGCAAATGGCGATCCACATCGTAACCGTCCGAAACTAAGAGGGGTGAGGGGAAGGGGGGCATTCGAAAGGCACAAGCGCCACCGACCACAGCGTTGGCCACCGGATGGGTACACCTGTCACTATTCAGCCGCGAAGAAACAGGGGAATCTGGCGTCGAGGGCTGGCAGGCTTCTTGCTCCAACCCACGTCATGCACCTTGCTGCGCGCGCTCTGCTCCTCTCTCTCCTTCTGCTCCATGTCCCTCTCACCGCCCGGGCGGACGAGAGCTTCACCGACTGGTACCTCAAGAAGCTCGAGGTCCAGGCCAGCACCACCTCCCTGCGCCGGGAGGACAAGGCGGTGGTCAAGGCCCGCCACGCCGACCGGTTCATCAGCGAGCTGAGCCAGCGCTTCGGCGGGTTGACCCTGCGCGATGTTCCCCCGCAGGGCCGGGTGAACGTGACCCGCACCTACTACCTCAACACCGGGGATCAGCTGCCCTCGCTGCTCGGCCTGGAGAAGACCCCCAAGGGGTCGATCTCCCCGAAGATCCGCATCCGCAGCTACCACACCCGCTCGGCCAAGGGGGGCAAGACCACTCCGGCGCCGATCACCGACGGCATCTCGCTCCTGGAGATCAAGATGCCGCACCCCCACAGGCCGGGGGTCTCGCTCAAGCCGCGGCTGTTCGTGAACAACAACCACCTCAAGCTCCTGCTCGACCGCGACACGTTCAACGACCCGACGACGCGGCACCAGGTGGTGCAGACCCTCAAGGCCGATCAGCGCAACGACGCCGAGACCGTCGACCGGATGGTGGGGGTGCTGGGCGGCCTGCACGCGCACCACAAGGGCAGGAAGCTCAAACCCTGGATCCAGACGCAGTACCAGCGCACCGCGTACATGCTCCCCATCACCGGCGGGGGCAACGTGCAGGTCACCGTGGACCGCAAGGTGAAGTTCCGCAAGGCCAGGAAGAAGGGCAAGGTGCTGGAGCGATTCGATCGCAGCTGGCGCGCCGTGGAGGTCAAGATCCCCGACGAGTATGCGGCGATGAGCGACGGACAGCTGCAGAGCCGCGGCCTCGGGGTGGTGGCCGGTGTGCGTGGGCTGCAGCGCTCGATCCTGCAGCGGAACCAGGTCAAGCCCCTGCAGTCGGGCAGGGGCAAGTGCGCCGCGTTCTCCCGCCTGTCACGTCACAAGGCGCGGACGCTCAAGGCCAGGGGCCACTGGCGCTGAGCGTGGGGCGTCGTCCTCGCGACCCGTGTTCGAGACCCCTGGCACGAAATGCTCATACGCCCGTGGGTAGCTGCAGGTGCGCGCGGATGCGGGCCCAGAGGTCCTTGACGCGGCGGGCCCACTTCACCGAGCCCGGGTTGTAGCGCGCCCAGTAGCCGCGACGGCAGACCTTGACGTAGCCCGGCGGCGGCATGCGGCACAGCCTGCGCCCGAGCCACAACAGGCGCCCGGCCTCCGCCGCGCAGTTCTTGATGTTGCGGAACCGCCTTACGCAGCGTCTGCGCGCGCGAGGACAGTGGATCTGGAACACGCCGACGTCGGCGCCCCGGCGCCCCCGACCTCGCTTGTAGGCGACCAGGTTGCGCCCGCCGGTCTCGGCGATGGCGATGGCTGCCATCAGGGTCGGGTCGATACGATGTTTCCTGGCCACAGGAACGATCGCCTGGGCGATGCGTTGCATCTGCATCCGGCCGGCCGCTGTTTCGGGCTGGGCCAGCATGGCCAATGCTAGGAGCGCGGAGTTCATGGCCACACCCGAAGAATCGGGATCGGCAACGTGCCTCAAATCACCGGGAGGATCAACCCCAAGTCGATCCCTATGTCCAACTGTTCGGGATCGCGATGGATCGAAAGGGTCGGCGGACCCGCGCCTCCGATAGCCTCCGAAATGGCGAGCCTCCTTGCCATCTTGGAGGTCTTGGACCCCCGCGTCTCGATGGGCATGAGCATGATAACAGGCACTTGTGGCTGGCATGTCACTTGCGAAACAGACTCCTTCGGAGGTCCGGCATGAAAGCTCTTCTCCCTGCCCTTGGTGCTCTTGGTGTGTCGCTCGCGCTGCTCGGCTGTCAGGGGCCTCTCGACGAGGCCGAGGGCAGCTAC
>Ga0316577_10000393_pt1 | contig 16730 bp, 15 predicted proteins | sample S5NA_FD_203073 | JGI IMG/M metagenome (GOLD analysis project Ga0316577, IMG submission 203073) | Rhizosphere microbial communities from salt marsh grasses in Alabama, United States - S5-7_050615r2r1 | ecosystem: Host-associated > Plants > Roots > Rhizosphere | place: USA: Alabama | collected... | reverse complement strand
CTGCGTCCGGGCACTCCGTCTGGAGATAGACGCCGAGCCGCGCCCGCGGCGGCGACTCCGGTCCTCGCATCCGGAACCAGAACGTGCCCGGTTCCGCTTCGGACGACTCGACCTGTCGCCACTCCGCCGGCGGAGCCGACGGCGTCGGCTCCTGCCCGGCCGCCGTCCCGGTCACCGCCACGACCCCGGTCGCCAGGAGCGCGATGCCCCGGCTCGCCGACCGACGGCCGCTCCCGGCCCGCGCCCGCACGGTCAGTACTCCGCGGACGTGAGACGGAGCGCGCGGCCCAGCTCTCCGGCCACGGCCTCGCGCTCGTCCACCACGTCGAACAGGAAGTTGTTGAGGACCGGGTCCGCGGGCGCGGACCGGAGCGCCTCCCTCGACGCCTCGATCAGGGCATCGAGCCGCATCAGACGTTCGGCCGCCGCCGCCGGGTCCGCGGCGATCTCGGGACCGGTCGGACCCTGGTCCCGCAACTCCTGGAGCCGGGCCGCCGTTCGCACGTAGGCCTCGGTCGCTCCTCGGTCTTCGGCATCGGCGAGAAGCGCGGCGCCCGGAGGAGATGCGGCTCCGCCCGACGCGACGGCGTCCGCGCCCGCCGGATCCGCGCCCGGCGACAGGAGCCGGCCGACGCCGAGCCCAGCCGCGAACAGCGCGACGACCGCCGCCGCCCACATCGGTCGGACCCGGGCCGGAAACGACCTCACGCGGGCGCGTCTGTCGACGGACTCGTGGCCGAGACGTGCCCGGATCGCCTCCCAGGCGCCGACCGGCGGCGCCAGCTGGGGAAGCGCCGACAGCGCCATCCGCATCCGGCTCATCTGCTCGTATTCCCGGGCGCACTCGGCACACGCCCGGATGTGCTCCGTTCCGCCGGAAACCGACTCCGGCTCGTCGAGGAGGCTCGAGATCTGCTCCCGGCTCAAGTGCTCACGCATGATGTCCCGCTTCGTTCCTTCCCCGGGCGGGGGCGAGCAGCTCCCGCATGCGCGCCCGCGCCTTGTGCAGCTGTGACTTCGACGTCCCCACCGCGACCCCGAGCCGCTCGGCGATCTCCTCGTGGGTCCACCCTTCCACGTCGTGCAGGACCAGGACCCTCCGGTATCCCTCGGGAAGCCGGTCGAGCGCCCGACCGAGAGCCCGCTGGTTGAGAACCGTCTCGTCCGGGTCGGGGGGCGACGGCGGTGCATCGGCCGCGGCCTCCACGTCCGGTCGCCGGCCGCGGCGGCGCAACTGGTTGAGCGCCGTGTTCACCGCCAGCCGGTGCATCCAGGTCCCGAACGCCGACTGCCCCCGGAACGAGCCGAGCTTCTCGAACGCGCGCACCCACGCGTCCTGAGCCACGTCCTCGGCCAGGTGGTCGTCCCCGACCAGTCGGCGCACCACGGAGTAGACCCGGCCCGCGTGGACCGTGTACAGCGCCGCCATCGCGGCCGGGTCTCCGGCCCGAGCCGCCTCGAGCAGCCGGGCCTCGGTCACCTGGATCTCGTCGAGTCTTCCATGGTCGCACCCGTTGGACCGTCGACCGGACCTGAAGGGTTGCCCTCCAGGATCCTTCGGAGACTACCCCGGCCCCCCGCGGGAGGTCTCCCGGAACCTCAGGGCCGCGGAGCGAGCCTTCGGATGAGGGGCGGCGCCGCGAGGAACGCCACGATCGCGAAGACGACCCCGGCCGCCGCGTCGACGCCGTAGTGGAAGCGCCCGTAGACGGTGCCGAGCGTGAGGGCGATCGCAAACGGGGAGAGGAGCCAGAACGCCCGGCGGTTCACCGCCCCGGCGGACAGCCACGCGGAGAGGGTGGCCGCGACGTGCGAGCTCGGGAACGCCGTTCCCTTCGACGAGCCGCTCTCGAGTATCCTGTGGACGATTCCGAACACGACACCCTCCGATGGCGGACCGTCGATTTTCGGGAAGTCGTAGCGAGGGCCGGCCACCGGGAACACGGCAAAACAGAGGTAGCAGAGAAAGAAGCCGAGAGCGGTGGTGAACGCCGCGCGCTCGAGTCCGTCGCGCCCGCCCGCGGTCCACGCCGAGATCAGGGCCGCGGGGACGACCAGATAGTACGACACGTACCCGACGTGGAGCATCTCGGAAAACCACAGGGAGGGAATCCAGTCGCTCGCCTTCACACTGAGCTGCACGCCGAACAGAGTCTCCTCCCACCGCTGGACGATCGCGTCGTGATACCCCGGGAAGAGGAGCTGATTCAGAGTCGCGAGCTCCATGTAGAAGAGCGGCGTGAGGGCGACCGGCCACACGATCCGGAGGAAGGCGAGCAGGGAACTGCGGGGCCTGGGAAGCCTCCCCAGCGCGAGCACGCCGGCGATGCCCGCGGCGTGGGCCGCCGCGATCCCGAGCCCGGTCGTGCTCCGCGAGACCAGAGCGAGGATCCCCGTCGCGGCCAGGTACGCGATCGCGAGGACATCCACGGAGAGGAGGCCCCGCGGCCGCGCGATCTCCCGCGCGAGGGGCGCCGCGCCCGTCACGGTCGCATCCATCCCACCTCCCGATACCAGTTCGCCGTCTCCGCGAGTCCCCGCCCGAGGTCGACGGAGGGCACCCACCCGATCGCGCGCTCGGCGAGACCGAGGTCGCACGTCCAGCTCAGGCGAGTCAGGTCGTGTGCCCGCCGTCGGTCCAGCTCGGGCGCGCGTCGAAGCAGCTCGGCGGCGATCTCCGCCAGCGAGCCCGCCGCGAGGAAGAGGAGGCGGGGAACCCGCACGAGGCGGACCGGGCGTCCCACGGCCTTCCCGAGCGCGGTCGCCACCTCGTCCCAGTCGTGAACCTCGGGTCCGCCGATCGCCACGGGACCCGGATCGGCCCCAGTCGCCAGCAGGCCCCGGAGCACGGCACGCGCCACGTCGTGCGCGTGCACGGGTTGGAGCCGGCCGGGACCCGGCGGCGCGGGCACCAGCCCGAGAGCCGCCAGTCGGAACAGCGGGAGGAGGTCGCGGTCCCGAGGCCCGTACACACCTCCCGGCCGGAGCACGCGCGTCGCGAATCCGCCACCCGCGCGGGCGGCCACCGCCGCGAGCCGCTCCTCCGCTTCGCGCTTGCTCGCGCCGTACGGGCTCACGGGGCCCGCCGCGCCGTCCGGTCCTCGCGCGGCGAGGCTGCTCACGAGGACGAAACGTCCGACCCCGACGGCCACGGCCGCCTCCGCCACGCTCTCCGTGGCCTCGGCGTTCACCCGGAAGTACTCGGCATCCCGGCGGGCGCGCGTGAGGCCCGCGGCGTGGACGACGTCGGTCACTCCCTCGAGCGCGGCCCCCACGGACGCCCGGGAGCCCAGGTCGGTGCGCCGGGTCTCGACGGGGAGCCCTTCGAGCCATCGAAGATCGCTCGAGCTCCGCACCGTGCACCGCACCTCGAATCCCTCCCGGACGAGCGTTTCGGCCACGTGGCTGCCCACGAAACCGGTGGCTCCGGTCAGCAGCACGCGACGCGGGGAATTCACGGTCGGGGGAAGAGGGCCACGTCGGGCGTCAGAGTGGCCGGTCGTAGATCCGGTACCGCTTGTAGATCTCGGACCCGATGCGCTCGAGCGGCTTCCGCATCGCCACGTTGTCCTCGAGAATCCAGGAGAACTCGCCCCCCATGATCCCCGACGCCCGTCCGTGGCGGAACAGGGCCATGATCAGGAGGTTGTCGATCCCGAGCCCGCGCGCCTCGGGGACGAGTCCGAGCGTGAGCACGCGGCAGAAGTCGATGCCCCGCATGTGACGCAGGACCTTGAGAATTCCGAACGGGAACAGCCGTCCCTTCGCGTGACGAAGGGCCCGGTTGTAGTCGAAGAGCCAGAGCGTGAATCCGATCGTGTCGCCCGCCTCGTTCTCGGCGAAGATCACCTGCTCGGGCTGCCGGGCCACCAGGGGCTTCAACTGCCTGGCCATGTGCTCGATCTCGGGGTCCGTCATCGGGACGAACCCCCAGTTCTTCTCCCACGCACGGTTGTAGAGGTCGCGAACCCGTTTCAGCTCCGCCTCGAAATCGTCCATCCGCAGGGTACGGGTGCGCACGCCGAGCCGTTCGGAGAGCTTCTTCTCGCGTCGCACGAGGGACTCGGGCGGGATGCTGGTCCCGAGCCGGTAGGCGATGAGGTCCTTCGCCTTCTCGAACCCGGCTCCCTCGACCAGCTCGGCGTAGAACGCCGGGTTGTAGGGCATCATGACCACGGGCGGATGCTCGAACCCTTCGACGAGGAGGCCCGCCTCCTCGTTCGTCGAGAACGACGTCGGCCCGCGAATCGTCTCCAGGTCCCGCTCCCGCAGCCACGCGGCGGACGCTTCGAACAGGGCCTCCGCGACGGCCGGGTCGTTCTCCGCCTCAAAGAAGCCGAAGAACCCGACGGCTTCCTCGTGGAACGCGACGTGGTTCCGGTTGTGGATCGCCGCGATCCGCCCCACGGCACGATCGCCGGCGTAGGCGACGAACGGCTGGACCTCCGAGTGGAGGTGGAAGGGGTGTCGCCCGGGGTCGAACATCTCCTTCACGTCCCGCGTGAGCGGCGCCACCCACTGCTCGGTCCCGGCGTAGAGTCGATGGGGGAGGCGGACGAAATCGCGGAAGACCCGCCCCTCGGCGGGCACGACCCGCAGCGTGCGCGCGGTGTTCATCGCGGCCTCAGATCACCCCGAACTGCTTCCCGGTCCGCTCGAGGGTTTCGAGAACGAAGTCGAGCTGCTCGTCCGTGTGGGTCGCCATGTAACTCGTGCGGAGACGGCAGCCGCCCTCGGGCACGGCGGGGGGCACGACAGGATTCGTGAACACGCCCGCCTCGAACACCGCCTTCCACATCGCGAAGGTCCGGTCCATCGGACCGATCAGGATCGGGATGATGGGGGTCTCGGTGGGCCCGATTTCGAACCCGAGTCCCTTCAGCTCCTGCTGCATCCGGCGCGTGTTCGCCCACAGCCGCTCGCGGCGCTCCGGCTCCGTCCGGATGATCTCGAGCGCCTTCAGCACCGTGGCCACCGCCGTCGGAGGCATGCTGGCGCTGAAGATCAGGGCCCGCGCGTGGAAACGCAGATAGTCGATCACCACGTCGTCACCGGCGACGAAGCCCCCGATCGACGCCAGGGACTTCGAGAACGTCCCCGTGATGAGAGCGACCTCGTCGGTGAGACCCCAGTGCGCCGCCGTCCCCTCGCCATTCGGGCCCAGAACGCCCAGCGAATGGGCGTCGTCCACCATCAGCGCCGCCTCGTGTCGCCTGGCCAGCGGGACGAGCTCGGGGAGGTTCGCGATGTCACCTTCCATGCTGTAGACGCCGTCGATCGCGATCAGCTTGCCGCGCTCCGGGTCGGTGGCCTCGAGTAGCCTCTCGAGGTGGGCGTAGTCCTCGTGGCGGAAGCGCTCGATCGTCCCGAACCCGAGGCGGGCCCCGTCCTGGATGCAGGCGTGGTCGAGCTTGTCGAGATAGACCGTGTCCCCGCGCGAGATCAGGGCGCCGATCGTGCCGAGGTTGGTCTGGTAGCCCGTGCTGAAGACGAGCGCGGCCTCCTTCCCCGTGAACTCCGCGAGCTCCGCCTCGAGCCGGTCGTGGAGATCGAGGTTTCCGTTCAGGAACCGACTTCCCGTGTTGCCGCTGCCGTACTTCTGGAGGGCATCGCGGGCCGCCTCGAGGATGCGGGGATCGTGGGTGAGGCCCATGTAGTTGTTCGAGCCCACCATCACCTTCGTGTGGCCGTCGATGACGACCTCAGTGTCGCGCGACTCCGTGATCGGCTGGAAGTACGGGTAGAGACCTGCGGCGCGGTACTCCCGGGCTGCCGTGAACGCGGCACACTTCTCGAACACGTGCATTCGGCGCGACCTCTCGAGGGTGGCGTGGGACCGGGGGCGCCACGCCCCCCGGGCGGGCTCCGTCCGATCGCGAGAAGCTACCCCGCGCGTCGGGGGCAAGCAAGAAAGAAAAGGCGTTGATAGGCCGATGAAATGGCCCGCGCAGGGTACGGGCCGCGTCCCGGACGGGAACGGCGAGGCGCGTTTCGGGGAGGCGTGCCGGACGGGAACCCCAGCCCGAGGAGAGGGGGATGACAGACAGGGAAGCGAGGGACGCGGAGATCGCCTGGATCCAGCGGACGCTGGATCTCACGATCCGGTCGCTCGGCGCCCTGGCCGAGACCGCGACCTCCGCCGCCGGCATGGAGCCCGTGGGCGCGATTCGCGACCTCTCCGATCACGCGGCCATCTGGGCGGAGCGCCTCGACGCGCTCCGCGGTGGTACGGACCGGTTCCAGGAACACCCTCGGGCGGCGCGCGACGCGGATCGAATCGCCTTCGAGGCGCTCCGGGGCCGGATCGCGAGCGGCCTCGCCGCGCGACTCGAAGCGACCGATGCCCCTCTCGGTCCGGACACGCGCCGGGCCGCGCTCTGCTGCGTCCCGGACCTCGAGAGACACGCCAGGCGGGCCGCCGCGGAACTCTTTCTCGCCGGGCGTCGCGGGCTCTCCGGGCGAATCCGCGAGGTCCGGGACGGACTCCCCTCGCCCCGGGAGTTCCTGCAGGAGCCCTTCGCACGACGCAGACCGGTCCACGCCCCCGTCGCCGAGACGAGCCATCCTTGCCCTCCCGTTCCGCGACGGGCTTCCTTCAAGGCTTGAAGCATGCGACGCGACTCCCGTTCTCGATCGTGGCGCTGGCGCTCGACTCCTCCTCCCGTACGCGGGCCCTGGAGGGCAGTGCCGCGCCGACCCCGGGGGCCGCCGTTCCGGCGGCCGGTCCCGAGGCGACGGTCCCGGCCGCGCCGGCGCCGAGCACGCCGCGGCGAAGGCAGATGCCGCGGACCCGCGCGCCCGCGCTCTTCCCGATCCTGGACGGCATGTGACGAAGTTCTCGTCGATCTCGCGCGGGTGCACTATGTTGAACGGGTTCGTCTCCGGCCTCCCGTGCATACGGACGCTGCGCCGACGAGACGAGTCGGCTCCGCGACCGGCCATCTCGCCCACGAGTAGTCCGCACTGCCCCGATCCCGGGGAAACCCACCGCGCTGGCGCCGGAAAGAGGAGCCACAATGGGCACACGGCTTGGAGCGTTGCTCGCACCCGCGGGCATGCTCGGAATCCTGGCGTTCACCAGCTCTCCCGCCCCGGCCGCGGGGCACACATCCGGGACGCGCCGGCCGATCGCCGAGATCAGGGCCGAGCTCACGTCGCACTCGCTGGAGAAGATTCCCAGTTTCTCCCGGCAGACAGGGCTCGCCTGCAGCGCCTGTCATACGGCGTTCCCCCAGCTCACCGAGTTCGGGCGGGCGTTCAAACTGGGCGGCTACACCACGCCAGCGTCCGATCAGGTCGTCTCGGAGAAGGAGGGCGACGACGAGTCGCTCCAGCTCAGTCTCATTCCGGGCCTGTCGGCAATGTTCATCGCGTCGATGAGCTCCATCGCCAGGGAGGAGCCGGGAACGCAGAACACCAACGTGGACTTTCCCCAGGAGCTGGGCCTGTTTCTCGGGGGGGCCATCACGCCGCATCTCGGCGGGTTTCTTCAGGTCACCTACGAGTCGGGCGGGGGAACGGTCGCAATCGACAATGTGGATCTGCGCTACGCCAACCGAACGAACCTCGGTTCGAAGGCACTCGAGTACGGCTTCAGTCTGAACAACAATCCGACGGTGCAGGACGTGTGGAACACGGTTCCGGCATGGGGATTTCCTTTTACGGAATCGGCGACCGCGCCCTCCCCGTCGTCCACACCCCTGCTGGAGGACGACCTGGGCGGACAGGTGGCCGGGCTGGGGGGATACGTTCTCTGGAACGGCCTCGTCTACGGTGAGCTGACCGCGTATCGCTCCGCGCCTCAGGTATCGTCCAACCCCCCGGACGACACATCCGAGAGCACGATCAAGGGCGTCGCGCCGTACTGGCGCGTCGCGCTCCAGCACCGATTCGGATCCCACTACCTCGAGCTCGGGACATTCGGCTTCTCGACTCGCCTGTACCCGGAGGGTGTGACGGGCGCCACGGACCGGTTCACCGACCTCGCCCTCGACGCGCAGTACGAGGTCCCGCTCGGCGGCGGAGCTTTCGCCGCGCACGCGACGTGGCTCCACGAATCGCAGAGGCTCGAGGCGACGTTCGGGTTGGATGGAGCCGCGCGTCCCGAGAATTCCCTCCACTCGCTCGGCCTGGACGCGACGTGGACGACGCGGCCGCGCGTCGATCTCATGGTGGGGTTCCGCACGATCGGGGGAGACAGCGACGCGGTTCTCAACGCGCCGGACCCGGTGACCGGGAGCCGGACCGGAAGTCCGGCGAGCACGAGCTTCACCGGCGAGGTCGCGTGGCGCCCGTGGCTCAACACGCGGTTCGCAATCCGGTACACCCTGTGGACGGAATTCAACGGCGCCGCGACCGATTACGACGGTTTCGGACGCGATGCGGGAGACAACGATACCCTCTACGTCTACACGTGGCTCGCTTTCTGAGTCCGGAGGGCACGGACGCCGGACGGGCAGGAGCGGACGGGATCCATAACCGGTCCGTCGCGGCGCCCCTACCTTGCCCGACTGCGCCGCGGCGGGCATTCTCCGCGGCGTGAAGCATGTGACGCGACTCCCGCTCCGGATCGTTGCGCTCGCGCTCGCCGCCGCCCTCTCCTCCTGCGCGCCGGCCGGCGCGGGCGGCGCCGCGCCGTCGTCCGCGCCCCCGCTTCCGACGTCTACCCCCGACGCGGCGAACCCGGCCGCGGCGACGGACAGCGCCGAGCGCGTTGCCGCGACGACCGACGCGGAGGACCTGCGGGCCCGGGCGGCGGAGGCGCGGGCGGCGATCGCGCGGACCGCCCCCCCGATTCTGCCGTTCGGCGCGACGTGGAGGCCCGTTCCCGAGGAAGGGTCGGCCTTTGGAATCCGGCTCCTCGAGCGTCCCTCCGGGCGCACTCCGGAGTCCGTGGACGGCGAGTTCGCCGGCCGGCCGGTGCGCTTCGGGCGCCTGAACGGGGCCTGGTACGGCATGGCCGCCGTCCCGATCGGAACGACCGGGCCGCAGGAGCTCCTGCTCCGCTTCGGGTTCGCGGACGGGAGCGAGAGCGAGCAGCGGATCCCGATCTCCGTGGAGGGACGGACCTTCGATGCGACACGGCTCCGCGTCGCTCCGCAGTACTCGTCGCCGCCGCCGGAGGCCCTGGAGCGGATCGCACGCGAGCGGGAGCTCGTCCGGTCGGTGCTGGACGCCGCCACCCCGGACTGGCTGATCGAGGAGCCGTTCCGGGCGCCCCGGCCCCTCACGGTGACCGCGCCGTATGGACAGGAGCGCGTATTCAACGGCGAGCTCCAGAGCCGGCACACGGGCCTCGACCTCAAGGGCGCCACGGGGGAGCCGGTCCGCGCCGCCGCCCGCGGAAGGGTCGTGATCGCGCGCGACCTCTTCTATTCGGGCAACGGCGTCTATCTCGATCATGGCCACGGCGTCTACACGGGGTACTTTCACCTCTCCCGGATCCGGGTCGCGGAGGGCGAGATGGTCGAGGCGGGCGAGCAGGTGGGAGACGTCGGGGCGACCGGCCGCGTGACGGGCCCGCACCTTCACTGGTCGCTCTGGGTGGCCGGCGCGAGCCTGGATGCCTCCAGTCTTCTGGAGATGGAGATTCCGGTCCACGCCGGGGCCGCTCCGACGAACTGACTGACCCGCCTGGGCCCCCGCGGCGTCGCGTGCTTGCCGGCCCGGGACCCTGCGAGCAGTTTCCTCCCTCGAATCACCCCCACGACGAAAGCGACATGACGAAGATCGCGCTCGTACTCAGCGGAGGCGTCTCGCTCGGCTCGTACACCGGCGGAGCCGTCACCGAGCTGCTCCTCGCCCTGGCCCGGAACGAAGCGTCGGGCCCGGTTCGCATTCACGTGATCACGGGAACCTCCGCCGGCGCCCTCAACGCGGCGCTCGCGGCCCGGGCGCTCGCGGTGAATCCCGGGGTCGTCCCCTGGATCGAGCGCGCCTGGCTGGACGGCGCCGACGCGGGGCACCTTCTCAACCCGAAGCGGAAGGACCGCCGGGGGGCGCTCGACCCCCGGGTGCTCGAGGACCTCTCGCGAGCCCTGGTCACGGCGGGACCCGCCTCCGACGACGCCGTCTCGCCAGCGCTCGGCGTGCCCCTGCGCGTCGGGATCACGCTGTCGAGCCTTCACGGCATCCGGTACGACCTGCGCTACGGCTTCCTCAACGTGCCCGATCGGAAGTTCGGAACCCGGACCTACTCCGACTGGATCGACGTGGAGGTCCGGGGAGGGCGGCCGAACGACCCAGCCTGGGAGCGACTGCGCGAGGCCGCGCTGGCTTCGGCGGCATTCCCGTTCGCCTTCCCCCCGCGCCCGCTCGCGCGGCGCAGGTCCGAGTATCCGGGCGCGCACCTGCCGGGTTCCGGGTCGGACGAAGTCGAGATGTGGTACGTCGATGGCGGCCTGTTCGATGCGGCGCCTCTCGGTCTCGCGAAGGACCTCGTGGAACGGGACCCGGACCACCGGAGCGAGGACTGGCGCTACATCCTGGTGGAGCCTTCCCTCCGGACGACCGGAGGCGGCGGCGGCCTCGCCGGTGCGCCGGATTCCCTCGCGGCCTTCGCGGGAGACCTCGCTCGGGCGGTGCTCGGACAGGGCGCCGCACTCGACTGGATCCGCGCGAACCGCGTCAACGCACGGCTCGAGATCCTGCACGCCCTGCTGGCCCGGCTTCCCGAGATGGACGATCGGATCACGGACCCCGAGGACGTCGTGCTCGGTCGGTACATCGGCGATCTCGCCGAGCGGGTCGCCGAAATGAAGGTGGCCGTCGATCCGACGGGCGCGTCGGCGCGGGGAGCCGACCCCGTGGTCGACTACCTGGACGGAAACCTCGCACGGATCGAGGCCGACCCCCGGTACCGCGAGGTCCTCGGCTCCGCGGACTCGCGCTCCGGACGCGCCCGGCTCGCGAAGTTGATCTTCGTGCTCGAGGCGGCGAGCGGCCTTCGCGACAAGGACATCATGCGGCTCTACCTGCTCGCGCCGGAGTCCGACGCGGAGCTCGCGGGAGACTATCTCGGCGGGTTCGGCGGATTTCTCCGCCGGGAGTGGCGCGCCCACGATTTCCGCTCCGGTCGGGCCGACGCTCGACGGCTGCTGGAGCAGGGGCTCTCCGACGTCATCTCGTACACGCCGGACGAGGCGGGAGCCTACGAGACGGCGGCGGTGGAGCCCGGCTGGGACGCCGTGCCGCCCGAAGCGCGGCGACGGTTGGAAGCGGCGTTCGCCGCGGAGGCCGACTCCGTCATCGACGAGCTCCGGCCGGGAGCCATGGCCGGAGCTCTGGGCTGGGCCTGGAAACCTGTCGTGCGCCGCTGGCTGACCGAGCGGGCGCTCCGGGCGATCGCCACCTCGCGCTGATCGCGCCGCCGGGCGGGACGATCAGACGGCGGCCGCCTCCCGCTCCTCGAACCCGACGATCCGGCCCGCGAACGCCGAGGCGAGCACCGTGAACGGGCTGGCGAGATAGACCTTTCCGGGCCCGCTGCGACCGGGGAAGTTCCGGTTGATCGAGCTCACCGTGACCTGGTCGGGCGAGCGACTGATGCCCGGACCCGCGTTGATGCAGGCACCGCAACCGGGCGCCAGGACGCGGATCCCGGCCTCGACGAACAGGTCGTGCCACCCTCTCTGCTTCGCCCACCGCTCCACGTCGACAGAGCCGTACTGCAGATAGGCGTCCACGCCCTCCGCGACCCGGCGTCCGTCCTCCAGGGCCCGCTCCACGACACGGACCGCCATGGCGATGTCGTCCCGCTTGCTCCCGGTGCAGGAGCCCGCATACACGATGTCGACGCGGACGTCGCCGAGGTCCGAGACGGGAGTGCCGTTCCCGGGGTCTCCCGGCGTCGCGACCATCGGCGAGAGTCGCGAAGCGTCGATCGTCATCGTCCACTCGTAGTCCGCGCCGGGGTCGCCGCGCAGCCCCCCGGTGAGGGATCGGGCCTCCGCGGGATCGAGGCCCCGGCGCTCCACCAGGAACTGAACGGTCCGGTCGTCGGGGGCCACGATCCCCGTGAAGGCCCCGACCTCGGCGGCCATGTTCGTCAGGGTGGCCCTCTCGTCGACGCTCAACGCCTCGACCGCCTCCCCGCCGTACTCGATGATCTTCCCGATCGCCTCCCCGTCGCGAACGTACGGGTGGCGCAGGATCTCGAGCATCAGGTCCTTCGCGGTGACGCCGGGTCCGAGCCGGCCCGTCACCTCGACCCGGACGGAGCGCGGGACCCGAAGCCGCACGTCGCGCGTCGTCCAGCTGTTCACGATCGCGGTAGTGCCGACGCCGAACGCCACGCACCCGATCGCCCCGGAATGGGGAGTGTGCGAGTCGCTTCCGACGATCACCTGGCCCGGGAGGGCGTAGTCGTCGAGCATCTTCACGTGGCAGATCGCCTCGCTCCCGACCCGGTCCGGCAGCTCGCCGTGCAGGCGCACGCCCTGCTCCGCCGCGAACTCCCGCTGCCGGTCGTGGAGCCCGTGGGCCGCGTCCAGGAGTCCGAGCTCGATCTTCTCGGGGCTGATCACCTGGTCGAGGAACGCGAGGTGGTCGCGGAAGAAGAGAACGCTGTCCCGGTCGGCGATCGGCGCGCCCTCCCCCGCGAACTCTCCCCAGAAGGTGGACGCCATCGGGGTCACGTACTCGTGGCTGAACCGCAGGTCACAGCGCACGAAGCCCTCGTCCCCCGGCCTCACGGCGGGCACGCCGACCTCGTCACGCGAGAGGTCGGCCACCCAGTGCCGCGCCAGGATCTTCTCGGCCACGGTCATCGGCCGGGACGCGTCGGTCACCACCGCCGGCACCTGGACGAGCCCCTTGAGACGGGCCACGGCGTAGTCGAGAAGTCCGCCGTACTCGATGATGTCGCGCTGGATCCGGCCGGCGTCGCCGATGAAGGTCTCGAGGGGGATCTCCTCGCCGCGTCGGATCCGGTCGATCACGGAGAAGTCCGTCGTCGCGAGGACACCCAGATTCTCGCAGTTCTCCCGGTAGATCCGCTCGATGTTCTCGGCGACCACGACTCGGATTCCCGCCGCCCGCTCCGCGTAGGGAGACGCCTCCCGGCTCGAGCCCTTCCCGCGCCGCTTTCCCGACACGGACGCCACGAAGCCTCCACGGATCACGTCGCCCGGCCCGATCGGCTGCTCGCCCCGGCAGCGGAGCCCCACGTACGGGTACTCCCCGAGTTTCTCGTCGTAGTAGTAGCAGACCCAGGCGGGGGTGATCTCGTCCGTGCTGATGTCGTCGCGCAGCGGAATCGACGGGTCCCACGCGAGGTCCTCGCCCGCCAGCTGTCGGCGGATCAGTTCCGGGTCTTCGGTCAGGAAGAGGACGCGGCCGGAGAGGCGTACCGTGTCCGGCCGCTTCTGGACGTCGCGCGCGCGCAGGGCTTCGAGCATGTCGGTATTCCGAGTTCGAGCCGTCCCGGCCTCCGCCGGGCCACCGGTCCGGCCCGGTCGGAACGACGCGTCCCGCGGCGCCGGAAGGGAGCCCAATCTACCCGGTTCGCGGCCCGGGCACGACCCGCCTATACTCGTCGGTCCCGGCGGCGCGGTCTGGAAGCGCGCACCGCGCGGGGGCGGACATTCCACCGGAGGAAGCGCGTGCGCGACTCGGAGCGAGAGATCGGGATGGCCGAGTTCGAGCGCGTCGAGATCCGGGTGGGAACGATCGTGGAGGCCGCACCGTTTCCCGAGGCCCGGAAGCCCCTGGTGCGGCTCCGGATCGACTTCGGTCCCGGGATCGGCGTCCGTCGCTCGGCCGCCGGCCTCACGGGACGCTACGCGATCGAGGAGCTTCCCGGACGCCAGGTCCTCGCCTGCCTGAACCTCGGGGTCCGCACGATCGCGGGCTTTCCCTCCGAGTGTCTCACACTCGGCGTGCCCGACGCCGAGGGCCGACCCGTGCTGCTCTCGCCCACGGCCGTCGTGCCCGACGGCGGCCGCCTGTACTGAGGAAGAGGAGAGCACGGTGACGGAGCAGGCCGAGCGGATGGATGCCGCGCGCGACGCGCGACGCCTCGAGGAGTCGGTCGGCGTGTTCCTCGATTCGGAGCGCGTGATCTGGCGCGTCACCGGCCCCGGCGCCGGACCTGCTCTGCACGGCCTGCTGACGAACGACCTCGCGGGCCCGCCCCCGGGCTCGCGGATTCTCGCTCTCGCCCTGACCCCGAAGGGCCGACCTCTCGCCGATCTCGCGGTCTGGAAGCGCGAGGACGACATCCTGCTCGACCTGCCGCGCGTCTCGGCCGCTTCCCTTCGCGCGCACTTCGCGCGGTATCTCCCTCCCCGACTCGCCCGGGTCGAAGCCGAGCCGGAAGCCGCGGTGGTCCGGCTCCTCGGACCCGCCACGGAGGCGGCGCTGCAGGAAGCCGGCGCGCCCGCCGAAGTCACGACCCCCGGGCGATTCGGTGCCTTTCCCGGCGCGTCGGGCCCGCTCCTCGCGGCGCCCCGCACGCCGGAAGAGGGGGGGGGCCACGACGTGGTCCGACTCGGGCCCGCGGCGGTCGCGGGCTGGGCCGACCTCCTGGCGGTGGTCGAGGCCCGGGGCGGCGGCCCGATCCCGCCAGCCGCCTACGACATCTGGAGAGTCGAGCGGGGAATCCCTGTCTACGGGCGCGACTTCGACGAGCAGAACCTCCCCCAGGAAACGGGGCTCACGGAGCGGATGGTCAGCTTCGAGAAGGGCTGCTACACCGGGCAGGAGGTCGTCGCGCGGATCCACTATCGAGGTCACGTGAACCGTCACCTCCGCGGCCTGCGCCTCCACCGCGGAACCACGGTCTCGACCGGCGACCCGCTGTTCCACGGAGGGCGCGAGGTGGGCCGGATCGGCTCGTCGGTCCTGTCTCCCCGGCACGGCCCGATCGCGCTCGCGATGGTGCGCCGGGAAGTGGATCCGGCCACCGAGCTCAGCCTCTCGGCCGCAGGACCCCCGGGGGCCACCGTCGTGCCCCTCCCCTTTACTTCATCGTAAAGCGACCCCGATCCCCGTTTGAACTTTCGTCGGGCCCGGTCTATGTTCGCGCTCCGACGCGGACGGGCGCGGCGCCCCGCCGCGCTCCGACCGGACTCTCTCGCGAGGCGGCGATTCTGAGCAGCGCGCTCGGACGACAGGAGATGCATGCGCTCTACCGCTTCCTGGTCCTCACGCGGACCGTGGAGGAGCGACTGGAGACGCTCTTCAAGCAGGGACACGTCGTCGGAGGCCTGTACCGGAGCCTCGGCCAGGAAGCCACCGCCGTCGGGAGCGCCTTCGCGCTGGAGCCCGGCGACTGGCTCGCTCCGTCGATCCGCGACGCGGGCGCGCTCTACGTCCGCGGCCTGGCGCCGCTGGACATGCTCCGCCAGTACACGGCGCGCGCCGCCTCTCCCTGCGCGGGCAAGGACAACGTCAACCACTTCACGCTGCCCGAGCTCGGGTTGCTCGGGCCCGTCAGCCCGCTCGGCACGCAGCTCTGTGTCCTCAACGGGGTCGCCCTCGCCTTCCGGCAGCGGGGAGAGGCCCGGGTCTGCATGACCTACCAGGGAGAGGGCGCCTCCCGCACCGGGGCGTCGCACGAGGGCTTCGCGCTCGCCGCGGCCCTCGACCTCCCGATCGTCGTCGTGCTCGAGCACAACCGCTGGGCGTTCGGCACCCGCAGCGACCGGGTGGCGGCGGTCGAGGACTGGTCGGACACCGCCCTCGCCTACGGCCTGCCGGTCCGGTCGGTCGACGGAAACGACGTGCTCGAGGTGTACGAGGCCGCGCGGGAGGCCGTGGACCGGGCGCGGGCGGGCGGGGGGCCGTCGGTCATCGTCGCCGAGACCTATCGCATGCTGGGCCATGCCCAGCACGATGCTCAGAGATACGTTCCCCCCGGGGAGCTCGCCGCGTGGAGGGAGCGCGACCCGATCGCGCGCTTCGAGCGGACCCTGCTCGACGAAGGGTGGATCTCCGAGGCCGGGCTCGCCGGGGTCCGGGAGGACGTGGAGGCGGAGCTGGCGGACGCCGTCGACCGGGTGCTGTCGGAGTCGCACCCTGCGCCGGACGAGGCCCGGACCGGCGTCTACGCCGATCCCTCCGAGAATCCGGGGATCCCGTGGACGCGCACCCGACCCGTCGGCTACCGGGACATGGCGTTCGCGGGACGGGACGGCCGCGCGGAAGGAGGCGGATGAGCGAGACGAGTACGCAGGAAGGGGTGCGCCCCGCGAGGGGTGACACGGCCCGCGCCGCCGGGGCGGAGACGCCCTTCCGCGAGATGACGTACCTCGAGGCGATCCGCGAGGCGCTGGTCGAGGAGATGCGGGCCGACGACCGCGTGTTCCTTCTCGGCGAGGACATCGGGGTCTACGGAGGCGCGTTCAAGATCACGGAGGGGTTCCTGGAGGAGTTCGGCCCCGACCGGGTGATCGACACTCCGATCAGTGAGGCCGCGATCGTCGGCGCCGCGATCGGCGCGGCGCACATGGGGCTGCGCCCGGTCGCCGAGATGCAGTTCATCGACTTCATCGCGCCGGCGTTCGACATGATCGTGAACTTCGCCGCGAAGTCCCGGTACCGGACGGGCATCGGGGCTGGCCTGGTGATCCGGGGCCCGTGCGGCGGGGGGGCCCGCTCGGGGCCGTTTCACTCGCAGAACGTGGAGTCCTACTTCGCGAACGTCGCCGGGCTGAAGATGGTCGCGCCCGCGACGGTCCGCGACGCGAAGGGACTCCTCGTCGCCGCGATCCGTGATCCAGACCCGGTGC
>Ga0316577_10000392_pt1 | contig 16746 bp, 12 predicted proteins | sample S5NA_FD_203073 | JGI IMG/M metagenome (GOLD analysis project Ga0316577, IMG submission 203073) | Rhizosphere microbial communities from salt marsh grasses in Alabama, United States - S5-7_050615r2r1 | ecosystem: Host-associated > Plants > Roots > Rhizosphere | place: USA: Alabama | collected... | reverse complement strand
TTCTCCTCGGCGACATCACCCCCTCTCCTAGTGCCTCCCTAGATCGTCTATCTCCTTGTGATGCCTTGGGCATCGATGCCACAGGCTCCTATTCTCACACACATTCGTCGCCTTGTCACACTCGCAACTGCATTGCTCATGACCGCGGTCCGAATGTTAATGAGCCAGCAGCGTCGCAAGTTGGGAGCAGGCGGGCCTTGCCTGCCGGTCAGGAGCCCGTCTCCTGGCCGACGACACAATCGACGGCATGCAGGGCCAGCAACGCATATTCCAGCCGTTCGACCCCTTGCGCCTCCAGGCGCGCAGTGCTCTCCTTGACAACCAAGCCGCAGGGTCCCTGCATCGGCCCGGCTGGCAGCCCCTGCAGGGCCCCGGCCAGAAGGGCCAGGCCACCCGCCAGGTCCTCCCGGGCCAGGGCTTCCGCCGCCTGGTTCAGCCCCGCCTCGACACCGGCCTGGCTGTGGCTCGAGCGGGCCAGCTTGGCCCTCAGGGTCGTGGTTGCCTGGGAGAGCGCCGTGCCCGGCTCTGCCTCTACCCGTCGCTGGAGCTGAATGAAGCTGTGTTCCTCGCCCACCAGGCGGGCCAACGCCAGGGAGAACTCGGCCCGCGCATCGGCGTTGTTCGATGCCGCCAGGAGCTCGAGCAGAGGCGCCACCGATTCCGTCACACCCAACTGCCCCAATGCCGCGGCAAAGGCCATCTGCAGCCCAATGTCGGTCTCTGGCCCCAACCGCCCGAGGAGCGCTGGCCCCACCGTCGCGTCGCCCAGGCTGCCGAGCGAGCGGGCACAGTGGGCCTGCACCGACCGGTAGCGGGAGGACAGGCCACGACGCAGCGCCTCCACGGCCCGTTCGTCGCCGGCGCGACCCAGTCCCCAGGCGGCGACGGTGCTCAAGGCCGGCTCATTGCCCTCCAGCGTGTCGATCAGGGCCTCGGTCAGTCGCGGATCCGGCCCGCGGCGGGCGATCGAGACGATGGCCTCAAAGCGCACGAAAAAGCGGGGGTCGTGCAGTGCCTCGATGAGCTCCTCGACGGTCAGCGGACTGCGGGTGCTGCCCAGGCGCTCGGTCATGGCCACCGCCGCTCGCTCGTCGCGGGCGCGGTGGTAGCGCACCACGCTCTCCATGGCAAGGAAGGGGTTGCCGCGCAGGAACATGCCGGCGAATTGCCGCGTGCTGACCACGCTGTCGGCCTTGACCCGGCGGAAGAACAAGAGGCCGAACAAGGGCAAGACAATGCCCAGCACAAAGAGCGGCGTGTACGGATCCAGGGAAAAGATCCACCATTGCCCACGGAGGCCGCTGGTCAGCTCGACCAGCCAACCGCCCATCAGCTGCCCGAGCCCGCCGATGATGCCCATCCAGGCATAGTAGAGCGCCAGGTAGGCCGTCTTGTTCTCGACAGGAACGACCCGCACAAACAGCAGCCGTCCCGAGCCGATGGTCCAGCCGGTATTGGCAAAGCCCTGCCCCACGGCGATGGCCAGGGCGATGTACAGGCCCCAGGCCGTACCGCGGGGCATGAGCAGCCAGGCCAGGGGCAGCAGTGGCAGGAAATAGGCTCCCGAGATCATCACCGGCTTGCTGCCATAGCGGTCGGCCAGCCAGCCCCACAGATAGCTGGAGGCCAGCCCGCCGACCAGGATGCCGGTCTCCAGCCAGACGACCCGATCGGCGCTGAGCCCCACCTGCTCCTTCATGAACAGTGGCACAAAAGACACCAGCGGCGTAGTCGACAGCGTGACCAGGCCAATGCCGGCCAGGTACCGTAAGAAGTTGGGGTCGCGGGCTGCGGTCACCATCTCCTGGCGGGTGCTGGCCTCGGATGGATCGGACGGCACGGGCGCGCCGCCCGGGATCCTGGTTGAGGCCCAGACGGAGATGGCTCCCGAGACGACACCCACGCTGATGATGATCACAAAGCGTCCCAGATCGGGGTCGGGTCCCAAGATGTAGCCAGCGGCCAGCATGGCCACCAGCGCCGTCAGGCTGGCCAGGGCGTTCTTGATGGCCGTGTACTTGCCCCGCACCGAGTCAGGCACCTGCTCCTGCAGCCAGGGGTAATAGGCGGTGAAGCCGACGGCCCGAAAGAGGGCAAAGGCGGCCACGGCGACGACGATAAAGGCCAGCACCGCTTGCTGCCCAAACTGGGCCAGCACCCAGGGTGCCAGCAGGAGGAGCAGCCCCGTAGCCGTGCGCGCCGAGAAGGTAGTGACAAACACCCGCTTGTAGCCAATGCGGGCCAGGGAGGACGCAACAAAGATGGCCACGATGCCAAAGAAGGGCAGAAGGGAGAGCAGACTGCCGATCTGGGCCTTCTGCAGGCCGATCTGGTTCAGATAGAGGACAAAGATGGAGCCAAAGAAGGTGAATTGGGCAAAGACCGAGTTGGTGACGCTCCAGGCGACACCCCACGGCAAGCCGCGCAGTTTCTCGACGTTGGTCGGACCCTGGCGGGCGCCCGATCCCCCGTTGCCTTTCTCCTCGCTGTTTTCCAGCATGGGGCAATTATACGGGTTTTCGCCAGCCCGGCAAGTCCCGTAGGCTACATCATTTGACCACCCGTCCCCTAACCGGATCTGGTCCACACGGAACCACCGGTTCAGCCATTTGCCCGATGCCTGTTCGGGCCGGATCGGCTACACTAGCGGCATCTCTCACGTTGGCTACATTGGACCAGCCTGGGGCGAGGGACGAGCGTGAGCCAGGACAAGCCCCCCCAAGACGTGACGTGTCTCCTGCCACCACCAGACTGGTCCAATGAGATTGCCAGAAAGGAAAGAACCACATGCGCACGTTCCCAAGAATCGGTCTTACCCTCATGCTCGCCGCCGTGCTCCTCCTCTCCATGGTCGGGGCGGTGGCCAATGCCCGGGGTGTGACCGCCCAGCGTTTGGTGGACGCCGGCTGGACCTGTATCGTCGCCGGCCCACATGAATGGACCCATTGCACGCCGCCAGGAAATGGCCTCTTCACCGGCGAATCGCTGCCAGCCACCGCCCAGGTGAAGGTCTTTGAAAGCCTGGAAGGCGAATTCTTGGGCACAGAGATTTTGATCCGTTATGACCTCTATGCCGGACAGCCCTGTGTCACAGACGGAGGCGAGCCGTACCACTTCCTTGAAACCCCACCCTACTACGCCTGCCACCACTTTGACACGGCACACTAGAACGCTGGCCTTGGCAAACCCCTTTGCCCATTCCGGCTCAGGTAGGTGACGCTCGCCCCCTCAGGGCGGCCTACCCAGCCCCGAGAAGGGACCCCGAACGCCCATAGGGGCATCCGGGGTCCCTTTTCGCCCGAAGGGTTCCCCTACCATGACAGCTGTATGGCGCTGCCCGCGGTGCGGGCAGCCGCGAACCATTCGAGCAGAAACCCACCTGCTTGCCCCCTTGCAGGCCGGCTCGTTTGGGTGTATACTTCATTACGGAGGGGATGCACGTGGACGTTTCTGCGGACGAGATAAAGGCCTACCGAGCCACGGCACAGCGGCGATGCGAAGAGGACCGCCGCCAGCTCACATTGCGTCACAAACAGGCCTGGGCGCTCGCCCGACAGGCAGCAGAGCTGCTGCGTGCAGAGTATGGCATAGACCAGGCCATGGCATTCGGATCGCTGGTCCGCGGTGAGCTCTTCCACCCCCGCTCAGACATCGATCTGGTCGTCTGGGGCCTCCACGAGGCGCACTACTACCGGGCCATCGCGCAGCTACTGGCCCTGGATCCCGCATTTGAGATCGATCTACTTCGAGGCGAAGAACTCCCATCGTCTCTGCGGGCAGGCATCCAGCAGGAGGGGGTTGAGCTATGAACGGGGCCTACTCCACTCTGGCCGCCAGGATCCGGCGCTCCGTACCCGATGTCGAGCGCGTCGTGGCGAGGGCGACCACGCTGAGCGAGAAGGCTCGAACGAGCGGGGACTCTGATTACCTCGATGGGGTCGCGCTCAACCTGCACGGCTTCTATGCCGGCGTAGAACGGGTCTTTGAGGACATCGCCCGGAGCATGGAGCGATCGGTCCCTACCGGTCCGGAATGGCATCGCGACCTCTTGCTGCAAATGTCGGCAGAAGTGGCATCGATCCGTCCCCCGGTGATTTCTGTCGAAACGAGCCGCTGCCTGGATGAGTATCGTGGCTTCCGGCATGTCGTGCGGAACGTGTATACGTTCAGCCTTCAGCCGGCGAGGTTGGAAGCGTTGGCGGACGGTCTTTGGGCTTGCTATGAGCTAGTGGCCGGGGATCTTGAGCGATTCTGCAGCTTCCTGGACCATGTCTCTGCCGTAGACGAGGCCAGCTAGGGTTCCGGCACCCCCCACAAGCGCACCGTGCCGTCCCACGATCCGGAGACGAGAAAGCGCCCATCGGCGCTGAAGGCCAGCCCGGTGATGACGTCGCTTTGCCCGCTCAGCGTCTGCAGCAGTGCACTATCGGCCCGCTGCCATAGCTGTATGGTGCTACCTGCACCGTTGGCCAGCAAGGATCCATCCACTGAGAAAGCCACCTGCGACGTGCCCTCCGGCACCTCATAGCTCTCGACGAGGCTGGCATCATCAATCCGCCAGGCCAGGATACGATCGTGTTTCGCTAGGGCCACCACCTGGCCATCCGGCGAAAAGACCACCTGCCCGGAGTAGCCGTCGTCCGGCGACTGCAGCGTATTGAGCGGTTCGCCACTGTCCACCCGCCACAGCAAGACCCGGCCGTCCGAGGCCAACGCCGCCACCAGGTCGCCACCCGGCGAAAAGACCGCGCTTTCGATCCAGCCACCGCGCGGCACTACCAGGAGGCGGAGCAGTCCACCATCATCGGCACGCCACAATCGGACCTCCTCCATGGAGCTGGAGGCCAACAGCGACCCGTCCGGCGAGAAGGCCACACTCTGGACCTGGGCCGGATGCCCCTTCATGGCCTGCACGAGTTCGCCACCTGGCAGCTGGAGCAAGCGCACGCTGAAGTCCCACATGCCCAGGGCCAGGCGGCCGCCATCCGGGGCCAGGACCAAGCTCAGCGCAGCGCCACCCTCCGGCAGCAACTGGCGGCGATGGGTCGCCCTGTCGAGCAGCCATACATTGCTCTCGCCGCCCCAGGGCGCATCCACTACAGCGGCGAACATCCCACCATCCGCGCTGGCCGCCACGGATCTGACCGGTGGGAAATAGCCTGCCAGGGTCGCGGTGAGCCTGCCCTCGGGCAGCTGCCAGAACCCCACGTCCATGGCCGCCGAGGCCAGGGTCTGGCCATCGGGCGCGAAGGCCATGGCCCCGTACGAGATCCCTGCCTCCGGCCCAAAGCCAGCCACAGCCTCACCGCTGGCCACGTCCCAGACCCGGCCGGTGCCGGTCCCCGATACCGCTGCCAGATAGGCCCCATCCGGCGAGAAGGCAATGGCCCGCATGTCGGGCAGCTCGCTCTCCAGGTCAAAGGCATGATTCAGGCCATCGACCTGCCACAGCTGCACGGCGTTCATGCTCGCATAGGCCAGGAACCGCCCGTCCGGGGAAAAGGCCACATCGTCCACCCACCCTTCGATCTGCTGCAGCAACGCGCCATCCGGCACGCGCCACAAACGGATGCCGGTCATCGTGTACCACGTCGCCAGCGACTGGCCGTCGGCGCCAAAAGCCAACTGGCTGCCCTCACAGTCCCAGCGGTTGAGCAGCGTGCCGTCGGCCACGCGCCACAGCTCCACAGCGCCGGTATACACCTCCTCGCCCGGGGGAAAGCGGATGGCCGCCAGGAGGCTGCCATCGGGGGAGAATGCGGGGCTACCCAGCCGGCCCGGCTCGCCGGCGAAGCTGCGGATGAGGGTGCCGTCTGAGGCATCCAGCAGCATGAGCTCGCTGCCAGATGCCCAGGCCAGGGTCGCCCAGTCGGGGGAAAAGGCCACCGAATAGCCCCAGCCCTGGCCCTTCACGCTGCGCAGCAGGGCGAGCGTCTCGGCATCGTGGATGTAAACACCGAGCGATGTCACGAGCGCCAGCTCACGCCCGTCGGGCGCGTAAAAGATCTCCCGGACCCAGCCGTCACCCCAGCGGGATAGCTCGACGACGTCCTGGGCGTTGGCCGCCGATATGGCCCCCGGCTGGGCCGTGGCCAGCGCGGGGGATGTGGCTCCGGTCGTAGGCTCAAGACTGGCCTCGGACAGCGGCGTGGGAGATGGTGGGGGCGTGTTGGCAGCCGGCGCTTGGGGTGTGGCGGTGACGGTAGGCTCAGGGTTGCCTTCAGGCAGCGCAGTGGGCGATGATGGCACCGTGGACACAGAAGCTGTGCCGGTCGTCAGGAGTGCCTCTGTGACCGTCTCTTGCGCGGGGCTGGACCCACAAGCGCTCAGGATGATGGCCATCCAGACCACCAAGACTCGTCCCACGCCCCACCGCCTAGCCTCGCTCATGCCATCCCCCCCTTCAAGGCCCTGACGCCTCCCATTATAGGCCATTCCAGGGCGCCGTCAAGTATCTACGCCCGCTGCCAAGCATCTGGGCGCCAAACATCTCACTGGGCCAGTCTCCACCCGTGCGAGGTACCAGACCCTACCATCCAGCGTGACATCGAAAGAAATGTGCTCCACCCACAGACAAGACTGGCCCAGTGTCGTGCTCGCTCCCGGCGATCCGGCGGCTAACCGTGCTCACCAGCGGCGGCTTGACTTCCGGCCCAACTTGGTGTATTTTATGCCTATCCGGAATCTCCAGATTGCCCAACCGTGGCAGGACGGTCCTGCCGGAGATCGCTTTCCTCGACGATTCCAAGGCCAGCCCGCACAGGGGGAGGGAGGAACATCGCACATGACGTCGAAGCCAGTACTCGCACTCCTCGTGATCATCGGATTGCTCATGGGCCTGCTGGTCCTGTATGCTTCCGCACAGGGGCCGGTGGACTCCACGGCCCGGCAAATGACCGAGGCCAGCCCTGCCAGCCCGGCGGCCATCGACGCCGCCATCGAGCCCGTCGAGGCCGGCATCGCCTGCGCGCCGGCGACCCTCGTCTACGAGGTTGAGGTACGCAACGATGATACCGTCCCGGACACCATCGACATCTCGGCCCTGGCCGACAACTTCTGGCCGGTGGCCGTCGAGCCAGCCTCGTTGACCCTGGAGCCGGGGACCACTGGCATCGCCAACGTCACGGTCGAGATCCCCTGGTATGCCACAGCTGGCGACACACAGGCGCTGGTGGTCACCGCCGATCCACAGCTTGGCGACCCGGTCACGGAGACCGTCCAGACCACGGCCGCCCTGGGCGCCAACTGGGAGGACCTGGCCTCCTCAACTCGTGGAGGTCCCGGCGCGGCCGTAGTGTACGAGAACGGCTCCCTGTACCAGATCGGCGGCTACGGCAGCGAAGGCCCTCATGACGGCACCTATCGCTATGACCCCGCCGGCAACACCTGGGAGACCATGACCGACATGATCACCCCTACCGCCTACATGGACGGCGCCGCCATCGGGGGCAATATCTATGTGCCGGGCGGCGAGACGGCGGCTTCGGACTGGAACGCCTTCGTCCAAGTGTATTCGACCACCGCCGACATCTGGGACACCGTGGCACCGATGCCCGTTCCCGTGCGCCATCACGAGGTCGTGGCGCGCAGCGGGCGGCTCTACGTGTTGGGCGGGCAGACGAGCGGTGGCGTGTACACCGATACCGTGCAGATGTACAACCCCGCAACCGATAGTTGGAGCGAGCGCGAGCCGATGACCATCCCGGTGGCCTACGCGGCTTCGGGCGTCATTGGCGGCAAGATCTACCTGGCGGGCGGCTTCAACGATACCGGCTATCAGTCGGCCCTGCAGATCTATGACCCGGTGGCGGACAGCTGGAGCTATGGCACCGATCTGCCTTCGGCCTGGGTGCAGGCGGCCGACGGGGTCAAGCATGATCGTTATCTGATCCTGGCCGGCGGCCACGCGAGCGACCTGGAGACCACATCGGCAAAGGGCTGGTTCTATGATGCGGACAACGATGCCTGGTTCCCCTTGCCCGACGCCAATTCGTCCCGTTTTGGCGCTGAGGGCGGCGGCGATGGCAGCCAATTCTACTACCTGGGAGGTGCTGAAGAGGGCACTACACCGATCTATAGCGTGCGAAACGAGCGCCTGGTGCAGTGCCCGGCGCCCAAAGCGCAGGCGCGGGTCGAGGCCGGAACCCTCTCGGCGCCCGGCTGCCCGGATCGTACAGAGACCCTCAGCTTCGAGGTCTGCAACGATGGCAACGCCCCGCTGCAGTTCAACATACAGGAAGCCCCGCGCAACCCAACGGCTGTGGATTGGAATCGCCCCTCCGGCACGCCCCCCCATGGGTATGCGAACCAGGACTTTGAGCCCGTGAGAGACGCCTATGACATATTCATCGCCGATGACTTTGTAAACAATGAGTGGTGGGCGATAGACACCATCTATGTACCCGGTCGCTACTTACTCAGCGGGGGCGACCTGACGTGCGCCACCCTGCTCCACTGGGAGATCTATGCCGACGACGGGGGCGCGCCGGCTGGGAACCCCGGGGGCACGGGCGCCCTACCCGTATGGGCCTACTACGGAGCGAGCTCCGATCCGAACCTGATCTTCACTGAAGGTGGCGACCCCCATCTCACAGACGTAGAGCTAAATCTCAACTTGCCTGTTACATTGCCACCAGGTCATTGGTGGATGGTCTTCTACCCGAGCATGAGTCTCAGCGATTGCTTCCAATACGGTCGGGAGACAACAGACATGATCTCCGAATCGCCGGCGCAGGTCATCAACCCGGGTGGTGCAAGGGGCTTCGGAACGGCCTGGACCCAAGCATCGACGGTCTTTGGCTCGTTTGCCCAGGCCTTTGCCTTCCGGCTGGAGGGAGCCACCCTGGGCGACATCCCGTGGCTGAGCGAAGACCCACCCACGGGCGCGGTGGAAGGCGGCCAGTGCACCAGCGTCGAGGTCCTCTTTGACGCGACCGGCCTGGCGCCCGGGACCTACGACGCCGGATTGACCGTGGGCAGCAGTGACTCGGGCACGCAGAGCAGCAACCTGCCCGTGTCGCTGGTCGTGCGCGAGCCGGCAGCGATCCAGGACGTGAGCTACGTCGTCGACCAACGGCAGGTCACCTTTGACGCCACGGTCACCGGCACGGCGCCCTTGGCCTATGACTGGCACTTTGGCGACGGGGCCAGCTCCACGCTAGAAGACCCGGTCCATGATTACGACACCTACCAGTGCTACCAGGTGACGCTCAACGTGACCAATGCCTGCGCCGAGGATGTCTGGCCCATGAAGCTCTGTCTCGCCAAGCCTACGGTCTACCTGCCCGTGGTCGCCAAGAACCCTTAGCGCGATATCGATTGCCTGCCATGGTCAGGCGTGCTACCGCTAGTCATATGCCGCACAGAGGCAGAAAGGAGTCTCTCTGATGAACCTGCACAACCGCGGTCCCTGGTGTTTCCTGGTCGTCCTCTGCCTGGTCGTCGGCCTCGCAGCCTGCGGCGGGGAGGCTACGCCCTCAGCCGAGCCGCCAGCACCGACGGATACGGCGCCAGCACCCGCATCGCCCGCCACGGACACGCCCACGCCGACGCCAACCGTCGAAGCCCAGGCACCCGCCGTGGACACACCGACGCCCACGCCCACACCCACGACCAAACCGCTGCCCATCGCCACGACGCCGGCACCGGAAACCAGCCGCTGCCAAGGCCTGGCCGGCCAGTTGGAGGTTCAGGTCCTCGTCGGGCCGGCCGAAGCCGTCGGCCTGGAGCCGGTGGCCGTCGGCAGCGTGCCCTTCTCCGTGACCTCCTCTGAGCCGCCCTACCTGGTCACAGGCCAGGGGCCCATCTCCTACGAGGCACAGCTGCCGCGAGAGTGGGGCACCTACACGGTGAACATGGACCTGCAGACTGGGGTCCAGGGAGAGTGCTCTGGCGCGTCGGGCAGCGAACAGCTCGACCTGACCCTGGAGATGACGGGCGAACAGCTGGTCGTCGTCGAGGCCGAGGGCTTTCACGGCGAGTATCCCTGGTCGGGAACACAGTCGCTCCCGCTGGCCTTCCCGCTCCAGGATGGGGCCACGGCCGAGGGTGAGGGCTGGGTCGTCGTCCTGCACCTGGGCAGCCCATAGACCAACGACGACCATGGCTGCGAGCCCGTCACAGGTCACCTGGACGGGTTCCGGCCGGTGTCCCCGCGCCAGAAAGGGGGCATGAGGGGATCCAGTGTTGATCTGCCCGCCGGCGTGCACACACAACGATAGATATGCGCATCCGAGATGGCGCAAGCCGGGGCCGTCGGTGGTTGGCGTGGGCGGCTGTGCCACGACCCTGGCTCCCTACTTCTTCCCGCTGCTCACGGTCCCCCTTCTCCTGCTGAAGGCATTGACGGCCCTGGTGCTCTCGCTGCTCGAGACCCCGTTTCCGCCCTTCCTGGCTGGCGCCTTCGACGTCCTCATCGGCGCCACCCTGATGCTGCACTTCATCGGTCTCGCCAAGGAGTTCAGGCTGCGGCAGACCGACATCCGCAGCACGGGCATCATCTGCTCGCTTGTCACCGTCTTTGCCCTGAACGTCCTCCTCGTGGTGGTGACGGCGGCGGTGGTCGCCAACGAGTACGCTGGCCTGCTCAGCTATGTGAGGATCGGCGCAGCCCGTAGTCTGGAGAACTACAGGACGGTGCTCGAATTCGCCCAGACCCAGATCTATCCGGCGATCGGCAATCTGCTGGAACGCGTTCGGGGCAGCACCTGCCCCGACTGCACGCCGACGCCGCTAGGGCCCGGCTGAGTACCCCGCCCAGGGAGGGATTGCATGGGTGACGCCAAGCCGTACGTCTTTGTGCTGGCCAGCCTGGGCCTGGCCTACTTCTCACGCGCCTCCCTGCTGCGACCCCGGTCGCACGGTTTCTACCGGTTCTTTGCCTGGGAGGCGATCCTGGGCCTGGCCCTGTTGAACGCCGACCTGTGGTTCCACGAGCCCTTCTCCTGGCACCAGCTGATCTCCTGGCCCCTGCTGCTGGCCTCGGGCTTGCTCGTCCTGCACGGGATGGACCTGCTGGGCAGGCGCGGCCAGGCCGACCCCGAGCGGGTCGACGCCGCCTTGCTGGACTTTGAGAAGACGACGGCGCTGGTAACCGTGGGCGCCTACCGCTACATCCGCCATCCGCTGTACAGTTCGTTGCTTTTCCTGGGGTGGGGGGTCTTTTTCAAAGCGCCTTCCTGGCTCGGGGTCCTGCTGGCCTGCCTGGCGAGCCTATGCCTGCTCGCCGCGGCGCGCATAGAAGAGACGGAGAACCTGCGCTTCTTCGGTGAGCCTTACGCCGCGTATATGCGGAAGACCAGGATGTTTATCCCTTACCTTTTCTAGGCAGGCGCAACCATGCACCTCTGGCCAGCAGCCCCGGGTCGCGGACCCGGGCCGCGCCCCGGAGAAGCACCTACCCCCGCCCATGCTCCTCGCCGGTCAGTCCCAAGGGGTTCCTTCGGAACTGCTGCGCATGCTGCGCTTACGACCGGCGCCGGGTACCCCATCGCACGCTTCTGCCCAACAGCCCCGGGTCGCGGACCCGGCGCGAGCAGGCAGGGGGAGGTCCGGCCCCCCTCTCATCCCGTGTGACCCTAGCCGGCCTCGCGGCGCAGCCGGATCCACTTGGCCACCTCCATCCACCCGCTGGCCAGCAGCGCACCCGCGGCGACGGCCAGCCACTGCCCGCCGCTCAGCGAGGTCGTGTGCAACACCGAGCGCACGGGTTCCAGCAGGGTCATGGCCAGCACCAGCAGGATCATGCCCACCAGCCAGCCCAGCGCGAAACGATTGGCCAGCAGCCCCTGCCTCAACAGCGGCGTCCGGCGCTGCTTGAGGTTCATGGCCAGGACGATGTGCCCCAGCAGCCACGTGGCAAAGGCCGCGGTGCGCGCACGGTCGAGGCCATAGCCCCAGGCCAGCGAGCCGAAATAGACGGCCAGGATGGCAACCACCAACCCCAACGAATTGCGCGCGATACGTCCCGCCACGCGCCAGGAAAGGAAGCCCTTGCGCCGCCGGGGACGGCGCTTCAGCAGGTCGGGCTCGGCTTCCTCAGTGACAAAGATCGTCGATGAAGCCAGGTCCATGAGCAGCTCGGTAGCGATGATCTGCAACGGGGCCAGCGGAAAGGCGACGCCCACGGCCAGGGGCACGACAAAGATCGAGAGCAGGATGGCCTTGGCCGAGAGGTAGTAGGTGATGCCCTTGGAAAAGTTGTCATAGGCTTTGCGGCCGATGGCCACCCCGTCGGTCAGGCGGGCAAAGCTATCGTCGGTCAGGACCAGGTCGGCTGCCTCGCGGGCCACGTCGGTGCCCTGCTCGCCCATGGCCACGCCGACATGCGCCGTGCGCAGCGCGGGCGCGTCGTTGATGCCATCGCCCGTCACGGCCACCGTCTCGCCCCGCCGCTGGAACGCTCGGACGAGGTTCAGCTTCTCCTCGGGCGTCGTGCGGGCAAAGACGCTGGCCCGTTCCACCGCGGCGTCATACGCCTCCTCCGGCTCACCCTCGAGGTCTCTGCCCTCGATCACGTGGTCACCGTCGATGTGCACCTGCCTGGCGACGTAGGCCGCGGTGCCGGCAACGTCGCCCGTGACCATCACCGTCCGGATCCCCGCTTGGCCCAGCTCGTCAACCGCCTGGCGCACCTCGGGCCGGATGGGGTCGCCGTTGACGGCAATCCCGGCAAAGACGAGGCCCGCCGGATCATCTTTCTCCGGACCCTGCCGGTAGGCATAGGCCGCCAGGCGTTTCCCCTGGGAGGCCAGCTCTTCGATCCGGTCCTGGATCCGCTCCCGGTCCTCGCTCTGCCAGGGCGCAGCGCCGTCATCGGTCTCCTGCCGGTCGGAACGGTCGAGCAGGAACTGGGGCCGGCCAGCCAGGAAGGATCGGGTCTGCCCCTCCTGGCGGTACGCCAGCAGCCGGTAGTCGGTCGCACGGGAGAAGCCTACCTGGTAGACCAGGTCACCGGGAGCAGGTACATCGAATCCCCCGAGGTCAGCCGCTGCCCGGAGCACGGCCTGGTCGGTGGGATCGTCCGTGTCCTGGGGGATGGCCGGCAGTGCGGCACCAAAGAAACGGGCCAGCCGGTCCCGGCCGGCGTCATCGGCGTCCTCGAGCTCCAGCAGCTGGCCCCCGGGCAGGAGGACACCCTCCAGCACCATCCGGTTCTCGGTCATGGTGCCCGTCTTGTCGCTGAGCACGACGCTCACCGCGCCCAGCGTCTCGGCGCCGTGCAGTTGTCGCACGATGACGCCCTTGCGCGCCAGTTCCAGCGAGGCGAGGGCCAGGGCCATGGCGATGATGATCGGCGGCTGGCCGGGCACCATCAGGAAGGTCAGTGACAACCAGGTGAGGACCATCTGCTCCAGGCCAAAGCCGCGCAGGAGGCCCAGCGCCGGGATCAACAGGCTGATGCCCAACGCGACGTAGGCCAGGGTCCGGGCCAGGGCGTCCATCTCCGCCTGCAAGGGCGTCGGCTCCTCCTCCGCGCCCGCTGCCAGTTCGGCCACGCGGCCCAGCTCGGTCGCCTCGCCCACGGCGACGACCAGCGCCCTGCCCTGGCCATCCAGGACCGTGGTCCCGCGATAGACCGCCGTCCGGCGCTCGGCCAGCGGCGTGCTGGCGTCGACGGCTGCGTCTGCCTCCTTGGTAACCGGTGCCGACTCGCCGGTCAGAGCGCTCTCCTGCACCAGCAGTCCGGCCGAGGACACCAGGCGGCCATCGGCGGGGATGCGGCTGCCCGGCTGGAGGGGCAGGATGTCGCCCACCACCACCTCACCGGCCCGGATCTCGCGCACCTCGCCCTCGCGTTGCACATGGGCCCGGGGCGCCTGGATCTCGCGCAGGCGAGCCATGGTCCGGTTGGAGCGGGCTTTGTTGAGCAGGTGGATGCCGACATAGAGGGCCACGACCACGGCCATGGCGATCGCCTCGCGGTACTGGGCCAAGACCAGCGAGATGCCGGCGATGGACAACAGGAGCAACATCATGGGCGAGCGGACGCTCTCCCAGGCCAGCGTCCAGAGGCTCGCCGGGCCGTGATCCTCGAGACGGTTGTCGCCGTAGCGATCGCGATTGCGCTCGACCCGCTCGGGGCTCAGTCCTTTTGAGAGGTCGGTCCCGGTTTCGCGGGCCAGCTCAGCCGGCTCCATGGCCCACCACTGTCCCAGGGGATTCGGTTGCTTGTCTTTGCTCATGGCTGCCTCCATAGCCAGTATAGCCTCCGGCAGCCTCGGGGTCAATGTATCAGGATACAGAGCGGGGATATATACGAGGGTATATCTTGGCCGTCAGCCTGCCTGTCTGAGGACCTCGCAAGCCATCTCGGCCAGCAGCGCCGCGCCCAGGGGCAGTGCTGCCTCGTCCAGGTCGAAGCGCGGGCTGTGCAGCGGGCGATCCCCATCGCCTGGCGCGACGCCGAGGCGAAACAGAACCCCGGGCACCTCACGGGACAGGTAAGAGAAGTCCTCGCCCGCCATCTCCAGCTCGGGCACGTAGATGTGGTCGGCGCCGACCATCGCGGCAGTGACGCGCTGCAGCAGGGCCGTGACCTCCGGGTCGTTGTAGCAGGCCGGGTAGTAGTGCCGGATCTCGAGCTCGTAGTCGCCACCCAGGACCCGGCTCAGGCTCAACGCCCTCTCCAGCTCGTCCCATAGCCGCTGCTGCGTCGCCTCGTCATAGCTGCGGATGTTGCCGCTGAGCGACACCGTATCGGGAATCACGCCCGTCGTAGCGCCGCCGTGAACGGCCTCGACCGAGACGATGGCTGGCCGCAGTGTGCTCGTGCGCTGAGCGGGGATCGCCTGGATGGCGGTGAGTACCTGGGATAGCAGGTAGATCGGGCTCAGGCCCTGTTCGGGCGCGCTGCTGTGGCAGCCCGCGCCGCGGAGTGTCGCCGTCCAGGGATCGACGGCGGCCATGACGTGGCCGCTGCGGATGCCGGCCGACCCGGGCGGCTCTGCCGGGTCGACGTGGAGGGCAAGGACGGCATCTAACCCCTCCAGGACACCGGCCTCCACCAGGCGGAGCGCGCCGCTCTTGCCGTCCTCGTCCCAGGATTCCTCACAGGGCTGGAAAAGGAAACGCACCTCGCCCTCGGGCCGGCCCTCCATGGTTCTGAGCAGCTCGGCGGCACCCAGGAGCATGGCCATGTGGCCGTCGTGCCCACAGGCGTGCATCAGGCCAGGCCGCTGCGAGGCGTAGGGGACATCATTGGCCTCCTGCACCTCCAGGGCATCCATGTCGGCGCGAAGGCCAACGATCGGCGGCCCTTGGCCCAGCGCGGCGACGACGCCCGTCTTGCCAATGCCGGTACGCACAGGCAGGCCGATGGCCTGCAGGGCGCCGGCGATCCGCTCCGCGGTCTGGACCTCCTCGAATCCCAGCTCTGGGTACATGTGGAACGAGCGCCGCTGAGCCGACAGCCAAGCCTGCATGGCCCGGGCGCGCGCCAGCGTGCCGGTTGGGTTCATCTAGGCATGCACCTCGCCGGGCTCTAGCCTGGCGATGGCACGCTCAGCTGTGGTGAGGGTGTGCTCCCGGATGACCGCTTCGGCCCGGTCTGCGTCACCGCTCCGCAGCACGTCCAGCACTTCGCGATGGGTGTCTGGATAGGTCTCCTCGTCGCCAGGCCGCGTGACGTACATGAAATAGCGCACCTGGGGCTTCATGTCCTCGAGGGTCTCTTGCAGCAGCCGGTGACCTGTACAGGACCAGACATAGCTATGAAACTGGATGTCCAGCTGGATGAGCCGCTCATAGTCGCCCCTGTCCAGCGCCCGCTCCATCTGGCTGATGATCCCCTCCAGGTGGTCGGCATCCTCGGCGGTCATGTGCGCTGCGGCCAGGCGGACCACCAGCCCCTCCAGCGCCCCCCGTAGCGTGGCGACCTCCCACAGATGCTGGCGGTTCCAACGAGCGACCAGGCAGGTGCCATTGGCGTCCCGCTCGACGAGATGGCGATGCTCGAGCCTGGCCAGGGCTTCCCGTACCGGCATGCGGCTCGTATCCAGCGCTTCGGCGATGCGGGCCTCAGGCAAGCGCTCACCAGGCGCGAGGCTGCCTTCCACGATCGCGTCACAGAGGACATCAAAGACCGAATCGGACAACTTGGTGCGCACCGCTTCCACGGGCGACAGCTTGAGGTCAAGGCTCATGATTCCACCATTCGTGCGGATTATGGGATCCTAGTATACTGGTATCCCAGGATACCGCACCTCGCGAAATTTGTCAAATCCCTGGATTTGTGGTAGGGTACTTTGGCGCATCACCTTCAAGGGGGAAAGGGATCAACGATGAGCGCCAACCGCTTGACTCTCACCTGTCTTCCAGACGAGGCATTGGACCGGGTCGAGGCGACCGCCTACCGGCTGCTCGAAGAGGTAGGCATCGCGCTGGAACATGAGCGCGGCCGCGAGATGCTGCATGGCCTGGGCTGCCGTGTCACGGGCCAGCGGACCCACATCCCGCCAGACGTCGTGCACTGGGCGCTGGAGAACGTCACCCCCGGCCGCAAGCTCCTGCAGCGGGACGGGGATCCGGCCTTTAGCTTGGGCGACGGCCAGGTCCGCTTCCACAATGGCGGTGGCCAGCCCGACACTCTTGACCTGGCCACCGGCCAGCGCCGGCGGGCGACGCTCCGGGATGTAGCTGACATGACCCGCCTGCTGGACGCCCTGCCCAACGTCGACCAGATCACACCCCTTTTCAGCCCCCAGGATGTGCCCCCCCAACTGCTCTTCGTAGAGGCCACGGCGGCCA
>Ga0316577_10000390_pt1 | contig 16756 bp, 8 predicted proteins | sample S5NA_FD_203073 | JGI IMG/M metagenome (GOLD analysis project Ga0316577, IMG submission 203073) | Rhizosphere microbial communities from salt marsh grasses in Alabama, United States - S5-7_050615r2r1 | ecosystem: Host-associated > Plants > Roots > Rhizosphere | place: USA: Alabama | collected... | reverse complement strand
TGCTCGGACAGATCCAGCACCGCCGCGCCGACCCCCGCCCCCCCCGATGAGCATCTCCCCGGCGACGCAGACCGCGAAGGCCACGGTGGCGGAGACGCGGCTCGATGCGAGGGCCTGGACCGCGGCGCCGGGTGCAACGAAGTGGCGCAGGAAGGCCGGCTTGCTCGCGGACAGGATCGCCGCGAGCTCCCGATACCGGGTCGCGCTCTCGCGCGCGGCGTCCGCGGTGCCCGGAAACACGTACAGCACCGAGGCGAGGCTCCCGACGACGCCGATGGACAGAGCGCCCGGGCCGATCGCCACCAGTGCCACCGGGAACAGCGCAATCGGAGGAATCGCGCGCAGATAGCCCATCAGCGGAAGCAGGATGAGCCAGGCCCGCTCGCTGACGCCGGCGGCAAAGCCGAGCGCTAGGCCCGCCCCGGTGCCAGCGGCAAAGGCCGCGCCCCAGACGCCGAGGGTCTGGCCCCAGTTGCGCCAGAACTCAGCGGTCAGTGCCAGCTCGGCGGCGCTCCCAACCACGCCGGTCGGCAGCGGCAGGGCCAACGGCGAAATCCAACCGGTCCGGACCACCGTCTCCCAGATGGCCAGGAGGACACCGATCAGCAGCACGCCGATCAGGCTATCGCGTAGACGTGCCTTGCGCATTCCCATAGGGCGTCTACCCGCTCCGCGTGGGTCGCGCGCTGGGTCAGGTCGATCTCGTCGGCGATGGTCGCCGGCGGCCCGCTGATGAGACAGGCGCGGTCCACGACCCCGGCGAGCTCGCCGACGTTATGGCTGACCAGGCAGACGGCGCGTTGTCCCCCCGCGCAGAAGTCACGCAGATAGCCGTAGACGCGCTCCCGTTGGACGAAATCGAGCATCGACCAGCCTTCGTCGATCAGGAGGACATGCGGCGGGTTTGCTAGCCAGCGCGCCAGCGCGAGCAGCTGCTGCTGGCCGCCGCTGAGCTGGTGTGGAAAGCGATCGGCCAGGTGAGCGAGCCCCAGGGTGGCGAGGGTCTCGGCGGCCTCGCGGCGGCTGCGATGAAGGTTGCATCCCGCGACCCGCTGGGGCAGCGCCACGTTGTCCGCGCCCGTGAGCCATGGCAACAGATTGGCCCCGACGTGCTGGCTGATCATGCCGACGGTGACACCGGCGCCGCGATGCAGCTTGCCCGCACTCGGCTGCAGGACCCCGGCCAGCGCGCGCAGCAGCGACGTCTTGCCGCACCCGTTCGGCCCCAGCAGCCCGATGATCTCTCCGGCATGCAGGGCTAGATCGACTGCTGACACGACAAGGGGGCCCGATTGGGGAGCCCGCGCGGCGGCAAGACGCAACGACAGCTGCTCGGCGCGCAGCAGACAGGGCTCGCCCTCCCTCGGCGTCTCGACGCCGCGAGGGTTGCTCATCTACTTCATTGCGAGCCGATGCCCGCGAATACGCTGCGCACGGCCACCGGTGCCTCGATCAGCTCCTCACTGTGCAGCAGATCGACAGCGGCCTGGATCTGCTCGAGCTGACGGGCGTCCGGGTACGCGACCCACTGGTACAGTGCGGATCTCTCGGCGACGGCGGCATCCGTTCCGATGCGGCGGGCGAGCACTGCGCGCGCCTCGGCATCATGCGATTCGATGTAGCGGACCGCATCGTCCAGGGCCCTCAGCAGCTTCGCCACCAGCGCTGGTTGCGCGTCGGCGACCTTCGTGGGGATGGCCCCGGCCCCGAGCCAGAATGGATCGCTGATGATGGCCGTGCGGACACCGGTCGCAATGGCCCGTGCGCCGTTCTCGAGCGCAATCGAGCCGTAGGGCTCCACCGTGAACAGGGCGTCGAAAGCGCCGCCGAACAGCCCCTGCACCTGCGCGGAGGTCGAGACCTGGGTGAGCTGAACGTCTTCGGGGACTCGGTAGCCGAGCCGCTCGAGCACGATCAGCGCGTAGGCCTTCTGGCTTGGGCCGCTGTAGGTGCCGACGCTGTGCCCGCGCAGGTCGACCAGGGAGGTGATGGGCGAGTCCGGTCTGACCAGTATGTAGCTGCCCGGGTCCGAGCGCGTTTCGCTGGTCGGAAACAGGAACCGCAAGGTGCCCGGTTGTCGCGCCTCCATCGGCATCAGGTTGGCAAAGGTGGACAGGATGAAATCCGCCTTGCCGGCGGCCATCAGCTTGGCCCCCTGCCCTGGATCGCGGACATCGATCCAGCGCACCGCGAGGCCGTTTGCCTCGAACATGCCCTTTTCCTCGGCGACGTAGATGGGCAAGAGGCCCATGAAGGGCGTATCCGGAATCCTGATCTGGATCAGGGATTCGCCGGAATGCTCCGCCTTCACTTGCGTATCCGTGCTGCCGGCTTGCGGGCTGCAAGCCGACGCCATGCAGGAAAGCAGAGCGAGAAGTATCATCCAAAGGCGCATAAGAATAAGGCCTGTTGCGATCTTCGGGTCGATGCGTAATGCGAAGGTCATCAAGTTGCCAACAGCGCTCGGCTCAGGCCGGTGAGCCTGTTCGACCGCTTGCATCGGTCTTGATCGCCACGGTCAAGGCTGCCGCCCAGCAAGGCTGCTCGCTCGCGCGTCTCGGGACGCGAGCTGATCGAATGCCAGGAAGGCATTTGATCAGCATCCCCCTAGGCGAGGATCAGGCCCGGTGCGCTGACCGGCTCGCGGGCTGCCGTGACAGACTGGTGCACGCCTCTGGTGCTTCGCAGCATGAAGAGGGGGCAGCCGCGGCGCTGCCTGGGAACGGCAAGGAGATTGGGTTCAGTTCTAACACTGGGGTCCCTTGCGGGTGGTTGAAAACGCCGCTTTCGCCGTGAAACCATAGGGGGAGCTAAGAGAACATCTTTGACAAGATCATACGAGCACGCACTTGCAGACGCTCAGACCCAGAGACGAGGCGATCGGGCACCAGCGGGGCACGGAGGCGGCCGGCAGGCTGCGCAGGGCGCGCAGTCGCCACGACTTCTTGGCAGGCTTGCCGGTAGCAGAGACGGAGAGTGTCCAGCTGGGGCCGGGATCGGGTGAGTATGTCTCGCGACGAGCTCGCGGCCGCGACCTCGTCGTCCTCTCGTACAGGGTGGCGCCCAGACTTGCAGTCCACACGGTTCCGGACAAGGACTGGGTCTTCCTGCTGATGTCGCTCAACCCGCGATCGGACTGGGTTTTCAACGGATGCGCGGCGCGGCCGTTGGATCTGTTCCTCTCGGCGGGGGGAGACGGATACATGACCACCGGGCGGGACCGACACACTCTCGCGGTCGGTATCCGCAAGACCCGCCTGATCTCGGCCTGCGCCGCCCTTGCAGGTGTCGGTGCGGAGGACGTCACGTTGAGGGATCTTGTCCTGGCGCGGGAACAGGATGCCGGCCAGCGTCTGCGCCAAGCACTGATCGGCGCCGTCACACCCGGCGACGCCAAGCCCTTGTCGCGAGGGGAGTTTGAGATGCCGGAAGCCCTCGAGAACGACCTAACCTCTCTGCTGGCGGCGCAACTCGTCCCAACCGTGCGCCGGACCTCTGATGGGAGCCCATTCCGGGTGGATGCGCTGCGCGTGGTGCGCGCGGCCGTGGCCGCGACTGAGGCGCTTCCGGCGCCGAGCCTCGCCGAGCTCTGCGGCGCCGCGGGCGTTGGCCAGCGTTGGCTCCACAGGAGCTTCGTCGACGTTCTCGGCGAGTCGCCTTACCGCTACATACGGCTTGCACGGCTGTCGAAGGCGCGCGAGCTGTTACTCTCGCCCGAGGCCAAGCCCGCCGTGGTGAAGACTGTATCGCTGTCGCTGGGATACCGCCTGAGCGGCCGCTTTGCCGCAGACTATCGTTCGGTTTTCGGAGAGAACCCCTCCGACACGCTTCGAGAATCCCGGACCGTCTGAGCGCGCGCCGCTGGGTCTGCGTGTCCCTCACTCATCGCCGAGAGCATGGGGACTGGCACATACGACGCCTTGTACGTCGTGCGCTGAGTTGCCCGACCACGCGCCAGCTGACCGTTCCGACTGCTCGACGGTGGCCTTAGGAAGCCCTCCACCACCCCTCCTGGGGTATTCAAATGCGTGGGAATAGGTGTCTTGCGATGACCACGGTGCGGAATGCCGATGCGGGCTGGTGGCGGACAGGCGCCGTCTTGCTCTGCATGCTCGGTGCAACCCTGCAGATCGGCTGCGCCACCAAAGTTCGCGAGCTGATGCCGACACCGGCGGCCTTTCATCTGCCGGCGCCTCGAGCGATCTTCGACGCGGTGCCGGTCGAGCGGCGCACCGACACCATCGACCTGCTCTACATCACCGATCGGGCCGCGGATACGCGTCCCGACGCCGAGCTTCCGTACGGGCAGGAGCGCGCGCGCTCCATGGGGTTCGGGTCGGCACGGGTCCTGCTGCGCCCGCCAATGACGTGGGATGAACTGCGGCGCCACAGTCTTTCCGATCCGCGGGACATGCGGATCGGCATGGAGCTTGGCGCGGTCAAAGAACTTGGACGCTATCCAGCGGGGCCGTACCGAGTTGAGGCCACCAGCACCGGCGTCAGGCGTGATCCGGCCGTCATGGCGGCGCATCGCCGCAGCAACGCCGCCCTGCAGGCTGAAGTCCAAAGACGCCTTGACACGGCCCCTACGGGGGAGGTCATCCTCTACGTACATGGCTTCAATGAGACCTTCGCTACTGCCGCTTATACGGCGGCCGAGCTGTGCCACTTCTTCGGCCGCGCCCACGTCTGCGCCTTTTTCACCTGGCCCGCGTCGAGCACCGGCGACCCGCTGATTTCGTTTACCAATACCACAGAGTCGGCGACCTACTCGGTCGGCCACCTGAAAAAGACTATTCGGACCCTGGCGCGGACACCCGGTGTCACGGGCTTGCAACTGCTTGCCCACAGCCGCGGAACGGCGCTGCTGCTCAATGCGATTCGCGAGCTGTCCATCGAGGCGATCGCGGCCGGCGAGAGCCCGAGCGAAGTGCTCAAGCTGCAGAACCTGGTGCTGATGTCCCCGGATATCGATGCACAGGTGGCGCGCGCACAGCTCGAGATCTTCGCCTCCGACCCTGACTTGATCAGCCGCTGGCGTTCCACCGACCTGCCGAAATTCCTCCGCGGTCGGTTCACGATCTACGCCTCCCCGGAAGACCGCGCCTTGCGACTGTCCAAGCTGCTGTTCCGCAGCAGGGAACGCGTTGGGGAGCTGACACCGGAGGATATCTCGGAGCCTACACGGGATTTTTTCGCGGCCTTGGGCAACGTCGACATCATCGTCTTCGAGGGCAAACGCACGGATTTTTTCGGCCATTCCTACTTCACGAGTAACCCGCGGGTGAGTGCGGACCTGGTCGAGCTGATACGCAACGGGACGCCGCCAGGAGACCCCCAGCGCCCGCTGATACGCACAGGCAAGATCACTTGGGAGTTTCCGGTGAACGCTGCACGTCCGGAACGAAGCCAGGCAGCCGAGGGCTTCCAGCGTTGACTCAGCTGGAGTCGACCAGCGCATCACAAACGCCAGCCGTGACGGCCTTCAGCGGCCAAGCCGGGTTGCCAGATCCAGACATCGAGCAGGACAACCTATCCAGGCACCCTGAGACATAGCGGCCTGGGCTCGGGCGGTGCCGAGTGTCGGCCACTTGGAAAAGAACGGGCTTTCGGGTGGGGATTGCGGCGTGCCAGCTCGGGAGTGGGCGACACAGGCGCCACGGCGCCTCGCCCTGCGCGAGTCGGGAAGCCGCATGGCGCGGCAGCCGGGTAAGACGAGGCTTCGGATACGTGCGACAATCCAAGATGCGTCCGCGGGTCTGGTCATTGCCCCTTTGCGACCACTCCCCCTTCCGCATGAAGCCTGCCATGGCAGTACGCTGATTTTCGTTATTTTTCGGCCACTTCCTGGCAGCCGCTAATCGATGGGGCTTCCCCTGCGCCCCGTTCTTGGACTGCACCGGCACCTTACACTTCCTCAAGGTGACCTCGAACCCAGCAAACCTCCGTTTGCCCCGACGAGGACTCGAACTCCATGAATGCCGTCTCCCAGCGACCAGCGTCTCGCCTCCGTTTCAGTGCCGGCACCTTCCGGCCGGCTCGACTGGTGACCACCGCACTGGTCTTCGGACTCGTGGCCGGATGTGGCCGGGAGGACGCCAAACAGGCGGCAGCCGAGCCGCCGACGGTGGGCGTGATCGCGGTCTCTGAGCAGAAGGTGAATCCTTTCTTCGAGTTCATCGGAAAGACCCGGGCCGCCGAGACGGTGGCATTGCGGGCCAGGGTGACGGGCTTCCTGGAGGAGCGCGCCTTCCAGGAGGGGGGACAGGTTGAGAAGGGCCAGGTCCTGTTCCGGATCGAGCCGGAGCAGTATCGGGCCAGCCTGGCCCAGACGGAGGCCGCCCTGGGGGCCGCGGAGGCATCGCTGGAGCGTGCCAGGGTCGACCTGACCCGCTACGAGGAGCTGGCCAAGGCCAAGAACGTCAGCCAGCAGAAAGTGGACGAGGCCAAGGCCGAGGTCCTGGTACAGGAGGCCGCGGTGCGCACCGCGAAGGCCGACATCGAGAAGGCCCAGCTCAACGTCGATTACACCGAGATCACCGCACCGATCGACGGGCGCATCGACGTGGCCGCCTACACGGTTGGCAATCTGATCGGTCCGGACTCGGGAGTGCTCGCCACCATCAACCAGATGGACCCGATCAAGGTCGCCTTCTCGATCGCCGAGACCTGGTATCTGGACATCATGAAGGAGAACCTGGCGCACAAGCGCGAGCGCGGCGGTGACGGCATGGATGAGCCCGCCCATGTGCCCCGGATCAAGCTCGCCGACGGCACCATGTACGAGCACGACGGGCGATTCGATTTCATCGACAACAAGGTGGACCAGAAGACGGGAACCGTGCTGGTGCGGGCGGTCTTCGACAATCCGGATGGGCTGCTGCTCCCGGGTCAGTTCATCACGGTGGTCATCGAGCGCAAGGAGGCCATCGATGCCGTGGTCATCCCACAGGCCGCGGTGCTTACCGACCAGGGCGGGGCCTACGTCCTGCTGGTGAACGGCGGGGACAAGGTGGAGGCCAGGCGCATCGAGACCGGCCAACGATTCGGGCCGAATCTGGTGGTCACCGAGGGTCTGAAGGCAGGCGATCGAATCGTACTCTACGGCATCCAGAAGGTGCGTCCGGGCCTTGTCGTGAGGCCCGAGCTGACCAAGGCACCGAGTGATGAGCTCGCGGCGGAGACCGTGGAGACGGCGGGTGAGGCTGGCGCCGAGGGTGAATCCCCGGATCGGGCTCCCGCCGAGTCGGCCGACTAGGCCCGAGGGCCGTCCACAGGAGCAACGCGATGCCCTTGTCCAAGTTCTTCATCACCCGGCCGAAGTTCGCCTTCGTCATCTCCATCGTCATCACGCTGGCGGGGCTGCTCGCGCTGATGGGCCTGCCGGTGGCCCAGTTCCCGGACATCACGCCGCCGACCGTGAGCGTCAACACCCAGTACGCCGGCGCCAGCGCGGACGTGGTGGAGCAGACCGTGGCCGCCCCCATCGAGCAGGAGATCAATGGGGTCGAGGGCATGATCTACATGTCCTCCAAGTCCGACAACGACGGCCGCTACAGCCTGACGGTCACCTTCGATATCGGCACCGACGCCGACATGGCCCAGGTCAAGGTCCAGAACCGGGTCTCCCAGGCCCTGCCCAAGCTGCCCGAGGAGGTCCGCCGGCAAGGGGTGAAGACCGAGAAGCGGTCCACCAACATGCTGCTGATCGTCAACATCTTCTCGCCGAACGAGTCGTTCGACTCCCTCTATCTCAACAACTACGCCACCATCAACGTCAAGGACCCCCTCGGACGCGTCAAGGGCGTGGGGAAGGCGGAGATACTCGGGGTCATGGACTACGGCATGCGCTTCTGGCTCAAGCCCGACCGCATGACCGCGCTGGGTGTCAGCGTCGCCGATATCCAACGGGCCGTCTCGGAGCAGAACGTGCAGGTTCCGGCGGGCCAGATCGGCGCTCCGCCGGCACCCACGGATCAGCAGTTCCAGTACACCGTCACGACCAAGGGCCGGCTCTCGGAGGTGGACGAGTTCGCCGATATCATCATCCGCATCGAGCCCGACGGATCGGCCGTCCGGGTCAGGGACGTGGCACGGGTCGAGCTGGGGGCCCAGGCGTACTCCGCCTCCGGTCGTCTGGATGGTCGCCCCTCGGTGGTGCTGGCGGTCTATCAGACCCCCGATGCCAATGCCCTGGCCGTCGCGGATGCGGTGAAGGGGCAGCTGGAGGAGCTCTCCCAGCGCTTTCCCGACGACATGGCGTACGCGATCCTCTACGACACTACCAATTTCATCGAGGCATCCATCTCCGAGGTCGAGACCACCCTGTACCAGGCCGTCGGGCTGGTGGTGCTGGTGGTCTTCATCTTCCTCGGCGACTGGCGCACCACGCTGATCCCGGGCATTGCCATCCCGGTCTCGCTGATCGGCACCTTCGCCGTGCTGGCCGCAGTGGGGTTCACCCTGAACACCATCGTGCTCTTCGGGCTGATACTCGCCATCGGGATCGTGGTGGACGACGCGATCATCGTGGTGGAGAACGTCCAGCGTCTGATGGACGAGGAGGGCCTGGACCCAAAGGCCGCCACCGCCAAGGCCATGGATCAGGTCGGCGGGGCCATCATCGCCACCACCCTGGTCCTGCTGGCGGTCTTCGTGCCAGTGGGCTTCATGCCCGGGATCACGGGCCAGCTCTACCAGCAGTTCGCGGTGACCATCTCGGTGGCCGTGGCCATCTCATCGATCAACGCGTTGACGCTCAGCCCGGCCCTGTGCTCGGTGCTGCTCAAGCCGGGTCGGCAGCCACTCAAGTGGCTCAATTGGTTCAATGTCTTCTTCGGCAGGCTGACCAACGGCTATACGGCAGCCGTGAAGGTCACCGTTCGCCGGGCGGCACTGATCATGCTGGTCTATGCGGGGCTCGTCACCGGCACCGTCTGGATGTTCGCGAATCTGCCGAGCGGATTCCTGCCGGAGGAGGACCAGGGGTATTTCTTCATCGAGGTCCAGCTCCCCGATGCCGCCTCCCTCACCCGCACCGAGACCGTGCTGGACCGAATCGAGCAGCAGTTGCTGGAGATCCCCGGCGTGACCAACGTGATCTCCGTTGCGGGCTTCTCCCTGCTCAACTCGGCGTTCGGCTCCAACAGCGCGCTGGTGATCCCGGTCCTGGCGCCCTGGGACGAGCGCGAGGCGCCACATCTGCAGCTTCGCGCCATCGTCGGCCAGGCGGAGCGCGTCGCCGCCGAGACGGTGGACGCCAATGTGATCCCCTTCGTCCCGCCCGCGATCCCCGGCCTCGGCAGCTCGGGCGGATTCTCCTTCGTGCTCCAGGACTACACCGGGGGGGATCTGCAGGAGTTTGCCTCGGTCATGCGCGGATTCATCGTCGCCGCCAACGAGCACCCCGCCATCGGCAGTGCCTACAGCACCTTCAGGGCCGATGTCCCGATGCTCTACCTGGACGTCAACCGGGACAAGGTGCAGACCCTTCAGGTCCCCATGACCGAGCTCTTCACCACGCTCCAGTCCCAGCTCGGCTCCACTTACATCAACGACTTCAACAAGTTCGGCCGCACCTGGCGGGTCATGGCCCAGGCCGAGGGTGACTTCCGCAACAGACCGAGCGACATCGTGCGGCTCTTCGTGCGCAACAAGAACGGGGAGATGGTCCCGGTGGCCACCCTGGCCGAGGTGGAGACCCGCACCGGACCCCAGATCGTGCCGCGATACAACCTGTTCCGGTCCGCCGACATCTCCGGAGGTCCGGCACCGGGTTACAGCTCCGGCCAGGCCATCGCCGCCATGGAGGAGACCGCCGAGGAGACACTGCCCTCGGGCTTCGGCTACGAGTGGACCAGCATGTCCTACCAGGAGATCCAGGCGGCCGGCCAGGCGCCCATCATCTTCGGTCTGGCCCTTTTGTTTGTCTATCTCTTCCTGGTCGCCCAGTACGAGAGCTGGTCCATCCCGCTGGCCGTGCTGTTGTCCGTACCCGTGGCCGTTTTCGGCGCACTGGCGATCGTGGGGGTCTCGGGTCTCGACGTGAATCTCTACACGCAGATCGGGCTGGTGATGCTGATCGGTCTGGCGGCCAAGAACGCGATCCTGATCGTCGAGTTCGCGAAGGAGCAGCGCGAGACCGAGGGCCTCTCCATCTACGAGGCGGCGGTGAAGGCCGCGCACCTGCGCTTCCGCGCGGTGATGATGACCGCGCTCTCGTTCCTGCTCGGGATCATCCCGCTAGTGGTGGCGACCGGGGCCGGAGCCGGATCGCGCGTGGCGCTCGGCACCGCGGTCTTCGGCGGCATGCTGGCCGCCACCGTCGTCGGTACCCTGCTCATCCCGGTGATGTATTACGTCGTCCAGTCGATCCGCGAGCGGGTCAAGGGTCAGCCGAAACCCAAGGGAAGGGCGGCCCCGCAGGAAGGCTGATCGGCAGTGTTGCCACCCGGGCCAGAGCGCCAGAGCCTTCCCGGAATCATCCACGCCGGATCTGTCGGATTCCGCCACCACTGCCGGCGAGGCTTCTGAGCCCTGACGATGCCAGGACCCTCTGGGCGTTGGTGACGAAAGTAACCGACCAATAGCTGCCACTCAGCCCAGTCGCTCCGGAGGCATGTCGACGCGCTATGCGGTCAGCGATCGTCGGCGAAAGCAGGCCGGCCCGCCGAGCAGAAAGCGGACATTCATCCCAGGATGGACGCGAGGCCCGCGGCGGCGCCGCGCGGGGCGGAGCTGTCTGTGCCGGGAGGGACCGGACCCGGCCAGAAGCGCCCGCTCATCCATCAACGCAACGGATATCGAGTGACGTCAATCCTGTTCGGGCCATCGTCGGCTGGCTATGCTCCCCGGCCATGAAGATCAAATTTATTCTCCCGGCGCTCACCGAGGCAGAAAGCCCGTTCTGGCGGCCCATCAAGTACTCGCTGTTTCCGCCGCTCGGGCTCGCAACGCTTGCGGCCTATCTCGACGACGGGGACGATGCCGAGATTGTCGACCAGCACGTGCAGAAGCTGGACCTGACCGATACGCCGGACGTCGTCGCCATCCAGGTCTACATCACCAACGCCTATCGCGCCTACCGGATCGGCGATCACTATCGTGCGAAGGGCGTCTTCGTCATTCTCGGCGGGCTGCACGTCACGTCACTTCCCGACGAAGCCGCCGCGCACGCTGATTGCATCTTTCTCGGCCCGGCCGAGTCGTCGTTCCCAAAGTTTATTGCCGACTTCCGACACGGTACACCGAAGCCCGTCTACGTCGGCGACGTGCGCACGCTGCAGGGCATCCCGCCCATCCGCCGGGACCTGATTGAGCGCGAGCGCTATCTCGTACCGAACTCTATCGTGGTCACCCGCGGCTGCCCCTATCACTGCACGTTCTGCTACAAGGACGTCTTCTTCAAGGGCGGCAAGTCGTTCTACACGCAGCAGGTTGACGATGCGCTCGCCGAGATTCAGCGATTGCCGGGTCGGCACCTGTACTTTCTCGACGACCACCTGCTGGGACACCAGCGATTCGCCGGCAGCCTGTTCGAGGGCATGCGCGGCATGGGGCGCATCTTCCAGGGCGCCGCGACCGTCGATTCGATTCTGCGCAGCGACCTGATTGAACGGGCGGCCGACGCCGGTCTGCGCAGCCTGTTTGTCGGCTTCGAAAGCCTCGACGCGGCGAATCTCAGACAGAGCCGCAAGAAGCAGAACCTCGGGCGCGACTACCAGTCAGCTATTGATCGTCTGCACGACCTCGGCATCATGATCAACGGCAGCTTCGTATTCGGCCTGGACGGCGACACGCCCGACGTCTTCGAGCGCACGGTCGACTGGGCGATCGAGCGCGGCATCACCACCGCAACGTTTCATATTGCGACCCCCTACCCCGACACTGGGTTCTTTTCAGAAATGGACGATGCCGGCCGCATGCTGACGCGCGACTGGAATCTGTACGACACGCGCCACGTCGTGTTCGAGCCGAGAGGCATGACGGCCGAGGAACTGAAGGCAGGTTACGATTCGGCGTACGAGCAGTTTTATCGCTGGAGCGCGATCATCAGGAGCAGCCTTTTCCACGGCACGACGAAGCACAAGCTAAAGCACTTCTTCTACGCGGGCGGCTGGAAGAAATACGAACCGGTCTGGAACGCGGTCATCCAGATGCGGCGGCTGGGCCTCATGACGCCATTGCTGGAAGCGATCCTTTCCAAGGTGTCGCGCGCCGCGCCCGAGGAAGACCGAACCTCAACTTGCAGTTCAGCATCGCCAGCCGACTTAGGAGACTCAGCAACCTCGAGAGTAGTTAGTTCGATGAAGTCTTCAGCGTGAGTAAATCGAAACGTCACTTCGGCCGAGCACCAATTCGAGCGTCTGCTTTGGGTCGGGAAGAGCCTGTTGCGGATGCTGAGACGTCTCTGGCCGGAAAGCGATGACGCAACGTTGAAAGCGACAGCGGGAGATCGCCGCGCGGTGTCCGCTTTCTGGAGACTCTCCCGATTCGTTGCTGCCGCGGCCAGGGACCGCATAGCGTCCAGACCTGCCGCTCAGGTCCTTGCCGTCAGCGGCAGCAAGGGGGTCGATCACGGACCCGGCCGCCAAGTCTCGGATGGTTCCGCGGCGGGGCAGGGATAGCCGGTGGCGCGTTGCCTGAATCTTGGAAACCCAAGGCGAAGCACTGTTGGCAACGACAGGGGGGGCGGGCTCTCGTGGTGTCCGCCGGGTGATTCGCCCCGGCCCTCGGCTGCAGCTTCGGCAACGGTGGTAGTACCATCCATGGCAGCTGGGTTGCGGCTCTCCCCTGGCAATCTTTGCCCGGGCGGACTCCGCCGGCAAAACTTGCCTCGAGGCCCACGCTGGGGTCTTCCCGGCATGGATCGCCGGGATCCGGGATCCAGGGACGGCCGCCGCGCGGCCAGTTGCCGCATCGCGCCGCACCCGACTTGCCTTCTCGCAGCGATCGCGAGGATGGAGTGATACCGATGAGCACCAAAGTCCTTATTGCCGGCCTGCTCCTTCTGATCAGTCTCCCCGCCGTGGCGCTGAACTGGAGATTTCTGCAGTATTCGCCGGTCACCCAGTTCACCGATCAGGACTGGGATCTGCTGCGGCAAGCCGGGGAAAAGGCACTGGAGCGCGGGGCGGACGGCGAGATCGCGCGCTGGAGCAATCCCGCAACCGGGGCCTCCGGCTCGATTCAGCCCCTCGACACGACGGACAGGGAGGGAGCGACCTGTCGCCTGACGGTCGTCTCCAACAGCGCGGGCGATGCCAGCGGCAGCAGCCGTTTCACCTTCTGCAGGCAGGACGACGGGGCCTGGCGGGTGGCGCAGTGACCGCCGCTTGTCCAGGTGCTTGATGTCGTGATCACAGACCGGTTGCCCGGCCCATGAACCGACCACGGAGGATCGCCGGGCGTATCGTCGTCCTCTTGTTGCAGGCCGTGCTGACGCTTGCGGCCGCAGCCCAGGACACCGACGGTGCCCTGCCCTCGCCCCTGGTGACCGCGGCCGTCCTTGAAGCCAAGATCGCCGAGGCCCAGGACGCCACGGACCTGACCGATGACGCCCGCGAGCGGCTCATCGCGTTGTACCGCAAGTCCCTGAGCAACCTGGAGGCGGCGCGGGCCAACCAGGAGGCCGCGAGCGCCTATCGGGACCTCGGCAAGAGTGCGCCTTTGGAGATCGAGGCACTGCGGGCGGAACGGGAGCGGGCCCTGACCGAGCCACCGCTGGAGAGCCTGGGTGTCGACGCGGAGACGCAGCTGGCGGAGCTCGAGCGCCGCCTCCAGGAGGAGCGCGCGGACCTGGCCGCGGTCCAGGCCCGTCACGACGACCTGCAGGATCGCCTCGCCTTCCAAGAGGGCCGGCCCGCCGCGGTCCGACAGCGCCTGGCCGAGGCCGACGAGGAGCGGGCGGCCGCGTTCGCGGCTTACAAGGCCGCCTTCGGCGACAACCCCGACGCGGCATCTGGCACGACCCTGGCGGAGGCCCGGCGCTGGGAGCTCGAGAGCCGCTACCGGGCACTGAGCACCGAGATCACGATGCTGGACCAGGAGCTGCTGAGCCGCGACGCTCGTCTCAGGCTGCTGGAGGCCAAGCGTGACAAAGAGGCCGCCAGCATCGCTTGGATTCGCCCGCGGGTGGAGGCGCTCAACGAACGCATCATCGCCAAGCGCCTGCAGGCCGCCGAGCAGGCCCGGGACGATGCGGAGCGTGTGCAGCGCGAGACCGAGGGCATCGACCCGGTGCTCCAGCAGCTCTCCGAGCGCAACGCCGAGCTGACCCGGGCCCTGAACGATCTCACCGCGGGGCTCCAGGCGCTGGACCGGCAGCGTGCCCAGGCCGAGCAGCTCACCGAGCGCATCGCTGCCGACTACCGCGATACCCGCGACACCTTGGACTCCAGCCAGCTCGGTGGCGACCTTGGTGCGGTGCTCCTCGAGCAGCGCGACGCCCTGCCCGACCTACAGGGGATCCGCCAGCTCCGTCAGGAGCGGCAAGAGCGCATCGGCCAGAGCAATACCCGGCGGCTGCGCCATCGGGCCGAGGCGCGGCGGCTCGGCGATATCGAGGCCGCCGTCGCTGCCTATCAGGCGGAGCTGCAGCGGGCGCCGACGCCGGCGCTGACGGAACGGCTGCGGGAGCTGGTGGCGGGGCGCGTGGAGCTGCTCGACCGTGTGCTCGAGACCGAGGAGCTGTATCGCACTCGCCTGCGCGAGTTGGACGCCGCCGAGGAGGCGCTGCTCACCGTCGCCCGCGACTACGAGCAGCTGCTGCTGGAGCGTCTGGCCTGGCTGCGCACCGAGCAGCCCATCGCCGCGCGGGATCTGCTAAGGCTGCCCGCGCAGCTTGCTGGGATTCCGGCGGCGGCCCGTGGCGGCGGCGTGGACGGCACGCCGCTCGGCCGGCTTGTGGTGAGCCCGGTGCTGTGGGCGGGATTGCTCGCCGCGGCCGCGCTGTTGTTGGGCCGGCGGTCGATCCTCGCCACCATGAGGCGCATCGCCGGGCGCCTGGGCAAGCCCACCACGGACAGCTTCGGCCACACCGTGCGGGTGCTCGGGCTGACTCCGCTGTTGGCGCTGCCTCTGCCGCTGCTGCTGGCCGCCATGGGCTGGGCACTCTTGCTCGACCCTGGCGGCACGGAGATGACGCGGGCCTTGGGCGGGACGCTGGAGCGGGTGACGGCGATTACGCTGACGGTGACGATCCTGCTGGCAATCTGCGTACCCAACGGGCTGGCGGCGGCGCACTTCCGTTGGCGGGAGCAGAATCTGGCGCTGCTGCGGACGGAGAGCCGGCGGCTCCTGTGGATCGCCGTGCCGGCCGCGCTGCTCGTGCACGCGGCAGCCGACCTGTATCCCGCGCAGAACGGCGGCACGCTGGCGCGACTCGTCGCCCCCGTCGCCTACGGCGCCATCGCGTGGTACCTGTACCGGGTGTTCCATCCGCGCCGCGGTGTGCTGGCCGCGCTGCGCCATACCGGGGAGTACCCGCTGATCATGCGCGGCTACTGGCTCTGGTATCCGTTGCTGGTGCTATACCCCATCATGCTGGCCGTGCTGGCGCTTTCCGGCTACCTGTATACGGTGCGGATGGAGTCCTACAACTTAACCGCGTCGATGCGGCTGCTGCTGGGGTTGGTGTTGCTCAACGCGCTGGCGCGGCGCTGGCTGCTGGTGGTGCGGCGGCGGCTCGCCTACGAGGCCGCGCTGGAGCGGCGCCAGGCCGCCCGCGCAGCCGCTCAGCCCGGGCTGCTGCAGGAGTCCGGCGCCGAGGCGGCGGAGCTGCAGTTCGACGAGCCGGAGGTGGATCTGTCGGCGTTGAGCGACGACACCAGCGGTCTGATCCGCTTCAGCATCGGCCTCGCCGCCGTCGTGGGGCTGCTGCTGATCTGGTCGGATGCGCTGCCGGCGCTGCGCGTGCTCGACGACCAGGTACTCTGGCACACGAGCGTGCTGGTGGACGGCGAGGAGCAGCGCCAGCCGATCACCCTCGTGGACCTGGGCCTCGCGCTTCTCTACGCGGCGGGCACCTGGGTGCTGCTGAGACGGCTGCCGGCGCTGCTGGAGATCGCCCTGCTGCGGCGCAGCCACATGAGTGCCGCGGACCGCTATGCGGCGACCACCCTGACAACCTATGTGGTCGCCGCCATCGGCATCCTGCTGGTCCTCGGCACCCTGGGCGCGAGCTGGTCCCAGCTCCAATGGATGGCGGCGGCGCTGAGCGTCGGCATCGGATTTGGCCTCCAGGAGATCGTCGCCAACTTCATCAGCGGCCTTATCATCCTGTTCGAGCGGCCCATCCGGGTCGGCGACACGGTCACCGTGGGGGATACGGACGGCATCGTCACCCGGATCCGAATCCGCGCCACCACCATCCGCAACTTCGACCGCAAGGAGCTGCTGGTGCCGAACAAGGAGTTCATCACCGGCCGCCTGCTCAACTGGTCCCTGTCGGACCCGATCACCCGCGTGGTGATCGTCGTGGGGGTCGCCTATGGGAGCGACGTGGACAAGGCCCTCGCGATCATGAACGGCGTCGCCGAGGCGCACGACCACGTCGTCGACGACCCGCCGCCCTTCGTGACCTTCGACACCTTCGGCGACAACGCCCTCGTCCTGACCCTGCGCGCCTACGTCGACTCCGTCGATGTGCGCCTGTCCACCATCACCGCCCTCAACCGGGCCATCAATCGCGAGCTCGCCGCCGCCGGCATCGCCATCGCCTTTCCCCAGCGGGACGTGCACCTGGACACCAGCGCAC
>Ga0316577_10000389_pt1 | contig 16757 bp, 15 predicted proteins | sample S5NA_FD_203073 | JGI IMG/M metagenome (GOLD analysis project Ga0316577, IMG submission 203073) | Rhizosphere microbial communities from salt marsh grasses in Alabama, United States - S5-7_050615r2r1 | ecosystem: Host-associated > Plants > Roots > Rhizosphere | place: USA: Alabama | collected... | reverse complement strand
AATGGAGCCTTCTCCCTTTCCGCCGCCTCTTTCAGGAGAAGCCTGAAGCATCCTGCCTGCAAGACGTGAAAACGGTAAAGATTGAAGCCATATTTTTCCAGGTCCATGGAGGGTTGCAAAAAAAAGACCTTCGCCCCCGAACAACGCCGTTTTGATATTTCCTGCCTGCTGGATTTCAAATTGAACACTCTTTTCCATTGCAACAATGCATCCGGTATCGACATGCAGAACTTCACCGGCTTTAAGTTTCCGATCCACAACGGTTCCGCCTGCGTGAACAAATACCATACCGTCGCCTTCGAGTTTTTGCATAATAAAACCTTCGCCGCCGAATAGTCCGGTCAATATCTTCTTTTGAAAGTAAATACCGATGGAAACGCCTTTGGCGGCACATAAAAAGCTGTCTTTCTGGCAGATCAGACAACCGTCAACACTGGTCAACGGAATTGCGATAATGTTGCCGGGATATGGAGCGCCAAATGCAGCATGGGCTTTGCCTTGGCCGGTATGTGTAAAAACCGTCATAAAGAGACTTTCACCGGTTAGCAGCCGTTTCCCGGCACCAAGCAGCTTGTCCATGAATCCGCCGCCTCTGCTCGAAGCGGATCCATCGCCGAATATCGTTTCCATTTGAACAGAACTGTCCTTGTACATCATGGCGCCTGCTTCAGCCACCGCACTCTCTCCGGGATCAAGTTCCACTTCGACGAACTGCATTTCCGATCCGATAATCTTAAAATCGATCTCGTCTGCTGCTGCACCTGTAAAAGACGGCGGTTCAGGAATGGAAACGCCCGAAGAACTCAATTCTGCAATCTGTGAAATGGGGAGCCATTCTGCAAACCCTTCCCGCCAGGCATGTCCTTTGGGATTTTTTTGGGCCTGTGCCATGGCCTGAGCTTTATCCAATGGGCCGACCTGGTTCCCGTCATAACTTAAATACCACTGTGACATGTTATATCCTCCTTGATATTAATATATAAGTTATTTCAATCAAAATTTGAAACGCTCAACTAAGCTTAAGGTTTTTCGATCTTAAGTGTTTGATAAATGTCGTTTAGATCCGATTCATTTAGACTCAGTTGTTGGGCCAGTGCGTTCATATAGGCCCGCTCGGCATCTGTGTCAACCTCAATGGCCAGAAAAGAGACTGTATATACCTTTTTGGCCATTTCAGGCGATTCCACCTGTGAGACAATATCTTCCAATCCGATCGGCGACAACAGTTCATTAACAATAAAAGAGTGCTCTTGATCGCTGAGATCTAATGTTTCAAGCTTTTTGAGAATTCGGTTCCGCTCTTCTTCGTCTATTACACCATCAGCATTGGCAGCGGCAATCATGGCACGAATCAAAAGAACAGCTTCTTGGGAAATTTTTTCTGTATCAACACTTTCAGAACCAATAGATGTATTCGATGGGGGAGGTGGTGGTGAAGAAAAGGTTGCGCTGGGGGGTGGCGGCGGAGTCGATACACCAGGGGGTGGTGGTTGTGAAGGTGCTGTTGTTTGAATAGGTGGAGGGTCTGAAGAGGGCAATCCAGATGTCGAAGTTTTAGATTTTTCCATAAAGTGTTCCACGGCCTCCATCGCCACACCGGCAAGCCCAAGGGCGGCACCACTTGAAATCAGATTTCCCAAGCCACTGCGCCGTCGGGCTCCCCCCATCAAAAGTCCACCTAAAAGCTTTTCCGGATTAAACATGGCTTTCTCCTCTTCATGTCATCAATTTAAAATGTATACGTCAAAATATAGGCAGATCAAGTTGGTCTGTCAACGACGATCGTATGAAAATTACCAGCTAACAATTAATTCAGGAATCGGGGACTTTTTTCCCAAAATCCTTTCATATAGCGGAATGAATGATTTTTTATTAAACCGGATGCTGTCTGAGCGGCTTAGGGATCGTTAGAAAAAACAAACGCATACCGAAATCGTATCTTTAAAAAAATATTCAAATAGCGAATAGAATCTATTGATATTTAAAAGATTGTATCCTGTTTTTCCTTTACGATCCCTTGCCGTGAGTTCATGCGGTTTTATAAAAAATTATCCATGGAGCGGTTGGTTAAAAAAACTCCTCGACCCCTCAATTAATCAAGATGAAGGAAAAAGGATAAAAAGAAACCGGTCATGATCAGTATACCGGAGAAACTGATCCCCCAGGAGAAGTATCCTAAACCCGCCACAATTCCGATAAAAGCAGGAACAGCACCACCCCCCAGGACAAAAGCAATGGGTATGGTTAGTGAGACAGCCACATTTCTGTTCTCTGGTGAACTAATTGATGATAGGGCCGAAAAACCGGCGGGATAGAAGCATACCGCAAAAATAGGCTGAAGAAATACAACAATAATAACCCAGTGAGTAGAGGCAACTCCCAAGAGCAAGGTTAAAATTCCGGTGATAAAAAACATGCATAACATAATTGTTTTTGGTCCAAGTCGATCCGTTGCCAACCCTGCTAAAAACGCCATTCCCATGGTCGATATGCGTGAAATTCCCACGACACTGTTTGCCCACTCACGACTTATACCATGTTCGGTGACCAAATATAACGGAAGCATATTGTAAAGTCCCAGCGAGCTGGTAATGGCCAAACTGAAGAGAATTATCAAGATCCAGAAGTTGTGTGTCTTTATAATGGGTTTGATCGCAGAAAAGTTCGGCGTTTCTCCAAAGAAGTTACCTCCCTTGCCAAAACAGGCAAATATAATTCCCATAAAGACCGAACAAATTCCAATCAAAAATAGAATATGTCGCCAGAGTAACCAGTGAAGAAGTATTTCTACCAATAACGGCGTCAATATAAAGCTCAAATTTGGGGCAAGTTCATGAATGGCAACCGCTTTTCCCCAGTGTTTGGGATTAACCAAAGATGTTATTGTTGTAATTCCGGATGGAAGATATGCGCCTGCTGAAATTCCCAGAAGAAATACACAACATCGCACTGCAAAGAGGCTTTTGCTGAAAGAAACGGCTAAAAGTGCAGTCCCTACAGCTATGGCCGAAACAGCAATGGTTTTACTATGGTTGATTCGAGAGGATATGTGCCCGGATACTAAAAGTGATATGAAGTATCCCATGGAAAGAAAAAGAAACAAAGAACCGGCATCGCCATGAGTCAATCGCAAATTATATTCAATTTTGGGGAGTAATGGTGCAAAAACAATCCGGGAAGTAAAGTTTAGTAAAAAAATAGATGCAATGAGAAAAAGTGGAAGCAGTTGGGCGTGAAAAGTGTCGTCGCTAAATGTATTATTTCTATTGATGGGAGTTGGTTTAGCATCATTCAAATTTTAAAATCCTTAATCTGGCTGTATTCGTCTATTCTCCCAGGAGTGTTTTTATTGATTTCAGAGTGTCAGTGTTATCCACTGCTTTCAACACACCCCCAATAGATCGAAAACACTCACGAATGATGGCTGTTTTGGGGTTTGGTGAAGACAACTGGGCATCGATGGTCTTTAGGTCGGCCATCAACTCTGCCAACGAATCAAAGTTAAGTGAAAATTGATTTGTTTGACCTTTTAGGGTTGTGACCAACTGTTCCACTGCTTGATGGACGGATTCATCCAAAACCGGATCATTCTGGAGGGAGATATTTGACCTCACATTTTCCTGAAGAGAAGCTCCCAATCCCTGGGCCTCGGCTACGCCGTCGGCGGTGATTCCAATGCCTCCGCTAAGGGTTTTGATTTCAACCAAACCGGTCCCGATGAGTTCTTCAGCTGTTCTTAGAGAAAGCTTTCGATCAAGCCCCAGGGATTCACCAATGTCGTACATAGATACTTTGACGGAACCGTCACCTTGGGTTCTGTGATACAGCTCAACGATAAACAGGGGCAAATTTTCTTTGACGTCATCTTGAATAAACATGATCTTCCACCTTTTTAAATTTAATGTGATCAACAGCTGAATAAAATATTAGGTGAAACTATGGATGCTTTCTGTCATTGTCAAGTTAATTTATCTCAAAAAAGGCTAAATGAAGCTTCTAGCTTGTAAGAAGTTGTTGAACAATCTTAAATATGATATTAATTAAATCCTCAGGGTTCGATTCAGAAGAATCAATAACTCCATAAGATATCGATAAAACTAACTTTAAAACAGGAGGAAGACGAATGTATTTTATTGGAAATTTTACATACGCTACGAATCAGGAAGAAACACTCGAGGAGGATAGACGTCATGGTGAGTTCAGCCTGATCGTTGATGCGGATAATCCATACCTGGCCATTCTAAAGTTTAAAGAACGGATCGTAAAATATAGAGAAACGAGTGATTTTTTTCAAGGCGATTGTTTTATTTATTTAATTCAGCTTTTTGAACTCGATCAATTTCCTGTGGATGAAGCCATGATGTTCAATTATAAATCGACTGCCGGTGATCCTTTGATGCCCTTTATCCGCTGTTCAATGCCAAACGACCTGACAGACAGCTGTCGGCTTTTCGATTGGAAAAACAACATCCCCGAAGTAGACGGACAGAAAGAAAAACTGTTCCTTCAGTTTGAGTCCGGTACGCCCAATATTCTGAGTGAACCGGGTGATGCGTTTGAATTGCACCAAGAAACTTGACGGCTTCGTAATCCCGCCCAGGCGGGACTGCGTTGTGCTGCTTTCTTCGTCATTGCATCATACGACTTGTACGACTCATTCCTCGGAATTTGCGAGCCTTGAATTTGAAGCTTTTTACCTTGCCGTCGAATTTTGATTTTTGAGAATTCATCAAACATAGTACGCAAGTTTCAGTGGTAAAAACGAAGATCATAATAAACTTAGATTTATGATAAAAAGCTTTTAGACGATGTTATTCATAGGAAAAGCAGTATGTCGGAACATATAAAAAACCCTGAAAAATATTTTAGAAGGTTTATCCCAAAAAGAAGTGCATTGTTCAAGGAATTGGAAGAAGAAGCCTTTCGTGAAGACATTCCCATTGTCGGTCCTGTGGTTGGTGAACTCCTTTTTATCCTGGCCAGAATTATTCGGGCTGAAAGAATTCTGGAGCTCGGTACGGCAACAGGCTATTCCGCGATTTTCCTGGCGGAAGCATTTGAAAATGTCAAAGGACAGCTGATAACCCTGGAGAATAATCCGGTAATGGCGGCAAGAGCTCGGAATAATTTCATTCGTGCGGGTTTTGATGATCAGATTGAGATTCGCATTGGAGATGCGATTGAAGAAATAAAAACCATTCCTGGGCCCTTTGATTTGATTTTTTTGGATATCGACAAAGCAGACTACAACTCAGTATTGCCCTATTGTCACGATCTATTGAGACGAAACGGATTGCTGGTTGCTGACAATGTCGGATTTGAGGATGCAAAACCATTCAACACAGCAATATTCAGTTCCAGGGAATTTAGAACAGTGAGCTTATTATCATTTTTACCGCTCCATTCCCCTGAAAAAGACGGGCTGTGTTTGGCCCTCCGCGTATAAACAACATACTAAAAAATAATTTGAATATCCATTTTTTTGCCGAAACGTCGGATTTTAATTGGTAAAAACAAAGACATTATAATACCTGAATTTTGCACGAGTTGGGGTTTTTCATCTGTAAGGCACTTAAGGGTGAAGCCATCCCGCCTTGGCGGGATTGCGAGCCCTTAATAACGCAGCAGATGAAAACCTCCGATTCGCCCTTTGGGTGAAAATTGATGAGAAAAAGAGATTATCATCCGATCCACAAATCTGGCAAGATAAACAATAATAGGATTTTGCTTAACCCCCTTCAATCAAGGAACCTATATATTCTCATCAATTTTCATACAAGCTTCAGATGCCAATGCAAGGAGGTACTCTATGGCACAAGTGAATTATCAGGAATCGGCAGAATTTATTCAAAACAGTTTGAGACTGAAAACCTTTCCTGTGGCCGTAAAATTTCTGAAAGATAAATCGAGTTTTCCCGAAAAAACCCGTCAGCCATCAATTGTTTTAGGTAAACGGGTCACCATATGTCAGGGCGTTACCATGGCGAGAACATATGGATGGACGGTAGGTCTCACCAAGCAGGATCTAATATGTGTTCCTGCGATGATCGCGTTTGGATTAAGTGGTGCTGCTGACCCGGCTGAAACACTTGGGAAACTCTTTTGTGAGGTGGATTTTTCTCAGACAGAAGAATATGCTCGCAAAGAAGTCAAGGAAATGGTTCGGCTGGAGAATGAGGATTGTGAGGCCATTGTTTTGGCGCCTTTGCAAAAAGGCTTGTTTGATCCGGATACGGTGGCAATTTTTGGCAACCCTGCCCAAGTGATGCGTATGGTTCAAGGACTCGTTTTTGAAGAAGGCCGTCGCGTTTCTGGAAATTTTGGCGGAAAGGTCGAATGCAGCGAATACCTTATTGCCCCTTATCATACCCAAGCTCCGAGAGTTGCTATTCCGGGAATGGGAGATCGAATATTTTCCATGACCCAAGACGATGAGATGGTGTTTGCTATTCCTGGGATGTTGCTTGAAAACCTGGTGAGCGGTCTGAAAAACGCAGGGAAAAAGATTGGCGCCCGATATCCGGTAACATTTTATCAAAATTTTCAGCCGGAATTTCCCAAACCCTACAAGGTGCTGGGAGAAACTTTGGGAATTTTGTGATGTGAAATTGGGTTTATGATTTTTCTGTAATCCATTTAATTTTAAAGTTATATTATTTTTTCGGCGACTTCTTCGATGGACGAGTGGGTGACGTCGATGACCCGAAGACCCTTTATCTTTCTAAATACCTTATGACTGTAAAGCAGTTCCTCTCTGATATATTCAATATCAGAGTAATCAGATTCTCCGGCGTATAAAAGCCGCTTTTGCCTGATTATGGCTGCTTTCTTTGGCGAAATGGTAAAACCGATTTTTCTTTTTCTAATTGAAAAAATAACTTCCGGCAATGGAACATCTTTGATGATTGGAATATTAGCAACTTTCATTCCGTGATTGCATGAAAGATAAAAGCTGGTGGGAGTTTTTGAGGTCCTTGAGATTCCGAGTATGATAATGTCTGCTTCTTCCAATGATTCTAACCCCTGGCCATCATCATGTTTTAATGTATAATCGATTGACTCGGCAAGACGAAGAGAATCCTCTGTTAAACCTTTGAACAAACCTGGGCGAAAAGCAGGCATTATGTTCCAGAGCCTTTCCATTCGGACCAAAAGAGGGCCCAGCAGGTCTATTCTAGAAAGACCTTTTTTGCGCATTTGTGGACGGATCCAAGACCGAAGTTCCTTTGACACAAGAGAATATATCACAATTGCATCAAGCTCTTCAGCTTTGGACAGGATATCTTCTATCTGTTCCCTCGTTTTAACATAGCTGAACTTTTCAAAAACCGGCTGGATCTGTTTAAATTGAACCAGTACGGCACTGATGACCCTTTCAGCCGTAATACCTGTGGCGTCGGAAACAATAAAAACATTTACTTTTTTTTTGGAAGGATTCATTGGTTGGCGAGCCCTTTATCTAAAACAGAATTGTCAATTCTAAAATTAATAAACTCCAGATTCAATGTCAATCGATTCGCGTTGGTTAAACATATAAAAATATTCTTATTATGCCGGCTTTTATTTGACACATAGGCTCCTTTAATCTATAAGCTAATCTGAGCGTTTCAAATTTTTGAAATAGTTAATTTAACAACATCTTTCTTGTATCTGCGGCAACACAGCTAGAGGCGGGCAAGCCTTGAAAATCTCTCAACTTAGCTAAGAACTGCTTTAGTTTTAATGACAGAATAAAATAAAAAATTGATAGCTATATATTATAGGAAAACCCCAACAAATAATAGAGTGAAAATATGTTAATTTCTGAGAAATTGCCCCAAATCAGTATCGAGAGCGAGATGAAAAAATCGTATCTCGATTATGCCATGAGCGTGATTATTGGAAGAGCTTTACCGGAAGTTCGAGATGGTCTAAAACCTGTTCATCGACGCATCTTATTTGCGATGAGAGAACTTAAAAATGACTGGAATAAACCGTATAAGAAATCCGCACGCATTGTCGGTGATGTCATCGGTAAATATCATCCCCATGGTGACACTGCTGTTTACGATACCATTGTGCGGATGGCCCAGGACTTTTCTTTAAGATACCCTTTGATCAACGGTCAGGGAAATTTTGGTTCTGTTGACGGCGATCCCGCTGCAGCGATGCGGTATACAGAAATCAGAATGATGCGCATGGCCCATGAAATGTTGGAGGATTTAGACAAGGAAACCGTTGATTTCGTACCCAATTATGACGAATCATTAACAGAACCAACCATACTTCCGGCAAGAGTGCCCAATCTTTTAATCAATGGGTCTTCGGGTATCGCTGTGGGTATGGCGACCAATATTCCGCCACACAATCTTTTCGAGATCATTGAAGCCATCAAAGCCATCCTCGACAATCCGAGTCTCACCTGGAAGGAGCTTCTTGAATATATTCCGGGACCCGACTTTCCGACTTTCGGTATTGTTTACGGTACAAAGGGGATTCATGAAGCATACCGAAACGGTCGAGGAATTATTCGAATCAGGGCCAGGGCAATTGTCGAAAAGGATAAAAGGACCGGAAGAGAGACAATTGTTGTCACAGAACTTCCCTATCAGGTCAACAAGGCAAAATTGATTGAAAAGATTGCGGACTTGATGAAACACAAGAGAATAGAAGGTATCAGCTATGTTAGGGATGAATCAGATCGAGAAGGGATGCGAATTGCGATTGGTTTGAAAAGAGATCAGATAGCAGGAGTGATTGTCAATCAGTTGTATAAACACACACAGATGGAAAACAGCTTTGGCATTATTTTTCTTGCGATTGTAAACAACCAACCGAAGCTACTTACATTAAAAGAAATCCTTGAGTATTTTATATATCACCGCAAAGAAATTATCATCCGACGGACGCAATATGATTTGAAAATAGCTGAGGCCCGGGCTCACATTTTAGAGGGCTTGAAAACCGCTTTAGAAAATCTTGATGATGTTGTTTTCCTCATTCGTGAGTCAAAGACACCTTTGGAGGCAAAGACAGGCCTGATGCAGAGCTTCGACCTTACTGAAATCCAGGCACAGGCCATTCTCGATATGCGACTGCAGCGGCTCACAGGTCTCGAACAGGAAAAGATAATAGAGGAATATAAAAATATTCTTAAGGATATCGCATGGTATAAGGAAATTCTTGGCAGTGAACGGATCGTGGAAAATATTATTAAAGATGAACTTTCAGAGATTCAAAAAGAATTTGGTGATGAGCGTAGAACAGAGATTGTTGAATCAACCAGAGAAATCACAATCGAAGACATGATTGTTGAAGAGGATATGGTTGTTACAATTTCAAAAAGTGGCTATATCAAACGAAATCCCATTACGCTTTACAAAAAGCAGTTGCGCGGGGGTAAGGGAAAGATGGCCATGGGTGTTAAAGAAGACGATTTCGTTGCCGATCTTTTTATCGCCTCCACCCACCATACCTTTCTCTTTTTTACGAATACGGGGCGAGTATATTGGTGCAAAGTGTATGACATACCGCAGGCAGGCCGTATCAGTAGGGGCAAAGCGATTGTTAACCTGCTTAATTTGAGTAAGGATGAGAAGCTTACAACAGTTCTCGCTGTTCCAAAGTTTGAACCGGGATATCACATTATCATGGCAACGCGAAACGGTCTGGTTAAAAAAACGGATCTTATGTCCTTTTCCAGGCCAAGGGTCGGTGGTATTATCGCATTACGGCTGGTTCCGGGCGACGAGTTGATTGCAACACGGATTACCGATGGAACCCTGAACGTCTTTTTAGGATCGGCAATGGGAAAATCGATCCGGTTTCATGAATCTGATGTTCGACCCAGCGGTCGTGTGGCAATGGGTGTTCGAGGGCTAAGGCTTGCTCCGGGTGACCGAATTGTTGGGATGGAGGTTTTAAGCCATGGGCAGACCTTGTTTGCAGCAACGGAAAACGGTTATGGTAAAAGAACATCCATTGATGAATATCCTCTACAAAGACGAGGTGGAAAAGGTGTTATCACAATTAAAACAAGTGAGCGAAACGGACAGGTTGTTTCCATACGCCTGGTGGATGAGGAGGATGATTTGATGCTCATGACCGACTCCGGAAAGCTTATCCGAATATCTGTTAGTGGAATTTCAGTTATCAGCCGTAACACCCAAGGGGTAAAGCTTATTGGAATGGACCTGGGAGAGAAGGTCGCTGGTGTTGCAAGGCTGGCGGAAAAAGACAATTATTTAAATGAAGAATAGGGTGGCATACCGTTGAATATGCAGTTAGATGTAGGAAAGGTTAAGATCGGTGTTGTGGGTGCTGGAAGCTGGGGAACCGCTTTGGCAAATCTTCTGGCATTGAAAGGGTTTAAAATAGATTTGTGGGTATTTGAAAAGGAGGTAAAAGACCAGATTGAATCATATAGAGAAAATAAAGTTTTTCTCCCTGGCATTTCTCTTTCAGATCAAATTTACCCTTCCAACGATATTGAAGCAGTTGTTAAGGAAAAAGACCTTGTGCTCATAGTTGTTCCGTCTCATGTTATGCGTGAGACTGCGAGCAAAATCCGCGAACATATTTCAAAAGAGACGGTTGTTGTGTCGGCTTCTAAAGGTATTGAGAACAAAACCCACTTGACCATGTCCGGCGTATTAAGAGAGATTTTTCAAGAGATTTCAGGGGATTCTTTTGCGGTGCTTTCAGGTCCGAGTTTTGCTGGGGAAGTTGTTCGGAGAGTTCCCACTGTTGTCTCTGTTGCATCCAAAAACCAAAAAGTGGCCAGTTTTGTTCAGCACGTATTCGCGACTCCGTATTTCAGGGTCTACACAAACAACGACATGATAGGCGTTGAACTGGGAGGTTCGGTTAAAAACGTCATCGCCATCGCCTCCGGAATTATAGATGGTCTCGGCCTGGGATTAAATACAAGGGCAGCCCTAATTACAAGAGGTCTGACAGAGATGCGCCGATTAGGGTTGAAACTCGGCGCCAACCCGCGTACTTTCGCCGGAATTGCCGGTGTTGGCGATTTGGTTTTGACGTGCACCGGAGATATTAGCAGAAATCACACCGTGGGGAAAAAAATCGGCGAAGGCATGAAATTAAATGAAATTCTTTCTGAAATGAGAATGGTGGCAGAAGGGGTGAAAACAGCCAAGTCCGTATACAATCTGTCACGAAAACTTGGTGTTGAAATGCCAATTTCTCAAGAAGTGTATCATGTTCTTTATGATGATGTTGCACCCAAAGAGGCAGTACGCCGACTCATGACCCGGGATTTGAAACATGAGTTAGATGAGGTTTAAACTGATTGTATATTGCAAATATGCTGAATATGTGGGCTAGAAACTTGACGGGCTGTTGCCCAAACGAAAATCTTTTTGAGCGCTCATTGAAACGTTTTTTGTTCATAAATCTTGGCGAAGTGAAAGAAAAGCGATTTCAACTGTTTGAGCCCGAGGGGCGAGTTTTGGAATCGCCTGGAACGAGCCTTAGATTTATCAAAAAATGTTTCAGAGCAAGCGAAAAATGATTTGGGCAACAGCCCGTTGAGTTTATGTAACACGTTAGCCTTTTGAAACCATTACCGCTTCAGGTATAATTAAATTTTTGCTGAAAGAACTCGTGAATAAGGGATCGTAAGGAAAGAACCTGCCCGGGCTATTAATAAAGGTCCCTTGCTTTAACATAGCATTTCATCCATAAAGTTAAATCACATATGGTTCTTTCAAAACGATTCCTAATCCACTCAGACAGCTTCCAGCCAAAAATCTAATCAAACCTGAAGCTCTTTCTTGGCGGTCGTCTTGGCCCGAAGATTGAAGTTAGAAGCTGAGCACGAAGACCAATGAAATTGATTTATTTCAAAGGGCTCAAACTATTACGACGAGTAAGTGGGTTGTATAAATTCTAAAGCATGGAATTTACGAGAGGGTTTTGAAGACACACGCAAATGAAGAAAAACACCGCTTCCAATCTGAAATCTAAGACTGAGACTACCCGTGCGCATAAAGGAGAAGGACATCGGAAAAGACTTCGGGATAAATTTTTAAATTCCGGATTGGAAGGATTCCATGACTATGAAGTGATTGAACTGCTTCTGACATTGGCTACACCAAGAAAAGATTGTAAGGACGCCGCTAAGGCGGCTTTGAATAAATTTAAAACACTTCAAGGTGTTTTTGAAGCCTCTTCCAAGTCGCTTTGCGAAATACCGGGAATCGGCCCAAAAAATCTATTCGGGATCAAGTTGATAAAAGCTGCTGCAGATCGTTATCTTAAAAAAAGGTTAATCCATAAAGACCCCTTAAACAATTCTAAAGAACTGTTCGAATATCTTTGTCATCGGTTAAGGGATAAACCCAGAGAGAGTTTTATTGCGGTGTTTTTAGATGCAAAAAATAGGGTTATTTCAACAGAAACACTTTTTGAAGGAACTTTGACGGCAAGTTCTGTATACCCAAGAGAGGTTGTTCTCGAAGCCCTTAATCATCATGCTGCAGCGCTTATTTTTGCGCACAACCATCCATCGGGAGACCCGAAGCCATCACAGGAAGACATCGCCATTACGCGCCGTCTTGTTTTTGCTTTAAGAGTGGTCGACATTACAGTTCATGAACACATAGTCGTTGGAAATAACCGTTATTTCAGTTTTGCGGACGAGGGTTATATCTCCCGGATGAATCGTGAATATGTTCAACAGAATAGGTAGGTTTTAAGCTGTTATAGAAATCCCCCGCAATACGGGAGTCAGAGTTCTTCGGCTCTTACTGAGGAATCGCTGCAAGAGTTTGAAGTGAGCTAAAATTGAGAGTGAGCTAAAGTTATGGAGTCGCATTGCTCCGGTGATTTTATTTAATTGATAGAATACCATAACTTTAGGCACTTTAGATCACTTTAGGCACTTGTGATAGGAATTTTAGATTACTTTTCCGTTTAATACGGGATAAATAGGCACTTTTAAGTTGTTCGGCTTTAAGTAGCTCAAAGTGGAAAAAAATGACAAGCAGATGTAGAGACAATAAATATCCTAAATGCTTTGGTGAACTCGAGAAAGTTTTTCCAAAAACCAAAGACGGGCTAAGAAGCACACCAGAGGCATGTCTTGAATGTTTGCACAAAACTGCATGTTTACGTTCAGCCATGGAAGGTGCCGATGGCGTAAAAGTTCGAGAAGAAATTGTGGATCGGGCATATGATTCCGGTATGATGAGCTTTGTGGAAAGATGGTCAAAGAAAAAAGATCTTAAGCGTAAGTTAAAAAAAAGGAACAAAGGTGAACATCAAAGGAGGGAATGATGAAAACCATAAAGGAAATAGATATTACAGGGAAAAAAGTCTTCGTCAGGGTCGATTTTAACGTTCCCTTGGACGAACAACAAAATATTACCGATGATACCCGGATTCAGGCCGTGTTGCCGACCTTAAGATATATTCTGGATAATAATGCAAAACTAATCATTGCTTCACACTTGGGGAGACCCAAAGGGAAAATAACACCCAAGATGAGCCTTTCTCCTGTGGCAAAGCGTTTGGGACGGCTTTTGAAAACAAAAGTTGTCATGGCAAAAGACTGTATCGGTTCTGAAGTAGAAGAATTGGTAATCAAAATGAAAAAAGGGGATGTGGTGCTTCTGGAAAATCTGAGATTCCATCCTGAAGAACAGAAAAATGAAGATGCATTTGCGAAACAACTGGGTAAACTTTGCGACGTTTATATTAATGACGCTTTTGCCGTATCTCATCGCATCAATGCGTCGGTAGTGGCAATAACAAAATATGCACCGATATCCGGTGCGGGTTTTTTGCTTCAAAGGGAACTCGACTATTTTCAAAAGGCAATGACTGATCCAAGGCGTCCTCTGGTTGCGATTGTCGGCGGAGCAAAAGTGTCAAGCAAAATCGGGGCATTCGAAAATATGCTGCATCATGTTGACAAATTCATCGTCGGCGGCGCCATGGCAAACACTTTTTTGAAAAGTGCAGGTTGGCACATTGGAAAATCAATGGTAGAAATGGATCTTGTTGAAACAGCTTCATCGATAATAAAAAAAGCAGCCGAAAACGGAATAAAGTTTTATCTGCCGGTAGATGCGGTAGTGGCAGACCGCATAGATCCCAAAGCAAATATCAAAATTGTACCCATACAGGAAATTCCTGCTGATTGGATGGCTCTGGACATCGGTCCTGCAACAGTTTTGCTTTATTCTGAAGCATTATATGATGCCAAAACCATTATCTGGAACGGACCATTAGGTGTATTTGAAATAGATGCATTCAGTCGAGGAACGATTGCCATTGTTCGCAGTGTTGCGGATTCCCATGCACTTTCAATTGTCGGGGGAGGGGATACAGACGTCGCTATCCATAAAAGTGGTGAAGCCGACAGAATATCCTATATTTCAACGGGTGGCGGAGCCTTTCTTGCACTTATGGAGGGGAAGACCCTGCCGGCTGTGGCGGCATTGGATGGACATCTGGACGTTGGTTGACGGTAATTATTGCCTTGACAAAACATTTAGCATCCAAAAATAAAAATATTCAACGAATACTCATTTCAGCTGCGGTCGTTTGTTGTCTTGTTTTATTAAGTTATGTGTACCGCCAATACATATGGGAAAAGATCACATACTTCTATCATCTTTTCTCGGACAGGGATCAGATCAAAACCTTTGTCACTTCTTTTGGACATGGTGCACCTGTAATTTTCATCATCATTCAAATTCTCCAAGTGCTTTTTGCTCCTTTTCCGGGTGAAGCTACAGGATTTATCGGAGGCTTTTTATTCGGAACAGCAAAAGGATTTTTATATTCGAGTATCGGGCTGACGCTTGGATCGTGGATTAATTTTTCAATTGGCCGTTTTGTGGGGAACCGTTTTGTCAGGAAAATGATACCTGAACCTCAGCTGGACCGTTTGGATAAAATTATCAAACGCCAGGGGGTTATTGTCCTGTTTGTCCTTTTTATTATTCCCGGTTTTCCCAAAGACTACCTTTGTTTATTTCTAGGCTTGAGTACAATACCTTTAAAAATCTTCCTTATACTCACAGGTATTGGAAGAATGCCGGGAACATTGATGCTCAGCCTTCAGGGATCATATTTTTTCGAACAGAAATACGGTCTGTTCGCAGCGATAATGATACTATGCCTGATCGTTATCTTTTTGGCGTACAAATATCGAGAACCGTTGTATCAATGGCTTGAAAAGTATAACGATAAATGATGATGACAAGGCGTTGACGTTTTTATAAAATGATGGTATTATAGGAAGAAATTCAAAAAGATAAAGCAAATCCTATTGTTCAGAGAATAGCGAAAGGAGAGGCGATTGGCATTCTGGTCTATAAGAGAAGAACTGAGTCAGGCAAACAGGTTAAGACGTTCTTATTATGAATTGTTAAGGGATGAGCTTGATCAACAGATGTTTCAGTACTCCTTGATCGATTCTTACAATAATTTCCTGAATAAAAATATCCCCTATCCATTTGTTGAAAAACGAGAGTTGAAGCCCCGGGCGCGCATTCCGGCTGTAGAATATGACTGCCAGAATACCTTTTTGGTGATTTTTGTTGAAGATACCATTCCGGCAATCCATAAAAAATACATTAGGTTTTTCAGAACCAACAGGACCACCAAAACCAACCTTGTACGATTTGAACCTCTTCCGCTTGCAAACAAATTTGATAGACATCAGAAATATTTGGATTCTGCTCATTTCCACGAGTTACTCAAACTATTGCTGCCTGTGGATTATGCGCTTTTAATCCAGAGAGATTCTGCCAGCAAGAAAAAGAATAGATACAACCTGTCCCATTTTCACGTAAAAATCGATTGGCCAATTGCTGATGCAGCCGAGGATTTGGCCAGCAGCCTTCGATATATATCAAAGGATTTATATGAAAAAGGGGATAAGTATGCCATTGATGTTCAGAAGAAATTTTTTGAGTATTATTGCCTTCCATTTGAGGTAGGCGGCAGAAGAACAGCAGCTATAGTTGCATCCCAGTATTTAAAAAGAATGGGATGCATTTCAACAATTTATGCAGCAAGCAGTGAATCGAGAGCATTGATACGGATTTCCGAAAGGGGTGCTTCAAAAGCGGTTCTAATAAAAATAAATGAAAGTGAAATTGAACAGATTGCAGAGGCAAATGATATTAAAGCAAGAACATTTAAAAAAAATTATGTTGTAGCCTGGGAGAAAAAAAGAGGAGTCTGTATTTTCCAAGCTACTTATTCCTTTACTAATCATGCCAGGCCGCCTGATGACGGTAAGTTGAGGGAAATCAAACCCGATTTAAACTGGTTGAGCGTTGGAGGCCAGCATATTATGCCAAAACCGGGTGTCTGGAAATATCCTCCAATTTCTTTGAATCTGATATATACATAGCTATTGTCTATCCAGAAACGGCACTTTTTGTGTTCATTTTGAAATTTGAATTCCCCGATGCTTGTCGGAACGAAGTGGAGATCCCGGACTCTCGGGGCAGCGCTGGATGAATTCAAATAAAGTATAAGATCCTTTTTAAAGCGAAAGTGTGGTACCACAGTCCAGTGGGCTGTGGTAAAAATTGCGAAATACCCCAAAAGCGTGTTGAAGCGAAGCGGAAATCCCGTCTTCGGGGCTGCGGGGATAGGAATTTTAGCCAGCCAAACAAACGGCGGGTAAACCTTTCATTTATTAGATCCCGTCTTGCTTTCAGCGGGACGGGAGTTTCATAAAATCGTTACACGATTTTATTTAGTGAATGAACACTAGCTTAAACGATTTGCTT
>Ga0316577_10000388_pt1 | contig 16764 bp, 16 predicted proteins | sample S5NA_FD_203073 | JGI IMG/M metagenome (GOLD analysis project Ga0316577, IMG submission 203073) | Rhizosphere microbial communities from salt marsh grasses in Alabama, United States - S5-7_050615r2r1 | ecosystem: Host-associated > Plants > Roots > Rhizosphere | place: USA: Alabama | collected... | reverse complement strand
TCACCTCCCACAAGCCCAAATGCTTGAGGATCTTTTTGATGACATCCTCATGTTCTATGAAGGCAATGACCCGTGGATTTGGGGTTGCCCACGCTGACTATTTGATAATTTGATAAAAGAGTTCTAAAAATGACTGTTTTTTGGTTGTGAATTCAAATGAATGGTGTCAGCTTGAATTGTGAACAATAAACTTTTTCATTATAATATCAAAAGGTTAGAATCTCAATCAAACCAAGAATTGTGGTTATATGCCCGAGAACCAATGCACAACTGAACAATTTTCTGTGAGGTTCATTTTGCGCCCGTTAGGTGTCCAAGACCCCCCATAATCACAGTTAAGAGGATATCCCAATCTTTCCAGTCTATACCGAGCAACACTAACCATCGACTTCTCATCATCAACAAACAGTATCCTTTCATTCCCCTGATATTTCACAAGAGGCATTGAAACTACCAAAAAGGAGCAAATTCACTGTCAAATATTGTCAAATACTTTTTGGGGGTAAGGCACTAACATAATCTAACTTATTGAAATAGTATTATATAGTAGGTATTTTTCAAAATTGATTGTTAAAGTTTGCATGATTTTTGCTTAACGTTAATTTAACATATTAAGATTCCCGGGTGTGGGTGCATCTCTATCCCATAGGAATGAGACCCTATGGGAAGAATTTTCATGATAATTTATTAGTAATAAACTGATTTTGCTATCCAATCGTAGGAGTTAGCTAAACTCATATTGTGTTTTAACTGTTTATATTTCTTGAGGGGATGGGCATAGCAATGCTTTCAATTAATACAAATGTCACGGAAAGCAGGAATGTTGAAGATGCTTTGGAACAGCGCGAGGAAAAATACCGTACGATTCTGGAGACAATTCCTGATCCAGTTGTCCTTTTCGATATTGGGTGCAAAATAGAATATTTCAATCCTGCCTTTATACGTGTTTTCGGGTGGACTTTAAATGAGTGTTTTGGCAAGTCGGTTAATGTTTTTGTGGCAAAGGATGCTTGGCCGGAAATCAAAACAATGCGAGATAACTTGCAGGCTGGTAGCAGTTTTTCAGGCATTGAAACTCGTTGTCACACCAAAGAAGGAAACATTATACATGTTAGTATTAGCGGAGCTGTATACAGGGATAAAAAAGGAAACCCACGGGGCAGCACCGTAACTCTAAGAGATATCAGTGAACAAAAAAAGCTGGAAAGACAACTTCAGCAAATCCAGAAGATGGAAGCCATCGGCACACTGGCCGGCGGCATTGCACATAACTTCAACAACCTGCTAATGGGAATACAGGGACGTACTGCCTTAATGTATTTGCAAATGGAACCTCATCATCCCCATTTGGAACATCTCAAAGGAATAGACGATTGCATAAAGAGTGCAGTAAAACTTACCGATCAACTTTTGGGCTTTGCCAGAGGCGGGAAATACGAAGTCAAACAGACCGACATAAATGAAATCATCAGTAAAAGCGCTGGCAGGTTTGGGCGAATAAAAAAAGAAGTCACCATTTATCTAAAGTGTCAAACGGATATTTGGCCGGTAGAAGTAGATCAAAAACAAATTGATCAGGTGCTTTTAAATCTATATATAAATGCCTGTCAGGCGATGCCCGGAGGGGGAGAGCTACACATCCAGACGAAGAACGTTGTCGTTGATGAGAACTGTAAAAGACCGTATCAGCTTGAGCCGGGTAAGTATATTCAAGTCTCTTTAACAGATACCGGTGTGGGCATGGATAAAGCGATCCAGGAAAGAATATTCGATCCATTTTTTACAACCAAGAGAATGGACAGAGGGGCCGGGTTGGGACTGGCCTCTGTGTATGGTATCATAAAGAATCATGGCGGGTTCATTGATGTACATAGCGAGAAAAATATAGGGACAACCTTTAAGATACATCTGCCGGTCTCGGAAAAAGAGTCCGAAAAAGAAAAGAATGGTTGTGGAAAGGTGCTAAGGGGTAAAGAAACGATACTTTTTGTTGAAGATGAGGATATGATTATACAGGTCGGCCGGGACATGATTGAAAGTTTAGGATATGAAGTTTTGATTGCAGAGAATGGAAAAGAAGCTGTAGAAATATATGAAAAAAACATGGAAAAAATCGATATGGTTATGCTGGATATCATTATGCCGGTCATGGATGGTGCCGAAACCTATGACATATTAAAAGGGAAAAATCCTGATATCAAGGTTCTCCTTTCGAGCGGATACGGTATCAACGGTCAAGCGACCAAAATAATGGATCGTGGTTGTAATGGTTTTATCCAGAAACCATTTAATATCAGGACGCTTTCAAAGAAAATAAGGGATGTTTTGGAAAATGAATGAAATGATACTCTTCCTTTTATCCTGAAAAATCGGATCATTGATTATAGTCTTACCTCCAGCAAAGATGGTTGATGTCGGGCATGCAATCTGTTTTGCCCTTGATATCTGAAACAGAAACCGCCAACCTGTCACTCCTCCGCATCCCAAGGACCTGGCGGCCCTCGGTCCAGGTGGTCTGGCCGCAAATGTTTTTTGCAGGGTTGTGAACAGTCTAAAACAGGGCTTGAAATTTCATTTTTCTTTTCAATAATTCGGAAACGAGTCTGTCTTTATATTCGTTGAAGAATTGGTCCGTGGTTCCCTCGTCGAGCCCGAACCTGTGATAAAATCCCTTGACCGAATTTAAATAGTTCATCTTATCGATAAAAATCGTATCAGCCTTTTCTGCAAGATTTTCGATTAGCTTTTCCGGATTTCCGGGCAGCATCGGTCCGATGAAAACAAATGTTTTGATTCCGGAAGCGTGAATTTTTTCCAAAGCCGCCATTCTGTTTTTTACCGTGCTTGCCTTGGGCTCAAATAATTTCGCCACCTTTTCATCATGGGTGGTGATGGTAAATCCCACCTCTATTTCCTCGAATTCTTTAAATAAATCCAGATCCCTTAAAACGAGTTCAGACTTTGTCTGGATATTGACCGGAAACTGTTTTTTTAGGAGTTCTTTTAAACAGCGCCGGGTCAATTCATAGGTTGCTTCCAAGGGTTGATAGGGATCACAAACCGAGGAAATCCAGACGGTCCCTTTTTTGGCTTTACCCAACTGTTTTTTCAACACTTCAGGGGCATTTATTTTAACATCCACAAAATCGCCCCAGGCCTCTTTGTGGCCGGAATACCGTTTCATAAATAAGCGTGCATAACAATACCTGCAATTGATCTGGCAACCTGTGTAAGGATTCAGGCAATAGTCAAAAATCTTTGACTTGTTGAGAACGCTTTTTGCCTGGATTTCTTTGACATGAAGCATGGTAGTAAGTGTCCGCGATTTTCTTTACAAAACGATAAATAATACATCAAAATGGGTTGTTGTCATTCCCCACAAGTCGGGGATGCAGCTCTCATCTCGCGCCCGTTTAATTTAACAAAAACAGATAGATGTTACCGTTGGTACCCTATTCCTTTAATACGGAGTCTATTATTTTTCACTTCTGTTTTCGCGCCGAGCATCTTTTCGACCAGCCACAGGCGAGTTTCAATATGGGCGGTCATGTTGGGTATTATTAAAGAACTCCACCCGTGGGCCAGCCCGCAGAACGGTATGAGCTGATCGGCTACGTGTTCATCAACCGTTGCTTCAGTTTCAAGGACTTGGATCAGGTGATCAGCCACTTTGTTCCCGATGTATTCGGCGGGCCTCCCCGGTGCACCGGCCATATCAGATCCCATGAGGCAACCGGTGTCTGTTTCGGCCCAAATCGCCAGGGACGCTCCGGCCTGAATGGATGTCCTTGAATAAACCGGATTGTTTTTATCATCATAAAAAATTTCAATATCCGGAGCATATCCTTTGGATTTTAGCCGTTTTTGACATTCTTTTGCCATTCTATCGGAGACTTTTCTCTTCTGGAGCAGAGAAGAAAGAGCAATGCCTTTTATGCCGGTGGGTTTTCCCCGGTCAACCATTATCAGCGGTTTGATGATCTCTCTTACGGGAAAGACCCTTACTTGGATCTGACCCTGTCCCTTGGGGACATAACCTGGCCGGATAATTTTTATATGGACATGGATTCCCATTGTTTCCAAAATCCTTAGCAAGACGTACTTGACGTGGTAAATCGATGGAGCAAAGTCTTGAAAAAGTCCGCCCGTGATCTCATAACAGGAAGGTTTATCGGCGAAGAGTGCCAAAGGGATCACGCTGAGGGCCAGCATGGTTGTAGAACCCGCCGTTCCGATATCCCATTTGAATGTGCCGCCCCGAATTCCTTTACCGGGCTTGAATCGGATTTCTTTCGAACCGATCGTCGCTTCCGCCATCTCACCCTGGCAAATGTGAGCGGATGCTTCAATTCCCCTCAAATGCTGTGCCTGCAAGCCGGGCTTTTGGCGATTGGCCCGGATATTTGTGAGAAAAAGTTCTCTTCCCGTTAATACTGAAAATGGAACGGCATCTCTGACGATGGTTCCGGAACCTGATTTCTGACTGCCATCGATGGTAATCATGTTCACCTATTTGTCGTGACCAATAAGAACAAGTTGGACGGCTTCGTAAAAAGTCCAATTTTTATTTTAATTGAAAATAATAGATTTGTTAACTCTTTTATAATCAATTTGGGCCGCTGTGGACCGCTCCTCAAGCATGCGTTATAAAACTTGACAAAGCGTACGCAATGACGTACTATTTGGGCATAGAAAATCCGTTAAGTCAGAGGAGAGTCATGCCGACACTAACAGCCACTGAAGCAAGATCAAATCTTTATCGGCTTATTGACGAAGCAGCGTCTTCTCACGAGCCAATTATCATAAAAGGTAAGCGCGGCAGCGCCGTACTGATTTCAGAGGATGACTGGCGCGCTATTCAGGAAACTATGTATCTACTGAATATTCCTGGTATGCGGGAATCAATTCGGGAGGGATTAGCCACTCCAATCGAGGAATGCACCCGGGAACTTGACTGGTAATGTGGCGAGGCGTTTTCACAAAACAGGCTCAAAAAGACGCAAAAAAGCTATCCGCTGCCGGTTTACGTCCGGAAGCCGAAAAGCTAATTGAAATCCTGCGTGAGAATCCTTACACGACGCCTCCATCATTCGAAAAGCTATTAGGTGATTTATCCGGGGCTTTTTCCAGGCGAATAAACATACAACATCGGCTCGTCTATCAGATTCTTGATGACGAAAAAGTAGTTAAAGTCATTCGGATGTGGACTCATTATGAATGACCAAGCATAACATTACGCTTTCAGGCGGAGTCGGCAAAGCGTCGCCGCTGAAGTGCCCGTGCGGCGGGAGAATGAAATGGAAGAGAAAATGAAAGAAATTTGGTTTCCGGCAAAAAAATATGGTTTTGGTTGGGGGCTCCCAATAAAGTGGCAAGGCTGGGTCGTATTGCTGGCTTACGTGTTACTCATTACCATAGGCAGCGTTATCCTATCTGATTCTTCTAAAGCCCAAATATGGTTGATCCCATATATTTTGTTTTTAACCATTTTATTAATTCTTATATGTTGGAAAAAAGGTGAAAAAGCAGAATGGAAATGGGGTAATAAAAAATAACCTGCAATGATGACTATAAAAAAGGCGACACGGGAAAACGAACCGTAATCAATCAACATCACAATCTTTCGAATTTTTTATTCAGACGAAAGCATAAATTGTATGTTAATGGAGAAATAGGATAAGGTTAATTTGAAATCAAATTCCAAACATTAAAAAGCGAGGGGTTAGCTATGGAAAAGGAAAAAATCGGTTTTGTTTCTAATTACTTTAGCAAAATATCAGTCGCTGCCGTTGAGATAACGGACAACACCTTGTCAGTGGGAGATACTCTCCACTTTTTCGGGCACACGACAGATTTTGAGTCCAAAGTGGACTCCATGCAGATCGAGCACAAATCTGTAACAGAGGCAAAGAAAGGTGATAGCGTTGGCGTAAAGGTGCCTGAAAAGGTAAGAGAAGGAGACAAGGTATATAAAATAGTCGCGGATTAATCCGCAACTTACACCGGAAGGATTTGAGCAGGAAGAGGTGATTATTCTGCTTTCCAAGTCAGAGACCTTTGAAAAACGCCCTTTTTTGCTCAATTTCTGCCTCAGGCTCAAATTTTAATCCTCGAAATACTCCATGTATTCCTGCCTGCCCCGTAGGTCGGCAGATCGTACTGGGGTGGTTAAAATTATCGCCTTTCTTGAACTTAAACAAAAATTGACATTTTTCAAAGGTCTCAGTCAGTGAATCTGACGGGGAGAACCTGCGGGGTTTGTTGGCTATGCCGCAAAAAGGAGAAATATATGCAGGAAGGGAATTATAAAAGCGCATTAATTCTAGTGGGTTGTATTTTATTGGGATTTGCTTTTTTGGGTTTTTTTTAGGGTCCAGTCTCATTAAGTTTAAGGAGTATGAACGTACAGTAACCGTAAAAGGGCTTTCAGAAAAAGAATATCCTGCTGATGTTGCTCTATGGCCGATCCATTATAGAGTACTATTTGTCTGATTAATAGAGATAGAAAGAAATGAATGAAATAAACGTTCAGCCAGAACCGGAAGTCCTGATTCGACGGCAGCGTGGGATGATGAGCATCATCCTCAACCGTCCTCGCGTCTTGAACAGCCTCAATCTTGAAATGATCCATTCAATCCAGAAAGCCCTTGACGAAATAGAGGCCGATGAACGCTACCGGTTCGTCCTGTTTTATGGCGCCGGTGAGAGAGGATTTTGCGCCGGTGGAGATGTTAAGGCACTGGCCCGGGCCGTACAGCAGAAAAGCACCTTGAGTGCGGATCTGATTCTGGAACAAGAGTACGATATGCTCTTGCGACTTCATGGGTTTCCCAAACCGGTGATCGTCTTTGCCGACGGCATCACCATGGGAGCAGGTTTGGGTCTGGCAGCTTCGGCGGATATGTCAGTGGCCACAGAGCGCACTCGTATGGCCATGCCGGAGACCAGAATCGGTTTTTTCCCGGATGTGGGCTCAACCGGCTGGATGTTTGCCAAATGCCCTGCAGGTTATCCCGAATATCTGGGGCTGACCGGCTATGAAATGAATGGCGCCGAAACCGTACGTGTGGGGTTTGCCACCCATTTGTCGCAATGGGATCGGCTGCCGGAACTGATAAATATTTTGGAAGGATATGAGACAACCCTGTCGAGTTCCCGGAAACAGGCTGCAAAGCAACTGGCCTCGGCACTTGATCCATTTTTTAAAAAAGACATTATCGACAACATCGATATGGACGAATGGGTGGCAACCTATTTTGAAGGAAAAAGCTCTCTTGTAGAAATTTTAGAATCGCTGAGACAATGCAGTATACAAACCCGCCTTTGCGACCAGGTCTTTGATCGGCTGGCGGAAAGATCTCCTACGGCACTTGTGGTGACCCTGAAACTTTTACGCCACAACGAGCATCTCCCCCTTGAAAAAGTTTTTCAGGCGGAACTTGCAGCAGCGCGCTTTATTTTGAATCATCCCGATTATGTCGAAGGGGTAAGGGCGCGTTTGGTGGATAAAGACGACAATCCCCGTTGGCAGCCGGAAACCATAGAAGCGGTCAAAGATCCGGATTTGAAACTGTATAACAACACAAGAAGTACGTGAACGTTCACTGTATTCAGTGGTTGTTAATTGGTTGGAGGGTACCCACATGGCATCGAAGAAGACGCACACAAAGACCCATAAGATGAATCGGATAATCGCCGAGGCCCGGAAGGACCGGATGCGTCTGGAGAAGACCTATCGAGAGCGAGCGCTCAAAATGTTTCCGAAAATATGTGCAAGATGCGGGCGTGAATTCTCAGGCAAGAGAATTCGAGAGCTCACGGTTCACCATAAGGATCACAACCACGATAACAATCCCCCTGACGGCAGCAACTGGGAGTTGTTGTGTATTTACTGTCACGACAATGAGCACTCGCGACATGAGGTCGCCGAAGCATATGGCGAGGCAACACCGGGCGACGAGCGGGAGCCATCCTCTATCCACAGGCCGTTCGCTAATCTCGAGGCCTTGCTGAAGAATAAGAAGTAAGGGTTGAAAGAAGGCCAAAAGTAATAATCGTAAGTTAATGATAAATTGTATCTAATCTGTAGAACGATTCTGATATGTTATACAATCCTTTAAAAATGAACAAGAAATTAAACACATAAGATCATTTTGAGTATTTTATTGCCAGCGCTGTGACAATTCCCCATATCAGGTTAAAAAAGACAACAAATACAGATGTATACATTCCAAGGTCCATACCAAAATAACCTTTGCCTTCTTTTAGCGGAAACACAACCAAGAGTTGTACAAGAGTGGGAAAGATGCTGATCAAAGCGCCCTTTGAAATGAGCCTGCTATTTAAGAAGGGAAAAACAAATACCAATCCCCAAAGCCCTCCCCACACGATCCTCGGGTATAACCAGGAAAGCTTCAGGGCTGGCGCAATGGCCACCCCAAATTGTTTTGTGATTCCGTATTCACCAAACGCCCACACCGTCAGGCTGTTTACCAGAGCCCCCAGGCATCCGGCTGCAAAGCAGATGAGTAGTTTTTTCATATCTCCCCCTGATGTTATTGGTTGCCAGGCAATACAGAGAACGTATTGCTCTAATTCGCTAATTTTATGTTTCTGATTTTCTCCGCTGCCCCATCCGTTTTCCGGACAGGTTTTCATCCTTATGGACGTCGTTGATATAACTGATAGAAATCATATCAAAAACTGTCAATACGCAATCTTACCTTTTGGGCATCATATATCATATCTAAACCGAGCGTTTCAACTATTGACGGAGTTATAAAAAGTAATAATTATATACAAATATAAATTGTTAAGTCGCCCAAATAGGGTTAAATTGCCCGTCCGATGTCTTCCGCCTCACTGATTGCGTGCATCAAAATGCGGGGAGATTTTGCATCACCAATTACGTGAACCGGAATATGGGTATCCTTGAAAAGCTCCGAGGCTTTTCGGATGGAGGTCATCTTCTCCGCGATCACGACACTGCCGAATCCCTGGAGTTCGATTTTTTCTCCTCCGGATGTGACGACCGCCCCATGGGGCAAAAATTCTTTGATGGATACATTTTTGTACAAGCGTACATTATCCCGTTTGAGTCGCTCTCTTAGGTAGAAACGGTCGTTACTCGACATTTCTTCTGCAAAATGTTTCTTCCGGTTCAGGACCACCACCTGTTTTTCTTTTTCAGCCAGAAAGTCGGTGAGTACCAGGCCGGCCTGATTGCCGCCGATCACGATAACCCGGTTTCCCGTAGCGGTGCTTCCCTCCAGGACATCGGTCACCGAGCAAAGGGACATTTTTGTCTGAAAAAGCCCCTTGATAATGGGCATTTCCGGAAGACTTCCGGTGGCAAGAATGATGTGGTCCGGGTTGAGGGATTGGATAAACGATGCGGTTAACGCAACGTTCAACCGCAAATCCACTCGAAGTCGGTCCAGTTCGTTTTTAAAGAACTCCACGATTTCCATGATTTCGGATCGACCGGGCGGAATGGCCGCAAGCCTTGCAAGACCGCCTACATGCCCCCGTTCCTCGCAGACAATCACCTCATGGCCGCGCATTGCCGCCATTCTCGCAGCGGCAAGACCGGCCGGCCCCCCGCCGATAACCAGGATTTTTTTTGGTTCGTCGACCCTGTCCGTTCCTTTGAGCAGATATTCTCTGCCCACATCCGGGTTCACCACACACGATCCGGGCTCCAATGCCAGTACATTGTGAATACATCCCAGACAGCAGGCGATACAAGGTCTGATCCGGGTGAGGTCTCCGGATTCGGCCTTGCGGGCATACTCCGGGTCCGCCAGAAAGGATCGGCCAAATGCCACGATATCCGCTTTTTTCTCGCCGATAATGCGATCGGCCATCTCCGGGCTTTTGATGCGTCCAACGGCCACAACCGGAACAGAGACGTGTTTTTTTACGGCGTGCGCCAAATGAATGAAACACCCCTGTTTGGTGTACATAGAGGGAATGGTCAGCTCGGATGAACCGTAAACCCCTGCGGAAACGTGCAGATAATCCGCACCTTCCTGTTCAAGGATGACGGCCAGTCTCAAGGCTTCTTCCAGGGTCCATCCGTCTTGGACATAATCGCTGCCGTTGATTCGAATGCCCACCGGAAAATCTCTGCCTACCTTTTTCTTAATATTCCGGAAAATCTCGAGAAGGAACCGGATACGGTTTTCAAAAGAACCGCCGTAGTCGTCATTTCGTATATTAGAATTTTTGGCCAGAAACTGGTTGATGAGATAGCCGTGTGCGCCGTGGATTTCCACAAAATCAAACCCGGCCGCCTGACACCGTTTGGCCGAATCTCCGAATGCCTCGGTTAGCTCATGAATTTCATCGACGGAGAGTTCTTTAGGGATTCCTTTGACCACGGCTGCTGCGGGCAGCGGCGACGGCGCGACCTTGTTGTCGTGATACGATTGCCTGCCGCCGTGCATCAGCTGCATTCCGAATTTTGTGCCAAAGACGCGTACGGCTTGCGTCATTTTTTCCAGCGCCTCAATGCAGTCATCATCCCACAGGGTCGGAAGGTCGGGAAGCTCCAGTCCTGTGGGATGCACCGCACCTCCACCCACCAGCATGGACCCCACCCCGCCTTTGGCCCGTGCAACAAAATATTCGATCAACTGTTCCGTGACATGTCCCTTTGTATCGACACCGAAATTGATGCTCATTGCCGACATCAGCATTCGGTTTTTTGCGGTCATGGTTCCGATCCGAACCGGTGAAAACAAATGGCTCAATGGGGTCATTTTCAGGTTTCCTTTTTGTTTCACATGTTTTTTAAAAGCGCATACGGTTATGGTTTGTGGAACTATAGAAAAATACCGCCGGGGTGTCAATTGCGGGAGTGGGCACCCCTTTAATATTACTCTAATTGATCGTAAACAAAATGCGAGAGATATTTTATGTGTTTGATTTATTATGCATTTTAGTGAATTCAAATACATTCTCATATCGCTTCTATGAATGAGATATAAAAATATTAAAAAATTCCATTTTGTTTACCTTTCAGGAAAGCCGATGATATCCCATCTGCTTTGTTATCAAGGGCTCGCAGTAGAGGACTACGGCTTCGCCCTTGATGCCTCGAATATGGGGCATCCTCGACTTTCGCTCATTTAGGGTGTTAATTAAAAGTAATTGACACTACCCGGGGATGTCGCTAATTATTCAACATGACCGGACCATTATGCATGGAGGGGAAACCACTGGCGTTGACCCGCAATGTTAGGCACAGAGAGGCTGTGAATGATGATCGCGGCTTTTGATGTTCATTATTTAGAGAATGGTTGTGCTTCGGCAGCGGTGGTGCTGTTCTCCGATTATCGGGATGCAGAGCCTGCGGAAGTGTATACTCAATTTCTGTCAGGAGCAGCAGACTACCTTCCCGGGGAGTTTTACAGACGCGAGCTTCCATGCATTCTCACGCTGCTTGGGCAACTCAACGAAGTTCCGGATGAAATGGTCGTGGACGGATATGTGATGCTCGGGGATAGACCGGGGCTTGGCTGGCATCTTTTTAATTGGTTTGATGGTAAAATCCCCGTAGTGGGCGTGGCGAAATCCAAGTTTGAGGGCGCTAGGGGGGCCGAGGTCTTCCGGGGAGGGAGTATACATCCGCTATACGTAACATCAGCCGGAGTAAATCTGCAAAAGGCATCAGAGAGAATCCGGTCCATGCACGGGGATTATCGAATTCCGACGTTGCTGAAGCGAGTCGATGTGTTGGCAAGAGAACAGGCCCGACAATTCATTTGAGCAACTGCCGAAAAAATCACGCTTTTTCCTAAAAGCCCGTGGATTTGCCAATATTACAATGCCCCGGTCGGTTTTCCATTCGAATGAATCATCCATGAACACAAAAAAAATTGAGAGGCCTTTCGGCGGGGCTTGCTTTGTCGAGGTCCATTGGAATTTGGGTTTACAATGGATTAGACTTGCTCTATAAAGATCCTTTGCTACAAAACGCCTGTACAAATCTTAATCTTGTATGAAACTTAATGAGAATTTTTGGGTTTCGCATTTGAACTGGATTTATACAACATCATATCATTGAAAAATAATAAATAAAAAGGTTGGACAATGACGCTAAGCGATTTAATCATCGACTATTTGGAACAATTTGGCGTTGAATATGTTTTTAGCGTACCGGGCGGTCCGATTGGCTCCCTGTATGATTCACTTGCACGCAGCGAAAAAAGGGGCGGCCCCCGTAGTATTCTCGCTCGTCATGAAGCGGGAGGGGTGTTTATGGCTGACGGCTATGCCCGTGAAACCGGAAAAATTGGGGTATGCTGTGCAACCACCGGTCCCGGGGCAACCAATCTGATTACCGGTGTTGCTTCAGCGTATACGGATCATATTCCTTTGCTCGTCATCACGGCACAAACCCGGTTGCCTTATTTCAGCATGGGCGCTTTTCAGGAATCCTCTGCGGATGTCACGGATATACTGGGAATGTTTGAACACTGTACCCGATATAACACGATGGTTACCCATGCCGACCAATTGGAGAAGAAACTGGCTGCTGCATTGACGACGGCTTTGCGCCCCCCAAAAGGCCCCGCACATTTAAGTGTGCCGTTTGATCTATTGCGCTCTGATAAAAGGGGTCAAATGGCGTTTCCAAATTTGCACGCCTTGTTGACCCGACCCGCCTCGGAGGTGGATGTCGCGGCACTGGAAACGCTCTCTCAAGAACTATACACTGTGTTAAGCCAAAACCGCCGAGTGGTGTTGGTTATCGGCCATGATTGTGCAGGTGCCGGGAAAGAGATCATTAAATTTTCAGAACTTATCGGCGCACCCATTGTCACCACACAGCGTGGAAAATCCTGGATCAATCCTTATCATCCTCTGGCGCGCGGCGTATTTGGTTTTGCCGGTCATAAAACGGCCCGAAAGGCACTGACGGATGAATCCGTTGGTCTGATACTGGCGGTGGGCACCAATCTGAACGAATGGTCAACCAGCGGGTGGGATTCCGTCTTAATGAATGACATGCTAGTTCATATTCATCATGAAAGGGCCTGTTTTGACCGTTCTCCCATGGCGCGTCTCCATGTTTATGGAACCCTCCGCACGATATTCAAGGAACTATGCTCACGGGTTGAAACCCTAAAGCGGGAGGGCAAACTTCCTGTGACCGGCAAGGGCAAAGAACAAGATATACTCTCTCAATCATATTCGGATCATCTGGAAGAATCCCCATATGTGCCCCATCAAATTGAAGTCCAGGCACCGGACACTTGCCGGCCGGAGAACACTTCGCCATTGATCAAGCCCCAGCGACTGATTTGTGAAATCATACAGCGGTTTCCGCCTGAAACCCGTTTTCTCATCGATAACAGCAACAGCGTGCCGTGGTCCATCCATTATTTTTTTCATCGTCGTCCTGAAAACTACCACCTATCGTTAGGGTTTGCTTCTATGGGGTGGGCCATCGGTGCATCGGTGGGTATGGCTTTGGGCGCACGAAATACTCCCGTGGTATGTTTTACGGGTGACGGATGCTATTTGATGAGCGGCCAGGAAATTACCGTAGCCGTAGCAGAACGGCTGCCGGTAATTTTTGTGTTATTGAATGACCATGCATATGGAATGATCCGGCACGGCCATCGCTTGGCAGGTACGGAATCTGTTGATTTTGCGATTCCCCCGGTTGATTTTTGCATGATGGCGGAGGCAACCGGGGCATATGCTCAGAAAATTCAAGATCCTAAAGATTTTGATCGCATCGACTTTCAAGCGCTGTGCCGGCGGAATGGCCCGACGTTATTGGAAGTCATTATTGATCCGGAGGAAACGCCGCCTATTGGTATGTTTTAAGAGGTGCATATTTCAGGTTTCTGTCAGAGCAAACCCATTTTTTTTCTTGGATACGGCACTAAATCCCAAATCACAATGCTCAAACACCAAACAATACCAAAATTACAAATTCCAACACGCGGCGCAAGCGCCTGCGCTGCGCGTGACCAAAACGTGTTAATCAGTTATTAGATGTTTCACCCTTATTTTATCTGTTTTTGAATTTCGGTTATTGAAAGTTGTTTAAATGATGTGGCCTTGCGGTCAAAATGAATTAGTCAGGCATAACATAAATAAAAAGCATGGTCATGAGTCCTGATGCAAAAGGGGTCATCAGCCATCCCACGGCGATTTTTACCAGCATCGTTGGATTGAGCGTCCGAACACCACCTACGATGCCCACACCCACCACTGCTCCGACAATCGCCTGAGACGATGAGACCGGAACCCCGATCTGGGTAAAAAGATGAAGGGTCAGCGCTTCGGCCAGAACCGTCACAAGGGCCGTAAAAGGGTCCAAGGGAGCAATGCCTTTACCCACCGTAAGCATGACTTTTTTGCCGTAAGTGAGTGCGCCCGAAGCAATACTGAGCCCTCCCACCAATGCGGCCATTTCACAGGACAAAAGACCCGATCCAACGTATATGCCGGTCACATTCGCCACGTTGTTGGCGCCTAAAGAATAGGCCCCGTAGCACCCTGCCATAAGGATGCCGAAGGTGTAAATCGTGTTTCTATACGTAAGACTCTGGATCGTCTTATCAAAGATAAACTTGAGGCCATGGTAAAGCAGATATCCGAAAATTATTCCGCCGATGGGTGTCAGAATCCAGCATGCAACGATCTTGATCAGCTTGGAAAAATCCGCTGAACCCGATAAAATTCCGGCCCCTATTACGGCGCCGATAATGGCTTGGGAAGTGGACGCGGGAATAGCAAAGTAGGTCAGAATCGTCATGGTAATGGCAGCGGCCAGGGCACATAAAAAGGCCTCGATGGGAACCAGTCGAGAAAGGTCGCCGACGATTCTCATGCATTTGGACCCCTCGATAGTAGACCCTATCAAGACAAAAATGGCTGTCAAAAGAATGGCTGTTCGGTATTTTACAATACCGGTTGTGACCCCTGTTCCGAAGATATTTGCAGAATCATTGGCACCCAAGCTCCAGCCCAGAAAAATACCGCTTATGATCTTCCACACAAAATTCTCCCATCATAACCTTGTTATTCACTCACTTCATGCTTACGTGGATGACCTGGAGGTGATCGCTTGCATCCTCAATGACGTCGCTGATGGAGGTCAGGCAGGAAAGAAATTGAGACAGGATTTCACCGTCCCAAAAATTTGTTATCTCTATCTTTCGTGCATCTCGAATAAGATCGAATTTGATATCGTCAATTTTTTTTTCATAAATCCGGATCGCCAGAATTTTTTCTCTAAGATCTTCACCCTTTAGCATGGATTCAAAGGTGATCAATAGCATCTCGCAGATTCGGCGGTTCAGGAAAGCAACCTGGATACACTCGCTTCTCAGCTGCTCGGGAAGTTTTAAATCCAAATATCTGTATGCGGTGTCCTCAAGCAGATCAAAGATGTTGTCGACAATTTCAACGAATTTACAAAGATCCGGTCTGAAATAAGGCAAAAAGGCCCCTTCATAAATTCTCGATATGATATCCCTTCGGATAATATCCGCCGCCCGTTCAAGATCCATGACCTGTTGCATGAGGCTCGGATTGTTTGTTTCAAGAGCTGTTTTAAAGAAACCGCAGGCGGTACACAGGAGCTTGATTTGTTTCGTGATGTGCCCAATTACCTGGTTTTCTTTCTTGCCCTTGGAAAATATTTTTTCAAGAAACATATTCCCCTCTTGCCCTTGCGATGATGGAAGCGGACATGACATCCATTAACGCTACCAAACCGATGATCCGATCCTGATCATAAACAAAGGCCCTTGCGATATTGGTTTCTTCCATAATTTTGGCAACTTCTTTAAAATCCGTATTCTGATCAATGGCTACAATGGGTTTTGAGGCAATTTTAGAAACCTCGATCTTCTTTGGGTCGATTCCCTTGGCCAAAACTTTAAAGACCACATCCCTTGCTGTAATTACCCCGTATTCTCGCTCTTTGCCGGGAAATCGAACCAGCAGAGAACGGATCCTTCTATTCACCATCTTTTCAATCGCATGGTAGACAGATCTTTTATGGTCAATCGATTCGATACCGGTTGTCATGAATTCTTTAACTTTCATCAGTAAGCCTCCCTGCCCGATTGAAAAGACGCGGTTTTTTTAAGAGCTGTTGTGCAATAAGTTTAACATTTCACAAGGTTTTAGAATTTAATGCAAGACAGGAAAATATTGAGTAGCCGGAAATATTAACTTTCAAATATCGAAGGTCAAATTTATTGTCAACAGCGATTTTTCGGGATTGACATACAATTGATTTTTCCCAAATTGATCGTTTCAAATCCTAACATTGTTTATTCCTACGAATCCGCCAGAGGACAAACGCCAAATTAAAAGTATAAGATGCTTTTTACACATATTGCCATTTTTGTTCATCCTGATTAATAGCAAAATCACAGAAAACGCAAAAAAGAATATTATCCTGCTTTTTAAATAAGCTTAACCTGATCCACTTTTTGCATACAGGACAAAAGACATTCCACCTTCCTGAAATCTTTTTTATCTTTACCGTCTCCATAAATTAATTATAGGAGGGGTGTTATAGTTGAGGCAAGACTTTTTGCGTTTTAATGGATTTTTTGATATAAATTGTTACCGTCCAATTGTCTCTATGTAAATTGCGACTTCCAATTTTGGGAATTTCAAAACCGATTGTTTTGCCGATATCTGCCAGACAATCCCCTGGTTGTGTGTCTTTCCCCTTCAGAGTAAAGCTTCCGACAACGACAATCGCTAATCTGGCCCTGACGC
>Ga0316577_10000387_pt1 | contig 16771 bp, 13 predicted proteins | sample S5NA_FD_203073 | JGI IMG/M metagenome (GOLD analysis project Ga0316577, IMG submission 203073) | Rhizosphere microbial communities from salt marsh grasses in Alabama, United States - S5-7_050615r2r1 | ecosystem: Host-associated > Plants > Roots > Rhizosphere | place: USA: Alabama | collected... | reverse complement strand
TGGAAGGTCGACTTCACCCGCGACATCCGCAGCGGCGACGCGTTCCGGGTCGCGATCGAGAGGGAGCGCCGGCCCGACGGCTCCCTGCGGTCGCGACGGTTTCTGGCGATCGAGTTCCGGAATCGCGACCGGGTTCTCGCCGCGATCCCCTTCACGCGGCCCGGCGGCCGGCGCGAGTACTTCGACGTCGACGGAGAGGCCCTGCGGGGCGTGTTCCTGCGCTATCCCGTTCCCTTCCGCGTCACCAGCGGCTTCGCCCGGCGTCGGTACCACCCCGTCCTCAAGACGAATCGGCCCCACCTCGGCATCGACTACGGCGCGCCGCACGGAACGCCCGTGAAGGCCACGGCCGCCGGCACGGTGGTCCGCGCCGGGACGTGGGGCTCGTTCGGACGGATCGTCGAGATCCGCCACGTGAAGGGAATCCACACGCGGTACGCCCACCTCAGCTCGATCGCGAGCGGAGTCCGGGTCGGGGCGTTCGTCGACCAGGGACAGGTCATCGGTCGGGTGGGCTCCTCGGGCCTGGCCACGGGCCCGCACCTCCACTACGAGTTTCTCCAGGGCGGGCAGCACCGGAATCCCGCCACCGTGGACCTTCCCTCCGCGGAGCGGCTCGAGGAGGAGTACCTGGCGAGCTTCGCGGCGGTGCGGGACGAGGCGCTCTCTCTGCTCGACCCGGTACCGCTGCCCGACCCGGCGCCGGCCCGGGTCGCCGAGCGCGCGGTCGCGGACTGAGTCCGGGCCGGGGATGCTCTCCGGCCCCGCTCCCTGGATCGCGGGCGCGGCCCTCGTCGCCGTCGGCGCCGCCTGGTTCCGCTACGCCGTCCGGGAGGAGCGCGTTCCGGGACGGGCCGGCCCCGCGATCCTCCACGCGCTCGCGCTGTTCCTGCTGCTCGCGGGGCTCCGCCTTCCGTCGCTGCGCGGGGAGAGGGGAGCGGCGGCTCCGACGGCGGTCCTCGTCGACCTCTCCGCGAGCATGTCCCTTCCCGCCCGACCGGGCGACGACGCCCGCCGTCTCGATTCCGCCCTGGCGCGCCTGGCCGCCGCCGAGGCCGACCTCGTGCTCGGCTTCGGCGACAGCGCGACGACGCTTCCGGTCCCGGCCGGCGAGGGGCCGGCCCCGGACGCCGCGGAACGGCGGAGCCGGCTCGCACCGGGACTGCGGGCCGCGCGCCGAGCCGGAGCGGCCGCGGTCGTCGTGCTCACGGACGGCGAGATCGAGGACCGGGAAGAGGCGCGCAGCGAGGCCCGGCGTCTCGGACTGTCGGTGGAGGAAGTCCGCGTCGCGGTCCCCGTCCTCCGCACCGTGATCCGGGAGGCCCGCGGTCCCGCGCGGGCGATCGGAGGCGACACCGTCCCGATCGAGGTCGAGCTCCGGACCCTCGGGGAGGACGCCAGCGGGATCGACGCCGCGAGCGACTCCGTGGACGTCATCGCCGTCGGCCCGGACGGCGCGCGGTCGACGACGCGCGTGGCGCGGCCCGATCCCGGGCGGTCGCTCCGGGTCTCCGTCCGGATCGCGTCGTCGCCCGCCCCGGCCGGAGCGGAATGGAGGACGTTCGAGGTTCACCTGTCGTCCGGAGCCGATCCCTTGCGCCCGGAGGCGCGGACGCGCGTGCCGGTGGAGGTGGTCCCCGCGCCGCGGGGCGCCGTGCTGGTCTCGGTGCGTCCCGACCGCGAGCCGGGTCTCCTCCTTCCGATCCTCGACCGCGCGAGCGCCGGCGGCGCCCGCGGCTTCGTGCGCCTCACGGACGGGCGCTGGGCCTCCGTGGGCCCGCGTCCGGCACCGGCGGCGGAGTCCGCGGTGCGCCGGGCGGCGGAGTCCGCGGACCTCCTCGTGGTGCAGGGCGGACCGGGCGGGCTTCCCGGCTGGCTCGCGTCGGCGGCCTCCGGGCGGCCGCTCCTCCTGTTCGCCCGGGAGGCGGGCGTCGTGCCCGGCGGCGACGCGCGGGTCGGCAGCGCCCGTCCGGGGGAATGGTACCCGGTGGCGCCGGTGCCCTCGAGCCCCGTCGCCGGCTACGTGGCCGGACTGGACCTGTCCGAGCTGCCACCGGTCGGGGAGCTCCGGGCGTCGAGCGGCGGGGCCTGGACGGCGCTCGCGGTCGCCCGCGACCGTCGGGGCGATCCCCGTCCGCTCGTCGTGGGTCTCGAAGCGGACGGGCACCGGAGGGCGGTGGTCCTCGCCCCGGGAACCTGGCGCTGGGCGGCGCGGACCGGCCGGCCCCGGGAAGTGTACCGGGCGCTGTTCAGCGGCGTCGCCGGCTGGCTGCAGGCCCGGGACGTCCGCGAGCCCGTGACGCTGGAGCCGGGCCCTCGGGACGAGCCCGAGAGCCTGGTCGTTCGGACGAGCCCCGGCGTCCGGGACCTCGTCGTCTCGGTCCGGGACTCCGTCGGAACGGAGGTGGCGCGCGACTCGATCCCGGAGCCGGAGCGGGAGACGCGGCTCGCCGTGGCGGACGGCGGAGACCTCACGGCCGTCGCGACCGGCCATCTCGCCGGGCGGACCTTCCGGCGTGAGATGGCCGTGCGCCGTCCGGGCGCGGATGCGGAGCTGACGGGTCGTCCGACCGGGACGCCGATCGCCGCGCGCGGGGCCGCGCCGGGGGGCGACGCCCGCAACGGGCGCCGCCGGGCCGCACCGCCGGTCTGGCCGTTCGCCTTGGCCGCGGCGATGTTCTGCGCCGAGTGGGGCTGGCGGCGACGGATCGGACTCCGCTGACGCCGACCGCGGCCGGGGCGGGATCACGAACGGAGAGTGCACGGGGGAATGGTCGAGGAACGGCTGGGTCGGAAGCGGGAGAAGGGACTGCGGTCCCTCTGGCAGAAGATCGTCGATGTCGCGTTGACGGATGTCTCCACCCTCGTGAAGGGCATCGACGAGGCGTCGATCGAGGGCCTCGAGCGGGTACTGCTCGAGGCGGACTTCGGGGTCGACCTCACCATGGAGCTGGTGGAGGAGCTGGAGCGGGCGGCGCAGCGGGGCAAGGTGCGCACGGAAGAGGACCTTCGGGGCGTGCTCGCGGATCGCATCCGGGAGGTGTTCCGCGAGGCCGGGCGGGCAGACGGGACGGGCCCGGGGATCGAGGGCGCCGCCGCGGAGGACGGGCCCCGCGTGGTGCTCCTGCTCGGTGTCAACGGGACGGGAAAGACGACGACGGCGGCGAAGCTCGCGCACCGGACGAACCGGAAGGGAGGCCGGGCCCTGCTCGCGGCGACCGACACCTTCCGCAGCGGGGCCCAGGAGCAGCTCCGGATCTGGGCGGAGCGGCTCGGCACGGAGTTCGTGGGAGGGCAGCCGGGGGCGGACCCCGCCGCCGTGGCCTGGGACGCGGCCACCGCCGCCGCCTCGCGCGGCGTGGATCTCCTCGTCGTCGACACGGCGGGGAGGCTCCACACCCAGCGCGGCCTCGTGGAGGAGCTCCGGAAGATCGACCGCGTCGTGGGACGGGTCCTCCCGGGCGCTCCCCACGAGCGGCTGCTGGTGGTCGACGCGACGGCGGGTCAGAACGTCATCCACCAGGCGCGGGAGTTCGGCGAGGCGCTTCCCCTCACCGGGATCGTCCTCTCGAAGTTCGACAGCTCGGCGCGCGGCGGGACGGCGGTCGCGGTCGCCCGCGAATTCGGCGTGTCCGTCCGCTGGCTCGGGACGGGCGAGTCGCCGGACGACCTGGCTCCGTTCGATCCCGAGGCCTACGTGGAGAAGCTGCTGGCGGGATGACCTCCCGGCTCCAGGCCCCGGTCCAGTATCTGAAGGGCGTCGGGCCCCGGCGGGCCGAGCGCTTCGAGCGGCTCGGGATCCGGACGGGACGGGACCTGCTCTATCACGTTCCGCACCGATACGAGGACGCGACGCAGGTGGCGCCGATCGGCAGGCTGAGACCCGGTGACGACGCCACCGTGATCGGACGCGTCGTTTCGAAGGGCGTGCTGCCGACGCGAAAAGGCCTGCGGATCTTCCACGCCGTGCTGCGCGACGAGTCCGGGCTGATCGAATGCGCGTGGCCCGGGCAGCCCTGGCTCGACCGGACGATCTCGAAGGGCGACCTGCTGCTGGCCAGCGGGCCCGTCGGGTTCTACCACGGCCGTCAGCTCCGGCCCCGCGAGCACACCGTGCTGGCCCGGGAGGGAGAGGAGGGCGAGGGCGGTCGGATCTTCCCCGTCTATTCCGCCACCGAGGGGCTGAGCCACCGCCAGATCCGCGGAATCGTGGCGGACAACCTCGACGACCTGCTCGCCGAAGCGGCCGGTCGCGAGCCGTTTCCTCCGGAGTGGCTCTCGGAGCTGGGGCTTCCCGCCCTCGCTCCCGCCCTCGAGACGCTCCACCGACCGGAGGACCTCGCCGGAGTGGAGCGAGCCCGGCGCCGGCTGGCGTGGGAGGAGTTGTTCTTCCTCCAGCTGCTGCACGCACGTGCCCGGCACGAGCTCCGCAGCCGCCAGCCCGGGATCCCGTTCGCGGGGGCGGAGCGCCTGAGCGACCCGTTCCTCGACGCCCTGCCGTTCCGGCTCACGGAGGCGCAGCGGCGCGCGTGGGGCGAGATCCGCGCCGACATGGAAGGCGGCGCGCGCATGTATCGGCTGCTCCAGGGAGACGTGGGGAGCGGGAAGACGGTCGTCGCCGTGGCGGCGATGCTGAAGGCCGTCGAGAACGATCGGCAGGCGGTCCTCATGGCGCCCACCGAGATTCTCGCCGAGCAGCACCTGCGGACCCTCGCGCGCCTCCTCGCGCCCGTGGCCGTCGAACCCGCCCTCCTGACCGGATCCGTCGGGGGGGAGCGCCGCCGCGCCGTGCTGGAGGGCCTGCGCAGCGGAGCGACGCGGCTCGTGGTCGGAACGCACGCGCTGATCCAGGACGGCGTGGAGCTCGCGCGTCCCGGCCTGTTCGTGATCGACGAGCAGCACCGGTTCGGGGTGGAGCAGCGGCGGGCCCTGCGCGAGCTCGGAACCGCGGCCGACACACTCGTGATGTCGGCGACGCCCATCCCGCGGTCCCTGGCCCTCACCCTCTACGGCGATCTGGACCTCTCGGTGATCGACGAGATGCCGCCGGGGCGTCGGCCCGTGAAGACCGGCGTCCGACCGCAGCGGGACCGGGCGGCGGCGCTCGACTGGGTGGAGGAGCGGCTCCGGGAGGGCCGGCAGGCGTACTTCGTCTATCCGCTGATCGAGGAATCCGCGGTGCTGGACGCGAAGGCGGCGACGGACGCGCACGCCGAGCTCGCGACCCGCTTCGCGCCGCACGAAGTCGCCCTGCTGCACGGCCGGATGCCGACGTCGGAGAAGGACCGCGTGATGCGCGGCTTCCTCGCGGGCGAGATCGCGGTCCTGGTCGCCACGACGGTGATCGAGGTCGGGATCGACGTCCCGAACGCCACCGTCATGGTGATCGAGCACGCGGAACGGTTCGGCCTGTCGCAGCTTCACCAGCTCCGCGGCCGGGTGGGCCGTGGCGCGGAGCAGAGCTGGTGCGTGGCCTTCCACGGCGGCGACGGCCCCTCCGAGCGCCTCCGTGCCTTCGCATCGTCCACCGACGGCTTCCGCCTCGCGCGCGAGGACCTGAGGATCCGGGGACAGGGAGACCTGTTCGGCGCCCAGCAGCACGGTGCCCCCGTGCTCCGCTTCGCCGATCTCGAGCGGGACGCCGATCTCCTCGAGCGGGCCCGCGTCCGGGCGCGCGGGGTGATCGAGCAGGACCCGGGCCTCGCGGCGTCGGGCCACCGGGGACTCGCCCGCGAGCTCGCAGAGCGGCACGCCGACCGCGAGATCCTGTTCGAGATCGGCTGAGGGCGGGCCGTTGACGACGGCCCGCCGCCTCTCCTAGCTTCGCGGCGCCCGTGATCGCGACCACCTCACCGCCTCCCGGGAGGCGTCTGCCCATGGCTGGATCGACCACGATCGGAGAGCTCGAGCGCCACGCCGGCGAGGCCGTCGAGGTGCGGGGCTGGGTGCGGAACTTCCGCTCGAGCGGGCGGATCGCCTTCGTGATCCTCCGCGACGGGACGGGAGAGGTGCAGGTCGTCGCCGCCCGCGACGACCTCGACGACGAGAGCTGGGAGACGGTGAAGGGCCGGATCGACTACGAGGCGTCGATCCGGGTCACCGGGACCGTGCGCATGGACGCGCGCGCGCCGGGCGGACGGGAGATCACGGCCTCCCGCGTCGAGCTCCTGGGGGTCTCGTCGCCCGAGTATCCGATTCAGCCGAAGGAGCACGGGATCGACTTCCTGCTCGCGAACCGGCACCTGTGGCTCCGGACGCCCCGGCAGGTGGCGATCATGCGGGTCCGCGACGAGATCGTGAAGGCGATCCGGGACTTCTTCTACGATCGCGGGTTCGTCCTCGTGGACACCCCGATCCTCACCGGCGCGATCGGCGAGTCGGCCGGGACCCTGTTCGAGACGGAGTACTTCGACCTCGGGAAGGCGTACCTCGCCCAGACCGGGCAGCTCTACGTGGAGGCCGCCGCCGCGGCGCTCGGCAAGGTGTATTGCTTCGGTCCCACCTTCCGGGCCGAGAAATCGAAGACCCGCCGGCATCTGACCGAGTTCTGGATGGTGGAGCCCGAGGTGGCGTGGCTCGACTCCGAGGGAAACATGCGACTGCAGGAGGAGTTCGTCGCGCATCTCGTGGGACGGGCCCTCGAGCGGTGCCGACCGGAGCTCGAGACGCTGGAGCGCGACATCGCGGCGCTCGAGGCGATCGTCCCGCCGTTCGACCGGATGAGCTACACGGAGGCGATCGACGTCCTCGCGGAGAAGGGAAGCGACACACGGTGGGGCAGCGACCTCGGCGCGGAAGACGAGGCGATCCTCATGGAGGGCCGCGCCCGACCGCTGTTCGTGTACGACTACCCGAAGCACGCCAAGGCCTTCTACATGAAGGAGAACCCGCTCGACCCGCGCACGGTGAAGTGCAACGACCTCCTCGCGCCCGAGGGCTACGGGGAGATCATCGGCGGCAGCCAGCGCGAAGACGACTACGAGCGGCTCCTGGCCCGGATCCGCGAGGAGGGCCTGCCCGAGGAGGCGTACGAGTGGTATCTCGACCTCCGGCGCTACGGGACGTTCGAGCACTCCGGGTTCGGCCTCGGTCTCGAGCGCACGGTCAGCTGGATCTGCGGGCTCCCGCACCTCCGAGAGGCGATCGCGTTCCCGCGGATGATGACCCGGATCCAGCCGTGAGGCGCCGGCCGCGCTGAAACCCGGTGCGCCGCCCGCCCGTACGGGAGGACGAGAGGAGGAGAACATGATCGAGACCCTGATCGGCATGCTGGTCCTTGCCGGGACCGGAGCGGGGCTGTACGCGACGTACGTGAAGACGCGGGCCTTCGTGCGGGAGAAGCTCCGCTTCGTGGATGCGGCCCAGCGGCCGTCGGCGCCCTGGATCGCGGGCGTGGGCTCGGGCCTCCTCGCCCTGCCCGTGGTCGGCATCCTGACGATCTTCCTGCCGGCGATCGGCGTGCCCACCGCCGTCGCGCTCGGCGTCACGGTCGGGGCCGCCGTCCGGAGCGGTCAGAAGCAGGTCAAGCTCCTCACGCGCGGCTGACCCCATCGCGGGCGGCGGGGGACCGCGAGGTTCGACGGGCCGCCCTCAGGCTTCCCGCGCTTTCACCTCATCCCAGAGGGCGTCCAGCGTGTCCAGGTCGGACGCCGCCGGTTCGATGCCGCGCTCCCGGGCGAGGGCGAGCAGGGCCCGGAACCGGGCCGTGAACTTCGCCGACGCGCGCTCGAGGGCCGTCGACGGGTGAAGGTCGGCGAGCCGGGCGACGTTGACCGCGGCGAACAGAAGATCGCCCAGCTCGTCCTCGATCCGCTCCGCCGCCCGCTTCTCGCCCGCGGCGTCCCCGTCCGCGCCCCGCAGGGCGGCCTGCAGTTCCTCCGTCTCCTCGCGCAGCTTCTCCAGCGCGCCCGACACGTCGGGCCAGTCGAAGTTCAGCGCGGCGGCCCGGTCCTGCAGACGCAGGGCCCGGCTCAGCGGCTCGAGCCCCGAGGCGATCCCGTCGAACGGGTCGACGTCGCGCCCGGCCGCCGCCCGGTCCGTCCGGTCGCGGGCCTTCAGCTCCTCCCAGTCCGGCGCCTCGTCGGCGTCCCCGTACACGTGCGGGTGACGGTCCCGCATCTTCGTCTCCAGCTCGCGGACCACGTCCCCGGCGTCGAAGCCGCCTCGCTCCTCGGCCAGGACGATCTGGAACGCGACGTTCAACAGGAGGTCCCCGAGCTCCCTGGACAGCTCCGGGTCGTCGCCCTCCCGGATCGCGTCGGCGACCTCGTGCGCCTCCTCGAGCAGGTAGGGCTGGAGCGTGGCGGGGGTCTGCCTGGCGTCCCACGGACAGCGCTCCCGCAGGAACCGCACGAGGGCGAGGCTTCGCCCGAGCACGGCGTCGTTCGCGACGGCGCGTGCGAGGTGCGGCGGCGCCGCGTGCGTGCGGGTCGGATCTTGTTGCTCGCCGGACATGCGGCCGGTATACTACCCCGGCCTTGAAAAACGTGTCAATCGAGCCGACGCGGCGCGCCTGGGTCGAGGTCGACTGTCGGGCGCTCCGATCCAACTTCGAGTCCATCGCGGGACGACTTCCTCCCGGCTGCGGCGTCCTTCCCATGGTGAAGGCGGACGCCTACGGAACGGGGGTGGAGCGTGCCGTGCGGACGCTCACGCCTCTCGGCCCCTGGGGGTTCGGCGTGGCGACCTCGGCCGAGGGCGCGGAGGTCCGTTCGCTGGGCTGGGCCGGGCCGGTGGTCGTGTTCGCGCCAGTGCTGCCGTCCGATGTCCCGGAGCTCCTCGAAAGGCGCCTCGAGCCGGTCGTGTCCGGCCTCGAGGCGTCGCTCGCATGCGGGCTCGCCGCGCGGGCCGCGGGCGGCACGCTGTCGGTCCACGTGGAGATCGACACCGGGATGGGCCGGTTCGGGCTCGCGTGGTCGGAGGCGGAGGACTGGGCGCCCGAGCTGGCGACCCGCGTCGCGCAGGGCGGACTGCGGCTGCGCGGAACGCTGACGCACTTCCACTCCGCGGACACGGATCCGGCGGCGACCCGCGAGCAGTGGAGACGGTTCCTCGCGGCGCTGGACGCGATGCGGACGGCCGGACTCGATCCGGGGATCGTACACGCGGCGAACAGCGCGGGCGCGATGCTGTACGACGGAATGTCGGCGGACCTCGTGCGACCGGGCATCCGTCTCTACGGCGGCGGGGGTTGGGAGCCGGCGGCGCGCGCCGTGGCGACCGTCCGAGCGCGGGTGCTCGAGGTGCGGGACGTGGCCGCCGGGACGACCGTCAGCTACGGTGCCACCTGGCGGGCCGAGGCGCCGGCCCGGATCGCGACGCTGGGAATCGGGTACGCGGACGGGCTCAGGCGCGAGCTCTCGAACCGGGGCCGGGCACTGCTGCGGGGCCGCGAGGCGCCGATCCGGGGCGTCGTCTGCATGGACACGACCGTGGTGGATGTGAGCGGACGCGACGACGTGCGTCCGGGAGACGTCGCGACGCTGCTCGGGCGCGACGGGACGGCCACGATCGGACTGGCGGAGCTCGCGGAGCTGTGTGGTACGATCGACTACGAGATCCTCACGGGCTGGAGCCGGAGGCTCCCCCGAATCGACAGGCCGGCGGGCGCCGCCGTCTGACACGGCCGGGCGGCCGGGACGGGAGAGGAATGCGCGAGGAGCGGACAGCCGGGTCGGACACGCTGGGGGAGATCGCCCGCCGGGCACTCGCCGCGGCCTACGCCCCGTACTCGGGGTTCCGGGTGGGTGCCGCGCTCGAGGCCGCGGACGGACGACGGTTCGCGGGGTGCAACGTGGAGAACGCCTCGTACCCGGTGACCCTCTGCGCGGAGCGTGTGGCCCTCGGAAGCGGGGTCGCCGCGGGCGGGAGATCCTTCACGCGGCTCCACCTCTGCTCCGACGCCGAGGATCCGATCGCGCCCTGCGGCATGTGCCGGCAGGCGCTCGCCGAGCTTGCGCCCGACATCGTCGTCGTCAGCGAGGGCGCCGGGGGCCGAGTGCGCAGCTGGCACCTGGGCGAGCTGCTTCCGGACCGGTTCGCGCTGCGCCCGGAGCTCCGGGCGCGCCCGGCGGAGGACCGGTGAAGGCCACGGCGGCCGCCCGGAGCGCAGGTGTTCTGCCCGGCCGTGCCGTGTCGCTGCTGGCGATCGCGGCGATCGCGGCGGCCTGCACCGAGACGCCCCTCGAGGAGGTGGATCCGGCCTCGGCGCCCGGCCAGTCGACGCCGACGGTCGAGATCGAGATCCCCGTCGATGCGCTCCCGTTCTGGCGGGACACGGCGTACGCGGGTTACGCGATTCCGGCGACCTCCTCGCTGCGGCTCCTGGCCGATTCCGCCGACCTCCAGGCCCGGGTCCTCGGTCGGGTCTTCAACCTGCCCGACTCGATCCTCGTAACCGATACCACGCGCGCCGTGGAGCGCTTCGATGCGGCGTTCTTCCGGCTCCTCGTCGAGACGGGTGACACCGTGTTCGCGGCCGGCGGGGCGGAGGTCGAGGTCTTCGCGATCGAAACGCCGTACGTCCAGCGCGAGGCCACGTGGGGGCTCGCCGCCGACGGAGAGCCGTGGACGACGCCGGGGGGCGACCTCGGGGCTCTCCTCGCGACGGCGGCGTTCGACTCGCTCCGCGACACGCTGGTCGTGCCGGTGGTGGTCGACGCCGACTCGCTGCTCCGCTCGTGGCGGAGCTCGAACGGGGAGCCGGGATTCGTGGTCCGCGTGACGGGCGCGGGCACGGTGCTCGATGTCCGGGCCCTGGCCCTCGGATTCGAGGCGTCGGTGACTGGAATCGACACGCTGGTCTCGGGCTTCCGGACTCCGGGCGGCGCCACGATGCTGTTCGACCCCGAGACGCCCGCGCCGGGGTCCGCGCTGCGGCTCGGAGCGCTGCCCGCCGCCCGGATCTACACGTCCTTCGACCTCCCCGACACCTGGGACGACGTCCCGATCCGGGGGTCGACCGTGAACCGCGCCGCGCTCGTGTTCCGGGCCGGGCCGTCCGAGCCCGCGCCGTTCACCCTGATGTCCACGCTCGCCGTGACGGCGGTCCAGCTCCTGGCCGACCCGTTCGTGATCGGCCCGAAGACGCCGGTGGGGCTGACGCTCTCCTCGGGAAGCGTTCCGCTCGACCCCGAGGGCCTCGGCGAGACGGGGGGAGAGCTCGTCGTGCCCATCACGTCACTGGTGGCGTTGTGGGCGGTGGCGGATCCCGATTCGGCGCCGGCGCTGCGGGTAGGACTCATCGCGGACCCGGAGGGCGGCGCGCTCGGCTATCAGAGGCTGGGATCCTCGTCGGACGCGGGGCTGCGGCCGTCGATCCGGATGCTCGTCACACCGCGCGTTCCCTTCCGGCTCCCGTGAGGACGCGAACGAAGGGCCCCGCACGGAAGGGAGGGCGCGCCGTCGCGGCGCTGGCCCTCGCGCTCCTGTCGCTGAGGGCGGCGCCCGCCGCCGCGCAGACGCCGGCGACGGCGCCGGGGCTCGGCCAGACCGTCCCCGCGGCGGACGCGCGCGCGGCCGCCATGGGCGGCGCGCGGCTGGGCCTGATCGGGGGGAGTCTCTCGGTCCTGAATCCGGCGGACCTCACGGGCTTCTCCCGCCCGGCGCTCGGGATGACCATCTCTCCCGAGGGCGTCTCGGTGAAGACCGAGGGCGGATCGCAGGGAACCGGCCGGAGCCGGGTGCCGGTCGTCGTGGCGGTCGTCCCGCGCGGGTCGTGGGCGTTCGGGGCCAGCTTCGTCGCGGAGACGGACCAGGACTGGTCCATCCAGCTCAGCGACACCCTGTCGACCGCGTTCGGCACGTTTCCGTTCGAGGAGCGCAGGGAGCACGACGGCGGCCTCAGCTCCGTCAATCTGACCGTGGCGCGGACGATCGGCTCGATCGGCGCCGGGATCGAGGCCGGATTCCTGACCGGTGGACTCCGCCAGACGTTCTTCCGGAACTTCGAGACCGCGATCGAGGACCCCACGGTGGGAATCGGGGTCGCGCGGGGAGAGGCCCGGTTCGGCTACTCCGCCTTCCGGCTCCGCGGTGGGCTCGCGACCCAGCTTTCCCCCGGTCTCCGCGTCTCCGGGATGCTGAGCTGGACCGGCGACCTCGAGGCGAAGCAGGACACGGCCGCACGCGAGGTCGCCCGTTACGAGATCCCGATGCCCGTCGAGTGGGCCCTCGGCGGCAGCTATCGCGTGGCGAGCCGGCTCCTGGTGAGCGCGGCCGGCGGCTGGGCCGGCTGGGGAGGGAGCGGGGACGCGTTCGTCAGTTCCGAGGCCTCCGACGTGTGGTGGCTGGGGGTGGGAGCGGAGTGGCTCGGGCTCCGCCTCTTCGGGGCCGGGCTCCCCGTGCGCGCCGGATTCCGCCGAACCGGGCTCCCGTTCCACCCGGTCGATCGGGATCCGATCACGGAGACAGCGTTCACCTTCGGCGCCGGGATCGACGTGGCCGGCGGAATCGCGACGATGGACGCCGCCCTGGAGCTCGGGAGCCGCGGCGATCTCGCCGCTTCGGGCGTCGAGGAGAGTTTCACCCGGTTCTCCCTGTCGCTGTCGGTCACCCAGCCCTGAGCCCGCCGCCCAGCGTCTGCACCAGCTCCGACTCCAGGAGGGCCGGGTGCGTGACCGGCCAGTCGTGGCCCCGCGGGACCCGCCGGACACGGATGCGATCGGCTCCCGCCCGGGCCAGGTAGCGGTCGTACTCGGCCGGGAGATACATGACATCGTGCGTCGCGAGGATCATCACGGCGCGGGGCGCGACGGGCAGGAACGCCTCGATCACGTCTCCGAGCGTCTCGGAGACGGCGGGGAAGAGCGACCGGGGTCGTCGTACGGCCGTCCGAAGGTAGTCCCCCGCGATCCGGGCGGCCCAGACGACCCCGCGCCAGCCGTCGAGACCCGCGTACTCGCGCAGCTGCAGGAGCAGGGCCCGGGTCACCTTCGTCGGCCAGCCGCGCGGAATCGGAATCATCGGCGAGAGCGCGACGGCCGGGTCGGGGCCGAGCAGCGCCATCAGTCCGCCGAACGAGTGACCCGCCCTGGGGGCCCCCGGCGCGTAGCGCCAGGCGACCTCCTCCAGCAGCGACCTGTATCGCGCGATCCGCTCGGGCAGCGTGACCCCCGAGCGGAACGAGAGGTCGGGACAGACCACCGTGAAGTGGCGTGCGAGCCGCTGGATGCCCTCCGCGTAGTAGGACGGGTGGACCCCGTAGCCGGGCAGGAAAAGGAGCGGCTCGCCGGGGCCGTCGTGGATTTCCACAGCGACCGGCCGGCCGTCGAGTGTCCGGGCATCGCGCGTCACCATGTGCCCGATCCTAGACGAGAGGGGCCGATTCGGCAAAGGGGCCCCCGGCGGGCGGCTTTCCGGTCGGGCCTCGTCCGCCGTACCTTCGAGCGCTTCTTGTTGCGGAAGCGTTGATCGAACGAGGACAGACACGGAGCACGGAAGGGCATGACCGAGTCGCTGATCCCGCTGCGACGGAAGGGGCGTTCCCGGGTCGACGGGAGGCCGGCTCCCGCGCCGATCCTTCGACGGGCGTTCATCGAGACGTACGGTTGCCAGATGAACCTGGGGGACGCCGAGATCATGGCCGGCGCCCTGGCGGGCCGCGGGTACGTCCTCGTAGACGACCCCGACTCGGCGGACGTCATCGTCGTGAACACCTGTGCGATCCGCGAGCACGCCGAGCGGCGGGTGCTGGGGCGGATCGGGCAGCTGCAGAGACACAGGAGGGGCCGGCCCGACCTGGTGCTCGCGGTCACGGGGTGCATGGCCCAGAGGCTGGGGGACGAGCTGCTCCGCGACGGCTCCGGCGTCGACCTCGTGGCGGGGCCTGACTCGTACCGTCGGCTCGGCGAGCTCGTGGACGGGATTCGCGACGGTGGAGTGGCCCGTGGCCAGCTGCTCCTCGACCTCGACGCGGAGGAGAACTACGAGGGCATGGGCGCGGCGCGGAAGGAGGGGGTCACCGCCTGGATCACCGTCCAGCGAGGCTGCGACCACCGCTGCACCTTCTGCATCGTGCCCTACGTGCGGGGGCCGGAGAAGAACCGCGAGCCCGACGCGGTGCTCGCGGAGGTGCGGTCCGCGGTGGAGGCCGGCTTCAGCGAGGTGACGCTGCTCGGGCAGACCGTCAACTCGTACCGGCACGGCGAGACGGACTTCGCGGCGCTCCTGCGACGGGTCGCCCGCGAGCCCGGGATCCGGCGGGTCCGGTTCACGTCGCCGCACCCGAACGACGTGGACGACCGGCTGGTCGAGGCGATGGCCGGGGAGCCCGCCGTGTGCCGTCAGCTCCACCTCCCGGTTCAGTCCGGATCGGACCGGGTTCTGAAGAGGATGGTGCGGAGGTACACGCGGAACGCGTTCGTCGCGACTGTCGAGCGGGTTCGCGCGGCGATGCCGGACATCGCCCTCAGCACGGACGTGATCGTCGGGTTTCCGGGCGAGACGGAAGAGGACTTCGTGGCGACGCTCGATCTGCTGCGGGAGGTACGGTTCGACGACGCGTACCTCTACCGGTACTCGCCCAGGGACGGCACGCCGGCGACGCGGCTCCCGGCCGCGGATTCCGTCGCGGACCCGACCGCGGCGGACCGGCTCGCGCGCCTGATCGACCTGCAGAGGGGGATCCAGCGCGAGATCGCCGAGTCCGAGCTCGGCGAAGTGCGGGAGGTGCTCGTCGAGCGGGAGGCGCGAAGCGAGGGCGACGTGTTGGGGCGCACGTCCGGAAACAAGGTCGTCGCGTTCCCGGGAGCGCCGTGCGCCATCGGCTCGTACCGGCGGGTGCGGCTGGTCTCCACCACGGGGGCCACCTTCGTCGGGCGGGAGGTGACGTGAGGGCGACCCGGTGTTCCGGCCCGGAAGCGGGGGGACGATGAACGGGGCATGGGCTCGGATCGGCATCGTGGCGGCCTGCTCGGCGCTTGCCGCGGGATTCGCGCTCCTGAACGCCGGCACGCGGGTGCCGCTTCGTCTCGGGATCGTCGGCTTCCGCTCCGTGCCGCTGACGTCGGTCGTATTCCTCTCGATCCTGCTCGGCATGGCGCTCGTGTTCTTCGCGGGCCTGAGAGCGGACCTCAAGACACGTCGGATGCTGCGCCGGTATCGTGAGGCCCTGGGGGAGGGGTGGCGGGACGAAGTGACGGACCCGGAGGACGACCGCGCCTGACCCGGCGTGAACGGCCCCCGGCCGCGCTCCGTGCATCCGCCGCCGGGGATCGCTGACCGGACTCCGCCTCACGCCCCTTCTGGCGGCGGCGCTCGCCTACGCGACGGGAGACGCGCTCGGTCTCCTTCGGCCCGGCCTCCTGCCCCCGGCCCTCGTCCTCGCGGCGTTGCTCACGTTCCACCGGGCGCTCGTCGGGCGCCGCCGTTCCGGCGTGCGCCGGAACGGGTCCCCGACGGTGCCGCTCGTGCTCTGCCTCGTGGCCGGCGTGCTCGCCGGGGTCCGGGCGGGCGCGGTCCTCCGCTCGGGGTGCGAGGCGTCGCTCCGGACGGGAGAGGCGATCCGCGTGGTCGGACGTCTCTTCGCCGACGCGGATGCAACGGCCGGATCCCGGTCGGCGGGGCACAGGGTCGGGCTCCGGGACGTGACGATCCGCGCGGGCGCCCGCTCCTGTCGCGTCCGCTCCCTCACCGTGTTTCTCGAGGGCGAGATCGGTGCTCTCCGGGCGGGCGAGCCGATTCGGGCGGGCGGGACCTGGATTCGACTGCGGCCCGAGGAGGGGGCGTGGCCCGAGCCCGCCGGGCATGCCGGGATCGTCGTGGAGGCCCGACGCGAACCGGCCGGGGCCGGCGGCGCGGCAGGGGGAAGTCCGGTGGAGGAGGCGACGGCGTGGCCCACTCGCCTCCGCACCGCCGCCTCCCGCCGTCTCTCGGGGGGGCTCCCGGCGGACGTTCGTCCCACCGCACGCGCCCTGCTTCTCGCGGAGCGGGACGAACTCGGGGGCGAGGTCCGGCGCCGCTTCGCGGATGCGGGCCTCGCCCATCTCCTTGCGATCTCGGGCATGCACATCGGCATTCTGGCGGCGCTCGTGCTGGCCCTGGTCTCGACCGTCGCGCGCGGGGCCGCTCGGCCGCTCGCGGCCGCCGCCATCGTGGGGTCGTACGTGGTGGCGATCGGAGCCCCGGCGCCGGCCGCCCGGGCGGGGCTCGTCTTCGCGGGATGGGCGTTGGGACGCGCTCGCGGTCGCCCTCCGCGGACCGGCGACCTCGCCGGCGTGGCGGCCCTCGCCGCACTCGTCGCCGCCCCGGCCTCGATCGTCGAGCCGGGCTTTCAGCTCTCGTTCGCCGGCTTCGGAGGGGTGGTGCTCGCCGCCGGCGCGGTCGGCGCTCGACACGGACGCCCCCGTTCCCGATCGCGGAGAGGGGCCGGGCTCCGGAAGGTGGCTCGGAGCGCCGTCCTCGTCGCCTCTACGGGCACCGGCGCGTTCCTGGCCACGGCTCCGATCGCCGCGGCGCACTTCGGACGGGTCGCCCCGGTCTCTCTCGTCTCCCACTTCGCGGGGACGCCCCTGGTGGCTCTCGCGATCCTCGGGCTCTGCGCGTCCCTTCTGCCGGGTCTCCCCGGAGGCCTCGGCGCCGACGCGGCCACGCTGGCGATCCGAGCTCTGCACCGGTTCGCCGAGTTGATGGCAGGGCTTCCGCTCGGGCACGGGGCGTCGCTGCCACCCGGGCCCTGGACGTGGCTCGCGTGGGGCGCCGGCTGGGTGGCGTTGTTCCGATGGTCCGGCTCCGGGCGATCCGCCCGGGCGCTCGTCCCGGCCGCCCTCGCCCT
>Ga0316577_10000386_pt1 | contig 16777 bp, 13 predicted proteins | sample S5NA_FD_203073 | JGI IMG/M metagenome (GOLD analysis project Ga0316577, IMG submission 203073) | Rhizosphere microbial communities from salt marsh grasses in Alabama, United States - S5-7_050615r2r1 | ecosystem: Host-associated > Plants > Roots > Rhizosphere | place: USA: Alabama | collected... | reverse complement strand
GAAACACTGACCAGGTCATGGACCGCGGCCTGTGGCGCTACACCCGTCACCCCAACTATTTCGGTGAGGCCTGCATCTGGTGGGCGTTCTATCTCTTCGCGGTCGCCGCCGGGGGCTGGTGGACCATCGTCTCTCCCCTTCTTTCCACCTGGCTGCTGCTGCGTCTGTCTGGCGTGGCCCTGCTCGAGCGGACCATCGTCGAGCGCCGCCCCGGTTACCGCGACTACATCGCGCGGACCAACGCCTTCCTTCCGGGACCACCCCGAGCCACGCGTCGTCTGGAGGCTTGAATGAGCTCACGAACCCGCAACACCGTCGGCGTCCTGGGCGCCCTCTTGATCTCGACGGGCAGCGCCATCGCATCCCCCAGCCAGCAGACACTGCGCTTCAAGGTGTACCTGGACCAGTCTCCGATCGGCGAGCACAACTTCGAGCTGACCGCCGGGGACTCCGGCAAGCGCGTGGTCTCCAGGGCCGAGTTCGACGTGAAGCTGCTGTTCTTCAACGCCTATCGCTACCGCCACGAGAGCCGGGAGCAGTGGCGGGACGGCTGCCTGGAGCGCATCCAGGCCACCACCGATGACAACGGCACGGACTACCGGGTGCAAGGGCGGCGGATCGCCGACACCCTGAGCCTCCAGGTCAACGGCAAGTCCGAGCGGCTCCCCGCCTGCGTCTCCACCTTCGCCTATTGGGAGCCCGATTTTCTCAAGCGACCGGTGCTGCTCAACCCCCAGACGGGGGAGCTGGTCGACGTGGAGCTCGAAGCCCAGGGATGGGAGCGCAAACGCGTTGGCGGCCGCGAGGTGGACGCCCGGCGCTACCGCCTGCGGGCCGACGACCTGGACATCAGCCTCTGGTACACCACCGAGGGGGCCTGGATCGGCCTGGAGAGCGATACCGGGAAGGGCAAGATGCTCCGATACGAGCGGATGTGAGCCGGTCCATGCGCCCCAGCCCAAATCGCATCGGCACGTGGATGGTCATTCCATTCCTGACCCTGATCCTCAGCGCCTGCGGCACATCGGAGCAACGACCTATGGAAACCGTCCCCCAGGTGGACCTCGAACGCTTCATGGGCGACTGGTACGTGATCGCCAATATTCCGACCTTCGTCGAGAAGGGGGCTCACAACGCGGTGGAGTCCTATGCGCTCAACCCCGACGGCACCGTGGCCACCACCTTCAGCTTCCGCAAGGATGGTTTCGACGGCCCGGAGAAGGTCTATCACCCCAAGGGCTTCGTGATCCCAGGCACCGGCAACGCCCGCTGGGGGATGCAGTTCATCTGGCCCTTCAAGGGTGACTTCCGGATCATCTGGCTGGAGCCCGACTACAGCGTCACCGTCATCGGCCGGGAGAAGCGTGACTACGTCTGGATCATGGCCCGCAGCCCCCAGATCCCGGACGAAAAATACGAGGAGATCATCGCCTATCTCGCCCAGACGGGGTACGACGTCGGCAAGCTCCAACGGGTGCCCCAACGCTGGCCCCCCCGTTAGGAGCAGGAAAGCGATAGATGCCGCGAGCCAAGCGCTCCTCCGCCGACAGATTTCGTCGCCAGCCCAGTGAAAACCTTACGCCAGGCGAGGCACTGATCCATTGGGGGTCCCAAAGGGTCCAGCAAGGTCCAGCGTCTCGGTCCCGTCGGGACAACCCACCTCGCGCCACCCCAAGGATCGAGGAGATCGTCAAGTCACAGCGTCGGAGGCACGGCGCTCCAGGCTACGGCGCCGCTGGGCCAGATCGGCCAGCATGAATGGGGCGTAGAGAATCAGGAAGGAGAGCAGTCCCACGCCGATTAGCCCCAGCCAGTACCAGGGCCAGGGACCGAACCAATCAAGCAGTGAGGGACGGCTCGGCTTGGTCATCAAGTACAGGAAGTTTGTATCGAGCCAGAGGTTCACGAAGAAGATCGCGGCGGCCAAGGTCAAGGTGATCGCCGCGACGCGCGGGATGGACGCGAGATAGGGACGCAGCCGATACACGATGGTGGCGTAGAAGATGCCAACGATGACGAGCCCATGGCCGAGGAAGAAGAACAGGAAGGCCGGGGCCGGAAAACCCTGGCTCAGGTCCGGGGTCAGTAAGGCCTGGGTAGTCCCGCCGAGCCCCCAGAAATAGACCACCTCGTAGACCCGCTGGGCGCCGCTGACCAGCATCCAGGCGGCGAGGTACACGGTCAAGGTGCAGAGGTGGAGCGGCAGCAGGGCGACAGAGAGTCCCGTCGCCATCGCCGTCAGCGCCAGCTGGACCATCTCCTGGATGAGCAGCATCGCGGCAAGGAAGAGCCCCACCGGACGCTCGGCCCCTGGGCTCAGGAGCCGCACCGCGAGGGGGCCCATCACTGCCGTCCCGAAGACTAGCGACAGGGTAATCAGATGCTCCGTCCCGAAGAGCTGAAAATTCGAATGCATCGAAACCCGTTCGACTCGACTGGAATGCGGCGAGACTTGAAACCCAAGGATAGCCTTAATCCGCGCGAGCGCGATCACCCCAGGCGCGGATGGGATCCGACTCGCCATCGTGACGATTGTCTCGTTACGGCCACACCGCCCAGCTGAATCGTTTGCAATGGCGCATAAATATATTAGAATTTAATTATTCTCTTCGTCGCGGAGATGTACCCGTGATCACCTGCACCACCATGAGATCCGCCGTGCTCCTGTCCTTCGGCCTGTTTGCCTCCGGGATCCTCATGCTCCTGGTCGCACAAGCGACCGCGCTCCCGGTTCCCATGGCCCATGCGGCCTTGGCCCTGACCCTCGGCGCCGCTTTGACCCTCGCGACGGCCTTGCTTATCGCCATCTGGCCAGGAAACGAGGCACGGCTTCGGGAGTGCCAGCACTAGCCAGCTCCAGGCCTCTCGTGCCCCTGCCGCGCGAGCCGGACCAGCTTGGGGAGGCACGGCTCGCCACCACGACCTTGAGCGCCCCCTAGCGCAACGATCAGCGCCTTTGCCTCCGCGGGTCCTGGCCGACCCCTCGACCCTGGTCTCGACAGCCTTTGTAATGGGGCCTCCGCGGCCTTAATCTTGCGAGCCATGCTCGCACGCGCCTACCAGTGGTTCGACCGCACCGTCCTCGAGTTGGGGCGGGAGCTGCGACTCTCCTATCTACCCCCCCTGATGGTCTATCTGGCGGCGGGCGTCTCCGGCCTCACCGCCATCGTCGGGACCTTCTTCGTCAAGGATTATCTGGGGCTCTCGGCGGAATTCCTGGCGGCCCTCGCCTTCTGGGCCATGATCCCCTGGACCCTGAAGATGCCCCTCGGGCACCTGGTGGACCTGGTTTGGCGCTACAAGGGGGCCCTGGTCTATCTGGGGGCCGGGCTTATCGCCGCCAGCCTGCTGATCATGCTGGGCCTGCTCGCACGCCCGGAGTCCATGGCGGCGCTGATGCCAGTGGAGCCCTGGTACGTGCTCAGCGTCCTCTTAGCCCCCACGGGCTATGTGGTACAGGACGTGGTGGCCGACGCCATGACGGTGGAGGCGGTCCCGGCGCTGGACGAGACGGGACGGCCCTTCGCGCCCGAGACGCGGCGGCTGATGCACACCACCATGCAGACCCTGGGGAGGGTCGCCATCATCGGCGGCGGCGTCCTGGTGGCCGTGCTCAACGTCTTCCTGTTCCGGGACGTGGAGGCTATGGACGAGGCCCAGAAGCTCGCCACCTACATCCGCATCTACGAGCTCGCCCTGCTGATCCCGGTGGCCTCCGTCTCCGGCGTCCTGCTGGGAGGGCTTCTCAAGGGACGGGAGCTGCGCCGGCTGAGGTCCCTCGGTCACGACAAGACAGCCGCGGAGCGCCTCGTTCACGGACGCGCCGAGCAGACCCGGCCCAACTGGTGGATCCTGGGCGGCAGCCTGGTGTTCGTGACCTTCACCCTGGCCATGGGACTGGGCGAGGTCCCCTTCAACGAGGAGATCGTCTTCGGCGGCTCCCTGACCATCGTGGCCTTCCTGATGTCCCGGCTCCTGCGGGAGCTGGAGCCCGAGGCCCAGCGGGTGCTCCTGGGGACGGCCATCGTGATCTTCGTGTTTCGGGCCATCCCCTCCCCGGGCGCCGGCCAGACCTGGTGGATGATCGACGAGCTCGCCTTCGATCAGCAGTTCCTGTCCATCCTGTCGCTGATCGGCAGCGCCATGGCCCTCTTCGGGATGTTCATCTTCCGCCGCTTCATGGCCGACCACTCAATCGCCTACATCGTTGGCTTCCTGACCATCCTGGGGACCCTGCTGAGCCTCCCCATCATCGGTATGTACTACGGATTGCACGAATGGACCGCGGCCCACACGGGGGGCGTGGTGGACGCCCGCTTCATCGCCCTGGTCGACACCGCGATCGAGTCCCCCCTGGGCCAGGTGGCTATGATTCCCATGCTGGCGTGGATCGCCAACTCGGCGCCGGCCCATCTCAAGGCCACCTTCTTCGCCGTGATGGCCTCATTCACGAATCTGGCCCTCTCCCTCGGACAGCTCGGCACCAAGTATCTGAACCAGATCTTCACCGTGACCCGCGAGGTAACCGACCGAGCCACGGGCGCCGTCACGGTCCCGGCGGAGTACTCGGAGCTCGGATTCCTGATGCTGACCGTGGGGGCGCTGGGTCTCGTCCTGCCGTTCGGCGCCATCGCCCTGGTCAAGCTCAGCCGGCTGCGCAGCGCCTGACGGACACGGCTGCCTCGAGCCGTCCCCCCGCTCAGGGCTGGTCTGGACGCATCCTCAGCGGGGACCTCTACCTGGCGTTCGCCACCCCATGGGGGACGTGGCCCGTGGCCACATGGAGCCGGGCAGCCTCGCAGTGGACCTCCTGGTCGTCGAAAAAGATGTCGGCGTCGAAGGCGGCGAGGAAGCCGGACTTGGGCAGCCCTCCGAGAAACAGGGCCTCGTCGATGCGGATACCCCAGGCACGCAGAGTCCGCACCACGCGCTCATGGGACGGGACGCCGCGGGAGGTGACCAGCGCGGTTCGCAGGGGAGAGTCCTCCGCCGAAAAGAGCGCCTGGAGCTGGTGGATCGCGACCAGCAGCCCTTTGAAGGGACCACCCAATAGAGGCTCGTGGGCGGCGGCAGATTCGGCGGCGTTGAAGACGTCGAGCCCCTGCTCACGGTAGACACGCTCCGAATCGTCCGAGAATAGGACCGCATCCCCGTCGAATGCGATGCGTACCTGGCCGTCGCCCGCCTCTGCCGCGCTCGAGGCGGCCGGGAGGACCGTGGCCGCCGCACAGCCCGCATCCAGGGCGAGGCGCACGTCGTTGGGGTCCGCCGATAGAAAGAGGTGGGCCCCGAAGGCCGAGACGTAACGGTAGGGGCTGGCCCCGCCGGTGAAGGCGGCACGGGAGATGTCGAGCCCGTGCCGATGGGCGGAGGTCAGGACCCGCAGACCCGTGTCGGAGCTGTTGCGCGACAGCAGGATCACCTCCACCCGGCCGCGCCCCCCCAGAACCGCATTGAGGTTCATGAGCTTGCGCACCAGGGGAAAGGCCACGCCCGGCTCCAGGGTGTCGTTCTCGTGGGCCACCTGGTAGGCATGGTAGGCATCCACGCCTTCGTTCTGGAAAACCTGGTGGGAGTCGCTCAGATCGAACAGGGCGCGAGACGAGATGGCGACGATGAGCCGGACCGCTTGGTCGGGCCTCGTCAGCAGGGGTGAGGACGTCACGTCACCCGCGCCTGGGGCGACGGCTCACCAGGGCATGAAGGAGTTGAAGAACGACATGGGCCGACTGATGCTCCGATTCATGATGTTCATGTCGTCCCGCATGGTCGCGGTGGTGAGGGTCATGTGCTGGAGCGCCTTGTCAATGGTCTCCATGCTGGTCAGCATCGGCTCCAGCGTGCTCACGTCCCGGGCCATGGAGTCCACGCCCACCGCCATGGTCCGCACATTCGCGGTCATCTGGCCCATGTTGTCGGAGACCGACTGCATGTTGCTCGCCAGCACCGTCATGTTGGAATCCACACTGATCGCGAGGTAGTGGACGTCCTTTGCAAGGCTGAAGACCAGGTAAAAGCCGTAGGCAGCGAGAATGATGAAGGCGAAGAGCGAGGGATAGACGATCAGCTCCCAGCGTTTGGCGCTGGTCTCGAAGGCCTGGGACAGCCGGTCGATGGCGAAGGCGTTGAGCTGGGAGTCGGTCACCTCGGATTGAGCGCCCCCATGATCAGGCCCTTCCGGGGGGGCGTTCTGGCTACTCGGTCGGTGGTTCTCCGTCATGATGGCTGCCGAGGCGACTCAGAGGGTGGGTAAACTTACCTAGTAGTTGACCTCGGAGCTTAACAGAAAATCCCGACCAGACAACCCACCGCGGTCTCGCCGCAGGGGTACCCCGCGGGGCCGGGCTAGAGGAAATCGGGCTTCCTCATGCGCGCTTCGACCACTCCGGGCTCAGGGCGCCACGGTCAGCTCACGAGGTGACTGTAGAGCGCCGCCGCCAGCGCCAGGAACTCCCGAGCCGCCTTGCCCTTGGACTCCAGCTCAAAGACTGCCAGACCCTCGCTGAAGGAACGGCGAAAGACGGTGCGCTGGGACAGCCGCGGTTTGATGAAGCGGATGCCGGGCAGGGAGACCAGGGCGGCAGCCGCCTCGTTAGTCTCCCTGACGGCATGGTGGGTGTCACCCCGGTTGATGAATCCAAGGACCTCGGGGGGCGCCTCCCGCTCAACGGAATTGACCAGATGGATGTAGCGCTGGGACGACCAGATATCCGCCTGAGACGGCTGCACCGGCACGATCACCCGGTCACACAGGGACAAGGCGAGACGCATGCCCTCCATGTCCGCCGTACCCACGTCGATCAGGATCTCATCGGCGTCTCGCAACTGCTCCCGATTCAAGGCACGCTTGTCCAGGACCCGCAGTGGCGGGTCGAATCCTTCCTCCTGACGCACATCGACGACGTCCGTCAGGGTCGCCTGGGGATCGATGTCCACCAGCTGGACGCTGACGTCCGCCATGGCCAGCCAGACACCCAGGTTGAAGGTCACCGTGCTCTTCCCGGAGCCCCCCTTTAAACTGCCGACGACCGTGATCATGCTCGCGTTCCGACGCTGAATTTAGCTTTGAGGGCGGCGCCCGGCGCGGCCCTATCTGCCCTCGCCCGCCGGCAGAGGAAACAGAGCGAAGCCACTGAAGCGAGCGCACCCTGTTGGAGTGGTGATGGGGACGGTGCCTCGGGCCCGGGCGACGATCGTAGGCGTGGGTGGTCCCCCGGCGTGGTATGCGCCGGAGGCTCACCACCCAGGAGCCCGAGAGGACCCCGAATCATCAAGGAGCCGCGGGCGGCTGCTTGCCCCCTTGGGGCATAGTCATGCGGCTGTAGCCGGCCGGGACGGTGAACAGGTCGTCGGGCTGCGGACCGACCCGAATGTTCTTGAGCTCACTGACATAACCCCCGGGGAACTCCTCCCGCACCGCCAACTTGAGTTCCGGGTCATACCACTGGAAAGTCTGCGTTGGCTGCTGGTTCGGGGCCGTCATGGTCATCTCCCACTTCTCCACCTTGCGACCGTCGATGGTCTCCTGCCCCAGCATCTTGAGCTCCATGGTCGGGCCATTTGGCATCACGCTCCGCAATGGCATCCCCCGTTCCTGGTCGAGCCATTGGGAACCGGTGAGGGTCTGCCCCCCTTGACTCGCGGTCATCTCCCACTTCACCGCCGGACGGCCGTTCACATCCTCGACCCCGACGCGACGACAGGTCACCCCTGGCATACCCGTGCAGGGATCCGCCTCCGCGGAGGGCTCCTTCGGTGGTAACACCGCTCCCTCGGCCCCCGGGGGGGCGCCCCGTTCCAGGTAGCTCTGCTCCGCCGGGAACAAGATCCACTCCATGTGCCGATTCTGATCGCTGATCCTGATCACCTCGCGGCCGTCCTGCGACATCTCCATTCGGGTACGGCCATCTCCCACGTACATCCTGCCGGAGGTCACCTGACCGTCTGGGCCGCGGCGAATCATTTCCGCGGCGAATTGGGCAGCCCCGGTATCCGCTTGGCCCACCGCCACAAGCACCGTGGAAAGAACCGCCGCGACCGCAACTTGCTTCTGCCTAATCATCGATTCCTGATCCTCCGTCGTTTTGTGTAAGCCGGCGCCCAGCGCCTTGGCTCGGCGTGGCGCAATCGAGGCAAAGACGCAATGCTTCCGAGAGTTCCCGAACCCGTGGAATCACCAGAACGGAGCCTCAGTGGCCCCGCCATGGGTTGGGCTCGAATCCGTAGGCGGCCTCCGGCTCGAACACGGGGTCGCTGCGCAATGGGGGGGAACCGGACCCTCTCGGGTAGCTCGACCAGCGATCAACGCCCGGATCTGGACGGCGCTGGTCCTGGTCGGTCAAGGGACGAAACCGGTAGCCCATATCGTATGGCGCGAATGACCGCGGCCCCGCATAGCCTGGGGGATCACCACGGAAGCGGTAGCCTGGATAGGCGTCCCGGGCACGGGGGCCCCCTCGGAACTCAGCAGCCGATCCCATCGTCGGCCCGGGACCCGCATCCGCTCCGTCGGATTCACCCCAGGGCCGAAAGGCATAATCACCGTAGCCCTGTCGGTAACCGGGCGACCCCTGCCAGGTCGGACCCGCGTTAAAGGGCTGCGCTCCGCCGTAGTCCGGATAGACACCGGGAGAGACCTGGTGCTGGGATCCGTGGAATCCACCCTGATCCCAAGCGGCCGGTGGCTTCTGCCAGTGGTCACCGTAGCCCGAGCCGTCGCGGCCCGGAATCGGGCGATCGCCGAAGGACCGGGAAGGCTCCTGAAACTGGTCGGCGTACGCGGCAGGCGCCCAATCAAAACGTGGATCGCGATCGTAAGGATCTCCAGGGGGCACACCGTAGTCGGCTCGTTGGCGGGCCACGTCATATTGCGGCCGGCCATCGGGACCCCAGCTACCCTCATTGGATTCCGCTGCGTGTACGCCAAGCAACAGGACCACCGTCAGTGCGGCACTTGGGTAGTGGGTGCGACCTAGGTGCATGGCCGGGCTGCCCTTTCCATGGGTGCAACGCCACCAAGCTCATGACGGGGACACGAGATCATCGGTCTTCCCCTCCAGTTCCCTCATCAATCTTCAATCGAATGCCTCGACGTGGCGCCTTCTTCTGGACCGTCTGCACAACCGGCTTGGCCGCCCGGGGCCGGGCCTTCGCCGGGGTCTCCGACTTGCTCGCCGTTGCGCGCTTGCCATTTCCGCCCTTGCGGCCGGAACCGGCCGATTTGGCGCGCGTCTTCCGAGCGCCAGCCGGCGGTCGACTCCCTGTATCGGGGCCGGACGCGGGCGCAGGGGCCCCGGGTTTAGCGGTGCTGGGCACCTGAATTGGCTGGGGCGGCGACTCGACCCGCGCCGGACCAGCCTCCATAGGTATCGCTTGGTCCACCGCCCCCTCGCTCGCGGTCGGTGCGGTCTCGGCAGGGACGCCGTGTGTCACCGGGACTTCCCGGGGCGCCGGTGGAGGTGACTCCGCCGGGGACGCGGATGCCGAGGCCGAAGCCGTCGCTGGCTCAGGATCCTTCGGGGCCGCGGCCGCCGCGCCGGACGACGCTGATCCTTGGGCCGCCGGGGTGACGGCACCCGACACCCCCCCCGCGGGCGATGACGGGGCGGGGGGAGATGACTTGCCCCCCGGAGGGAGTCCACCGGGCTTGGGTCGGGGGGAGGGCTTCGGCTTCATGGCGCCCTTGATCAGATCCACAAGCAAGAGGACCAGACCGCGGAGGGCGTAGAAGATCAGCACCACCACCCCGACGACCTTGGCCACGGCGACGCTCAGTCCCCCGCCCTCTGGCTTGGACTTAGCGGGCGACCGCTGCTCCTCCTCGATCTGGCAGGGCAGACCAGAGGCCGGCAGGCTCTCGGAGGAGGCCGCCGCCACCTCGCACATGTCGCGGCTGGCGGCAACGCAGCCCAAGGGAATCACGATCAGGGTCAGAACCGTGGAGACCAGGGTCCCGGCCAGGAGCGAGATCGCCATACCCTGGAAGATCGGGTCCGTGATGATCACGCTGGAGCCGGCCACCAGGGCCAAGGCGGTAATCAGGATGGGCCGAGTCCGGATCTTGCACGAGCGGATCACCGCCTCGGCCACTGGGATGCCGCGCTGGATCTCGTGGATGGAGAAATCCACCAGAAGGATGGAGTTGCGCACGATGATGCCGGCAAGCGCGATCCAGCCGATCATGGACGTGGCGGTGAATTCGCCCCCCAGCCCGAGCTGGAACATGATGAAGTGGGCGGGGATGATGCCAAGCAGCGTCAGGGGAATCGGCGCCATGATCACCAGCGGGATGCGGAAGTTGCCGAACTCCCACACCACGAGGATATAGATCAGCACCAGCGCGACCATGAAGGCCGCCCCCATGTCGCGGAAGGTCTCGAAGGTCACCGTCCATTCCCCCGCCCACTCCCAGCTCAACCGGCTGTTGTCGGGGGGCGCCCCGAACCAGTAGAAGGCGTCGCCGAAGCCACCGCCCTCCGCGGGCTTGGTTCCGTCGGGCGCCGTATAGCCGGCGGCCGCGATGGCGTCCTGGACCTGGAACATGGCGTAGACGGGGGCCGCGAGCCGCCCCCCCACGTCCGCGACCACGTACTCGACACCACGCAAATCCTTGTTGTAAATGATGTCCTCTTCGGGGGCCTTACGGAATTGGCCAAGCTCCCGCAGGGGCACGGTGAATCCCTGGCTGGACTGGATCGGCAGATCCCCCAATCGCCGGACGTCGGACCGCTCGGCGAGCGGCACCTGGAGGACGATCTGGGTGGGCTCATGACCGCTCTGCTGCCCCGCCGCCTGCTTGATGTCGCCGATGGGCGCACCGCCCAGGGCCATGGAGATATTGCGGTTGATGGCATCCACGGAGATCCCGCGACGCACCGCCTTCTCCGTGTCCACGTCGAAGCGCCAGTAGTCATAGGCCCCGCGAAGGTAATTGTCGACGTCGCGGGTACTCTCCGCCTCGCGGAAGAACTCCGTCACGTCCCTCGCGAACTGGCGCCGTAGCTCGGGCGTCGGCCCATGCACTTCCGCGACAACGGACTGGAGCACCGGTGGGCCGGGCGGCATCTCCACCACCGACAGGGTCGCGCCGGTACCCTCGGCCAGCGGGGCGAGCAGCTCCCGGGCCTCGACGGCGATCTCATGGCTGGTGCGGTCCCGGTCGTGCTTGTCGGTGAGCTGAACCTGGAGCTCCCCCTGCCAGGGCTCGGAGCGCAGATAGTAGTGACGCACCATGCCGTTGAAGTCGAAGGGCCGCGCCGTGCCCGCGTAGAGCTGGATCGCGGTCACCTCCTCCATGCCCCGGAGCTTCTCCGCCATGCGGTGGGCGAGGTTGGCGGTCACCGGCAAGGCCGTGCCCTCAGGCATGTCCAGGACCACCGAGAACTCGGGCTTGTTGTCGAGCGGCAGCATCTTCACCGCCACCCATTTGAAATAGAAGAAGGAGCAGGTGAACAGGAAGGTGCCCCAGAGGACCAGCCGGAACAGGTTGCGCTTCGACTTGCTCTCGATGAGGGGCGTCAGGATGCTTCGGAAGAAGCGCTCGATATGCTCCGCCTCCTTGTGCTCACGCTTTTCCGCCGCCTCCAGGTAGTGCATGGAGGGGCGTAGCCACTTCGAGATGGCCAGATAGGGCGTAAAGACGAAGGCCGCGAAGAGCGAGATGAACATGGCCACCGAGCCGAGCTTGGGGATCGGCGCCATGTAGGGACCCATCATGCCGCTCACGAAGCCCATGGGCAGCAGGGCCGCGATGACGGTGAAGGTCGCGAGGATGGTGGGATTGCCAACCTCCCGCACGGCGTCCACGGCCGTGTCCTCGTCCGTGCGCCCCTCCTCCAGCCAGCGCCGGTAGATGTTCTCCACCACCACGATGGCATCGTCCACCAGGATGCCGATGGAGAAGATAAGCGCGAACAGGCTCACCCGATCGATAGTGACGCCCCAGATATACGCCACGAAGACCGTCATGAAGAGCACCACCGGGATCACCAGCATGACCACGATGGCGGGTCGCAGGGCCCGGAACGCGACCAAGACCAGCACGAAGACGAAGAAGGTGGCCTTGATCAGCTTCAGGATCAGCTCGGTGACCTTCTGGTCCGCGGTCTGGCCGTAGTTGCGCGTGATGCTCACCTCCACGTTGGCGGGGATCCGGCTGCCCTTGAGCTCCTCCATGCGCTCGATGATGGCGTTGGCGACGGTGACGCCGTTGGTCAGCTCCTTCTTCGCGATGGCGATGGTGACCGCGGGACGCCCGTCGGCGGTCTCGCCGCCTTCGGACGCGGGTCCCGTGTAATAGGCGACGAGCTGGCTGGCATCCTCGGGTCCCAGGGACACGCGGGCCACGTCCCGCACGTAGACGGGCACGTCGTTGAAGGTCCCGACCACCAGCCGATTGATGTCCTCCACGCCCGTGAGGAAGGAGCCGGTCGTGACGCTGAAGCGGGTCCCGCTCGCCTCCACGCCCCCGGCGGTGGTCTCCGCGTTGGCGGTCTTGATGGTCTGGGCGACCTGATCGAGGCTGATCTGGTAGCCGGAGAGCCGCTCGGGGAAGACGTCGATGGTCGCCTGTTCCCGGCGCCCGCCGACGATGAAGGCGTTGCCCGTGTCCTTGACCTGCTTCAGGGCCTGGAGCACATCCTGGGCCAGGAGTCGCAGCTGACCGTCGTCGACGTCCGGAATGCCGTCCTTGTCCAGGTCCCTGGACCACAGCGTCAGGCTCACGATCGGGACGTCATCGATCCCCTTGCTCTTGACCAGGGGCGGCATCACCCCTGGGGGAATCTTGTCCATGTTCGACGCGATCTTGTCGTTCACCTTCACCAGGGATGGGCCCATATCCTCGCCCACCTCGAACTCGACAGTGACGATGCCCTGACCACGCTGGGAGGCCGAGTAGACGTGCTTGACCCCGGGGATCTCGCTCATGATCCGCTCGAGGGGCTGGATGGCCAGGTTCGCCACCTGCTGGGCCGAGGCACCCGGATAGGCCACCATGATGTCGATCATGGGGACCGAGATCTGGGGATCTTCCTGGCGCGGGGTCAGGACAAGCCCCAACAGCCCCATGAGCAGCATCGCCACGTAGAACAGGGGGGAGAGGGGCGAGCGGATGAAAAAGCGCGCGGTGCGGCCTGCGATCCCCAGACTCTCGTCAGTGAATGGCGGCTCGTTCCGTTCCGATGCGGGCGACGTGGCGTCTTGACTCATGGGCGATCCGTATACAGCTCAGGTCGGCTCCCTAGGGGACCCGGGCAGCCTCGTGAATCTCCCCAAGGGGGCGCTACGGCTGCGGGTGGCAACATCTAGATTCAGCGGCTGGGGCCGGGTTCCGGCGACCAACCCGCGGTGACCCGGGGACCCGGGTTGGAGAGAATCCGCTCCCCGGGAATCAGCCCGCTGAGCACCGTGACGAAGCCACCGGCGACCTCCTCTCCCACCCTGATGAGGCGCAGCTGGGCCTCACCCCGCTCGTTGATGACGTAGACCCCGGGCAGACTGCCGTTGTATCGAATGGCGGAGCCGGGGATGACGGGATTCGCGCGGGCGGGGGCATTGAAGTCCGGGACCATCACCTTGGCGTACATGCCGGGCTCCGAGACCCCCTGAGGTAGATCGAACTTGACCTTAACCGTATGCCGCTGAGGATCCGCCATGGGGAAGATCTGGGCCACTCGCACGGGAACCTGACGGTTGCTCGGCTCGATCTCGCCCTTCACCATCATCCCCTCCCGCAGCCCCGGCCGCAGGCGAGCGGGGATATCCACCTCGACCTGGAGGTACTCCACGTCGGCGTAGTTCAGTAGCGGCTGGCCGGGCTGGACCGTGTCGCCCACCTCCACGAACTTCTTGACGATGACCCCGGCGAAGGGAGCGATGCTGCGGGCGTCCCGCAGCTTGGAGTCCAGCGCCTGAAGCTCCGCCTGCAGACGTAGGATGGCATTCTGGGCCTCCTGGATCCGAATCCCGGAGGAGAACAGGTCGGCACCGCGCTCGGCCCCCTTGGAGCGGTCACCCACGATGCTCTCCATGGGGCGCGTGAACATCTGGTCGAACAGATTCGGGATCCCCATGCCGCCAGGGGCCTGGCTGGCCTGGGGAGACCAGACCTCGCGGTTGAACTGGACCCCCGCGTTTCGCAGCTGGGCGTCGGCGCTGGCCATCTGGGCGAACAGCGCCCGGCGTTGGGCCAGCAGCTCGGCGTCATCGATGGCCAACAGGAGATCACCTTCCTTGAAGCGGTCGCCCTCGATGCCGGCGAGGTAGTTCACCCGACCAGGCAGCTGGGCGGCCAGGGTCACCTCCTTGTAAGGGATCACCGTTCCGCCCACCGAGACCGTGGGGGCGCCCTGGGCCTGCTGGACCACGTAGGTGTCGCTCGGCGGAGCTGCCGGCCCGACCTGCGCGCGAGCGATGAGCGGGAGCGAGAGAGCGAGCAGGGAGGCTCCAATAGCGCTTCTGGTTTTCTTTCCCATCAAATCGCACACCAAGGCTAGGGTCGGGTAGATAAGGAAGTCAGGGTCAGTCGAGCCGATCCGGTCGTGCGGAACTGGCCGCCCGCGGCGCTCTGACCGGCCCTCGCCGAACGCCCCTGAAGGCGGCGTTCCAAACTGGGGTCGCCGAGAAGCAGCGGAAGTCGTTGAGGCCGCCGTTCTTTATTGTTATCTCTCGCCTGCAACCGCACTGCGCAGTATGCACGCCTGGCCCCGACTTGTTCAAGCAACGCGAAAAGAACACAAGCCAAAACAGCGCGCTACGGCGCCACCCCCCGAACGGGTCCGGCGCCGCCGGCGACTTGCCCCGGTCTTCCGGGCGATTCCGCAGCCGGAGGATCCGGTCGCGCAGCTACCGGGATCATACGAGGCTACCGCCCCAATCGGGATGGGTATACCATCCGGCGTCAATTTCTTGCACCGTTTTTGCGCCAGCTCCCGCCGCTCGCGTCGGGCGTCTGTGAGCAGCGCCCGGAGCGGGCGATCGGTGGTCGCAACGGGCGCGGCGCCAGATCTACAAGTCGGGGCGGGGCTGGCGCAGCGACGGTACACCGATCCCCCGGGGCGGCGAGGCGGACCACGGCCAGGACCGTAGGGGACGAGCAACCACCCGGTGTCCGCGCAGCTCCAACGCCCAAGGCACCTCAGCCATAGGAGGAAACCCCCATGCCCACTGCGGATATCATCGCCCAGCGCCTCAGAAACCTGGAGAAGCACCTGGAACAAGAGAACCCGGTGCTCCTCAGTACGGTCCAGAGCTTCCGGGAGTTGGACAAGGTCGCCTACGCCATGGGGCTGCTCGAGCCCGACCAGTCCTATGCCACGCGCATCCCCTGGTGGCCCCTGGTCTCGGTGCTGGGCACCTTCTCCGCGGGAAAATCCACCTTCGTCAATTACTTTCTCGGGCACAAGCTGCAGCGTACCGGAAATCAGGCGGTGGACGACCGCTTCACCGTCATCGTCTACAGCCCGGACGAGGCGGCGCGAACCCTCCCCGGGGTGTCCCTCGACTCGGATCCCCGTTTCCCCTTCTATCGGGTCTCCCAGGACATCGAGCGTGTGGCGTCGGGAGAGGGCAAGCGCATCGATGCCTACCTCCAGCTCAAGACCTGTAAGAGCGATCGCCTCAAGGGCAAGATCCTGATCGATTCCCCCGGATTCGACGCGGACGCCCAGCGGGATGCGGTGCTGCGCGTCACGGACCACATGATCGACCTCTCGGACCTCGTCCTGGTGTTCTTCGACGCCCGACATCCCGAGCCGGGGGCCATGCGGGATACCCTCCGGCATCTGGTGATCGACACCATCAATCGCCCCGACTCCGGAAAGTTCCTGTTCATCCTCAACCAGCTGGACACGGCGGCGCGGGAGGACAACCCGGAGGACGTGGTGGCGGCCTGGCTGCGGGCCCTCGGGGAGGTCGGCCTGACGGCTGGGCGCTTCTACACCATCTACAACCCGGAGGCCGCGACCACGATCGAGGACGAGGCCAAGCGCCGGCGCTTCGAGTCGAAGCGGGACCGGGACCTCGCCGAGATCTTCCAGCGCATCGAGGGGGTGGAGGTCGAGCGCGCCTATCGGATCGTCGCCAGTCTGCAGAAGACTGCCACGGACCTCCAGGAGCGCACGGTCCCCCTGCTGGAGACCGCCGTCAGGCGATGGCGCAAGCGGACCCTCATCGCGGACGCCATCATCCTGACCCTGCTGGTCGCCATCTTCCTCGTCTGGAGCATCAACGCCGGACACTGGAAGGGCCTGTCCTACGAGCCCCAGTGGCTCGAGCAGCTGCGGGGCGTGTCCTGGGGCGTGGAGGGACTGGAGATCCTGATCGTGATCCTGCTGATCGCCGCCCACTTCAACGTACGCCGGCTCGCCGCCAAGAGCGTGTTGCCCTGGCTGCGCAAGCGCGTGGCGGGTCAGGACCTCGCCGGGAATGTGGAGGCCGCCTTCCTGCGAAATACGCGCGCCTGGCGCACCGTATTGACCGGCACGCCAGCGGGCTGGAGCTCCTGGGCGAGGGGCAAGGTGGCCCGGGTGCTGAGCGCCTGCGAGAACTATGTTCAGACCCTGAACCAGCGTTTCACCAGCCCCTATGCGGTCAACGGCAAACCGGCCGAGACGCCGACCGAGAAACCGGAGGATTCCTGAGGGCGCGGCTGGAGGATGCGCATCGGCGTCGACCTCGGGGGGACCAAGATCGAGGCCATCGCCTTGGACCCCCGGGGCGCCTCCATGGCCCGCCGCCGCGTTCCCGCCCCCCGGGACGACTACGGCGCCACCCTGGG
>Ga0316577_10000385_pt1 | contig 16802 bp, 17 predicted proteins | sample S5NA_FD_203073 | JGI IMG/M metagenome (GOLD analysis project Ga0316577, IMG submission 203073) | Rhizosphere microbial communities from salt marsh grasses in Alabama, United States - S5-7_050615r2r1 | ecosystem: Host-associated > Plants > Roots > Rhizosphere | place: USA: Alabama | collected... | reverse complement strand
TGCAATGGCGGCTAAAATCCCGCCAATATAGAGAATGCCAGCCAGCCAGGCGACGATAACTATGCCTGTACTGTTGGGTGGCGGTGCATGACCGAAGCGGTTTTCGCCTTTGCTTCCCGCGGCGAATAGCAAATACAGTCCCAGAATAATATTGACGATGGGAATAAGCATAAGCAGGAACAGCCAGCCGGTCTTGTCAAGGTCATGCAGACGCTGGACTGCAAGCATGACGCTGATAACGACCATAGCGATATAGACGATGGCGAGTCCGCCTATCATTAACGGACCCCCCTCGCCGCCTCCCATAGCAGCCCCGATACCGCCCAATATACCGGCGAAAACGCCAGCCCCGATGGCGACCAGCAGACCATAGGCGAAGTAACGGACCCGCCCGAGCCGGCCGCGGGCCGACAGAATATTAATATCACCGTACTCTGTGACCATGTCAGCAACTGTCGCGGCAGGTGGTGAATAGGGTGTGGTTTGACTCATAACATCTCCTTATCGTTTTTCATTATTTTGTGGGTGAAAAAATACAACTTGGTAGAACCGGCATGGCGCCGTTGGCGGGGGTAAGTTCTGTTACGGCAGGGCGCGGATAATATTTAGGGTTTTTTCAAAGCCGTCCGCTGGCCTTGAGATCCAGATACTGATTGACCAGTGATACCGACAGGGCCTGCGGCACGACGTCGAGACACAGTGTGCCGCCGGCACGCAGCGCATCTACTGCCTGGTCCCGCTGTTGTAGATAGTCACGAGTGGCGGCATGGCGCAGGGCCTGATCGAAATCACTGATGGGTCGGGATAATTCCTGCTCCAGGATCTGTTCTCGCATGCTGGCGACCAGCACCAGATGACGCCGCTTCAGAAGTTGCACGGCGGGCAACAAATCAGCGTTGTCCTCATCCCGCAGATTGGTGACCAGGACCACCAGGGCGCGTTTGCGGTGACGCAGCAGCAGTCGGGTTGCAGCCTCTGCATAATCAGGTGCCACCGAGGAGGGCTGCAGGTCATAGAGCTGATTGAACAGGTGATTGATGAGGCTGATGCCCTTGACCGGGGGCAACCAGCGTTCCTCGCCGCTGAAAGTTGCAAAGCCGACGCCATCACCCTGACGCAGGGCAACATAGGCGAGCAATAGGATAGCGTTGAGGCTGTGATCGAAATGGGACAGATCGTCGTCCTGGGCCAGCATGCGATAGCCACAATCGAGTAAAAACACAATTTCCTGGTCCCGCTCCTCCTGGTATTCGCGCGAGATGAGCTTGCGCAGGCGCGAGCTGGCTTTCCAGTCGATCTGGCGCAAGGGATCGCCCTGCCGGTATTCCCGCAGCTGATGGAAATCCTGGCCTTCGCCACGACGGCGGTGCTTGCGGATCCCCATCTGGCTGAGGCGGTTGTCGGCCGCCAGCAGGGTATATTTGGCGACTGCCGCAAAGTTGGGGTAGACGCGGACGGTGTCGGCCAACCCGATGCGACAGTCCCTCAGCCACAGCCCCAGCGAGGAACGCAGCCGCAGCTGCACAACGTCGAAGCGGAAGGCGCCGCGCTGCAGCGGCTTTACCCGGTAGGTAATGTCCGTATGACCACCGGGCAGAAGGTTGACGTGGCGGGGCAAGTCATCGCATTCCATGCTCGGCGGACAATGATCGTAGACCGAGATGGCAACTGGCCGGTGACCGGCCGGCCTCAGGCGCAGTGTCACCGTATCGGGAATGCCCAGTGCCAGCGAACCCGGTAACTGGCGCTGCAGGCTGGGAAGGGGGCTGCGCCGGAGCACAACGGCATCCAGCCCCGCGAGCAGTCCGAACAGTGCCAGACCGCCCCACCACAGGGCGCCAAGGTCCGGGCGAAATGCCGGCCCGATACCGGCCAGGGCCAGCAATGCGACCCCGGCCAGCAGGCGTCGGGCGGGGATCACTGGCGAGGCGCCTCGACGGTATCGAGCAGGGCGCCCAGCACCTGATCGGCATTATGCCCCTCCAGTTCCAGCTCCGGGGAAAGCAGGATGCGGTGGCGTAGCGCCGGTCGTGCGACGGCCTTGATATCGTCTGGCGCGACAAAGTCCCGCCCGGCCAGCAAGGCGGCCGCGCGCGCGGCACGGATCAGGGCGATGCCGCCGCGGGGCCCGGCACCGACATTGATGCCTTGCCAGTCGCGCGTGGTACGAATGATGCGCACGGCATAATCGTTGACCTGTCGGTCTACGCGCAGACTGGCGGCAAGCTGTTGCAGGGCGAGAATGTTTTCCGGTTTCAGCTGGGGCGTGATGCGGCTGACATCGAGCATATCGCCGATCTGATCGCGGGTAATATGGGCAACCAGATCCTGCTCTTCGGTTTCCGTCGGGTAATTAATCATGATTTTCAGCAGGAACCGGTCCAGTTGGGCCTCCGGGAGGGGATAGGTGCCTTCCTGCTCGATGGGATTCTGGGTGGCGAGCGTCATGAATGGCCGCGGTACATTCAGGGCCTTGCCTTCCAGGGTGACCTGGCCTTCCTGCATCACTTCCAGCAGGGCCGACTGAGTCTTGGCCGGGGCGCGGTTGATTTCATCAGCCAGTAGCAAGTTGGTAAACACCGGCCCCTTGCGCAGATTGAACCGCTCAGCCTGCATGTCGTAAATAACGTGACCTGTTACATCGGTGGGCATCAGGTCAGGGGTGAACTGGATGCGCCCGAACTGGCCGTTAAAACTGCGGGCCAGGGCCCGCACCAGAAGGGTTTTGCCGGTGCCAGGCACGCCCTCGATGAGCACATGGCCCGCACCGAACAGCCCAATCAGCACCTGGTCGATGACTTCCTGCTGACCGATGATGACCTTGGCAATTTCAGTTCGCAGGCACGCCACCAGCTGGTAGGCCTGTTGCAGTTGCTCCGGACTGGGTGAGGGAGCGGATTCTTCACGAGTCATAGTTTTTTCCTGATGGTTTCAAGTTGTTGAATGAGACGGGTGAATTCATGGCGGTGACGCACACGAGTCGTGGCCAGCGTGTGTTGCACTGCCTCGGCATCACGGTGGATCAGATCGGCAAGGTGGCCAGCCCGGGCCGCCTCGGTCATCCCGCTCCAGGCGGGAAAGCGGCGCGCCGCGCTGGCGAGCAGGGCTTCCCTGACTGCCCCGATCAAATAGGTGGCCCGGCGTTGATGCCACAGAAACCGGCCATTGGCGTCGATGTGTTCCAGAATGCGCCGGCGTACCGGCGCAGGTTCGCCCAGCAGCGGGCCGAACCGTCGGCTGCGTGACCAGAGCCAGACGAAGAGCAACAGGGTCAGCGCGGTCATGGCCTCCGTGGCGTGCTGCCACAGCCAGTCCCACAGGGCGGGCATGTCATTGTTGAAAATCAACCAGACCTTGCCCGTGCCGTCTACCAGGTACCAGAGAAACCGGGCATGGTCGTAATCGCCAATCTCCAGGTACTGGATAAAATCCAGATCAGACAGGACGGTGACCGCACCCCGGCCCAGTTGACGCCGGATCATGACCACCCCCCAGTCATTGGCCACGACCCGGTCCGACGCGCGGGCACCGGACAGCACATAGTCTGTACCGAATGCCACTTGCAGGAAATCGTCGGCCCCGGGAAGGTCCACGTCCAGGTAGTCGGCGTACTCACTGGTATCGGGATCGTTGTATTCCACTGCCAGCCCCAGGGCTTTGAGCAGAGGATCATGGACCGGCATTTCATCCGCTGGGAGATGTGGCACGGTGACCACCAGGCGGCCGCCAAGCCGGACCCAGTCGAGCAGCGCCTGGCTGCGTCCCTGTCCCAGAGTCTGTCGATCACTGGTGATGAGGATCACATCACCGGATTGCGGCCTGTCCAGCAGATCGGTGCTGTTGTCCAGATGGGTTGTGGCCACTCCCATGGTATTCAGAAAGCGTTCGGCCGCCAACAGTGGGTTGGTGGCCGCCTCACCGGTGAGCCCGGTTGGCAGGGTGATTTCTTGTTTCTCAAAATGACGCGTCGCCCACAGACCCAACCCGGCCAGCAACACCAGCACCAGCAGAGTCACCAGCCAGGCCGTGCGGCTCATCTGTCACTCCTCAATTCGAAATAGCCGTTCCAGTGGTCGAGCAGTCCCAGAGCTTCCGGGTCGTCCGGCGGACGGTGGGCATAGGCCACACTCTGCCATGCACGGGTCAGATGCGACAGGTACTCGACCAGGGGCTTGGCCAGAGGCTCGGCGCGGGCCGCCTGCAGGATATCGCCCTCGGTCATGCTGTCATGCAACGCCAGTTGATACTCATTTACCAGGCGGCTGAGACTGCCCCGATAGAGCAGCCCCAGGGCTGCCCGGCCTTGACCGGCCTGCCAAAGCCGCCTCGCTTCGGCGGCGATGTCATCGGGCAGGGAATCGGGCTGCAGATCCATGCCGAACAGGGTCGCCGGCGGTTCGGCAGGTTTGGCATCACGATCCCGGGTACCCAGCCAGGTGTGGCGGTTTTTCAGCAGGTAGATCCCCAGCCCCAGCACCAGCAGCACCAGCAACAGTTTCAGTCCGTCCGCCATCAGCACGGGTAGCCAGGGAAACAGGGCGTCGTCTTCGAGCGATTCCTCGTCCTCGGTGAGCTCGAGGTTTTTCGGCAGCCAGAGGGACATGCTGCGGGTCGTGGCGAAATCTTCGCTGGCCAGGACTTCCTCGATGACCCGGCCCGATGCGCTCGCCGGCAGGGGTGCGGGTGGCGGTTCGGTGGCCTGCGCGGACGGGATCTGGCCCAGACCCAGCGCCACCACCAGTACGACAAGCGCGGCGGTGGCCAGACCCTTTAACCGTTGCGCCAGACGGCGGAACACCAGTTCGATATCCCAGGCTTCCAGCTCGGTGCGACGGTTGATATACAGCATGAAACCGGCTGCCACGTAAAAGGGTTCGATAATCGAAATGGCCAGCAGGTACAGACCGTTGGAGACCAGATCCATCCAGTAGTGTGCGTCATCCGCCAGTAATGGACTCATGGCTTCGAAGCCGCTGTTTTGCGGCAGCATCATATAAATCAGGCCATACAGGCTCAGCAGCATGATGAATTCGAGATTAGCGCAGACGAACAGCAGCCAGTAGGCGCGGCCGGCGGTGTGGGCCATTAACACCCGCAACCGCCCGCGCCGGGGTTTGCCCCGCAGGCCTTCCAGTTGCCAGACTGGCAGGGTGAAACTGCGTCCCGGGGCCAGCCGGAGCAGGGTCAGGTTCAGTAGCAGGCCGGTTTTCAGCAGGCGCGGCAGGCAGCGCAGGGTCTCCCTTACGCTGACCGATTCACCAAACAGTTCACGACTCAGCACGTGTAGCACCACCCGGTCGTAGAACGGTTTCAGCCACCAGATGATTAGCCCGGCCAGCCACATAGCGTCCGGCAAAAGCAGATTGATGAGAATAAACAGGGGCAGGGTAATTGCCAGCCAGCTACGATAAATAGGGCGCCAGTACACCTGAATCAGGCGCAGTCCCAGATCTATTGCCTCCCAGGGCGAGCGAGGCCGGATATTGATAGTGATGTCATCAAGGCGCACGGCGTCCCCCGAACACGAAGTAGGCCAGCACCGCCAGCCACAGAGCGCCACCTGCCACGTATTTGCTGGTGGCGGGTAGCCACGTGGCTGGCGACCAGAAGGCCTCTACCATGGCGGCCAGGATAAACATGCCGGCTGCACCGTACACGAGTTGCAGTGCGATGCGCGATTCTTCGCGCAGGGCGCGCAACCTGGTGCGGCGGCCGGGACTGAGCAGGGCCAGACCGAGGCGCAGGCCGGCCGCACCAGACAGGACGATGGCGTTGAGTTCCAGGGCGCTGTGGCCGACCACGAAACTCCAGAAGGTTTCGGTATAACCCAGTTGGGTCAGGTGCCCCGCCGCGGCGCCGATGTATAGGCCGTTGAACAGCACCACCAGGAGGGTGCCGATGCCAAACAGCAGGCCGCTGGCAAAAGTGCGAAAGCCGATACCGGTGTTGTTCTTGACGTAGAAGCCGAACATCATCAGGTCGGAATCCGACTGCCGGTCCCGATCCCGGCCGACCGACTCGCGGTTGTCCGGATCGTACATGTATTCCAGCTGGCGCAGGGTGTCGCCATCCAGCACGGTATAGACCATGTCGGGGTCCATCTGGATGACCGTCAGCATGCCCACCAGGGGAACATAGAACAATAGCGCGGCAACAAGCACCAGCCGCCACTGACTGCGCACCGCGGCCGGGAAACCGTGCACTATATATGTGGCGATGTCTTTCATGAGGTGGCGTCGTTCACCATAGAGGATTTGGTGGGCCTGCAATACCAGCCGGTCCAGCCGGTTGATCAGGTGGCGGCTGTACAACCGGGCGCGGGCCAGGGCCAGCTGCTGACAGGCTTCACGATACAGGGCGGCAAACTCTTCCGCCGGTGCCCGGGTTGAATCATCAGCCGCTGTTGTCGCCAGCCACGCTTCCAGCCGGCGCCAGTCGGCCTCATGGGCGGCGATGAACTGTTCCTGTTTCATGCCCGACCCTCAGAGTCACCACTCAGCCAACGGGCCATGGCGCACAACGTCTCGGCCGGTTCGGGCCGGCCAGTTACCAGCGGACCGGTCAGGCCGGCCAGTTCCTCGCAGCGTTCCGGGGTCAGGCCCGGGGTGCGTTCGGCGAAGGCGATAATGGCCTGTTGTTCCGCCTGATTGAGGGCGAACGATGGCCGGATGGGACGTGCTGCGGGCAGCGATGGTTCCTTGCGCGCGGCGTCCTGGTAGACTACGACGGTACCGGCGGCCAGATCACCGAGCCGCTTGAAGTCCCGGTTGAGCATCATGCTGGCGATGCCAAAGCCGTATAACAGGGGCAGGAAATCGGCCACCCGCAGCAGGTTGCGGATCAGGGATGCGCTCCAGCCGATGGGTGTGCCGTCATCGTTAATAACCCGGATGCCGTAGGCCCGCTTGCCAGGGGTCTGGCCGTTTCGCAGGACCTCAAACAACACCGGGTAGAACCATTCCATGACGAAGGCGGCGAGCAGGAACAGTCCCTTGCCCGTCTCGCCCAGAAACAGCAATCCGAAACCGAGTCCGGTATAGATGACGCCGCGGATCAGGATATCAATCAGCCAGGCCAGCGCCCGGGATACCAGCCCGGCAACGGGCAGGTGCAGGTCAATCCCTTCCGGGGTCTGGACGGCGCGTAGAGTGTCGATCATGAATCTTGTTGTTATATATCCCTGTTGTCAGGTTATCGGTCGATTCCTTGACCTGATGAGAAGTGTACCATCCCCTTTGTTGAATTCAGCTTTGAACGGGGCCGTCAGGACGCCCCAACAGGATCGAAAACTATGTCTGAAATTGAGCCCCTCCTGGAAATTATGCGCCGCTTGCGTGATCCCGAAAACGGCTGCCCGTGGGATCGGCAGCAAACCTATCAATCACTGGTTTCCCATACGCTGGAAGAAGCCTACGAGGTGGCCGAAACCATCGAACAACATGATCTGGCGCACCTGCCCGACGAACTGGGTGATTTGTTGTTCCAGGTGGTGTTCTATGCCCGCCTTGCCGAAGAGGAGGGGCGGTTTGATTTCGCCGGGGTGGTCCGGCGCATCTGCGACAAGCTGGTGCGACGCCACCCGCATGTGTTCGCCGCGACCCGGGTTGATTCGGCAGCCGCGCAGACCCGGGAGTGGGAAGCCCACAAGCAGCGGGAACGGGAACAGCAGGGTGATTCGCCCGGTCTGCTCGATGGCGTCAGCCTGACCTTGCCAGCCCTGACCCGCGCGTTGAAACTGCAACGGCGCGCGGCCCGTGCCGGATTCGACTGGCCGTCGGTGACCGGGGTACTGGACAAGGTGCGAGAAGAGTTCGACGAAGTGGCCGAAGCCCTGCATGCGGCACCGGGTTCCGACCGGGTGGTGGAGGAAATTGGTGATCTGCTGTTTAGCGTAGTGAATCTGACCCGTCATCTGGATGTGGATCCCGAAACGGCGCTACGCCGGGCCAACCGCAAGTTCGAGCGTCGCTTCGGTCAGGTCGAAACCCGTCTGCGAGCACAGGGTGGCATCGAGCAGGCCAGTCTGGCGGAGATGGATGCCGCCTGGGAAGCAGTCAAACGGTCTGAAGCCTAACCGGGGACGGCTATGTCAGGCCGCTAGTCTTGCACCGGATCGGGCGCGTGGACATAATACCTCCGCCCTTTTTAGTGCGGGCGAAGCATTAAATTAAAAACGATAAGACCAATAAATTGGGGAGCGTCATGGAAACTCTTGTCTCAGCCAGTGATGTCCTGTTTGTCCTGCTCGGCGCCATCATGGTGCTGGCCATGCATTCAGGTTTTGCCTTTCTTGAAGTCGGTACCGTCCGCAGGAAAAATCAGGTTAATGCCCTGGTCAAGATAATTACCGACTTTGCCATGTCAACCATCGCATACTTTTTCATCGGCTACAGCCTTGCCTACGGGACCAGCTTTTTTGAAAGTGCCCAGGCATTGACCCTGAAAAACGGTTACGAGCTGGTCAAGTTTTTCTTCCTGCTAACCTTTGCTGCCGCCATTCCCGCCATCATCTCCGGTGGTATTGCCGAGCGGGCGCGGTTTTATCCCCAGTTGGTGGCCACATTCATACTTGTGGCACTGGTATATCCCTTGTTTGAAGGCGTAGCCTGGAACGGTAACTTTGGCATACAAAACTGGATCAAGGGGACCTTTGGTGCTGAATTCCATGACTTTGCCGGCAGTGTAGTGGTGCATGCTATGGGGGGGTGGCTGGCGCTGGGCGCGGTTATCCTGCTAGGCCACCGCTACGGTCGTTACGGCAAGGGCGGCGAAATTTATGCCCATCCTCCTTCGAGTATCCCCTTTTTGTCACTCGGTGCCTGGGTATTAACCGTGGGTTGGTTCGGCTTCAATGTGATGTCGGCGCAAAACATCCAGGGGATTTCCGGTCTGGTGGCGGTCAACTCACTGATGGCCATGGCAGGCGGCATCCTCGCGGCCCTGGTCGCCGGACGAAACGACCCGGGCTTTGTACACAACGGCCCGCTCGCCGGGCTGGTTGCGGTGTGTGCCGGTTCCGACATCATGCATCCACTGGGTGCACTGGTCACCGGTGCCATCGCCGGAGGCCTGTTTGTGATTACCTTTACTCTGGCGCAGAACAAGTGGAAAATTGATGACGTTCTGGGTGTCTGGCCATTACACGGTCTATGTGGTGCCTGGGGTGGTATTGCCGCCGGTATTTTTGGCTCTACCGCACTGGGTGGGCTGGGCGGAGTAACCTTGATGGGGCAGCTGGCGGGTACTGCCATCGGTGTGGGTTTTGCCCTGGTCAGCGGTTTCATTATCTATGGACTTCTCAGGGCCACGATTGGTATCCGTTTGACCCAGGAAGAGGAATATCAGGGTGCGGATCTCAGTATCCACAAGATCGCATCCGAATCCCTAGCCGATTAGCCGGGACGATCCCGGTCCCGAACGGTTGTTGTGGCAACGAATTCATACATGAGGAAAATCAAAATGAGATCATTAACATCTGCGCTGGTGATGTTTTGCCTGTTTGGCCTGGGCATCAATACTGCCCTTGCCTGGAATGCCAATGCGGTAAAAAACTGCAATATCACCATTGGTGAATTCAAGAAAAAAGACAAGAAACTCGACAATTTTTTCACGCAGGCCTACGGCTATGCCGTATTTCCCTCGGTGGGCAAGGGCGCCATCGGCATCGGGGGTGCACACGGGAACGGGGTGGTGTATGAAAAGGGCAAACCGATTGGTGATACCAGCCTGACCCAGATTACCATCGGCTTCCAGCTGGGGGGGCAGGCCTACAGTGAAATTATCTTCTTCAAGGACAAGAAAACCCTGGACGATTTCAAGAACGGTAACTTCGAACTGGGGGCACAAGCTTCCGCGGTGGCTGTAACCGCCGGGGCTTCGGCAGACGCCAATTACGAAAAAGGGGTTGCCGTATTTACCATGGCCAAGGGTGGCCTGATGTATGAAGCATCGGTTGGCGGGCAGAAGTTCAGTTATGATCCCTATTGATTTAAACAACATTGATTAACTAAAAAAGGTGGCGGTAGCCACCTTTTTTAGTTCGTCCCCGGCCAACCAAGGCCTGTTCATCAAGGCCTGACCGGAATTCATTCCGGCACAGCTGGATAAAATTCGACCAAAGTGCTAACTTTACGCCCCTTTTATCAAGTAGTTAGGTTTTCATGAGCGGCAAACTTCATATTCGCACGTTTGGTTGCCAGATGAACGAATACGACACGGCCAGTATGGTCGAGGTACTCGGTGCATCGCATGGCCTGACCCGAACGGATGATCCGGCCGAGGCGGATGTCTTGTTACTTAACACCTGCTCGGTGCGCGAAAAGGCGCAGGAGAAAGTCTTTTCCCAGCTGGGTATGTGGCGGGAACTGAAACTACAAAATCCGGCGCTGATTATCGGCGTGGGAGGGTGCGTTGCCAGTCAGGAAGGTGAGGCGATTTTGCAACGCGCCCCCTATGTCGACCTGGTGTTCGGTCCCCAGACCCTGCACCGCCTGCCGCAGATGATCACCGAGGTGAAGCGTCAACGTGGTGCGGTGGTGGATATCAGCTTTCCCGAAATCGAAAAGTTTGACCACCTGCCGGCGCCACACAGCGAGGGGCCGAGTGCCTTTGTCTCTATCATGGAAGGGTGTTCCAAATATTGCTCCTTCTGTGTCGTGCCTTATACCCGGGGCGAGGAGTTCAGTCGGCCGTTCGATGATGTAATCAATGAAGTCGCCGAGCTGGCCGGGCAGGGTGTGCGGGAAGTGACCCTGCTGGGCCAGAACGTCAATGCCTACCGGGGGGAAATGCACGACGGGGGCATGGCCGATCTGGCCCTGCTGATCACCTACGTGGCGGCCATCGAGGGTATTGACCGGATACGCTACACCACGTCCCATCCACTGGAAATGTCGGACAGCCTGATCCAGGCTCACGCCGAAGTACCGGAACTGGTGGATCACCTGCATCTGCCTGTGCAGAGTGGTTCGGATCGGATCCTGGCCCTGATGAAGCGCAAGCATACAGTGCTGGAGTACAAGGCCACGGTTCGCAAACTGCGCCAGGCACGGCCTGCTCTCAGCCTGTCTTCGGATTTTATTGTGGGTTTTCCGGGTGAGACCGAGGCCGACTTTGAGGCCACCCTGGATCTCATTGCCGAGGTGGAATTTGACCACTCATTCAGCTTTATTTACAGCCCGCGGCCCGGAACCCCGGCCGTGGCGCTACCGGATGATGTTCCGCTTGAGATCAAGAAACAGCGTCTGGCACTGTTGCAACAGCGTATAAACCAGCAGGCCCAGGCCATCAGTCGCCGCATGGTCGGCACTCAACAGCGGGTGCTGGTTAGTGGGCCTTCCCGGAAAGATCCGGGCCAACTCTGCGGCCGCACGCAGAACAATCGTGTGGTAAACTTTAATGGTACTTCTGAATTAATCGGTGAATTTGTCGATGTGACCATTACCGAAGCGTTGCCCAATTCCTTACGTGGTGAATTAATTGCCAATACTGCCGTCTGCGCCTGACAGCCAGTTACCCCTGTTTTGAGTACTGTCGCCCACTCCATTGATATCCTGCTAGAGCCTGCTGACAATGTGCGGCTGGCCAACCTGTGTGGTCAATTCGACGAGCACCTGCACCAGATTGAGCGCCGCCTCGGTGTGGAGCTGAACAACCGGGGTAACGCTTTTCGGGTGATTGGCGATGCCGCCTCGGTGCAGGCCGCCGAGGATGTATTGCGGGAACTGTACGCCGAAACCGAGGGCCAGGTCCTGAACCCGGTGGCGGTGAGTCTGCACCTGCAAGAAGCAGGGCTCGACATGCAGATCACCGACATCACCCCGGGGGACGAAGTGATTATTCACACCCAACGAGGTGCGATCCGGGGTCGGGGGGCGCACCAGCGCAATTACCTGCGCCAGATCCAGGATACTGACCTGACCTTTGGTATCGGACCTGCTGGAACCGGCAAGACTTATCTGGCCGTGGCCAGTGCGGTGGATGCGCTGGAACGGGAAACGGTTCGGCGCCTGATTCTGACCCGGCCGGCGGTAGAGTCGGGCGAACGGCTTGGCTTCCTGCCCGGTGATCTGGCGCAGAAAATCGATCCGTATTTACGACCGTTGTACGATGCCCTGTATGAAATGCTCGGTTTCGAGCAGGTTGCCAAGCTGATCGAGCGTAACGTAATCGAGGTGGCGCCGCTGGCCTATATGCGCGGTCGAACCCTGAACGAGTCATACGTGATCCTGGACGAAGCGCAGAACACCACTCTGGAGCAGATGAAGATGTTCCTGACCCGTATCGGGTTTGGTTCCAAAGTCGTGGTGACGGGGGACGTGACCCAGGTGGACTTGCCACGGGGGCAGATCTCGGGCCTGCGCCACGTCATCGATGTATTGAAAGATGTCGAGGGCATCGAATTCACTTTTTTCAATCCGCGTGATGTGGTGCGCCACCCGCTGGTCCAGCGCATTGTGACGGCCTATGAATTGAGCGAGGAGCAGGATAAATGAACGCCGTGGTCGATGTGCAGCGACAGGTAAACGCGGGTCCTGAAGGCGAGGTGCTGCGTGGCTGGGTCGAGGCGGTGTTGGCGGCTGAAGGCCGGCAGGATGAGCTGGAGCTGACCGTGCGGATCGTCGATGCGAATGAAATCGCTGTCCTTAACCAACGTTATCGTAATAAACCCGGCCCCACCAACGTTCTGTCGTTTCCATTCGAGGCACCGTCCGGCGTGTCACTGAACCTGCTTGGTGACCTGGTGATTGCCGCGCCGGTGGTGACGGAGGAAGCGCGCCGACAGGGCAAGACCGAAACCGCGCACTGGGCGCACCTGGTGGTACATGGCACCCTGCATCTGTTGGGCTATGACCATCAAACGGCGGCACAGGCAGAAGCGATGGAACGACGCGAAATCCGCATTCTGCACAGCCTGGGTTACCCGAATCCCTATTTGCTTGACGAGGCCTCATGAACGACGGGAATCAAAGCACAGACAAAATACCCCGGCCCCAGCGCAGCCTGCTGGAACGGATCGGTCAGGCCCTGCAGGGGGAAATGAAGGATCGCGGAGAACTACTGGCCGTTCTGCATGAAGCACAGAAGAACGATGTCATCGACAGTGATGCGCTGGCCATGATCGAAGGCGTACTCGGGGTTTCGGAAATGCAGGTACGCGACATCATGATTCCCCGCTCGCAAATGGTGGTGGTGGAACGGGATGCGGATTTACAGGATATTCTGGCAACGGTGGTTGAATCGGCCCACTCCCGGTTTCCTGCTGTGGGTGAAAGTCGCGATGATGTAATTGGTATCCTGCTGGCGAAGGATTTGTTGCCGTACTTCATTCATGGAGAACAGGGCCGCTTCCATGTACGCGACAATCTGCGACCGGCCGTAATAGTGCCGGAAAGCAAACGGCTGAATGTCCTGCTCAAGGATTTCCGGACCAGCCGCAATCACATGGCAATCGTGGTCGACGAGTATGGCGGCGTGTCCGGGCTGGTGACCATCGAGGACGTGCTGGAGCAGATTGTTGGCGAGATTGAGGACGAGCACGACATTGAAGATGACGTCTACATTTATGAGCACCGTAATGGTGAATATACGGTAAAGGCGATTACCCCGATTGAAGACTTCAATGACTACTTCCAGTCCGACTTCAGTAGCGAGGAGTTCGATACCATCGGTGGTTTGATTCTGAACCGCTTCGGTCATTTGCCCAAGCGGGGTGAAACCGTGGATCTGGATAATCTTCACTTCAAGGTATTACGCGCCAGTAACCGTCAGATCCACCTGCTGGAAGTCAGCCGACTCGAACACCGGGCTGCCTCGGTGGCCGGGTCGACCGGTGGCGACTGATCCCATCCGCATAAGCTGGCGTCATCGTCTACTCGCCATTCTGGCCGGGGCGGTATTGCCGTTCGCGTTTGCGCCCCTCGATTTGTTTCCCCTCGCTTTTCTGGCACCGGCGATGTTGTTCTGGCTGTGGTGCAAGGTCACGCCCTGGCAGGCCAGTCAACTGGGTTTTCTGTTTGGCCTCGGTCAGTTCGGGGTCGGGGTCTCGTGGATTTATGTAGCTATTCATGATGTGGGGCAAAGCCCGGCCTGGCTGGCAGGCGGTATGACCCTGCTGCTGGTTGCTTTTTTGTCACTCTATCCGGCCCTGGCAGGGTGGCTGGTGGTTCGTCTGCGTGGCCGCCTGTCCGGGTCACTGTGGATGCTGGGGCTGGTTCCTGCACTGTGGGTGCTGACCGAATGGCTGCGCGGCTGGATCATCACCGGGTTTACCTGGCTGCAACTCGGTTACAGCCAGATCGATTTGCCTCTCTCGGGACTGGCGTCATGGCTGGGCGTGTACGGTGTGTCATGGGCCGTGGCCCTGAGCAGCGCCCTGCTGGTCAGTGCGATACGCCAGGTCGGTACAGGCCGGTGGATTCCCCTTACTGGTCTGTTCGTTCTGTGGGTTGTTGCCTGGCTGGCCGGGCAGATGCCGTGGTCAACGCCGGTTGGCAAGGAACTCAAAGTGGCGTTGATCCAGGGGAACAGTCCCCAGACCACAAAATGGGATCCGGACAAGATTAAAATGCGTCAGGATCTCTATTTACGCCTGACCCGCGCGAACTGGGACAGAGACCTCATTGTGTGGCCGGAAAATGCCCTGACTACCTTCTATCACAACCTGGACAAGGACTATCTACAGCCACTGGCCGCGGAGGCCCGTACCCATCACACTGATATCGTGTTCGGTGTGCCCTTCATGGATTTGAATACGGATCGGTACTACAGCAGCATGGCCAGTATTGGTGCGACGCCGGGGATCTACCACAAGCGCCACCTGGTTCCGTTTGGCGAATATGTGCCATTCGAATCCCTGCTGCGTGGCCTGATCGGATTTTTCGATTTGCCCATGTCCGGTTTTTCGCGCGGCGAAAATGATCAGTCGTACCTGATGGCTGCCGGTCAACCCCTGGCACCCAGTGTGTGCTATGAAGATACGTTTAGCGAGGAAGTGATCGATTTTTTGCCCCACGCCACCCTGCTGGTGAACGGCAGCAACAATGGCTGGTATGGTGATTCCTTCGCGCCACCACAGCATTTACAGATGTCGCGTATGCGCGCGGCAGAAACGGCGCGACCCTTGTTACGCGCCACCACGAATGGCATCAGCGCCATTGTTGATTACCGGGGCCGAATCGTGTCCCGCTCAGCGCAGTTCAAGACCGTGGTGCTTACCGGTGTGGTCCAGCCACGTCAGGGGGCCACCCTGTATGTACGGGTCGGGAACAGCCTGGTGATTGGCCTGGTAATTGGCCTGGTACTCTTGCTTTGGTGGCGAGGTCGGCAACAGTGTTGATTGCAAACATGACTGAGTTTAAATCCCGACGCTAACTCAACCTGGGAATTGATGACATATGAATAAACAGCAAATCAACGAGGCGCTGGAAAAATTGCATACCCAGATCACAATGCTGGATAGCCGCGATGAAGTCTCAAAACAAAAACTCCAAAGCCTGTCTCAGGAACTAGAGAAGAAACTGCAGAATCCGGAAGATGATCAGGTGCATGAGGATTTGGCCGGCCGGCTGGATGAGGCAGTTTTGCATTTTGAAGTTTCGCATCCCACCCTGACCGCCATACTCAATGACATTATGGTAAAGCTCGGTAGTATGGGTATCTGAGCAGACTCGGTTTCGATAACACGGTTCAGGCCGTCAACGCCATGCGGTCATCTTCGTGCCGCTTCAGGAAGTCTGGTTTTCGAGTCGCGATATTGCCAGCTTGATTTCATCCAGGATCAGGCGCCGGGCTTTCGGCCCATCGATATCGGGAATATCCCAGTCCATGATTTTAATATACTTGTCCACCAGTTTATCAACGTCCTTGTCCAGAGACTTGCGCCGTTTATCCATCTCGATATCTTCGATTGACATTAAAAAGCTCCTGTTAAAATCGCGAATAATCCGGTTTTCACGTTTAGTTGCCAGCGGGGTTCGGGTCAGTATTCCTTTCTGAAAACAGTTGCGTGACACTTTGGACAGGGTGGGATATGACCCGACTTTTTGAAGTGAAGTTGTTCGCCGCAGCTTTGACAGGTCAGTACGCCAGGACCGGTTATTTCACCGGTATGCCATTCGCCGAGGCGAGCCTGTTCCCGCCACAATTCCAGTTCGACTGTCGTCGGATCGGCAACCTGGGCCACCCACCCCGTGAGTGTGGATTCCGCCAGTTCGGCATCAAATTCCAGCCAGTCGGCCAGTTGCTTGCTATTATCCGCCATGGCGTCGGCGGCTTCATGAATGTCTCGCTTCAGGTAGTCGCTGAGTCGCTGGATTTCCTCGCGACTCAGTTCGCCCAGGTCGGAGGCTTTTTGTTCGGCGGTTTCGATGGCTTGTTTGAGACTGGGCAGGGCTTTTCCTTCGGCCTCCTGCCAGGCGGATTTGAGCGCGGCGCGCATGACGTTGTAGGCCTTGAGCAGTTTTTCCTGGGTATCGGGCATGGGGTTTCCTTCACAGCAATTGGATTCTGGATGGATCATCGTGCCAGGCCAGGTGGAATGCAAGTACATTGTGACCGACAAGGGGGCTGCGTTATCCTTACAGGATCAATTCAGTACGAATTCTAACAAGGCACCGCCAACGATCATGCATGAGCAGTATTTTCCCGAACAGGTGGAACAGGAGGCCCAGGACTTCTGGGAGACTAGTCAGTCATTCCGGACGGTAGAAGATCCGACCAGGGAAAAATATTACTGTCTGGCCATGTTCCCCTACCCCAGTGGTCGCCTGCATATGGGCCATGTCCGCAACTACACCATTGGC
>Ga0316577_10000384_pt1 | contig 16816 bp, 13 predicted proteins | sample S5NA_FD_203073 | JGI IMG/M metagenome (GOLD analysis project Ga0316577, IMG submission 203073) | Rhizosphere microbial communities from salt marsh grasses in Alabama, United States - S5-7_050615r2r1 | ecosystem: Host-associated > Plants > Roots > Rhizosphere | place: USA: Alabama | collected... | reverse complement strand
CGCTTCCAGGCGCGCAACTTCCCCGGGGCTATCCTGTATCAGCGCAGCGGACGGGCCACAGAGTTGCCAAAGAGCTGGGATTGGCTCAAGCCCAAAAGAGCCCCGGTTGCTATCGAAAAGCCCGCGCCCGCCCCATCCACAGACATCCAACCGCTCGCTCAGCTTTCTCCTATCGAGATCCCGGCAGAGGAAGAAAAAGTCGACCCCCTGGAACGAGCGCGCGAACTCTTGGACTATGGCCATTCAGAACAGACGCGGGACCTGCTACTCGAATTGGTCAAAGACGGACCGCGCCACGCGCCCGCTTACGCGCTGCTGGGGCAGGCCTACGCCAACCTGGGCTGCTGGGAAGAAGCCGAGCACTGGTGCCGAGAGGCCATCAAGGTGGACAAGTTGGCGCTGGACGCCTACTACACCCTGGCGCTCGTACTCCAGCACCAGGGCCAGCACGCGCAGGCCATAGACGCGATGAAAAAAGTGGTCTATATCGATCGCCATCACGTGCCAGCCCACTTTGGCCTGGCCGATCTTTATCATTCCAACGGCCAGCTATCCAGAGCGCTCAAATCGCTGGACAATGCGCGCCGTCTATTAGAAGGTCAGGCCGAGGACACCCTGGTATCCGGCACCGAGGGCATCACGGTCGGCAGATTGCGAGACGTCATCGTCCGCCAACAGCAGCAGTGGGGCGCCGAGGCAGCTAGCTAGAGCGCGCGTGAGTGAGAAAGAGAGAAAAAGATATGGGCGAAAACGATCCTGAAACAAGCCAGAAACGCGCTTTCGATGGGGAGGGCGCGCGTCAAAGAGTCGCCAAAGCTCGTGAGGCCCTGAAGGGAATAAGCGAAACCGACCCAAAGTTGATCAAACACATCTGGGCGCAGCGCGCAGCCCAACTGGCAAAACCGCCGGTCCAGGAAGAGAAAGGCGAGCAGGTTGAACTGGCTATGGTTCAGCTAGGGCGCGAGGTCTATGGCATCGACGTGCAGCACATACAGGAGATAAGGCCGGCGGTGCAGATCACCCAGGTGCCACGCGTGCCCGAGTGGGTGACGGGCGTGGTCAACCTGCGCGGGCGCATCCTCTCGGTGCTCGACCTGCGGCGCTTCTTCGGTCTGGCCCCCTCTGAAACCAGGGAAGATAACCTGATAACCCCCTTCCTGGATCTGGTCGTCGTCGAAACACCCACGATGGAGGTAGCGCTGCTGGCTGATGACATTCTGGCGATCGAGATGTTCCCTACCAGCCGGATACAAGACGTAACCGATACAGCCCGCGGGATCGGTTCAGAATACGTGCGAGGGGTGATAGAGCAAGGTGACGAAGCACCGATGATCGCGGTGCTGAATCTCCCCGCCTTGCTGGCCGATGAGCGGTTGATTATTCAAGAGGAAGTGAGTTAGCTTGCTATCATTTTGTCAAACACCTTTCCAGCGAGGCATAAACGAGGTGAGAGAGGATATCCAGCAAAAGGCCAGCTTGTGAGGCCGTAGGGTAGGGTCATCGAGAAAATGGAAAACAAACTTGGGCAGATCGCTGCATGGTTATCTATCCTGGCTGTACCGCTGGCATACGCCAACGTAGGCCTGGCACTCGTCGCCGTTGATTTCGATCTCTCCACTTTTAGCGAGACGGTTCTTGGATTCCGAATGGTCGCCATCCATCCAAACGGAGCCGCGCTCACTCGCTGGTCGATGTTGAGCGACATGTTGGGCTTCTACCTGATGCTGATGCCCCTGGCGCTGGTCATGCGGAGTCGGCTAAAGAAGCATGGAGAGCAGCTTGCCACTCTCTTTTCTTTGTTCGGTCTAGGGTATCTGTTTTTTGGTGCGATGGGTGCGGCGATCCTGAGCGAGGTGTTGCCCAATCAGATTCACGCTTACAATCAGGCCCCTGCCGAAGCCTCGCAGGTTCACGAAGCTATATTCTTGGCCTTCACCTACGCGATTTACGATGGCGTGTGGGGGATGCTCAACTCGTTCCTGGCCGGTGTGTGGTGGATGGGTATGGGCGGGCTTCTGCGGCAGGAACGGCGACTACTGGGCTGGGTGACTATCGTGTTGGGCGCGATCACATTGCTCCGCGTCTTCGGGCCCATCGAGATGATTGCGCTTTCCATCTACTTTGTCCTGGCGCCCATCTGTATGGCCTGGATAGGCGTAGACGTGCTGGTATCTGGCTCGAAAAGGCAACTCGTTTCAGGCTGCGCTTGAAACTATAGCCGAGAGGGATGACGATGACAACTTGGCTCAAGAAGCTACTCGCTGCGCCCGTCTTTGAAGGCAAGGACGACAAAACTCGCGTCGCCGGCATATTGAATGCCATCTTGTTAATCCTGTTTGCTACCGCAGCCATCGTCCCCATAACGACCCACCTGTTTGTCAAGCCGGATCTATACGTTCTTCTGGTCGGCACGGTCGCGGCCGCGGGCTCTTTGGGTTTACTAGCCGCGCTGCGCCGAGGTCACGTGCGCGCCGTCAGCGTATTGCTGGCAAGCCTATTCTTTCTGGCTATCACATGCTCGTTGTATCGCGGCGTGAGGGATCTTGTAATCGTCGGCTACTTTTTCGTCATCGCCCTCGCCAGCCTGCTGCTCGGCAAACGCGGTGTGATCGCCTACACGCTGATTTGTGTACTGGCCACACTGGCAATCTATTACGCCGAAGCCAGCGGTCTGGTTGCTTTTGCGCCGGTCGAGGATTCGGTAGACCTCTTTCAAGTGATAGCGCTGATCGTGCTGCTTGTTATGGTGGCGCTGCTGCTACGCTCTGCTGTAGGCAGCATAGAGCAGGGTTTCAGCCGCGCTCGCCATAGTGCTCAGATCCTACAAGAGAACAACCGCCAGCTAGAGGCCCAAACCCGCGATCTGGAGCACCGGTCTGCTCAACAGGAAGCGGCAGCCCAGGTCAGCCGCGCCGCCATCTCAGTCCACGATCCCGACATCCTCCTTTCCCAAGCTGCTGACCTGATCAGCTCCCAATTTGGTTTTTACCACGTCGGCATTTTCCTCACAGATGAAACCAATGAGCACGTTGTGCTGCGGGCAACCAACAGTGAGGGCGGGCTGCAGTTATTAGCAGATGGCCACAAACTCAAAATGGGAGGGCAAAGCGTCGTCGGTTTCGTTACCGGCACTGGCGAAGCACGCATCGCTTCCGATGTCAGCACCGACTCGGTACATCTCCAAAATCCCATGTTGCCCGAGACCCGTTCAGAGATAGCCCTGCCTCTCAGGATTGACGCCCGCGTCATTGGTGCCCTCGACGTGCAGAGTGAGCAAGAGGCCGCCTTTAGCGAGAACGACTTGACAGTGTTGCAGACGATGGCGGATCAACTGGCTATCGCCGTGGAAAACTCGCGCCTGCTCAAGGAGATACAGCGAACCGTGAGCGATCTGAATACCAGCGCCGCCGAAATCCTGGCCGCCACGACACAGCAGGCCGCCGGTGCCAGCGAGCAATCAGCCGCCATCTCCCAGACCACCGTCACCGTCGACGAGGTCAAAGCTATCTCAGAACAGGCCACCCAGCGCGCTCAAGAGGTCGTCGATGCCTCCCAGCGCACCGTCGACGTCTCCCACGCCGGCCAGCAGGCTGTACAGGATACCATCGCCACCATGAGCCACATCGAGGAGCGGGTCGAGTCCATCGCCGAGAACATCCTCGCCCTCTCCGAACAGACCCAGCAGATCGGCGAGATCATCGCCTCCGTCGGCGACATCGCCACCCAGTCCAACATGCTGGCCCTCAACGCCTCCGTCGAGGCCGCCAGGGCCGGGGAGCACGGCAAGGGATTCGCCGTCGTCGCCGCCGAGGTACGCAACCTGGCGGAGCAGTCGCGCCAGGCCACCGCCCAGGTGCGCGAGATCCTCCTCGATATCCAGGGTGGCATCAACGCCACCGTCATGGCCACCGAGGAGGGCATCAAGGTGGTCGATCAAGGCGTCGGTCTGGCCGCAGGGACGAGGGCAGCCATCAAGCAGTTGGCGGGGGTGGTCGACGAGTCGACCCAGGCGGCACTGCAGATGGTGGCGGGCGGGCAGCAACAGGCAGCGGGTGTCGAGCAGATCGCCCTGGCGATGAATAACATCAACCAGGCTACACATCAGAGCCTGGCCTCCATCCGTCAGGCCGAAAGGGCCGCACAGGATCTCAACGAGTTGGCAAGCAAGCTGGCCCAGATTGTGGATCAGTACCAATCACAGGAGTGACTCTACCCGCATTGAAAGAAGAGAAACTGACTGAGAATGACTGGCAACGACGAGGTACCCAGAGCATGCTAGAACGAATTCGGAAACTGATTGCGGCACCGGTATTTGAGGACGACGAAAAGACGCGCGTGGCACGTCTGCTCAATAGCATCCTGTTTATCATTCTGGCAGCCGCCGTGCTTTACACCCCCGTCCCGCTATTGGTCGAGGGCCGCGATCTGGCCGGGATAGCCTTTGAGGTAGTTCTGGTCGCTTTGAGCCTGGGGCTGCTGATTCTATTGCGCTTTGGCTACGTTCGACTCGCCGCGCTGGTCCTGTCACTGACGCTGCTGGGGGGCATCTCTTATGCAACGGCTACCGGCGGCGGGTTGGCCGGGTCCGGGATCATCAGCTTATTTGGAGTCGTGCTCATCGCCGGCCTACTCCTGGGCAAATACGGAGGCATCGCCTTTGGCGTGCTGAGCATTGTGTCAGCAGTAGTCATGTTCTACGGCGAGAGGCAGGGAATCATCTTGCCGCCCGCCGAGCCGCGCACGTCGACCCAGGTATTGGGAGAATTCGCCATGACCATGGCGGGCGTGACCGGGCTTTTGTTCCTGGCGCTGCACAGCCTGGACCGCGTGCTCAAGCGCTCTCGCCACAACGAACGCGAGGTGATCGAGCGAAATCGAGAGCTGCAGGCGGCCCGCCAATCACTGGAACAGCGGAATGAATGGCTGCGCGCCGTCGTTCAGCAGTACGACGACCACATGGCCGAGATGCAACAGGGGAACCTGGCCGCACGGCTAAAGCTGGACCACGGTGAATGGGAAACGGGCGATCCGCTGGTCACGCTAGGACATCGATTGAACGAGATGACGGCCAGCTTGGATCGCACGATCACCCAAGTGCGCGAGACCGCCAACGAGCTGAGTCAAGGGGCCGCCGAGATCCTGGCCGCCACCACCCAGCAGGCCGCCAGCGCCAGCGAGCAGTCCGCCGCCATCTCCCAGACCACCGTCACCGTCGACGAGGTCAAGACCATCTCCGAACAGGCCACCCAGCGCGCGCAGGAAGTGACAAGCGCTTCCCAGCACACCGTCGACGTCTCACGCGATGGCCAGCAAGCCATCAGCGATACAATCGCCACCATGACGCGCATCGAGGAGCGGGTCGAGTCCATCGCCGAGAACATCCTCGCCCTCTCCGAACAGACCCAGCAGATCGGCGAAATCATCGCCACCGTCGGCGACATCGCCACCCAGTCCAACATGCTGGCCCTCAACGCCTCCGTCGAGGCCGCCAGGGCTGGGGAACATGGCAAGGGGTTCGCCGTCGTCGCCGCAGAGGTGCGCAACCTGGCAGAGCAATCCCGCCAGGCCACCGCCCAGGTGCGCGAGATCCTCCTCGATATTCAGGGCGGCATCAACGCCACCGTCATGGCCACCGAGGAGGGCATCAAGGTGGTGGACGAAGGCGTGCAGTTGGCGGCGAGAGCGGGGGACGCCATCGAAGGACTGGCCGGCGTGATCGACCAATCAACACAGGCGGCGATGCAGATGGTGGCGGGCGGGCAGCAGCAGGCGTCGGGCGTCGAACAGATCGCCCTGGCGATGCAGAACATCAACCAGGCTACCCAGCAGAGCCTGGCCAGCACGCGCCAGGTCGAAAAGGCAGTGCAAGGGCTGCATGGATTGTCGCGCATCCTGATCGAGATCGTGGAACAGTACCAGATGTAGGGGAGGGAATGCACAGATGAACAAGTCACAGAACCTTTGGCGCCGAGCGATCAATTCGTGGCACCGAGTGACCCGTCCGCAGGCTACCGATGCGAACGAGGCACGTCGAGAGTACACGACAAAGGTGATACTCGTTATCTTGAACGTGGTTGGAATAGGCCTTTTCATCGGCTTTTCCATCGGTTGGATTGCCGGATTGGTCGGGCCCGAGGTCATGATACCCACTGTCATCGTAGATCTGCTCTTTGCGGGCAGTTGGTACCTGGCGCATCGAGGCCATTGGCGCATGGCCAGCTATATAACCCCAGCGCCGTTTCTCGCGCTCTCCATGTTTACGAATTACCAAAATGGCGCGGGAGGAGTCGCCATGCTCCAATACGCCATCGTGATTCTGCTAGTGGCCATACTCCAAAGCGGCAGGATGCAATGGGTTGCATTGGTCGTCTCCATCGGGGTGTATCTCGGCTTTGGGTGGGCGGAGACACATGGTCTGTTAATCCCCCAAAAGACGCCCGAACAGAACTTTGCTGACTGGGCAATACCCGTAGCCGGCATGTTGGCGTTCATCACCGTCCTGCAATGGTTCTATGCCTCGCAATTCCAGAAAACCCTGACACAAACGATCGCAGTACAGGCAGAGATCGAAGAGCGCATGACAGTCGAGCAAGAACAAAACGAGCGTCTGGCGCAGGCAACCAGGGGAGCCGAAGAGCTCGCGGCGGCAGAGAAGGAACAGCGGGAACGTCTGCAAAACATACTCGCTCAAATCCGTGAAGCAGGGACCGATCTGAGCGCTGGCGCCGCCGAGATCCTGGCCGCCACCACGCAGCAGGCCGTCGGTGCCAGCGAGCAATCCGCCGCCATCTCCCAGACCACCGTCACCGTCGACGAGGTCAAGACCATCTCTGAACAGGCCACCCAGCGCGCACAAGAGGTCGTCGATGCCTCCCAACGTACTGTCGACGTCTCGCGCGATGGCCAGCAGGCCGTACAGGATACCATCGCCACTATGGGCCACATCGAAGAACGCGTCGAGTCCATCGCCGAGAACATCCTCGCCCTCTCCGAACAGACCCAGCAGATCGGCGAGATCATCGCCACCGTCGGCGACATCGCCACCCAGTCCAACATGCTGGCCCTCAACGCCTCCGTCGAGGCCGCCAGGGCCGGAGAGCACGGCAAGGGGTTCGCCGTCGTCGCCGCCGAGGTGCGCAACCTGGCGGAGCAATCCCGCCAGGCCACCACCCAGGTGCGCGAGATCCTCCTCGATATCCAGGGTGGCATCAACGCCACCGTCATGGCCACCGAGGAGGGCATCAAGGTGGTCGATCAAGGCGTCGGTCTGGCCGCAGGGACGAGGGCAGCCATCGAGCAACTGGCGGGCGTCATCGACGAGTCATCTCAAGCGGCGATGCAGATGGTGGCGGGCGGGCAGCAGCAGGCATCGGGCGTCGAACAGATCGCCCTGGCGATGCAGAACATCAACCAGGCCACGCAGCAGAGCCTGGCCAGCACGCGCCAGGCCGAAAAGGCCGCTCAAGACCTGAACGATCTGGCTCAGAGCTTGATCCAGATCGTGGAGCAATATCAGGCATAAAAATTATGAGTACTCATACCACATCTCCAACCAATAAACCAGAACCTCGACAAAAAGACCATCTCAATTTCTGGCAACGGCTTGTCGAACCTGCAACTAGCATCGAAAACGTCCAAGACAGGCGGAAAGCACAGCTACAAGCGTCGCTGCTGGCGATTGTTACGCCGCTCTTGGGTGTGGGTATTACATCTATGCTGATCATGAGTCTCACCTCCGAAACGGAAATGGACATCACCCCCCTGGCCTCAATGGGGATAATGGCCGTCGCTCTAGGAGTCGCATACGGTCTGAGCCGCACCCGGTACTATAGAGTAGGCACGCTGCTCACCCTGGTGGGAGCATCCGTCATTCCCTTCAGCAGGCTGCTCAGAGGAGCAGTTCCTGAACCCAGCGCCATCTCCAACAGCCTGATGTGGATCGTGCTGCCGGTGTTGCTGAGCAGCATGCTGCTAAACACGTGGGGGACAGTGATTTTAGCCGCTCTCCACATCTCGGGCGCACTGTTGCTCGCCGACCTCCGGCCAGATATCGCCCTCGAACACGCCCTCGTGCCGTTGGGCTTTGTGATGTGCATAACCGGGCTGGTCCTGGTCCTATCTCGGCACCGCGACCTGGTGGAAAAGGATCGGCGAGAGGAGTTACTCATCAACAACCAAGAGCTGGAGGATGTGCGCAGGTCGCTGGAGCAGCGGGACGAGCAACTGCAAGCCACCGTGGAGGAATACACCGAGTATCTGATCAAAGTAGGAGTGGGCGATCTAGCCGCCAGGCTCCCCATCGATGAGGACCAAGGACAGGAGGCCGACGACCCCTTGGTCAAGCTGGGCCAACGTCTCAACGCAATGACCGCGAGTCTACAGAGCATGACTGCTCAAATTCGAGACGCAGCCAGCGATTTGAGCGAAGGCACCGCCGAGATCCTGGCCGCCACCTCGCAGCAGGCCGTCGGCGCCGGCGAGCAGTCCGCCGCCATCTCCCAGACCACCGTCACCGTCGACGAGGTCAAGACCATCTCCGAGCAGGCCATCCAGCACGCTCAGGAGGTAGCGAACGCCTCTCAACACACCGTCGTGGTCTCCCACTCGGGCCGCAGCGCCGTGGCAGACACCATCGCCAGCATGGGACAGATCAAAGACCGTGTCGGGTCCATCGCCGAGAACATCCTCGCCCTCTCCGAGCAGACCCAGCAGATCGGCGAGATCATCGCCTCCGTCAACGACATCGCCACCCAGTCCAACATGCTGGCCCTCAACGCCTCCGTCGAGGCCGCCAGGGCCGGAGAGCACGGCAAGGGATTCGCCGTCGTCGCCGCCGAGGTGCGCAACCTGGCGGAGCAGTCGCGCCAGGCCACCGCCCAGGTGCGCGAGATCCTCCTCGATATCCAGGGCGGCATCAACACCACCGTCATGGCCACCGAGGAGGGCATCAAGGAAGTGGACGTGGGATTGGAGCTGGCGTCAGGGGCGGGAGACGCCATCGAGGGGTTATCGAGCGTGATCGACGAGTCGGCGCAAGCGGCGATGCAGATGGTGGCGGGCGGGCAGCAGCAGGCGTCGGGCGTCGAGCAGATCGCCCTGGCGATGCAGAACATCAACCAGGCCACGCAGCAGAGCCTGTCCAGCACGCGCCAGGCAGAAAAGGCCGCACAGGATCTGAACGACCTGGCGCGCCAGATGGCCCAGATCGTGGAGCAGTATCAACTTTAGCCGTGTAGGAGCAGATCTATGTGGAAGAGAATTCGAAAACTGATCGCCCCACCGTTCTTCGAAGACGAAGATAAAACGCGCAAGGCGCGAATGCTCAACGCCATTCTGTGGGCAATGCTTATCATACTGCTCATTCTATCACCGTTTCTACTTGCCCCTGCTACAGATCCAGAAGGCAAAGCAGCGTACACTTCCAATGTCCTTACACTGGTAGTGGCCCTTCCAGTATTCATAGGTCTGATCATATTGATGCGGCACGGGTACGTGCAACTGGCCAGCGCGGCACTTTCGACTTTTTTCCTGGCGGTACTGACTTCATCACTGTTCATGTTTGGCGGAATACGCAACCCCACCAGCGCTGGATATCTCCTCGTCATCTTGATGGCCGGCCTGCTGATGGGCGGATGGGGGGCATTTATCTTTGGCTCGCTGAGTATGGCCGCCGTGTTGGTCGTCTATGCTTTCGAAACCGGACTTATCGGGACGCTTCCCCCGTACACTGAACAGACGCGCGAGGGAGATCTGTTGCTGCTATTTGCCATATTTGGTATGACGGCCGTGGTACTCTTTTACGCCTTGCGCAGCATCAACAACGCCCTGGAACTCGCGCGGCACAACGAGCGCTCTCTGGTCGAGAGCAACCGCCAGATCATCATCCGCACCCGCGAGCTGGAGCGGCGCACCGTCCAATTGCAAGCTGCCGCCGAGGTGAGCCGCACAGCTATCTCTGTAAGAGACCGGGATACACTCCTGGCGCAAGTAACCCACTTGATCAGCGCGCAGTTCGGGTTCTATCACACCGGTATCTTTCTCCTGGACGAAGCAGAAGAGTACGCCGTACTGCGGGCAGCTAACAGCGAGGGTGGACAACGGATGCTCGAAAAGGGACACAGGCTGAAGGTAGGAGAGCAGGGAGTCGTGGGGTACGTCACCGGCACCGGCGAGCCTCGCATCGTTCTGGACGTGGGTACCGATGCCGTGCACTTTAACAATCCCTTGCTGCCCGAGACCCGTTCGGAGATGACCCTACCACTCAAACTGGGTACCCAGATCATCGGTGCCCTCGACGTGCAGAGCAAGCAAGAAGGCGCCTTTGATGAAGGAGATGCGACGGTTTTGCAGACAATGGCCGATCAGTTGGCCATCGCCATCGAGAACGCCCGCCTGCTGCAAGAGACGCAGCAGACAGTGCACGAACTGAGCACGGCCGCCGCCGAGATGCTGGCGGTGACCACACAACAGATGTCGGGCGCCAGCGAGCAGTCTGCCGCTATATCCCAGACCACCACCACCGTCGAGGAGGTCCGGGCGATCTCTGAGCAGGCCGTCGCACGCGCCCAAGAAGTCGTGGACGCCTCCCAACGCACCGTCGACGTCTCACGTGCAGGGGAAAGTGCAGTGAGGGGGAACATCGCAGAGATGGCCCACATCAAAGAACGCGTCACCTCCATCGCCGAGAACATCCTCGCCCTCTCCGAACAGACCCAGCAGATCGGCGAGATCATCGCCACCGTCAGCGACATCGCCGTCCAGTCCAATATGCTGGCCCTCAACGCCTCCGTCGAGGCCGCCAGGGCCGGGGAGCACGGCAAGGGATTCGCCATCGTCGCCGCCGAGGTGCGCAACCTGGCTCAACAATCAAGGCATGCTACAGCCCAGGTAAAGGCCATCCTGTCGGATATTCAAAACGGCATCGATATGACGGTGGCGTCGACAGAGGAGGGAACAAAGGTAGTCGATAGTGGCGTGCGCCTGGCAGCCGAAACACAGACGGTCATTGAGCAGTTGACACGCGTGATCGACGAGTCGGCGCAGGCCGCGACGCAGTTGGTGGCGGGCGGACAGCAGCAGGCATCGGGCGTCGAGCAGATTGCTCTGGCAATGCAGAGCATCCATCAGGCCACGCAGCAGAGCCTAGCCAGCACACGCCAGATGGAAAAGACCGCGCAAGACCTGAATGGCCTGTCGTCCAGATTGACCGAGACCGTGGAACAGTATCAGGGATGAGGAGAACGCTATGTCCATCAGCGCAAAGATTCGCGAACAATTGATCAGTTCGTTCCGCGCCGAATTGAGCGAGCACATCCAGACCATGACGGACGGCTTGCTGGCACTTGAGCAAGGCAGCATCACCGGCGAGCAGCGCCAGTCTACACTGGAGAACACCTTTCGCGCCGCTCACAGCCTCAAGGGAGCCGCTCGCGCCGTGGGACTCACCGTGACCGAGCAGCTAGCACACGCCCTCGAGAGCATATTGGACGGCATGCAGCGGGACGCCATCGAACTGACGCCGGACCTCTTCACCGTCTGCTACCAGGCCCTCGATGCGATCCAGGCCGTGCAGGCCGCTTTTGAAGCCGGTGAAACCACGCCGCCGGTGCAAGCGCTGCAGGCGCTGGCCGCTCTGGAGCCATTCCGCTCCTCACGAGAGGCCACCGCCCAAAGACAGGTGGATGAGTCGCCCGTCGAGACCACGCCGCCTTCGGAGGACGAAACGGTGACCATGGCAGCCGGGGCAGCCGCAGCAATCCGGGCCGTCGACGAGACCATCCGCGTCAGCGTGAGCAAGCTGGACGCGCTGATGGCCCAACTCACCGAACTGCTCGTCACCAAGATTCGCGCCGAGCAACACCTGACGCAAATACACGGCTGCCAGGAATTTGTGGCACGGTGGCAGAGAGAGTGGCTGGCCGTCCGCAGCGTCTATGGCAAACTGGCCCGCCAGAGCGATCAAGGCGACGGCCATAGCAAAGAGATCAAACTGCTGTTGGACTATATCGGCACCAGCCAGGAGCGGCTGCGTGAAGTAAACGCCCAGATCAACAGCATGGCACACGAATATGCCAACGACACATTGCAAATGTCGCTGGTGGTCGACGCGCTGGAGGAAGAGATCAAGCACGTCCGTATGCTGCCCCTCAGCACCATCACCGGCCCGTTTGGGCGCATGGTGCGCGATATGGCCCACGCGGCAGGCAAAGAGGCCCGGCTGCGAATCAATGGCGGCGAAACCGAGCTGGACAAGCAGGTACTGGAGCAGATCAAGGACCCGCTCACCCACTTGCTGCGCAACGCCGTCGATCACGGCATCGAGCCGCCGGAGAAGCGTGAGGCAGCAGGCAAGCCACGCCAAGGCAACATCACGCTCACCGCCGAGCAACTGGGACAAGACGTGGTTATCTGCGTCAACGACGATGGCATCGGCCTAAACACCGAGGCGATCCGCCAGGCCGTCGCCCGGCACGACAAGATCGATCCACAGACACTGACAGAAGCAGAACTCATCGACGCGATCTTTAGGCCCGGAATCTCGACCAGCCGGATCATCACCGACATCTCGGGACGCGGGGTAGGGCTGGACGTGGTGCGCCGCAACGTGGAGGCTTTGCAAGGGCGCGTCTACGTCGAGTGGGCTCCCAGCAGCGGCGCGTCCTTCACAATGACGCTGCCGCTCAGGCTGACCAGCTCGCGCGCCCTGCTGGTGCATACCTCTGGCGAGCTGTTTGCCATCCCGCTCAACAACATCGAGCGCATCATACACGTCAGGCCAGAGGAGATCACGCCTCTCGAAGGCCACGACACGGTGCGCTACAATGGGCAACCGATCCCCTTGATATGGCTCAGCGATGTACTGGAACTATCGCGCGGCAACGTACAATCCAACCAGACGCATATTCCGGTCGTCATTCTATCGGCGATCGAGCGCCGCATGGCCTTTGCCGTAGATGGGCTGGCCGGAGAGCAAGAGGTCGTGATCAAGGGACTCGGCAAGCAGTTGGTCCGTGTAGGCGGCATCGCCGGCGCGACGATCATGGGCACCGGCGACATCGTCCTGATACTCAACGTCGCCGACCTGATCAGGCTTGGGCTGCGGGGTGAGCGCAGCTCTGTCCTGAAAGCATTGGAGAAAACGACCTCGCCTGCGGACATTCGAGCCAAGCACCGCATTCTGATCGTGGATGACTCGATCACCACGCGCACGCTCGAAAAGAACATCCTGGAGGCCATCGGATACAACGTCCAGGTAGCGACCGACGGCCAGGAAGCGCTGGACACCATCGCTGCCAGCGGCGTGCCCGATCTGATCATCTCGGACGTCATGATGCCCCGGCTAGACGGGTTCGAACTCACCAAGCAGATCAAGGCAGATCCCAAAACGGCGAACGTGCCGGTTATTCTGGTCACGTCACTGGGATCCTCGGAGGACAAAACGCGCGGTATCGAGGCCGGCGCCGATGCTTACATCGTCAAGAGTGCCTTCGACCAAAGTAACCTTTTGGAAACGATAGAGCAATTGATCTAGGGACCTTTAAAAGAATAACTTCTTGCAGATGCGCAACGGAAAGCAGTTTGAACCTGTCAGGCGTTGAGTAGAGCAGCCTTTTACAGGTCTGAAACAGCAAGATGGTATGTACTTGTGTAACCTGGATCAAGGCAAAGAATTTCTTGGCCAATCCTGATCATGCAAGAGATGCAACTCGTTAACGATTTATACGCCCTGGAAGAACCGTGGCGCACGCGATTCCTGGAACTCATTGCCAAGCTAGCAACCGGGCAGCAATGGGATAATCAGACGCCGAGCCGCAATATGACAGAGGCGTGGCTGCTGGAAAACAAGCAGTTAAGAAACCAAATAGCACAGATGCTAAAAACTTGGACCTGAACAGTCCAAGTCATTAGGAAGGATAGAGGTAGGATGGAGGACCAATGTGACAGAAAAACAAAAAACGGTTCTGATCATAGAGGATAGCCCAGCCCAGGCACTAGCGCTCGGTCATTCCCTGGAGCAGGTGGGGTTGCGCGTGTTGTGGGCACGCGATGGGGAAATCGGTGTGAGTATGGCAAAAGAGCATCTGCCCGACGTGATCTTGCTCGACGTCGAAATGCCCAAGATGAACGGCTTCGAGGCCTGCCAACACCTGAAAGAGAACATAAGTACAGGCGATATTCCTATCGTGATGCTCACCGTCCACACCGAGCCCATCACGATGACCACATTGCTCGATCAGGGAGCAATCGAGTTCATTCCAAAGGGAGCCTTTTCCGAGGCAGTGCTTTTAGAGACGCTGCGACAGCTACAGATCATAAACAACATCTAGACCGAGCCACTGGAGAAAAGTGTGCTAAAAACTAAACGATCTGTAACCCGCGCCATCGTCATAGACGACTCGCCCACGGCGCAAAAGCTACTGGTGACGATCCTGCAGGAAGCTGAGGGGATCGAAGTAGTGGGCGTTGGCAGGGACGGCGAGGAAGCTGTCCGGCTTACCAGGCGGCTGCGCCCCGACGTGGTGACGATGGACGTCCGCATGCCCAAGATGGACGGGCTGGAGGCGACACGGCGCATCATGCACGAAACGCCCACGCCGATCGTGATCGTGACCGCCGACCTGATGCAGGCCGATATGAACCTCACCTTCGAGGCGCTGCGGGCTGGCGCGCTGACAGTCGTCGGCAAGCCCGGCCTGGACGATACCGAGACCTGTACCAAGGTGATTCAAACGGTCAGGCTGATGGCAGACGTGCCTGTCGTCCATCACTGGGACCGGCGAGAGTGGCGCCCACCGGAGGCGCTGGAGATGCCGCATCCGCCAGCAATTGCCAATGAGCCCGTTCCCTTGGCGAAAGGAGAGAGCCTGCGCCACTGGCAAATGATCGGCATCGCATCTTCAACCGGCGGCCCGGCGACACTGGCCAAAATCCTGGGACAACTGCCCGCCAGTTTTCCGGTTCCCATCCTGGTCGTGCAGCACGTCACCAACGGTTTCGTCACCGGGCTGGCCGAGTGGCTCGACAGCGTGACGCCACTCCACGTCGGCCTGGCCAGTCACGGCGAGACACCCCAGCCGGGGACCGTCTTGTTCGCGCCCGACGATTATCACATCCAGGTCAACAGCCAGGGAGTCGTGGAACTGTACAAAGGGCCGTCCTACAAGGGGCTGCGTCCTTCGGCCAACTACCTATTTCACTCGCTGGCCCGCGCCTATGGCCGACGGGTGGTGGGCATCGTGCTCACCGGGATGGGCGACGACGGGGCCGAAGGGCTGCTGGCGATGCGCCAAGCAGGCGGACTAACACTGGCCCAAGACGAGCAAACCTGTGTAGTCTATGGTATGCCCCGGGAAGCAATCGCTCTCGGCGCAGTGGATGAGGTGCTCCCACTGGACCAGATCGCGCTGACGCTCGACCGGCTGACAAAATATCTGCCCAAAATGCCGCCTCAGTAGATCCGGGTTTGGGCTTGTAGTGTGCGCTTTAGCGTGTTTGCCAGGCGCTGAAACGCCAACTACGAACAGGATTTTTGATCTACTGAACCTAGCCCTCCGTGGCAGGCGCGGGATCTTGGAGTTTCTCGGATAAACTCAATCGTACGACAGGAATACCCTATGAACGAGAAAATTACCATACCCATCCGCAACGCATTTGATGCCATCACCGCGCGCGCAAAAGTACGCGAGTTTGCCCGCGAGGAAGGGCTGGATGTCACAGGACAGGCGCGCATCTCCCTGGCTGCATACTCGCTGGCCAACGCAAAGTCAGGGGGCGGGAACCTGGGTCACCTCATCCTCAGAGGCCTGAAAGATGACAAACGCATAGGCATAGAGGTCATCTGCGTCATTCCAGATGCCACCAACTATCAATTCCCGGCAGAGACATTCAAGAACATCAGATGGCTGGTTGACGAGTTCACCACCGAAACGTTGCCATCCAATGAGATGCAGATCGCCCTCATCCAGTGGGCGCCTCTGCCAGAAGGGCGGCTTCAATGAACGATACCTTTACGATAGCGGTTACCAGCGTTCACGATATCATGTCAGCCCGGGCCAGGGTACGCGAATTGGCGCGCCAAAAAGGCCTGGGGATCACCGACCAAGCACGCATCTCCCTCGCCTCATCCTCTCTGGCCGACGTGCTAGGACTGGGCACACATCGCGAGGGGCAGATTGTCATCGACAGCGTGGAAGAAGAGAACCGTACAGGCATCCGGGTGGTCTGCACGACAGCCAAAGGCGCCAAGCGCGAGCTCACCTCAGCACAGCTCGATGTCCACCAATTACTAGTCGACGAGTTGACCATCGAAATGCTTCCGTCTGACGACGTGCAGGTCACTATGATTCAGTGGTCAACGCCAAGGAGAAAAGTATGACCAAAAATACCAATGTCAAACGAGATGACGCCAAGGTTCTCGTCATCGAAGATAGCCACACGCAAGCGCTGCACCTTCAAGCATTACTGGAACGGGAAGGTCTCGATGTCGCGCTGGCTTTTGACGGCAAGTCGGGCCTGGAGATGGCAAACCAGGATTGCCCTGCCGTAGCCATTCTCGACGTTCAGATGCCCGAGATGAACGGTTTTGAAGTCTGCAAGCAATTGAAAGAGACACCAGCCACTGCCGACATTCCGATCATCATGCTCACCTGTCGTGATGAGAACGAGGCAGTCCTGGAAGGATTGCAAGTAGGGGCAATCGATTATATCCCAAAAGACGCCTTTTCCGACGCGGTGCTGCTAGAGACGCTGCGGCAGATGGGCATCATCGCGGCTAAAGAGACTTGACCGCGTGGTAAAAAGCCGCCAGACAGCAGAT
>Ga0316577_10000383_pt1 | contig 16837 bp, 14 predicted proteins | sample S5NA_FD_203073 | JGI IMG/M metagenome (GOLD analysis project Ga0316577, IMG submission 203073) | Rhizosphere microbial communities from salt marsh grasses in Alabama, United States - S5-7_050615r2r1 | ecosystem: Host-associated > Plants > Roots > Rhizosphere | place: USA: Alabama | collected... | reverse complement strand
CGGATGGAGCCCTGGGGGGCCACGAACTTCGGCATCTCCTCCGTGACCTTCTGGCCGCCGAAGACCTGATCCACGCGGTAGGTCTGATCGTTGTAGACGACGTATACGTCGATGGTGGAGAGGGATTGGTTGTCGATGGTTATCTCGCTCGGACCCGGTTTCGGTTCCGGCCGATTGAGGCGGGCGCCCGAGGCGCTGCATCCCTGGATGGCCAGGACGGCGAAGAGTGCCGCACCCAGCGTGCTTGGCTTGGACATGTCATCCTCCCTGATTTTCGGAGATTGAATGTTTCAAGCTCTTCACTCTGCATTCATCGTACCATGCACCAACGCCGCGCGTTTCCACCCGATGGCCAGCCCAGCCGGCTTCGGCTCTCAGGACTGCGGTGGGTCAACGGCTATCCCCGAGGGATGCCACGAACTCCTGCCACATCTCCCGGGTGGAGAGGCCGAAGCTCGTCTCGAAGGGGCCGGCGAGCTCCTTCTCTTCCAGGAGCGCTTCGAGGAAGGCCTGGAACGCCGGCGGATTCCGGTCTCTGATATACCTCAGGAACATCTGGCTTTGCCGATGGAACATGGGTCCACCGAGGCCGTTGTCACTGATGCGTCTCAGGTTCCAGAGGTGTCCTGAAGCCTCCGGGTTCAGGCCGTTCCCGCTCCGGATGGCCGAGATGGCGTCGGACTCCGGCACACTCTCTCCCCCCGCGCCGGAAACGAGATCCGCCAACCCCTCGTGGAACCAGGAGGGTACATGACCCCGGAACGCCCGGAAGCCCAGGTGCTGCCGAAGGTGCAGGTGGGACAGCTCATGGAGGAGGCTTTCCCGCTGGAGATCCTGTCCATGCCAGCTGAAGGCCGATGGAGCGAGAAACACCTCGCCCAGGCGGACTGCCCCTCGGATGGGTGCCGTGGGCGGGAGCCCGAGAAACTCGTTGAAGCTCGTCTGGCTGGCGCAGACGAAGACCTGGAAGGGCTTCTTGAACGGCCTCTGCTGAGCCGCCTCGATGATGGCGACGGCCTCACCCAGGAAGGCCGCGACACCGGCCGCTTCGTCCTCGGCCCCCTCCTCGAAGAGGACCCGTGAGTCCACGGCGTGAGGAGCAAAATCCGCCGTGGACTTCGTGAGAGCGGCGAAAAGGGGGCTTCGGACGGCCATCACCACCGCCAGCGCCAGGACTGCCGCCGATCCTCCGCCGAGTACCCACCGCCTGCGCGTCCGAGCCTCCATCGCCTCTCTCCGGCCGATTCTCGCTTCCCCGGACAGCCTAATGAACAATTCTAGGTCGTTTCCCGTAGACAGTCCAGCAGGCAATGGGAAACAACCATGAGGGTCCAGGCGTAGTCAAATAGAGAGACGCCGGCGGTACCCTGGACAGGAGACACCCATGAGAAGGCCCGACCGAAAAGAGGACGCGAAGAACCTCTCCCTGATTTCAGTTTCCGGGGTCATCGCCTTCATCGTGACCGCCGCGCTCATCTATGCCCACAACAACATGGACCGGGCTCCCTTCCCCATCCCCACCAGGGTGGTCACGCCGTTGGCGGAGTTGGGGCCGGTGTCCGGCAGCCCGCGCCTGTACGGAACCGCGGTGACTCGCCGGGGGGCCAAGCTCACGGGGCTGATTCGGTGGGACCGGAACGAGGGCAGTTGGGCCGACGTCCTGGACGCCGTGAAGATGCGGGAGAGGGGGAGCGTGACCCAGGCGGGGATCCGCTTCGGGCACGTGCGCCGGATCGAACCCCTGAACGGGAGCGAGGCCCTCTTCACGCTGAAGTCCGGGGAACAGCTCCGGATGGGGGCGCGGGCCACGGACCTGGGTGACGGGCTGCGAGCCTTCCTCATCGACGTCCCGGGAATGGGCACACAGGAGCTCCGGTGGCGAGACCTGGAGTTGGTGGAGTTCGAGGCGGCACCCGAGGGCGTGGAGCCCTCTGAAGCCCGCGTCTATGGGACCCTCACCACTCGTTCCGGCCTGGAGTTCTCCGGATTCATCGCGTGGGACGTGGACGAGATCTACACCACGGACGTCCTGGACGGTGAGGCGGAGGGAGTGGACCGGGAGATCCCCTTCGGCTCCATCGGGGCCATCGAGAGGGCGGGATCCGGGGGAGCCCGGGTGACGCTCCTGGACGGGAGCACCATGGTTCTCCGGGGCACCAATGACGTCAACTCCTCCATCAGCGGGATCTCGGTGTCGGACCCCACTCTGGGGGAGGTGAAGCTGGGATGGGACGACTTCGACCGCGTGCGTTTCCACTCCGCCGATGCGGAGCCCGGCTGGGGCTTCTTCGACGGCGGCCACCCGATCGTGGGGACCGTCCTCACCGAGGCCGGCCAGGAGTACTCGGGGGAGATCGCCTGGGACAACGACGAGGCGGCGTCCTGGGAGATGCTCAACGGGGAGATGGACGGCGTCGAGCTCCAGATCGAGTTCGGTAACATCGCCCGCATCCAGAAGACGGGTCGTGGGGCCCTGGTGGAGCTGAAAGATGGACGCAGCTTCGAGCTGGACGGCTCCAACGACGTGGACGATGGCAATCGCGGGATCACGGTCCGCAACGGCGCCGAGTCCCACGAGATCGAGTGGGACGAGTTCAGCGAGCTGCGTCTGGCAGAGGGATAGTCAGGGAGCGAACCGGAGAACCCTCCCCACACCCAGGGGCTGGTACCCTTCCGCGTATTCCTCCCGGAACAGGGCGATGGCCGGGTCGCCCGTACAGTGGCTGGGCCCGGCTCGCTCCACTCCCATCTCCCGGAATCGCCCGAGAATCGTCCGGACGTCCGCCTCCGGCACGCCCCCGAGGTGAAAGCCTCCCATGACCAGATGGATGGGCCCAGGAGCCACCTCCCGTGCCCGCTCCACCATCTGGACCACGCCGGGATGGGCGCACCCGGTGATCACCACCATGCCTGCCTCCGTCTCCAGGACGAGGGCCTGTTCCGGAATGGCCTCTCCCACCTGGCCCGTGGTGCGGATCCCCGGCGCGATCTCCTGTCCCGGGGACGTTTCCACCACTTCGGCGGAGGCCGCGGCCCTCCCTTTCAGCTCGGCCGGAAAGGTGGAGAGGAGGTAGATCCTGGGTCGCAGGCCCAGATCGAGGAGGGCCGGGAGCCCGGCGGTGTGATCGGCGTGGGCGTGGGAAAGGACGATGGACTCGATAGACGCGGGGTCCTTCCCCATGAGGCGCATGTTCTCCAGGAGCATGGCTCCGTCGGCCCCGGTGTCGAAGAGGACGGTGTGCCCCGGGCTCTCGATGAGGGCGGCGAACCCCCAGGCAGTGCCCAGGCGATCATCCGCCGAGTAGTTGTCGAACAGGATCGTGACGGTCACTTCTTCCTGCGGAGTGGGGCTCATCTCGGTAGCACCTCCGGGCACGAGTCCCGGTAGCAGGAAAAGAGAGATAGCTGCCAGGATCAGAGTGTTCACGGCTGGCTCCCTTCACTTTGACGTTCGGTGAACGGCTCGCCGAGGCGTGCGGACTCGCGGGCCCGCTTCCCCGTAGCTACACCTCCCCCCGAGACACCTCAGCCGATGAGGATCAGCTCCTTCTGGGGCGCCGCCAGGAACTCGGCCCCACCCTCGGTCACCCGGACCATCTCCTCGATGGTCACCACCCCTCGGCCGTGAACGGTGAGGCGGGGCTCGATGGTGAAGACCATGTCCTCCTCGATGGTCTCGAAGGGCTTGTTGGCGTACTTCTCCCAGGGGGGACCCAGGAGGGCCGTGCCGTCGTGGGCGAAGCGGCCCACCTGGTGGCCCAGCCCGTGGGGGTATTCCTCGTATCCCCGGGAGACGATGTACTCCCGGGCGACACGGTCCACGGCCACACCCTGGACCCCGGGCCTCAGGGCCTCCCGGGCCATCTCGATGGCGGTGACGATGGTCTCGAACCCCGCCCGTACCTCAGGCGGCGCCGCAGTCTCCCCTTCCTCCAGGACGTAGAACGTGCGCTGGAGGTCGGACGTGTAATCCTGGACCTTGAGGCCGAAGTCCATGTTCAGGACGTGGCCTCGCTCCACCTTCCGGTCCGTGGGCTGATAGTGGGCCCCCGCCGTGTCCGGCCCGGTAAAGACCGCCGGGCAATGGGCCGGGTCCCACCCGAAGGACAGCCCCCGGGATTCGGCCTCCCGGGTCATGAAGGCGGCGATCTCCTTCTCGGTCCTCCCGGGCCGGATGTACTCCTTTACCAGCTTGAAGATGTCCAGGGTATGGCCGATGGCAGCCTGTATTCGTCCCACCTCGGTGGCGGTCTTCCGGGCCTTGAGGCTGGAGGTGATCTTCTCCGAGGACACGAGCCGGTCCTGGAAACCGATCTCGGCGAGCATCTCCTCCAGGATGAGATACATGCCGTGGGTGAGGCCGTCGCACACCTCGCTGGTCCGGGAGAAGTTGACGGCGATGGAGGCTGGATCCAGCTCCTTCAGGGCTGCCAGGAGGTCCTTCTTGATCCCCTCCACGTACCCGGTGACCTTCCCGTAGACCTCCAGTTCCTCCACGGTCCGCTTCTCCATCTGGCCCACGATGGCGTGGGTGTCTCCGGCCCGTGTGATGATGAAGGCCGAGTGCCAGGTCATGTCCGCGGGACAGAGGAAGTCCATCATGGGATCGCGCATCATGCCGCTCTCCCGGACGAAGGTGATCCAGCAGTCGACGCCGTATTCTCCGAGGATCCCGATGGCCTGATCCACTTTTTCTCTGACCAGCATGGTGCCTACTCCTCTCGTTCCTGGAGCTCACCGGCCATTCTTGTGAACACTCTCAGGACGCCGATGGCCAGGAGGGTGTGGACAGCCAGGACGAACCACACGTACTCCGGCCGTCCCATCTCCTCGAAGCTCCCGTAGAGGCGGGTGTAGGTCACGCCGCTGAGTGCGGCCCCCACCATGACGGCCAGAAAGTTCATCCCCATGTAGAGGCCGGCCTTCTCCTTGGGAGCGATCCAGGTGATGTACTCCTGGATCCGGGGGGAGGACACCATCTCACCCACTGCGAAGATGAGGATCCCCAGAAAGATGATCGCCGGAGCCGACACGTTGGCGAACCCGACGACGACGAAGCCCGCGGAGATGAGGAAGAGCCCCACGAGGAACGTGGGCATGGCCTTGAACCGCTCGGCGGTCCGGGAGACCACCACCTGGAGGACCATGATGATCCACCCGGTGTGTGAGATGGTCTCACCCAGGATGCGCCGGGTCCCGTCCTCGTCCACCTGGGAGAAGAAGTTGGCCACCGCGGTCCCCAGGACGGCTTGCATCTCCTGGTATAACCGGGCCGTGTCCAAGTTCCCGTCCACGTAGACGGAGCAGAGGTTGAAGAAGCACCAGAAGGGGAGCCAGAAGCACACGCCCAGGAGGATGAGGAGGACGGTGAATTTCACGTCCGAAAGAGCCACGCCGATCTCTGCGAGCTTCTCCCCCAGGGTCACGCCCTCCGTCTCACGCTCCGGCTCCTCGTAGAAGAAGATGGTGATGAAGAGCATCACGACGATGGACACCGCTGCGGCGATGAAGGCGTAGTTCCAGGAGATGGCCCGGAGCTTCCCCAGGACGATGGGGCCGAAGGAGCCTCCCACGTTCACCATGGCGTAGAAGATCCCGAACCCCAGCGTCTTGTTCGACTTGTCCGTCACGGCCCGGACGGTGCCGGCGATGAGGGGTTTGAAGATCCCCGCCGCCAGCCCGATGGAGAGCATGGTCAGGACGATGCCCGAGTAGGACTTGGTGAAGATCAGGAGGAGGATGGCCGGGAGGTAGGCGAGATAGGAGACGATGAGGACCTTCTTGAATCCGAAGCGATCGGCGAAGGTTCCGGAGACCACGGGAACACCGTAGGAGAGGAGCAAGAAGATGCTCTGGACGTAGCCGAGCTGGGTCCGGGTATAGCCCAGGGACGCCAGGTAGATCCCGAACCCGAAATAGATGCCGTAGTAGGCGAACCTCTCCAGGACCTCGACGGAGTTGGCAATCCAGAAGACGGCGGGAAACGCGGTTCTCTTTTCCATGACCCCCTCGCGACTGGGAGTGGACGGACTTCGCCTACATTATCCCCTTCCGAGCCCGCCTGCGCCACCATCGCCCTGGGATGGGGGCCATGGAACAGCTGCGGGCGGGCGTGCCCCGACCACGGGAGCCCGACCGTCGACCCCTAGAGTCCGAGCGTCGGCCCTGGCGAACCCGTCCCCCGATCCCTAAGGTGACTCACCCCCCCCGAAGGCCACGTCCGCTCAGCGTACTGACGAAGGAGGGGTCGATGCGGGATAGCACGAGAGCGGTGGTCCAGGCGGTAGGGGCTCCCGTTCGGATCACCCGGGAAACCCTGGCGGGTCGACGCCGCCCCATCTGGTGGTCGTGTTGGGGTGTCGTCTGGGCCCTGGTGCTCTGGGACGTATACCTGTCCCTGGACGGCACCTGCGGGAACACGTGGAGCGAGGTCATGCGGGCGGCCAGCGCACGGAACCCCGTGCTCCCCTGGATTTTCGGGGCGTTCCTGGTTCACCTCTTCCACCCCCGAGACGGATTGGAGCCGGTGGTGGACCACGATGCCGCTCGTACCGTGATGGTAGCTCTAACCCTGGGGTTCGTCGCCATCGGGGTGAGCGGCGTCCAGCTCACGGGCTGGCTCATGTCTGCGGTAGCCTGTCTGGGAATGGTGGCGGGCCATTTCCTGTGGCCCAAACTCCGCCAGGGGGAGTGGCACTGGTAATGGACGCGATTCTCCATCTCTCCCTGACGCCGGAGCAGGCGCGTGTCGTGGGGGCGTGGGCACTGGTTCTCGTGGTGATCCTGGATCTACTGGCCTCGTCCGACGACGTACCGTTCAACACCCCCCGGGACTGGCTCTTGTGGCTCTCCCAGTGGAAGAGCCTCGGGTTGTGGTGCAAGGAGAGGCGAAGGGCGGCGACAAAGGGCGGCCGAAGATGGGCTCCCTTTTCGCCCCTGCACTACCTCCCCGTGACCGGGGCCGGGGTCCCGTTCATGTGCGCTGTGCTGGTGGGTCATTTCTTCCATCCGGGACTCGGTCCCCTGCTCGGGCCGGGTGGTTTCGTGGGGCTGGCGAGCTGCCTGGGAGCGGCGGCCGTGCTCTCGGCGGTGACCTACTTCACGAAGCCCGGGACAGGCCAGCGTCTGCTCTTCGTGGTGGCTCTGGTGGGTGTGGTATGGGGGGCGCTGGCGTGGCCGGTGCGGGGGTGAACCGACAGGGGCGAACACACCTGTCCGCACGGGCGAGACTGAAACCCCGCTTCGCTGCCTCGGGCCCCGTCACTCCGCCCGCAGTGCCTCCACCGGATCAACCCGTGACGCCCGACGGGCCGGAACCCACGTGGCGGCCAGCGCGACCAATCCCAATAAGAGGGCCGTCCCGCCGAAGGTCAGGGGGTCCGTGGCGCTGACCCCGTAGAGGAGCGATGCCAGGGCCCGGCTCAGGGCCCAGGCGCCTGCGAGACCCACGGCAAGACCGAGAGCGGTGAGGACCAGGCCCTGGCCGACTACGGACCGAAGCACTGTCTGGGCCGGGGCACCCAGGGCCATCCGCACCCCGATCTCCTGTGTGCGCCGGCTCACGATGAAGGAGATCACCCCGTAGATCCCCACCGTGCCCAGGAGGAGGGCGATCCCGGCGGCGATTCCCAGGAGAAGGACCGTGAAGGAGGTGGACGCCATGGACTCTTTGACGACGGCCTCCACCGTCCGTGGATTGATCATGGGCAACCGGGGATCCACGGCCCGTAGGGCCTCCCGGGCCTGGGGGATGCTGCCCAGGGGATCTCCCGGCACCCGCACCACCACGTCCATGGAGAGGCTCCCCCCCGGCTCCTCGGGCGTGCCGCGGAGAACCGGAAAGTACGCCACGGTGAGGGGTTCGTCTTCCACGTCGTCGAACCGCACGTCTCCAGCCACCCCCACCACCTCCCAGGAGAACTCGTTGCCCTGACCTCTGATCCGGCGGCCCACGGCGCTCTCGTCGGGCCAGAATGCCCGGGCCAGGTTCTCGGAGATCACGATGCCCCGGAACTGGTCCGCCTGGTCCTCCCAGGTCAGAGCCCGCCCCTGGAGGATGGGAATCTGCATGGCCTCCAGGTATCCCGGCGTGATGCTACGGCGCTCCACTATTGGCCCCAACTCGCCTTCCGGGAAGGGCTTCTCCACTGGTTCCATGGGCCCGGCGGTCTTGGATTCTGTCAGGGGAAGTCCGCTGATCATCCCCACCCTCTGGACCCCCGGCACCGCCGCCAGCCGGTCGCTCAGCTCCCGGTGGAAGGCCAGAATCCTGGCAGGGTCGTCGTACTCGGCGGCGGGAAGGGCGAACCGAAAGGTCATCAGCCCGGCGGGCTCGAACCCCGGATCGACGTTCCGCAGGGCCACGAAGCTCCGGAGCATCAGCCCCGAGCCCACCAGGAGCATCAGGGCCAGGGCGATCTGGACCACGGCCAGGGTGCTCCGGGCACGGTGTGTTTCCCGTCCCGTGGTGGAGGAGCGCCCCCCCTCCTTCAGCGCGTTCGAGATGTCTCTTCGACCGTATGCGAAGACGGGGAACACACCGAAGGCCAGACCCGCCGCCACCGAGATCAGGGCGGTGAATGCCAGGACGCTCCCGTCGATCCCGATCTTGAGAATTCCGGGCAGGGAGGTGGGAGCGAGGGCCAGGAGACCACGGACACCGAAGACTGCGAGACCGAGGCCCAGGAGACCCCCACCCAGTGCCAGGGTCACGGACTCCGTGAGGTATTGCCGCAGCACGTCACCCCGGCGGGCCCCCAGGGCGGCACGCAGGGCCTGCTCCCTCTGCCGGGACTCGGCCCGGACCAGGAAGAGGTTCGCCACGTTGGCGCAGGCGATGAGGAGCACGAAGCCCACCGTCCCCAGTAGGACCCAGAGGGCCTGCCGGGCGTCCTGCACGAACACGTCCTTCAGGGGCTTCACGTCGGCCGCCATGCCCGTCTGCTCCATGATCTCCGGGCCCAGCTCGTCCGGATTCGCTTCGGCAAAGCGTAGCAGGAGGTCTTCCATCTCCGCGTTCGCCGTCTCGATGGTTGCACCGTCCGCCAGGCGTGCGATCCCGATGTACTGGAGGGACCCGGTGTCAGGGGCCCCCGTGTCGATCTCCAGGGGGATCCAGAGGTCCTCGTCGGAGAACTGGAATCCCTGGGGCATGACGCCCACCACCCGCCGACGGACGCCGTCCATCTCCACCACGCTCCCCACCACCGAGGGATCCTCCCCGAAGGTCTCCTCCCACAGGGGGTAGCCCAGGATGGCGACGGGCTCCGCACCGGGGCGGTCCTCCCCCTCCACGAAAGCACGCCCCAGGAACGGTTGGACCCCCAGGACCCGGAAGTACTCCTGCGTCACCTGGCTCGCCGAGAGCTGCCGAGGCTCCCCGTCGGTGATGAGGTTCACGGCGTCGTCGCCGAACACGGCGAACGACTGGATGGCCCGGGCGTTCTCCAGATAGTGGAGGTACATGGCCTGGGAGTGGGGAATCACCGGCACCTTCACCCCCAACCCCGGCGCCTCGTGGTTGTAGCTCACCAGGCGGGAGGCGTCAGGGAAGGGAAGCGGGTTGATGAGCACGCTGTCCACGACGCTGAAGATGGCCGTGTTGGCCCCGATCCCGATGGCCAGGGTCACCCCCGCAAGGGCCGTGAAGAAGGGCTTCCGAAGATGACCCTTCACCGCCGCCTTGAGTTCCCGCCACATCGCGTCCATGGTCCATCCTTCCGTTCTCAGATACCACGCGTCGCCCAGGGAACCCCAGGCGTTCCTCATCCCACCGCCGGTGGCGGCGAGCTCTGCGTCCCACTCCTCGATCCAGTCCCCCCTGTCGCTCCGGGGCACCAGGGCCGAGGTCACTCTGATCCAGAGGTGCGGCAGGGCCATCAGGCCTCCCGCGTCTCCACCGGCGGGAAGTCGCCCAGCAGCCGGCGGATCTCCTGGAGCCTACTCTGGGCCTCCGGGAGGACCCTCCACCCCTCGTCGGTCAACGCGTAGGTCCTCCGGCGGGGTCGCCCGTGGGCGTGGGCCGACGCCGCGTCCTCCCATCGGGACTTCAGGAGACCGGCCTTCTCCAGGCGACGGAGGGCCGGATACACCGTGCCGCTGGGGAGCTGGCAGGCCTCCATCACGTCGAAGCCGTACCGGAATCCCGCTGCGATGCTCTGGAGCACCAGGGCCGTGATCTGGGTCATGCGCACCGACATGCGAGGTCGCTCCCTACGGGTTTGCAGTTTTCTACATAGGGATGTACGGAAGGTACGACCGGCGGGTTTCACACGGTGGAGGCGGGACCTGCAGGGAGGCGTGCCCTCCCTTCCGGGCGGCAGGGTCTCGCGGCCCACATGCCGATTCCGGATCTCGCCAGAAACCATCACCTTGCGATAGAGCATTACACGATATATCATATCGTGAGCTAGTTGATCATCACGGACTCGGACTCGGACGCCGGAGGACGACAGTTGGACGACCTGGATGTGGGACGCCATCTCCCCGTGAGCGAGCAGGTTTTCTTGATCCTGCTTGCCCTGACGGGTGAGGCCATGCACGGGTACGGGATGCTCCTGGCCATCGAGGAGCGCACCGGCGGGCGGGTGCGCCTGGGCACGGGAACGCTGTACTCGGCCATCAAGCGACTGCGGGCCGACGGCCTGGTGGAGGAGGCCCCGACCCCGACGGCCTCGGAGGACCCGCGCCGAAAGTATTACAGGCTCAGCCGGCTGGGGCTGGGGGTCGTCCGGGCCGAGGCGGACCGACATGCCAGGCTGGCCGATCTCGCCCGAGCCGAGGGGTTGCTGCGGACGTGAATCCTCGCGTCGGACGCCGCATCCTCGACGCGCTCATGCGTCTTCTGCCTCCCGGCTTCCGGGAGCAGTACGGGGATGAGATGCGCTGGGCGCAGGGGCGGCGGCTGGAGGCGGCCCGCGGCCAGGGGGGCTCCGCCGGGGTCTGGCTCCGGGAGATCGGTGATGCGCTCCGGACCTGCGTGAGGGAGTGGGCTGCGGTGGTGGGGGGACGCCGGCACCGGTCAGCCGCGAGTCGGGGACAGGACTGGGGGATGGGCGGGTACACCGTGGGATTCTTCGCTCAGGACGTGCGCCTCGCGCTGCGGGGCCTCCGGAGAAACCCGGGGTTCGCGGCGGTCTGCATCGCCATGCTCGCCGTGGGGATCGGCGCCAACACGGCCATCTTCTCCGTGGTGGACGCCGTGCTGCTCCGTTCACTGCCCTACGAGGGTGGGGATCGCCTCGGCATCGTCTGGACCCGATCCGCTTCCTCGGACGAGACCCTTCGGGAGTGGGTGTCCTACCCCGACTACTCCGAGCTGGAGAGAGAGCAGCGGGATTTCGAGGCCTTCGGTGGATTCCGCTCGGGGCCGGTCACCCTCCTGGGAGATGTCGGGGCGCCTTCCTCGATTACGGCCGTGTACGCCACGCACTCCCTCTTCTCGGTGGTGGGGGTCGAGCCCGAGTTGGGGAGGGTCTTCAACGCCGCCGAAGATCGACTGGGGGGGGAGCGGGTCGTCGTGCTCTCCCACGGCCTCTGGAGGAGCCGTTTCGGTGCATCACCCGGGGTCCTGGGGTCGTCCGTGGTCATCGACGGGGATCCCCACACCGTCATCGGCGTCATGCCAGAGGGCTACGCGTTCCCGATCCGGACGGACATCTGGCTCCCCGGCCGGCAAGACTTCGCCGAGGACCAGCGGGGCATGCACCGGCTTCGGGTGAGGGTGCGTCTCCGCCCCGGGACCGATTTCGGCACGGCGTCCCTGGACGTCGCCGCCATCGGTGCTCGCCTGGCCGAGGCCTATCCCGAAAACGAAGACCAGTCCTTCTGGGTGGAATCTCTCCAGGAAGCCACGGTCTCCAACAGCCGTCAGCTCCTCCTGACCCTCATGGGCTCGGTGGGGCTCGTGCTCCTCATCGTCTGCGCGAACGTCGCCAATCTCCTCCTGACCCGAGCCACGGCCCGGAGCCGGGAGGTGGCGGTGCGTCGGGCCATGGGGGCGGGGCGGGGACGGCTCCTCGCACAGTTTCTCACGGAGGGGCTGGTCCTGTCCGCCGTCGGCGGAGTCCTGGGGGTCGGCGTCGCGTACCTCGCCCTGGACCTGACCCTGGCGGCCGCCCCTGCCGGGGCCATCCCCCGGGTGTCCGAGATCACCCTGGACGGCAGGGTCCTGGCGGTGGTGGTGGGCGCAGTCCTGGCGACGGCTGTGGTGTTCGGATTGATCCCGGCCCTTCGAGGCAGTGGGGGCGGTGTGGCCGACGACCTCCGGGACGGGGGGACCCGGTCCACGATGTCTGGCGGTCAGGGAGTCCGGTCCGGTCTCGTAGTCGTGGAGACGGCCCTGGCCCTCATGCTGGTCTTCGGGGCAGGCCTCCTGATCCGGAGCTTTCGCGCGGTGGAGTCCGTGGACCCGGGTTTCGAGCCCCACAACCTGTGGGCGGTCCCGGTGGTGTTGCCCTTCGTGCAGTATCCCAGCGAGCGATGGCCCGCGGTGGAGACCCTCTTCACCGAGTCCCTTCATGAGATCCGGCAGATCCCCGGTGTCACCTCGGCGGCCTTTGCGTACGCTCCGCCGACCCGCCCCTCCTGGACCACGAGCTTCGCGATCCAGGGGTGGCTCGTACCCGATCCGTCTCAGCTGCCGGAAGCCTACTATCGTCCCGTGACCCCGGGGTATTTTCAAACGGCGGGCATCCGCCTGCTCCGGGGCCGCGATTTCACGCCGGACGACGGCCCCACGGCCCCCGGCGTGGTCATCGTCAATCAGGCCTTCGCCGAGACCTACCTCCCTGACGGGGACGCCCTGGGATCCGTGATCCTGAAGGAGTCCTGGTGGGAGGGGACGCCCGAGGGGGAATGGACCATCGTCGGCATCGCCGAGAACGTCCGGTTCGGCGGCCGTGACGGCCCCGCCCCCCTGCCGGGGTTCTACTTCCCCCACGCTCAGCGGCCCATGACGGACATGTGGCTCCTGATCCGCACGCAGCGCGACATCGCCGACGTGACCAGGGCGGTGCGGGAGGCCATCTGGCGCCACGACCCCACCATCCCACTGGAGACGGTGTACGCCATGTCCACGGAGCTGGAGGACACAGTCGGACCCCGCCGCTTCAGCGCGGCCCTCCTGACGGTGTTCGGCGTGGTGGCCCTCGGGTTGGCCGCGGGCGGGCTCTTCGGCGTCCTCTCCTACACCGTATCCAGAAGGACACACGAGATGGGCGTACGGATGTCCCTGGGGGCGGCCGCCTCCGACGTACGCCGGCTCGTCCTGCGCCAGGCGCTACGCCTCACCATCGGCGGCCTGGTTCTGGGTCTGATGGGGGCCGTCGCCACCGGTCGCTTCGTGGCGTCCCTCCTGTTCGGGGTGGGCGGAATGGACCCGCCGACGCTGACGGCGGTGGCGCTCCTCCTGGTGGCCGTGTCGCTGTTGGCGAGCTTCGTCCCGGCGCGGCGGGCGACCCGAGTGGATCCGGCGCGGGCGTTGCGGGTGGAGTGAACGCTCGCTGGAGAGGGCGGTCTCGCACACAGCGGGCGGGCCCGAGGCGCACGAGTCAGAGCCCGTCCACCCCGGGACCCGGAGTCGATCCGCCGCAGTTTGCCGCGCTACCAGTGATCAGAGTGCCGCGGTGTCGATATACCGGTGGTTGCAGCAGTCGTCTCCCTGCATGAGGGTCTTCGTGCGCTCCATCCGGAAGGCCGGATTGAACGCCGGGGGCCAGGTGTAGTCCATGTTGCACACGGCGGCGTGACCGATCTCCCCCGCCAACCCCGCCTCCCGGAAGACCACCTCCCAGACACACTCCGACACGTTCAGCTCGAACACCGCCTCGGTGTCCTGGACGATGTCGGCCGTCAACTGGTTTCCGGAGGCCATCTGCCGGAAGAGCGACACGAAGCTCTCGAAGGAGGTGTCCGGAGATTGCGCGGCCTGCATCGTGCCCCGTTGCCGCCCTATCTCTTCCGAGTTGGCCTTCAGGATTCGGATTGTCTCGGGATCCCCCACCTCCCGGCGGAGGGTGCGAATGATCTCAAGGACGGTGTTGGACATCAACTGGGAAATCTCCTTCGTGGACAGGGACAGCTCTTGCTTCCGATCGAACTTGTGGACCTCCTGACAAAGGGGCCCCGAGAGCGCCGCAGCTAGCCCCTCCGCCCGGCACAGCCCCAGGCAGGTCAGGGCACACGCCGGAGCGGTCCGGACCAGGAGCTCTCGGCGACCGATATTTCCTGTTGATTCGTTCATGGTCTTTCTCCGGAAGCAGAGGGATTGGGATGGCCCCACGCCTCCCTTTCCCAGGTGTGGGCGAACTGTCTCAGAAGGAAGGGATAGATGAAGAACCTCCTGGCCGGATCGATTAGCCTCATGTAGAGCCGGGTGGTCCAGTTCACCTCTCTGACCCGGAAGGCCAGAAACAGCCTCGCGCCCTCGGCCCTTTCCCCGATGGCTCCAGCCACCGCCACGTGCACCGTGGCGTTCTGGGTTTCCACCAGCCCCTCCCGGGGAAGGGCGTACAACACCCTCCAGATTCCCAGCGTGGTTCCCGGCTTCGTGGACGAGCACCGGCGATCCAGCGGCGTGAGGCGGCTGATGAAGGACCCCTCAGGACTGGCCCACCGAGGTTCATCCCAGCCGAGAAGCTTTCCCGCAGCTCCCCGGATCACACCAAGGCCCACGATGGCCGGAGTGACTCCCAGGGCGGCCCTGTGACGGAAGGCCCGGGTCAGGTTCTCCATGGTTGGGGACGCCGAGCCCTTCAGGTCGACGGCCCAGGCGTCGTGGAGGGGAACGTCCGGCAGCAGTTGATTCACCCGGAAGTCCTGGCGGGCGAATTCCTGTGGCGAACCCCGGAGGCCATGGGCCGTGGCCGCCGCCACAGCGGTGCCGTTGAGGGAAGCCATGAGGACGACCACGAAGATTCCGCGCCAACCGAATTCCCACCGGCCCGTGGGTCTGGTCCCTGCCCAGGTCATTGCCAGACCCGGGAGGAGGAGCCAGGGAATCGCCACCAGGGGGGCCACCACCGCCACTCCGGCAAGAGCTCCCAGCACCGCCGGGAAGACCCAGGGGCGGTACCGAGAGAATCTCGAGACGTCCCTCGCCGGGCCGGGTCTGGGCGACAGGAGACCCATGGCAGCCAGACCCAGGAGGTCCACCCGAACGGGAGAGCCCAGAGCCACGGCCGGGTGGATCGCAGGTCCCAGGATGGCGTATCCCGCGACGGTGACCAGTGCCGCCTCGTAGAGTCGCCTTCGGCTCGTCAGCGTCCTGGTAACAGATGACATGGCTCCTCCTTCCAGCCTCGGTCTCACATCTGGAAGAAAAGAGTTGGGGCCGGCACTCCGAACAGAAACGGTGTCAGTGGGCCGAATCGGGATCCAACCGAGCGGAGATGGCCGCGAATGGCGGGGAGAGCCGCGTCGCGATTGGGCAGCCCGCCCCGCCATTCAGACTCGTTTCGGCCCGATCACCAGGTGGGTGGGTTCACTGAGGCTGCCGGGGTATCGGGGGCCCGGCGCCGGCCCCATCGTTCTCAGGAATGCCGGAAGCGCCGCGAAAGGAATCCGGTGTCGCCGGGAAACGCCGATGGCAGGAATGACCCCCGACAGGAAGCGTCCAGGAAAGGAATTGCCTTCAGGGCGACCATGACGGAAGTTCCGGAATCGGAGGAGCACCGAATGAAAGCTCATCATGACGGCCGGAAGGTGGATCGGTTCGTATGGATCCTCTTCTTCGGGGCGTGGATCGCCTACGCCGGCCTCATGGTGTCCACCGCCCTCATGGAGGGTCATTCTGCGAAGGCGGGCCTGGTGCACCTCGTGGCCCCCATGACCCTTGCCACCGTCGTTGCCCTCCGGCGCCGATCCCTCCTGAACCCCGAGTGGTCCCTGGCCAGGACGGTGGGTATCCACGTGGGGGTGGGAATCGTATATGCGTTGCTCTCCGGTATCGGAACCACCGTCCTCATATACGCCCTGGTCCTTCAGGACGAGCTTGGGTTTACCGGCAACGCTCGGGCCGTTCCCTTCGTCCTGTCTTTCTATTACGGCCTGATCTACACGATCCTGGCGGGCTTCCTCATGTGGGCCGAGTCCCTGAAGAGAGTCCAGGAGACCCAGGCGCTCCTGGCCCGGGAGGCGGTCCTCCGTGCCGAAGCGGAGGCGAAGGCGGTGAGGGCTCAATTCAATCCCCACTTCGTCTTCAATACTCTCCACTCCCTCATGCTCCTGGTCCGGGCGGACCCCGGCACAGCGGAACGGGCCATCGAAGACGTGGCGGCCCTGATCCGGTACGCGTCGGTCCTGGAGCGGCGGGATCTGGACGCGGTGCCGCTGGGCCAGGAGCTGGAGATCGCCCGGCGCTACCTGGAGCTGGAGGCGCTGCGCCTCTCGGATCGCATGAACGTGGCCTGGGAGATCGATCCGGAGCTGGAGACGGTGGCCATACCGCCCTTTTCCCTCCAGGTGCTCCTGGAGAACGCCATCAAGCACGGCATCGCTCCGAAGGAGGAGGGAGGGCGGATCCGGATCTGCATCCGGGAGGAGGAGGGGGTCCTGGCCATGGAGGTGGAGGATGACGGGATGGGTTCCTCCCCGGAAGCGGTCCGGGCCGCCGAAGGGAAGGGGCTGAGCCTCCTGGAGCGGAGGCTGGTGACCCTCTTCGGGGACCAGGCGTCCCTGACCTGGCGAACCGCCCCGGGGACGGGCTTCTCAGCGCTCCTCCGGGTCCCCATCTCTCGGCTTCCCACGCCCACGTTGACCGTCTCCCCTCATCCTCAGGGAGACCCGGGCCGATGAAGATCTCCCTTCCCCCTTCGGGAGGGCCGGGTCCATGACGGCC
>Ga0316577_10000382_pt1 | contig 16838 bp, 19 predicted proteins | sample S5NA_FD_203073 | JGI IMG/M metagenome (GOLD analysis project Ga0316577, IMG submission 203073) | Rhizosphere microbial communities from salt marsh grasses in Alabama, United States - S5-7_050615r2r1 | ecosystem: Host-associated > Plants > Roots > Rhizosphere | place: USA: Alabama | collected... | reverse complement strand
GCCGGCGCGTTCTCCCGCGCCAGCCCCAGCGCCTGCTCCAGCGTCACCTCCCGCACCGCCTCCTGCCCCGCCAGCGGCACCACCCCCACCACCAGCCACGCCGCCAAAACGGCTCCGATCCGTATCCTGTCGCGTGCCATCGCCACGTCCGGGTCCCGGTTCAGTGTCCTCGTTGCGATCCCGATGTTGGACCGCGCCGTTCGGGGCTCGATTCCCCGCGGCGCAGAGCCGCGGAGCCGCCGTCCGGCGCGGTCCGTCGCGGGAGCGTCCGTCCCGCGGTCAGCCCTCTCCGCCCGTCGCGGACGAGTCGGGGCCTGCGCTCCCGTCCCGCCCATCGTGCTCTCCGTCCCGATCCCTCCGCCGCTCCCTCTCCAGCAGATCCCGGTACGCCGACACCTGCTCGGGCGACAGGACGGCCTCGATGCTCGCCCGCGCGCTGTCGAGGATCTCGCGGTACTCCGGGCGGACCCGGTGCGAGAGATCCCGCATCCGGCTCCGGGTGTCCTCCAGGATCGGCGCGATCGCCGCCCGCTGGTCCGACGTCAGTCCGAGGTCGTCGGCGAAGCGCTCGATCGTGTAGCCTCGGTCCCGGGACGCCTCATCCCGGCGCTCCGGGGGCGACTCGGCGGGGCGGCCCATCTGACGGTCCGCCGCCACCCCCGCCGCCGCTCCGGCCACGAACGTCGCGAGGAGGAGAAGCGCGACCCGGCCGCGCGGTGCGCCCCCGCTCACGGGCCCTCGTGGATCGCGGCGAACACCACCTCGAGGTCCGCCAGCGAGTCACGGGTCAGCGCCGCCGGGAGCGTCTCGGAGGCGTCCCAGTCCACGAGGTCCTCCAGGCGCGTCGCCTCCGCGTAGCTCCGCTCGGCCGGCGTCGCCGTCGGCTCGCGGAGAGCGACGGCGGCGAACACGATCGCGGCGGCCGCCGCGGCGGGCGTCAGCAGAGACGCCCAGTCCGACGCGACCTCCCACCACGTGAGGCGCCGGCCGTGCAGCAACGGCGCCGCGGCGTCCAGGATGGCACGGCGCAGGCGGGCCCGCGTCAGCGCGTCCGGCCGCAGCGTGTCGGTCCAGGCGGGGCGTCCTCCCTCCCCGCCGTCGCGTCCCTCGATTCGATTGCCGTTCATTCTCCGTCCTCGCCCAGCCGGCGTCGCAGTGCCTTGCGTCCGTGGTGGACGTGCGCCCGGGACGTCCCGACCGCGATCTCGAGGATCGCGGCGACCTCCTCGTGGCTGTACCCCTCCAGGTCGTACAGCGTGACCGCCATGCGCTGCATCTCCGGGAGCTCCGCCAGGGCCGACAGCACCCGGTCGCGGGTGAGTCCCCGGTCCAGGTCCCGCCCCGGGTCCGCTCCCGAGGACGCCGAACCCGGCAACTCGTCGTGCGCGCGCAGCGACTCCCGTCGCCGCAGGTTCAACGCCGTCGACCTCAGGACCCGATAGAACCACGGTCCGAACGGACTGCCCGGCTTCAACTGGTCGATCCGCTCGAGCGCCCGGATGAAGGCGTTCTGGACCGCGTCCTCCGCGTCGTGCGGATTCCCGAGCAGCGCCAGCGCCGCCGCATACCCGGAGTCCAGGTATCGCTCGACCAGCTCGCCGAACGCCCTCTCGTCTCCGCGCTGGACCTTCCGGACGAGACGCGTCTCGTCGCTGCGGTCGGCGGCCCGGTCTCCGCTCACGGTCGGCGACCGTCGGCCGGCGTGGCGACGACGACCGGGCCGGCCCTACCTTCGGCCCAGCGGTCGACGGGGCGAACTCCTACGCCACGGTCGTGCATCTTCCTGAACACGCTCCCGGTCGCGGGCGTTGCAGGGGAACCCGGCACCACGGACGAGAGATGCTAGAGTCCGGATCGACGCCCGAGCAAGCGGCAGAAGCCGAGAGGCGCGGGGCCCCGCTCGGCGCCCACGTCTCCACGGCCGGTGGCGTGGACCGCGCGCCGGGACGCGCGGCGGAGATCGGCGCCGATGCGATCCAGATCTTCACGAGCGCCCCCCAGCGCTGGAAGGCGGCGGAGATCGCGCCCGGCGTCTCGGAGCGGTTCCGGAGGGAGATCCGGCTCGCGGGAATCCGCGTCTCCGTCGCGCACGACTCCTATCTCATCAACCTCGCCACGGACCGGGAGGAGCTGTTCCTGCGGTCCGAGGCGGCGTTTCGCGCCGAGCTCGCGCGGGCGGTGCGCCTCGGGCTCGACTACGTGGTCACCCACCCGGGAAACGCCACCGGAGGCGACAGGGCCGCGGCGCTCGCGCGCAACGCCGCGGCCGTGGCCCGTGCCCTGGAGGCGGCCGACCCCGGGCCGGGCGTCCTGTTCGAGACGACGGCGGGCGCCGGGAGCGCTCTCGGCTGGCGGTTCGACGAGCTGGCCGCCCTCCTCGACGCGATTCCCTCCGGTCTGGCGGACCGGGTCGGGATCTGCCTCGACACGGCGCACGTGTTCGCGGCGGGCTACGATCTGGCCACAGACCCGGTCGGCGTGCTCGACGAGCTGGACCGGGAGGTGGGTCTCGAGCGACTCCGGCTGCTCCACTGCAACGACTCGGCCGGCGGGCTCGGCAGTCGCCGCGACCGGCACGCGGGGATCGGCGAGGGCGAAATCGGCGACCACGGCTTCGCCGGTCTGCTCCGCGACCCTCGGATCTCCCGGGTGCCCCGGGTTCTCGAGACGCCGAAGGGGGACGATCCGGTCGCGGCCGACCGCAGGAACCTGGACCGTCTCCTCGCTCTCTCGGGGCGCGCCGCCTGAGCCTCCCGGCTTTCTTGCCCCCCGGGGTGCCCGGTCGCATCTTCGAACCGTCCCTCGAACCAGGTGAACGATGACCGATTCTCCGACCGACGCGCGATCCGGCGGGTCCGGCCCGGCCCGTGCCGACGAACGCGACCCGGCGGCGCTGCGGCTCGCGGCGAGGACTCTCGTCGAGGAGCGCATCCGGGCGCTCCGGCGCATCCTCGACCGGGACCTCGATCCGGATGACATCGTTCTGCGCCCGACCGCTCCGGCGTCGCGGCGGCACCTGTTCGAGGAAGCCTGTGACCTCTATTGGAACGAGCTGAACTGGGAGCAGCTGACCGAGGAGGAGCGGGTCTCGGGAGGGGAGCTCACCGAGATGGTGTTTCCGGGCCTGCTCGCGCTGGTCGACGCGCTCCTCCCTCGCGCCGCGAACGGGGAGCCCGATCGGGACCGCGAACACCGGGACGTCGCGCACGACTTCCTCCTCTGGCTCGCCTCGCGGCTCGTCGAGATCCGGACGACCCGGGCCGAGGACGAAGACGACCGGCAGCGCCTGTACCACGAGGCCCAGGTGACGGACGATCTGATCGACCTGGTCTCCTGCCGCCTGTTCTGCCTGACCGACGCGGAGATCGACCGACTCCGCGGCTGAACGCGACATCCTGCCGAGGAACGACGAGACCGTGAAATCCATCGTGTGCATCAAGCGCGTCCCCGACTCGGAGGCGCGGATCCGTGTCGCCGCCGACGGGACGCGGATCGACCCGTCCGGTGTCAAGTTCGGCCTCAACCCCTACGACGAGCTCGCGATCGAGGAGGCGCTCCGCCGCAGGGAGGCCGCCGGGGAGGGGAGCGTCACCGTCCTCACCGTCGGTGGCGAGGAGGCGAAGGAGACGCTCCGGCAGGCGCTCGCGATGGGCGCCGACGAGGCCGTGCTGCTCCGCTCGGAGGTCCCGATGGACGGGCTTCCGGTGGCGCGGGCGCTGGCGGACGAGCTCCGCGGGCGGGAGTACGACCTCCTGCTGTTCGGGAAGCAGGCGATCGACGACGACGGGATGCAGGTGCCGGCGATGGTGGCCGAGCTGCTCGGCCTCCCGTGCGCCACGGTCGTCACGGGTCTCGAGATCGACGGACGGACCGCCACCGCCCGACGCGAGGTGGAGGGCGGCCACGAAGTGGTGGAGCTGGGGCTGCCGGCCGCGGTCGCGGTGCAGAAGGGGATCAACGACCCCCGCTACCCGAGTCTCAAGGGGATCATGGCGGCGAAGAAGAAGCCGCTCGAGGAGAAGGACGTCACGCTGGCCGCGGGCGACCTCGAGCTCCTTGCGCTCGAGGGACCGCCCCCCCGGCCGGAGCCCCAGATCGTGGGCGAGGGGCCGGACGCGGTGCCGGAGCTCGTGCGGCGACTCCGCGAGGAAGCGAGGGTGCTCTGATGGCCGACGTTCTCGCGTACGCGGAGCTGCGGGGCGGAGAGCTCCGCCCGGTGGCGAAGGAGACCGTCTCGGCCGGCCGCACGCTCGCCGAGGCGATGGGGGGCCGGCTCGACGTGGTGGCGCTCGGGCCGCCGGGAACGGGAGTCGCGGCGGAGGCGCTGGCGGGGCTCGGCGCCGACCGGATCCTGGTGGCCGAGGACCCGTCCTGGTCCGAGTACGCACCCGACGCGGCCGTCCGGGCGATCGAGCAGGTGACCGCGTCCGGCGCGTACGGGGCGGTCGTGTTCGGCGCCTCGTCCCAGGGGAAGGACCTCTCGGCCCGAGTCGCGGCCCGGCTCGGGCGTTCGCTCGCCGCGGAGGTTACGGAGATCGCGGTGGAGGACGGCCGCGTCCTCGTCACCCGTCCGGTCTACGCCGGCAAGGCGTACGCCCGCTTCGCGTTCCGCGGGTCTCCGGCCCTTCTCTCGATTCGACCGAACGTGTTCCCGGTCCTCGAGCGGGCCGGAGCCGGGGACCTCGTGCCCCTGAGCGTGGAGGAGGTGGAGCCCCTGACGCGCGTCCTGCGGATCGAGCGGGGCGAGCGGGAGCGCCTGGACGTCCGCGAGGCGGGAACGGTGGTCGCGGGCGGGCGAGGCCTGCAGGGGCCGGACAACTGGGGCCTTCTCGAGGAGCTCGCGGATGCGCTCGGGGCCGACGCGACGCTGGGGGCGAGCCGGGCCGTCGTCGACGCCGGGTGGCGTCCGCACGCCGAGCAGGTGGGTCAGACCGGCAAGGTCGTCTCGCCGAACCTCTACTTCGCGATCGGGATCAGCGGGGCGATCCAGCACCTCGCGGGCATGCGGACCGCGAAGGTCATCGTCGCCGTGAACCGGGACCCCGAGGCCCCGATCTTCGGGGTCGCCAACTACGGAATCGTCGGAGATGCGTTCGAGGTCGTACCGCGGTTGACCAAGGAGATCCGGGCGCTGCGCGGAAGCTGAAGCGGCGGCGCCGGGTCCCACCCGGGAGGAAGAGATGCCCAGCCCGGCGTTCGTGATGAGCGTCGCCGCGCCCCTCGTGGCGGCGGGACTGCGGTTCCTGCTCCCGGCGACCTTCGGGGCCGCGATCGACCTCGTGTGGCTGCTCGGCCTCGTCCCCGTCTTCCTCCTTCCCCGGCACCTCGCGTGGCGGGGCGTCCTGTACGGCCTCGTCTGGGCCGCGGTGCCCGTCGTGCTCGTCTCGGTCGGCACGGCCCTCGCCGCCGACGTGCCGGTGGACTGGGTCCGGGTCGGAGCGGTCGTCGCGACTCTCGCGGCCTGCGCGCTCGGCGTCGGTCTCCAGTCGCAGTGGTGGCAGGCCCGCGTGGAGGAGGCGGGCCGGCCCGCTTCCTCGCTCCCGGTCCGGAGCATGACCGACGAGGCGCTGCCCGACAGGGATGTCCTGCGTTTCGTGCTCCGGAAGCTGCTCGCCGGCGCCCGGCGCAAACCGCCCCTCTCCGTGGCCCTGTTCGAGGTCGACGACCTGGACGAGCGGCGCAGCATCGGCGGCGAGGCCGCCTCGGTCCGGGCGCTCGACGAGGCGGCCGACGCGATCCGGGCGCACGGCCGGGCCATGGACGTGGTGGGACGCTGGGACGAGAGCCGGTTCCTCGTCGTGCTGCCCGGCGAGACGCTTCGCGGGGCGCACCAGTTCGCGCGGCGGATCCTCGACGAGCTGGAGGAGCGCGCGGCCCTGCGGGAGGGGAAAGTCCGCCTCAGCACGGGGATCGCCAGCTTCGACGAGATGGTCGAGACCCCGGAGGCGCTCGTCGAGCGGGCCGAGCGCGCGCTGGCGGCGGCGCGCGACCTCGGGGGCGAGGCGGTGGTCCTGTTTCGCGGCGGGAGCCGCACGGCTCTGACCGATCCGGGGATGACGATCCTGGAGCCGGACGGACGCCTCCGGGAGATTCACCGGACCGTGTGAGCGGCTCCCTCCGCGCCCGGCCTGCCTTCCAGTCGGGCGCGGACGGAGTCCGCGAACCGTCCGAGCACGAATTCGGCCGCCTGACGGACGAGGGCCGACGCCACGAAGCCCGCGAGCCGCCCGGACAGGCGGAGGGTCTGCTCGAGCTCGACCCGCGTACCCGCTCCCTCCTCGAGGAGCCGGCTGCGCATCCGCATCTCCCCCGCACCCCGTCCCCGTTCCTCCCGCGCCGTCGCCTCGAGCTCCGCGAGCCGCGCCGCGGCGTCGAGCCGGGTGAAGCGCGCCTCGCCGCGGAACCGGAGCCCGAACGGGCCGAGCCGCAGGGCGACCTCCCCGAGGAACGAGCGCTCATCGAGAACCTCGATCAGGCGGGCCCCCGGAAGGCAGGATGCCACGTTCACCGGGTCGGTCAGGAACGCCCACACCTCGTCGGCGGGACGGGCGACGCGGAACGACATTTCGATCGGCGCGATCCTGGGCCTCCTCTCCCGGCGGACGGGCGGCGAAGCTCGCCGCGCGCTCCCCGGGCGTCAAGCCGGCCGCTAGATTCGCTCTCATGAGCGTTTCGGAAGTCCGCGAGTTCCTCGACCGGGGGGCGCGCGCGGGGGAGCCCGCGGGCGTCGCCGTTCTCGTCCGGGCGTGGCGGTCCGCGCCGCGCAGGCCCGGCGCGCGGTTCGCCGCCGCGGCCTCGGGCGTCGCCGGCTCGATCTCCGCCGGCTGCGTCGAGGCCGATCTCCGCGAGCACCTCGCCGCCGTCTCGGCCGGCGCGCCGCCGCGGCTCCTCCGCTACGGCATCGCCGATGCGGACGCCGCGGCGATCGGGCTCTCCTGCGGGGGCGAGATCGAGGTGCTCGCGCGTGCCCACCGCCCCGAAGATCCCGCCTGGCGGGCGCTGCTCGCCGCGATCGATGCCGAAGAGGAGGCCGCGCTCGTGACCGGTCTCTCGGAACCGATCCGCGGGCAGTCGGTGCTCGTCGACCGGGAGACGGTCGCGGGGAGCCTCGGCTCCCCGGACCTCGACGACCGGGCCCGGGAGGCCGGGCTCGCGGCGCTGTCCGGGGACGGGTCGGCGCGGGTCGTGGAGCTGACGTCGACCGGCTCGGCGCGCGTGCCGACGGAGGAGCCGCTCGAGGCGCTCGTGGAGGCCTTCCTCCGCCCGCGCGCTCTGGTGGTCGTGGGCGCCGGCCGCCTGGCGGAGGCGCTCGCGGCGCTCGCGAGACCCCTCGAGGTGCCGTGCACGGTGGTCGAACCACGGCCGACGCTGGCGGCGGAGTCGCGCGCGGCGGGCGTTCGCGTCCTCGAGGCGGAGCCGGCGGAGGCGCTCGCCCGGCTCGGCGCGGGTCCGCGGTCGGCCGTCGCCGTCGTGGCCCACGACGAGCGCCTCGACGTTCCGGCGCTCGTCGCCGCCCTCCACGCCGGCTGCGGCTACGTCGGTCTCCTCGGCGGCCGGCGCACGCGGCAGGCCCGACTCGGCGCTCTCCGGTCCGAGGGAATCGACGAGGGGCGGCTTGCGGCGATCCGCGCGCCGATCGGGCTCGACATCGGCGCCGAGTCGCCGGCGGAGATCGCGCTGGCGATCCTGGCCGACGTGATCGCCACCTGGAGGGGCCGGGGCGGGCCCCCCGGGACGTGAGGGGTCCTCCCGTCGCGGGCCGTCCGGCCGGCGTGGTGCTCGCGGCCGGGTCCTCCCGCCGGATGCCCGGCACCAGCAAGCTGCTGCGCGCCTGGGGAGAGACGACGGTGGTCGGCGCCGTGGTCGAGGCGGCCCTCGCGGCGGGCCTGGCTCCGGTGGTGGTCGTCGTCGGGCACGACCCGGAGCCCGTGCGCCGCGCGGTGGAACGCGACGGCGTGCTCGCGGTGCGGCACCCCGGGTGGGCGCGCGGGCGGGCGAGCTCGCTGGCGGCGGGCCTCGCCCCGCTGGCCTCGCGCTCCGGCGTCGGCGCCGCGGTCGTCCTGCTCGGGGACGAGCCCGGGGTGCCGGTCGCCGGAATCTGCCGGGTGGTGGACGCCTGGAGGGCGGGGAAGGAGCCCCTCGTGCGGGCGCGGTACCGCGAGCGCCCCGGTCACCCGGTCGTACTGGATCGCCGGGTCTGGGATGCGGCGCGTCGTCTCGAGGGAGACGGTCCCGCGTGGGAACGCCTCGCGGCGGCCGGACTCCAGGGCGTGGAGGTCTTCGTGGACGCGCCCGGGCCCATCGATGTCGATCGGCCGGCCGACCTGGCGGAGGCCCGGGCGCGCCGGGCGGCCGCCGTCCGGCGCGAAGCGGCGCCGTGAACCGCGCGGGCGCGGCGGTCTTCGCCGTGGCCGCGCTCGCGGCGGGCTGTGGAGGCGCGGAGGCCGACCGTGTGGAGCTTCTCCACGCGGCGTCCCTGTCGGCATTCGTCGAGGACCAGGTGGTCCCCGGGGCCCGGGAGGATCTGGGCCTGCGGGTGTTCGCCGAGCCGGAGGGTTCGGTGGCGGGAGCCCACCGGATCCGCGACGGCGTCCGCCGTCCCGATCTCTACGTCACGGCCGATCCGGGGACCGTCGCGGTCCTCGGTCGGTTCGACCCGGGGTGGTCGATCGTGTTCGCGCGCGGCGAGCTCGTCATCGGCTACGCGCGATCGGGTCGTTTCGCCGCCGCGCTCGACAGCGCCCGGAGCGGCTCCGTGTCCTGGGAGTCGCCGCTGCTGCGCTCCGGGTTCCGGCTCGGACGGACCGACCCTGACCTCGACCCGAAGGGGTACCGGTCCGTCTGGGCGCTACGGGAAGCGGCGGCGGCGGCGGATTCCGGGTCCGTGCGGGACCGCCTGCTCGCGCATCTGGCCGACACGGCGTCGGTCTTCCCGGAGGCGGGCCTCGCGGTCCGGGTGGGGGCCGGCCAGCTGGACGCCGGGATGGTCTACCTGGCGGAGGCGCTCGCGCACGGCCTGGGCGTGATCCGACTGCCCCCGGAGCTGGGGCAGGGAGACCCGGATCTGGCGCGCGTCTACGAGCGCTACGAGTACGTGACCGTCGACGGCCATCGGGTCGTCGGCCGTCCGATCGTCTACGCGCTCACGATTCCGAAGAACGCGCCCCGCCCCCGGGCGGCGGGGGAACTGGCCGCCTGGCTCCTCGGTCCCGCGGGCCGCGCGCTGCTGTCGGACGAAGGGCTGCCGCCGGTGGTCCGGGTGCTCGGCGACCCGGCGCGGGTGCCGGCGGCCCTGCGGGATCTTGCCGGGCCCGGGTCCGGGCCGGCTCCCTGACGGATCACTCGAGGTCCGACATTGCCTTCGCCGTGGATTCCCGGAACTCCCGGAGCCGTTCCCGTGCCTCCCGCATCTCGTGCTCGGTGAACAGGCCCTCCTGCTGCGCCAGGAGCAGCTCCTCCCGCTGCGCCTCGGTGAGCAGGCGCATCTCCACGGCGAGCGTGGCGAAGCGGCGGTCCGGTTGCCTGCGCTGCTCGATCAGCACGCGCGCGACCTCCGCGGGGGTGAGGAGCCGCCGGATCAGGGCCACGGTCCCGAGCGCGAAGTGCCGGGGGATCGGGATCTCGCCGGACTCGGTCGAGGTCGGCTCGTGCGCGCCGTTCGTGGCGACGGACGCGACCCCCCCTGGCGCCGGGACCGGCGCCGGGGCGGGCGTCCCGGTCGGTGCCCGCCGGGGGGCCCGACGCGGGACCCGCACGGGGCCCCGCGGCGGGGCCCCGCCGTCGTCCGGGTCGGCCGGACCGGGGTCGGCTTCGCTGGAATCGATCCCGCTCGGGGCGTCGGCCGGGGGGCCGGGTTCCGATCGCTCCGCGCGCTCCGGCGTCGCGTCGATCGGCGAGGCGGCCGGATCGACGAGCCGGTGAAGAAGCTCCATCTGCATGAGCAGGGAGTCCTCGTGCAGGCGCTGGTTCCGGAGCACGTAGCGCACGCTGAGGAGGTGGAGCGCGTACATTCCGAGGACCGCCGCGCCGAGCGCCGCCTCCCGGTCGCGCACCAGCAGGGCGATCGTCGCTGCCACGAACGCGGCGACCGCCACGATCGTCAGATAGCGCAACCCGTAGACGCCTTCCGTGCTTCCCGATCGGGCCAACGGAGCCCCCGCACGTGCCTGCCGCGCGCGCGGGAATCACTCCGAGCGCGGGGCGTTCGCCTCGTGATCCGCGTCCGCGCGAGCGTGCCGGACGCGGCCAGTCCTCAGGCAGGGACGAGCATTCCGCGTGCCAGACGGGCTCAGCGGCTTCTGTGGATGGTCCAGCGATCGAGGACGTCCTCCCCGCGCACCACGAAAAACGCGTCGAAACAGGCCACGGCGAGGCAGGAATGGTTGGGCAGGATCCGGACGCGCGCGCCCCAGGGGAGAGCCCGGGAGACGACGCCGTGCTCCTGGGAGAGGGACGAGAGTCTCGCGTTCTGCCGCAGAGTGCCGCGGTCGTAGTCCTCGAAGAGCTCTCCGAAGGAGCGACGTTCGAGGTGCGCGGGGCCGGGGTCCGCCGAGAGCGAGAGGGCGCCCGCGTCCACGACCGAAGTTCCCCGTGCCGGACGAGACGAGACCACGGTGGCGAGGACCGTCGCCGCGCAGTCGGCGGGGCCGCAGGAGCCGAGGGCGACCTGGGTGAAGTCGAACAGCGCGTAGTTGCCGGGTCGGGCCTCGGTCACGCCGGTGAGGTCGGGCACCCGGGCCATCGACGGGGTCGAGCCCACGCTGATGTCCGGAACCGGCAGGCCCTCGTCGCGCAGGCGTTCCGCCAGGCCGGCCAGCGCATCGCGCTCCGCCATGGCGATGCGGCGGACATGGTCGGGGGAGCGGGCGCGGTAGGCCTGACCCGAGTGCGACAGCAGTCCGGCGAACGCGAGCCCGGCCCCGACGATCGCGCGCGGAATCTCGAACGCCTCCGGCGCCTCCGGCGCCACTCCGGCCCTTCCGTTCCCGGCGTCCACCTTGAGCCAGACCGCGAACGGAGCGTCGGCCGCCGCGAGGTGCTCGACGGCCGCCGACGAGTCGACCACGACGCCGAGCCGAACCCGACGCGCGAGCGCCGCCGCTTCCTCCGTGCGGCCGGCGATCAGGGGAAACGCCCAGGTGATGTCCTCGAATCCCGCGTCGGCGAAGATGCGGGCCTCTTCGAGCGTGCTGACCGTGATTCCCTCGGCTCCGAGCTCCCGCTGTCCGAGAGCGATCTCGACGCACTTGTGCGTCTTCACGTGCGGCCGCAGCCGGACTCCCAGCTCCCGCGCCCGATTCGCCATTCCGCGGAGGTTCCGCTCCAGGACGTCGAGGTCGAGGAGAAGCGCCGGGGTCGGGATCTCGTGGATGGTACGCATGGAGGCCAACATACCACCCGGCCGGCGCGGCGCCAGCCGGTCTGGCCCCGACCGTCGCCGCGGGGCATCGTGTCCGGGATCGGAGCGCGTGCCCGGAACGGCGAGGCGCCATGCGGAGCAGGGAGGGAGGGACCGGAGGGGGAGGAGGGGCGCGGTTCGAGCGCGTCTTCCTCGTGCTCGCGCTCGTGCTCCTGCTCTTCGTCGGGATCCCGATTCTCCTTCTCCTCCCGGAAGTCCGGTGGGGCGCTCTCAGGGCCCAGTTCGCGGAGCGCGGGCTCGGTCGCGCGGTCGGGGTCTCCGTCGCCGGGGCGACCCTCGCCACGGCGCTCGCCGCGGCGCTGGGGATTCCCGCCGCGCGCCTTCTCGCCCGCGCGCCGGCGTCGACGGCGTGGCCCATCCGCGCCGTGGTCCTCCTGCCCACGGTGCTCCCGCCGGTCGCGGCCGGCGTCGTCCTGCTGAACGTGTTCGGGCCGGCCGGTCCGGTCGGGGCCCTGCTCGGCGGGAGGGGCGCCGGGCTCGCGAACGCCTTCGCCGGAATCGTGGTCGCCCAGCTCTTCGTGGCCGCGCCGTTCGTCGTTCTCACGGCCGAAGCGGCCTTCCGAGGGGTGGATCCGAGGCTGATCGAGGCCGCCGGGTCGCTCGGCCAGGGATCGGGCCGGGTCTTCCGGCGGATCGTGCTTCCGCTCGCGGCGCCCGGCATCCTCGCGGGCCTGGCGCTCGGGTGGATGCGGGCGTTCGGCGAGTTCGGCGCCACGGTCGTGATGGCGTACCACCCCCGCACTCTCCCCGTCCACCTCTACGTCGAGCTCACGGGACGGGGTCTCGACGCCGCGCTCCCGGTGGCCCTCGTCGCGCTCCTGGTCGCGCTCGCGGGCCTCGCCGCCGCGGCGTGGGTCCAGGCGCGCCGTGCCCGCCGCGTCGTTCCGGTCCGGCTACGGGGTCCGGCACGTCCCGCGCCCCGCGCCCCGGTCTCGTCAGCCTCTCCTCCCGGGGATTCCGGCCCCGTCCTGCGTGTGGACGTGGAACGACGGCTCGGGGCGTTCCGACTGGACGTCCGGCTGGAGGCGGGGCGGGAGATCGTGAGCCTGTTCGGGCCGTCGGGGGCCGGAAAGACGACCCTCCTGCGCCTGATCGCGGGGCTCGACCGGCCGGACCGGGGACAGGTCCGCCTCGGATCGACCGACACGGCGCACCGGGGCGCACCGGGCGGCGCCGCGCCCGGGGCGGTGGGACTCGTGTACCAGGAGCCGGCCCTGTTTCCGCACATGAGCGTCGCCGGCAACGTGGCGTTCGCGCTCGGGCCGGATCGGGGGCCCGACGATCCGGCCGTGGCCGAGGTCCTGGCGATGACACGCCTCGAAGGGCTCGAGGCGCGCCGACCGGACGAGCTCTCCGGTGGACAGCGACAGCGCGTCGCCCTCGCCCGCGCGCTCGTGCGCCGACCCGGCGTGCTGCTTCTCGACGAGCCGTTCTCGTCCCTGGACTTCAACATGCGCGAGCGACTCCACGCCGACGTGCGACGGATCCAGCGGGCGCGAGGCCTGTGTGTGCTCTACGTGACGCACGACCTGCGCGATGCCTGCTCCCTCGGCGACCGCCTGGCCGTGATCTCGGACGGCCGTCTCCTCCAGGAGGGCCCGCCGCTGGACGTGCTGCGGCGTCCCGACAGCTGGGACGTGGCCCGGTTCGTCGCGGTCAGGAACCTGCTCCCCGGCCGGGTCGAGAGGGCGGGGCCGGAAGGCCTGGTCGTCGGCTGCGGCGGGGTCCGGCTCGAGGCGAGCCCGCACGGGGACTTCGCCCAAGGGGACCCGGTCGTGGCCTGCGTGCGGCCCGAGGACATCGTCTTCCTGAAGCCGGATCGGCCACTGCGGTCTCCCGCCGACGAGAACGTCCTGGAAGGCGACGTGCTCGAGGAGCGTCTGTTGGGGGCATCCTACGCGGTGCGCCTCGCTCTGCGCGGGACCGGGCCGGCGGCGGGGCCGGAGCTCGAGGTCGAGCTCCCCGCCCGCTCGCGCGAGACGCTGGGCCTCCGGCCGGGCGACGCGTGGCGGGTCTCGATCCGTCGTTCGGCGATCCGGATCGTGGCCGCGCCGCCGTCCCGGGTGCCGATGTGACGCCGCGACGGCCGGACTCGTCAGTCCGAAGGATGGAGGCATGAGAGGTCCGCAGCTCCGGGAACGTTCGGACGCCGAGCTCGTCGAGGGCTCGCTCGCGGGCTCGGACGGCGCGTTCGGGGAGCTCGTGCGCCGGTACCAGGATCTGCTGTACCGCCACGCCGAGCGGATGACCGGACGTCCGGACGAGGCCGAGGACGTGGTGCAGGCGTCGTTCATCAAGGCGCACAGGCGGCTCGCGAGCTGCCGCGACCCCGAGAGGGTGGGCGCGTGGCTGTTCCGCATCTGCGCCAACGCCTGCAAGGACCACATCAAGCTGCGTCGGGCCGACGGCGTGGCGCTGGACGAGGTGCCCGGGCTGGCCCGGGACGAGGACGGCCCCGACCGCGCTCTCGCGCGCTCGGACCTGCACCGGGAGATCGAGGGAGCGCTGCGCCGGCTCGCGGACGACCAGCGCGAGGCGTTCCTGATGAAGCACGTGGAGGGTCTCTCGTACGAGGAGATGGCGGAGATCCTGGACGCGTCGGTACCCGCGCTGAAGATGCGGGTGCACAGGGCGCGCGAGGAGCTGCGGGTTCTGCTGGAGGGCGCAACGTGAACGGCATGGACGAGAGGCTTCAGGCGTACCTGGACGGCGAGCTGCCGCTCGAGGCGCTCCCGGCCGAGCTGCGGGCGCGGGCCGAGGAGTGGGACGGTCTCCTCGCGCGGGTCCGGGAGACGGCGCCGGCGGGCGCTCCGCTCGGCCTGGACCGTCGCGTGATGGCCGCGCTCCACGACCGTCGGCGATCCCGCGGTCCGGCCTGGCTCGCGTGGCTGCTGCGCCCGCGCCCCCTGCCCGTGTCGCCGCTCGCGGCCGCCGCCGCGGTCGCGCTGGTCGCGCTCGCCGTGGCCCGTCCCTGGTCCGGCCCGGCCACGGACGACGGGAGCGTCGCCGGGAGGGTCTACGTCCAGTTCGTGGTGGACGCGCCCGGGGCCCGCTCCGTGCACCTGGCGGGCGACTTCAGCGACTGGCAGCCCGGCGTCGCCCTGTCCGACCCGGAGGGAGACGGCACCTGGACCGCGCGGGTCCCGCTCGAGCCGGGCGTGCACGAGTACATGTTCGTCATCGACGGGTCCCGATGGGTTCCCGACCCGAACGCCCTCACGTCGACGGACGACGGGTTCGGCCGGAGGAACTCCGTCCTCGCCGTGGCCCCCGCGAACGGGACGTGAGGCGGCGGCGGGCGTCCCGTCGTCGGGGCGGCGTGCGCCCGTCCCGGCGCGGAGCGGTCCGGGGCCGACGGCGGGTCACCGCCCTCGCGGCCCTCGGAACCGTCCTCGCCGCCGCCGCTTCCGCGCGTGCCCAGGAGGGCGCGCTGACCGTGGACGCCGGGGCCTCGTGGTCGCTGCCGCCGGCGACTTCGGTGGCGGAGTCGACGCCGTACCTGAACCTCGGCGTGCGTCTCGAGGTCCCATTCGGCGGTTCCGGGTGGGGCCTGCTCGCGGCGTCAGGCGGACTGGCCGTCCAGGACTCGGGCGCGAGCTGGGTCTCCGTCCTCGGGGGGCTCGGGACCGGGATCGGCCTCGGCGGCCCGGCGTACCTGGACCTCGTGGCGAGCGGCGAGGCGTTCTCGGTCGGCGACCCCTGGCCCTACCGGGGCGTGCTGGGCGAAGGAGAAGCCGCGCTGCGACTCGAGCTCGGCCGCGCCACGGCGCGGCTCGCCGGGTGGGGGGGGATCGGCAGCTCCGAGACGGAAGTGCTCCAGACGTTCACCCGCACCACGCGTCGCGGGACCTACACATACGAGCGAGGCTCGATCGTGGCGGCGGACCTCTGGTCGTGGGGGGGGCGCCTCGAGCTGGCCTGGGCCGCGGGCCGCTGGCGACCGTGGGCGGGCCTGGAGGCGTATGACGCGCCGCAGGGGACCTACTACGGGGGGCGCGCCGGAGTCGGGTTCGGGGCGGGCGGCGTGATCTGGGACCTCGAGGCGGGGGCGTGGGACACGCCTGCGGGAGGCGAGGTGTTCGTCACCGCACGGCTCGCGCTGCCCGTCGGGCCGGGACTCGCGGCTCGGGCGAACGCGGGACGCTACGGGCCGGACCCGCTCCTCGACCTCGAGCCCGCGGGCGGCGCCGGCGCCGGTCTCTCCTGGACGGTGACCCGCATCGGCCCGGTCGAGGCCACGGCGCCGACGGCTCCCAGCGTCGCGGCCGACGGCCGGACGCGGTTCTCCATGGAGGCGCCCGGCGCGGTTTCGGTGACGCTCGCCGGCGACTTCACGGAGTGGGAGGAGGTGACGCTGCGCCGGGAGGGCGCCGCGTGGACGGCGACGCTCCGACTGGAGCCCGGAGTCTACCGGTACGCCTACCGCGTGGACGGGAGGTGGCACGTGCCCGAGGGCACGGCCGGGCGGACGCGGGACGAGTGGGGCAACCCGGTGGCCACCCTCGTGGTGCCCGGATCGTGACCCTCGAGGCTCCGGGGTCGTCTTTGCGGGGAAGGGATGCCGCGTCCGGACGGGCGCGGATCACAGGGCGACGGGAGATGGATGCGATGAAAGCGAGAGTGGGCAACGCCAGGGCGGCTCTGCTGCTGGCCCTCGCCGGTCTCGCGGCGGCGCCGGTCGCGGCCCGCGCGCAGGACGCGGGGGACAGGGACCGTCTGCGCACGGGGCTTTCGGCGCAGGACGCCGACCGCGTGCGGGAGCTGGCACGGGACCTCGAGCGCGATGGCATTCCGCCCGCCCTGATCCGGAGGAAAGCGCTGGAGGGCGTGGCGAAGGGGGTGCCGCCGGAACGGATCCTCGCGGCGCTGGACGACTACGCCGGGCGCCTGCGGGAGGCCCGGACCCTGATCGGTCCCGACCGGACCGGAGCCAGCTTCGCGGCGGCGGCGGACGCGACGCGCCGGGGCGTGCCCGCCGACGCGATCCGCGACCTCGCCGGCCGCCAGACGCGGCTACGCGAGCTGGCCGTGCCGCTCATCGTGCTCGGCGACCTCGTGGAGTCGGGTGTCCCGGTCGGGAACGCGCTCGGGGCGGTCGACGAGGCGCTCGCGCGCGGCGCCGGCCCCGAGGGGATGATGGCCTTCTCCGCCGCCGTGCGGAGGCGGATCCGGATGGGCGAAGACCCGTCGCTCGCGATCGACCGGGTCCGGATGCGGGCCATGGAGCGGTTCGACCGCTCGCTCGACGGTGGGGGGGGCACCCGACGCGGAACGCCCTCCGGACGCCCCACCGACGGAGCTCCGGTTCCCCCGGGCTCGCGGCCCCCGGCCGCCGGAGAGGGCGGCGGGGGGGGCGGCCCCGGCTGAGCCCGGAGGCCCTCGCCCGCACCCACGGGCGCCCCGCGCTGGCGCGCGGGGC
>Ga0316577_10000381_pt1 | contig 16848 bp, 15 predicted proteins | sample S5NA_FD_203073 | JGI IMG/M metagenome (GOLD analysis project Ga0316577, IMG submission 203073) | Rhizosphere microbial communities from salt marsh grasses in Alabama, United States - S5-7_050615r2r1 | ecosystem: Host-associated > Plants > Roots > Rhizosphere | place: USA: Alabama | collected... | reverse complement strand
ACCTCCTTCAACTCCTCCCACCCCAGGCCCAGGTGCTGGTGGGCCAGCCAGTACTCCTCCGTGAGGGTCGTGCCCGACACCAGGCGGTTGTCGGTGTTGAGGGTGACCACCAGGCCGGCGTCGAAGTACCTGCGGAACGGGTGCTCCCGGTAGGAGGAAGCCACCCGGGTCTGGACATTCGACGTGAGGCACACCTCCAGGGGGATGCGGAAGTCGTTCACGTAGGCTTCCAGCGCCGGGTCTTCCAGGAGCCGGGTCCCGTGGCCGATCCGTCGGGCATGGCACTCGTGAATGGCCTGTGCGATGCTCCCGGCCCCGTCCGCTTCTCCGGCGTGGACGGTGATGGCCAGGTTGTGCTCTGCCGCGAACTGAAAAGCCTCCCGGTGCCCTCGGGCCGGGTTTCCGGCTTCCCTGCCTGCCAGGTCGAAGGCCACTACGCCCTGGTCCTTGTGCGACACGGCCAGCTGGGCCAGCTCGAGAGAGGAGGCGACGTCCATGTGTCGCATCGCGCAGATGATGAGGCCGGTGCGGATGCCGTAGGTGTGTTCCGCGGCCGCGAGGCCCCGGAGGGGGGCCTCCACGGCCTCCTCAAGGGTCATCTTCCCCTCGGTATGGAGGATGGGGGAGTAGCGGACCTCCAGGTACCGTACGTTCTCCGCCGCCGCGTCCTCTGCCAGCTCATAGGCCGTCCGTTCCAGCGCTTTCGGCTTCTGCAGCAGGGATAGGGTGATGGCGAACTTCTCCAGGTACTCCACCAGGCTCCTGGAGTCGTCGGCCTTCATGGCCCGGGCCAGGGCCTCGGGACCGGAGGCGGGAAGGGTGATCCCTTCCTGGCGTGCCAGCTCGATCATGGTGTCCGGACGGAGGCTCCCGTCCAGGTGGACGTGCAGCTCGGCCTTGGGGATGGCACTCAGCCCTTCCCAGGTGACCTCACGCGACACGGATCGCAGTGGCAGGTGGTGGATGGATCAGCAACACCCCGTGTCCCCAGGCTTCAGGAGGCCGCGGTCGATGTCCACCAGGGGAGCGGAATAATCCCCGGAGAAGCAGGCGTTGCAGAAGGGGCCGGCCTCCGCCACCGCCTCCTCCATCCCCTCCAGGGAGAGATACCCCAGGGAGTCCACACCCAGCTCACTCTGGATCTCCTCCACGGAGAACCGAGCGGCCATGAGCTCCTCCCGGGTGGGCATGTCGATGCCGTAGTAGCATGGGAATCGTACCGGTGGGCTGGCGATGCGCAGGTGGACCTCCGCCGCACCGGCTTCCCGGATGATGTTCACCAGGCTCCCGGAAGTGGTGCCCCGGACCAGGGAGTCGTCCACCACCACGATCCGCTTGCCCACCAGGGCTTCCCGCACGGGAGCGTACTTCACCCGGGCGCTGAAGTCTCGATCCGCCTGGGAGGGGCGGATGAAGGTGCGGCCGACGTAGTGGTTTCTCAGGAGTCCCAGCTCGAACGGGATCCTGCTCTCCTCGGAGAAGCCCAGGGCGGCGGAGTTGGCGCTGTCCGGGACGGCCAGGACCGCATCGGCTTCCACCGGGTGCTCCCGGGCCAGCTGGCGCCCGAAGGCTCTCCGGGACCGGTCCACGCTCAATCCGAAAACCTTCGAATCGGGGCGGGCGAAGTAGACGAGCTCGAAGATGCAGGGAGCCTGCTGAAACGCGGGTTGGAGGTTCCGGAGGGGTGTCAAATCACCCCCCTGGATCTTCAGCACCTCCCCGGGATATACGTCCCGGATGTGCTCGGCCCCGATGATGTCCAGGGCACAGGTTTCGCTGGCCACCACGAAGCCGCCGTCCTTCCGACCCAGCACCAGGGGGCGGAACCCCCGGGGATCCCGGACGGCGAAAAGCGCATCCCCTACAGAGATGATGAGGGAAAAGGCCCCCTCCAGGTACGTGAGGGCGTCGTCGATCTGGCCCTCGATGGTCTCCCGGCGGGAACGGGCAATGAGGTGGATGATCACCTCGGAGTCCGAGTCCGTCTGGAAGATGGCGCCCTCCTGGACCAGGCGGTTCCGGATGTCGTGGGCGTTGGTCAGGTTCCCGTTGTGGGCGATGGCCAGATCCCCTTCGGCGTACCGGACCATGATGGGCTGGGCGTTTGCCAGCTGGCCCCCTCCCGCCGTGGAGTACCGGACGTGTCCCAGCGCCGCACTGCCGGGAAGCCCCTCCAGCGTGGCGGCATCGAAGATCTCCGCCGCCAGTCCCAGCCGCTTGTGCAGCCGGGCGGCTCCTCCATCGATGGCACAGATCCCCGCCGATTCCTGCCCCCGGTGCTGGAGGGCGTACAGGCAGAGGAAGGCCAGCTCCGAGGCCCCTTCTATCCCTGTGATTCCCACCACTCCGCACTCGTCACGGGGGGCTTCGTCCATCTCCTGCACTCGGATTGTTCCCGCCTTTTTCCACACGGCTTCGCGGTTCCTTCCTCGAATACGGTTCGACCCCGGGTTCACGGCTGGGGTTCTTGTCTTCCGCCCGGTTTCCCACGCCCTTCCGGTCCCTCGGTCGGTGGGTCCGCCTCCTTCGAGCGACGCCGCCCCTTCCTCCGGAACCGAACCGGTGCCACCTCCCGGTAATCCACGGCGCGAACCTCGAGACCACTGTCGTCCACCTCCAGTTCCTCGTCGTCCTCATCCAGGAGGGGGTCCTTTTCGGGAAGGCGGTCGATGAAGCCCAGGAGGATCGCCTTGAAGAGACCGAAGGCGGTGTAAAGAACGGTGGCCGGGAAGAAGTAGTAGCGGGGAACGGTGATGGCCAGGGTGAGGCCCCCCAGGACCCACGCCGTCCCAATGGTGTTCCTCAGGGTCTTGAATCCCAGGCGCGGGATGATGGGGTACGGGACGTTGCTCACCATGAGAACGGAAATGATGATCGTCATCACTCCGATGATGGTGGGCCAGGGCATGTCCGCAAGCTGGGTCTGGAAGAAAGGCGTCTGGCTGAAGGGAAAGAAGCTCGCCAGGATCACACCGGCGGTGGGGGAGGGGAGCCCGTGAAAATGCGTCTTGGCCTCTCCCCCCTGCTCCACGTTGAACCGGGCCAGTCGCACCACGATGGCCGAGATATAGACGTAGGCCAGGATCCAACCCCAGGCCGTCTCGGTGAGGAACTGCTGATAGATGATGAACCCCGGGGCCACACCGAATGATATGGCGTCCACCAGGGAATCCAGCTCCGCACCGAAGTTGGAGCCCGTCCGGGTGAACCGGGCCACTCTGCCGTCGGCAAAGTCCAGGATCGAGGCGAAGACGATGAACCAGGCCGCCCAGATGAGGTCTCCCTGGGCCGCGGATACCAACGCGTAGATCCCGAAGAAGAGGTTTCCCAGGGTGAAGGCCGAAGGAAGAATGATGATGCCACGCTGAAGGGGCGGGCGCCTCCGGGGGGGGCTCTGCTTCCTTTTCGAGTCCATCATGGACCGGCTCCCTGGCAGGGGTCTCCGACTGATCGCCTCATCCGGGGTCTTGTCCCACCCTGGGCGGGATTCGAGCCACCACGCTCTCACCCACCTTCACCCTGTCCCCCTCCAGGCATGTCACCTCCCACTCGGGCGGGATGAAGAGATCGACCCGAGACCCGAACCGGATGATGCCGATCCGCTCCCCTCGCGTCACGGCGTCTCCCTCGTCGGGGTCGGTGACGACCCTTCGCGCCACAACGCCGGCGATCTGCCGGACGAGCACCCTCCGGTCTCCACTCTGGACGCCGATGGAGGCCCGTTCGTTCTCCTCGCTGGCTTTGGGGTTCCAGGCCGCCAGGTATTTTCCCGGGTGGTAGTCCCGATATCCCACACGTCCCGTCAGGGGCGCCCGCTGGACGTGGACGTTGAAGACACTGAGGAAGATGGAGATGCGCGTAGCAGGCCCCTGGAGATAGACAGGCTCGTCGGTCTGGACGATCTGGATCACTCTTCCCTCTCCCGGGGCAACGACCAGGTCCTCCCCCGCTGGAGTGGCCGGGGTGGGGTTCCGGAAGAAAAAGAGCGTGAAGAGCGTCAGGACCCCGGCCAGGAGAGCCATCCAGGTGAAGAGACCCCTCCCGGCTGGGCCCAGCGATACGCCCTGGGACGCCGCCGAAAGGCCGAAAAGAACCGTCGCGGTCAGACCGATGAAGAAGAAGGGCCACCCTTCGGGGGCGATTCGCATGGCGCGGGGTCCCCTCACTCGAACCGGGGTGGTGTGTACTCTGCCAGCTCTTTCCCGGTCAAGCGCCGGAAGATCTCCCGGTATCGCTCTGTGGTCGCCCGGATCACCTCCGGTGGGAGGTCCGGTGGGGGCGGCTTCTTGTCCCAGTCCGGGAGCGCATCCAGGTAATCCCGGATCGGCTGTTTGTCCAGGGAGGGCTGGCCCCGCCCGACCTGGTAATGCTCCCGGGGCCAGAAGCGGGAGGAGTCGGGTGTGAGGACCTCGTCGATGAGGAGGATCCGCCCCTCCGCGTCCCTTCCGAACTCGAACTTGGTGTCCGCCAGCATGATTCCCCTCTCCTCCGCCGTTCTGGCCCCGATACCGTAGATCTCCAGGGCCAGGTGCCGGAGACGATGGGCCAGATCGGAGCCCAGGAGCTCCTCCACTGCTCCGAAGGTGATGTTCTCGTCGTGATCCCCTTCCTGGGCCTTCGTGGCGGGAGAGAAGATGGGGGGCTCCAGCCGACCACTCTCCAGGAGCCCCTCCGGGAGGGACTCGCCGGCCAGCGTGCCCTGGCTCCTGTACTCCTTCCAGGCGGATCCCGTGATGTAACCCCGCACGACGCACTCCACGAGGATCGGCTCCGAACGCCGCACCAGCATGGATCGTCGGGCCCACTGATCCCGGGTCCCCTTGAGCTCGGGGACTCGCTCTTCGATCTCCTCGGGAATCACCGAGATGAGATGGTGATCCACCCGGTCCTGGAGCCGGGAGAGCCACCAGGCCGTGATCTGGGTCAGCACCTCCCCCTTTCGCGGCACGGGCTGGGGGAGAACAACATCGAAGGCACTCACGCGATCGCTGGCCACCATCAAGAGCATGTCGGGACCGGCTTCGTAGACATCCCTGACCTTTCCCTTGTTCAGGAGGGGGAGAGGAAGGTCGCTCTGGTGGAGTGCGGGTTCTGTGGCCCCAGGGGGGGGGTCAAACGCGGACATCGGGCTCTCCAAGGGCTTGGTTCGACTCTGAGGAATATCGCTGGACGATGGGGTCTACCCATTCCTCCAGGAAGCGGTCCACCTGTTCCGGGGCGCGCCCTACGAACCTTTTCGGGTCCACGAGCTTCTGGAGCTCCTCCAGGGACATGCCGATGACCTCGTCCTGGGCGATCCTCTCCAGGAGGTCGGCTCTGGCCCCTTCGTCCTTCATCCGCTGGGCGGCGTCCATGGAGTGTCGGCGGATCCGCTCGTGAAGGACCTGCCGGTCGCCACCCTTCTGGACGGCCAGCATGAGGATCGTTTCCGTGGCCATGAACTGGAGATGTTCCTCCAGGTTCCTCCGGATGACCATGGGGTTCACCACCAGCCCCTGGGCCACGTTCTCCACCAGGACCAGGATCCCATCCATGGAGAGATACGCGTCCGGCACCGAGACTCTCCGGTTTGCGGAGTCGTCCAGCGTCCGCTCCAGCCACTGGGTGGCCGCCATGAAGGCTGGGTCCTGAGCCAGAGTGATGACGTGCCGGCTCAGGGCGCAGATCCGCTCCGCCCGCATGGGGTTCCGTTTGTACGGCATCGCGGAGGAGCCGATCTGCTCCTTTTCGAAGGGTTCCTCCACCTCCCTCAGGTGGGCCAGTAGGCGGAGATCGTTACCCATCTTTGAGGCCGACGCCGCCACCCCGGCGAGCGTTCCCAGGAGCGCCTGGTCGACCTTCCGAGGGTAGGTTTGGCCCGTCACGCCGAAAGACCGGGGGAACCCCATCTTCTGGGCCACCGCGGCCCCGAGCTGCTCCACCTTTGCGTGGTCCCCCTCGAAGAGGTCCAGAAAGGATGCCTGGGTGCCCGTGGTCCCTCGGACTCCGCGAAACCGGAGGGTCTCCAGGCGAAACTCCACTTCTTCCAGGTCCAAGAGAAGGTCCTGGATCCAGAGGGTGGCCCGCTTTCCCACTGTGGTGGGCTGTGCCGGCTGAAAGTGGGTGTAGGCAAGCGTCGGCAAGGCCCGGTGCTCCCGGGCGAAGGAGGCCAGGATCCCCACACACCGGATCAGGCGGTCCCGGATGAGCGTGAGGGCTTCCCGGTGTTGGATAAGGTCCGTGTTGTCCCCTACGAAGGCGCTGGTGGCTCCCAGGTGGATGATTCCCTTCGCCGCCGGAGCGATCTCGCCGAAGAGGTGGACGTGGGCCATGACGTCGTGTCGAAACCGCCTCTCATACTCGGCCGCCTTCTCCAGGTCCAGCTGGTCCAGCCCCGCCCGCATCTGCTCCAGGGCTTCGTCGGGGATGGGAAGGCCCAGGGCCTGCTCGGCTTCGGCCAGAGCCAGCCAGAGGCGGCGCCAGGTTCCAAACCGGTGCCCCGGGCTGAAGATGCGCTGCATCTCTCGGGAGGCGTAACGGTCCGCGAGGGGGTGGGTGTAACGGTCGAGGCCGGCGTTATCGCTCACGTTTCCGTTCCTTGGCAGGTTGCGGGCGACGCCCTCCTACCTCCGGGTATAGAAGTCCAGGTAGCTGATGGCTCCGTTTCGTTCGAAGAAGATCCTCACTCGGACTCCCCGCTGGAGGTTCCGAATGGCCTCCGCCGCCTCTTCCGCCGTGTTGATCCGGGTATTGTTGATACCCAGCAGGACATCTCCTTCCCGGAGCCCCAGGCTCTGTGAAAGGGCCTGGGAGATGCCCGTGATGAGCGCGCCGGATTCACTGCTGATCCCCTGCTCCGCCCTGACCTCGGGGGTGACGGAGATCACCTCTAGATCTTCCAGCACCTCCACCCGGTGAGCCCGGGCGGTGGGGAGGGTCTCGGTAACCAGGGTGACGGGTTGGCTTCGCCCGTCCACCCTGATGCGGACGGGATCCCCCGCTCTCAGATCCAGCAGCACGGCCTCGAAGTCCAGGGGGGTCCCGAGGGCCCTGTCGTTGGCTTCCAGGAGACGGTCACCCCTGGAAAGGCCCGCTTCGGCGGCGGGGGACCCGGGGGCCACGGAGGCCACCTGCACGCCCCGGGTGCGTCCCCAGACGTCGGCGGCCACGGCCTCCACGTCCACGCCGGTCCACGCCCGGCGAACCTCGCCGAATTGCATGATGTCGGCCGCCACCCTCAGGACCCGGTCGATGGGGATGGCGAAACCGAGCCCCTCGCTCCCGCCGCTCCGGGAGAAGATGCTGGTGTTCAGGCCGATGACCTCACCCAGAGCGTTGACCAGCGGGCCCCCGGAGTTCCCGGGATTGATGGAGGCGTCCGTCTGGATCATTCCCAGGTAGAATCCCTGGTCCTGGTCCTGGTCCTGAGGAATGATGTGCCGGCCCACGGCACTCACCACCCCCGCCGTGACGGTGGGCTCGGAGTTGGACAGCAGGTATGCGAAGGGATTTCCGATGGCGATGGTCCACTCACCGATCATGAGGCCCTGGGAAGTGCCCAGAGGGGCCACGGGCAGCTCCTCGCCCTGGACCCGGAGAACCGCCACGTCCGTCATCCCGTCGGATCCCACGAGCTCGGCCGGGAAATCTCTCCCGTCCGGGAGGGTCACGCGGATCTCCTCCGCGTCTCTGATGACGTGGTCGTTGGTGAGGATGTAGCCTGCCTCGTGGAAGATGATGCCGGATCCGTACCCGGTGGACCGTCGCGAGGCCCCCGGAGGCAGAAAGAACTGGTCCCAGAAACTCCTGGGCCTCACCTGTTGCTCCCGGAGGGTGTTCACGCTCACGACGGAGGGGGAGACACGCTCCGCCGCCCTCACCAGGGCCGTGGTCCGGCTCGCGTCCAGCTCCTGGCCCGCCGCTTCGGACGCCGTTCCCTGGAGAGCCACGGCAGGAGCCGCGGCGGCCGACGTCGCTTCGGCAGTCTCTCGAATCTCGGCCCCCACCTCCTGAGCCAGCATGGTGTCGGGCCGTCCGCCCGCCTCGCCGCCCCCGCACCCCGCCAGGAGAAGGAGCACCACCGATCCCGTGAAGCACATGTCCCGACGATCCATCTCTTCCTCCTACAGCTCCTGCCCCATGGTGTCCCAGTCCTTGAGGAATGCTTCGATTCCTCGATCCGTCAGGGGGTGTTTGGTCAATTGCCACAGGACCTTGGGGGGGATCGTGGCGCAGTCGGCCCCGAGCATGGCAGACTCCACCACATGCTGGGGGTGCCGGACAGATGCCACCAGGATCTCCGTCTCCATCCCGTAATTGTCGTAGATCTGACGGATCTGGGAGATCAGGTCCATTCCGTCGTGTGCGATGTCGTCCAGCCGTCCCACGAAGGGGGAGATGAAGGTGGCGCCCGCCTTGGCCGCCAGGAGGGCCTGGAGGGGGGAAAAGCAAAGGGTGACATTCACCCCGATGCCGTCCATCCGAAGCCTTCGACACGCCTTCAACCCGTCCTCGGTCAGGGGGACCTTGATGACGATGTTGGGGTGGAGGGCGGCCAGGCGTTTTCCCTCGGAGACCATGGTATCCGCGTCCAGCCCCACGACCTCGGCGCTCACCGGACCGTCGACGATCTCGGCGATCTCCCGGAAGATATCCTTGGCATCCCGCCCCCCGGCGCTCTTTGCCAGGAGCGAGGGGTTCGTCGTGACCCCGTCGATGAGTCCGGCCTCGGCGGCCCTGCGGATTTCCTTGAGGTCTGCGGTGTCCAGGAAGATCTTCATGGTCTCCGTCCAATGAGGTTCAAGGGAAAACCTTAATTTAGCGCAGAATCTCCTGCCGGGTAATCCGCATCCGGCTCCGGCAGGGGATCCGGGTAGTGGACTCCTACAAGGAAGAGACCGTCCGGTGGCGCCGGCGGAGAGGTGACCAGCGGCGTGTCCGGTGTGGAGAGGAGGTCCTCGAGCTCCTCCAGGGACCGTCGCTGCAAGCCGACGTCCACCATCGTGCCCACCAGATATCGCACCATGTGGTGCAAGAATCTGTTGGCGGTGATGTGGAATGCCATCCCCACCTCCTCCCAAGCCGACCAGGTAGCCTCGGACACCGAGCAAACCTCTCCCCTGTGCTCCTGGCCGGATTTCGAGAAAGCCCTGAAAGAGTGCTTTCCGGGGAGGAGGGACGCCGCCTGTCGAAGCAGCGCGGAATCCACTGGCCGGTTCAGCGACCAGCACCAGGGTCGGCGAAAGGGAGAAGCCGATTCGGGAACCAACCCGACCTGGTATCGGTAGCTTCGGGCCCGGGCGTGGTAGCGGGGGTGAAAGTGGTGGGGGACCCGCTCCACCTCCTGGATCCAGATATCGGAGGGGAGGAGGGCGTTCAGGGCACGGTGGAGCTCAGTCGGCTCCCACCGGGGGGGAAGAGTGACGGCGGCCACCTGGCCCGTGGCGTGGACTCCGCTGTCGGTCCTCCCGGCGCCGACCACAGTGAAGTGCCTGCCGGTGATCTTCTTCAGGGCAGCCTCCAACTCACCCTGGACCGTCCGGCCCCTGGGTTGGAGCTGCCAACCCATGAAATAGGACCCGTCGTAATGGAGGGTCAGCCGAAAGCGGCGGTCATCGTCGGCATTCACGCCGGACAAGGTAGAGAGGTGAGGGGGAACGTCAAGAAAGACTGGCCCGGCACCGACCGATTCGATTACCCTTACGCGTTTCCCCTTTGGCGTGCGAGTGCGGATCCAGGGCTGTGCGAGCGTGCGCCCCCGAGCCAGGAACGTTGAGAATGGTGATGAAGGAGCCGGAACGAGGAAGCGGAGCCGACCTCCGGGGGTACATCGAGGAGGTCGCTCTGGGACAGGCCCTCTCGGCGGAAGACGCCGAGGCCGCCTTCACGACGATCATCTCCGGCGAGGCTTCGCCCGTGCAGGTCGGAGCCCTCCTCATGGGGATGCGCACCCGGGGAATCCTGCCGGGTGAGGTGGCTGGAGGGGTCCGGGCTCTGAGGCGCGCCATGGTGCCCGTCCCGGCCGAGGAGCCGGAGGAGTTGACGGATACCTGCGGTACCGGAGGGGGTACCCTCACGACCTTCAATATCTCCACCGCCGCTTCGCTGGTGGCGGCGGGGGCCGGGGCTCGCATCGCGAAACACGGGAACCGGTCGTTCACTTCCAGGAGCGGGAGCGCCGACGTGCTGGAGGCGCTCGGCGTCAAGATAGAGCTCAGTCCGGATGCGATGGGCCAGGTCCTGAGGAAGGTGGGGATCGTCTTCATGTTCGCGCCCCTTCTTCACCCCGCGATGCGGCATGTGGCTGCAGTGCGAAGGGAGCTGGGGATCACCACCATCATGAACCTTCTGGGGCCCCTGACCAATCCGGCGGGGGCAAGAAGGCAGATGGTAGGCGTGGCTGAGCCGGGAATCCTCTGGCTCATCGTGGAGGCCCTGCGGGAGCTGGGACACAAGAGGGCCCTCGTGGTCCACGGCTCTCCTGGAATAGACGAGCTCAGTCCCCTGGGACCCACCCAGGTCGCCGAGCTCCGGGAAGATGGTGCCATTCAGGAGGGGATGCTTACGCCAGGCCAGCTGGGGTTTTCTTCCATCTCAGCCGCTGCTCTTGCAGGGGGGAGCCCTCAGGAGAACGCTCTTGTCATCGAACGGGTGCTGAGGGGAGAGGACCGGAGCGGAGCCAGGGCTGCAGTCCTCCTCAACGCGGCGGGGGCAATCTACGTGGCGGGGAAGGCGAAATCCCTCCCGGAGGGGCTGGAAACGGCCAGGGAGAGTCTGGACTCGGGAGCCGCGTTCGGGAAGCTGGAGGCGCTGCGGGAAGCGTCGAACGCCGCCGATCAGTGAACGATGGAACGAGGAGATCCGGCTTCTAGCCGGACCTCCGAGGGCCGTACGAGCGCCCGGAGGGTCCAGGGACCGGGAATCGGGGCGGGGGTGTGGAGACTCTCCGCCACCACCAGCTCGGTGCCCCGGGTGGTCGATCTCCCCACGACGAATGTCTTCCTCGGGCCGGTCCCCGTCCGACCTTCCTCCGGCATCCTCATCTCGTCCCTCTCCGCATCAGAATCTCCTGATCAAGCCCACCACCACGCCCTGGACGGCCACCTCCCCGGCATCCAGGACGATGGGCTCCATGGACGGGTTGGCCGGTTGGAGGCGTATGCGATTCCCCGGCTCTCTGAAGAGCTTCTTCACGGTGGCGGATTCCCCTCCTACCAGGGCCACTACGACTTCGCCGTCGGAAGCCGTGGGTTGAGCGGTCACCACGATGTAATCGCCATCCCGGATCTGCTCGTCGATCATGGAGTCCCCCTCCACCCGGAGGACGAAGTTGTCCCGTCCGGGGCGCACCATGTCCATGGGAACGGAAAGCGACTCCTGCCCCTGGATGGCCTCGATGGGGAGGCCCGCCGCCACGGCCCCCAGGAGCGGCAGCTCCACGGCCGGAACGCTATCCTCCTCTGGAACCATCTCGATGGAGCGACTCTCGTTGTAGGCCTTCCGGATGTAGCCCTTTCGCTCCAGATTGCTCAAGTGCTCATGCACCGTCGCCAGGGAGGAATACCCGAAGGCCCTGGCGATTTCCTCGAAGCTCGGGGCGTAGCCCTGCTCTTCGATGAACCCATGGATGAAATCCAGGATTTCCTTCTGACGCTTCGTGAGGGGCATCGTTTCCTCTCCCTCGGAAGAGACCCGAACAAGAACCGAATACAGGATACCCGAAGGTTGCCCGAAACGCAAGGCCCCCGTATGGCTGGTGGCATCCTGGATCGCATCGTGGAGACGAAGCGACGGGAGGTCCAGGCGCTCCTTCACGAAGAGGGGGAGTTGAGGGAGCGGGTTCTGGATGCCCCACCTCCCAGGGACCTTCTCCGGGCCCTTCGAGGAGGAGGGGAGGTGAGGGTAATGGCGGAAGTGAAGCGCCGTTCCCCGGGGGCGGGACTCATCCGACCCGACCTGGATCCTGTCGAGGTGGCAGGGATGTACGCCGCTGCCGGAGCCGCAGCCGTTAGCGTCCTCACGGACGGAGAGTACTTCGGGGGGTCTCTCACCGACCTTCAATCCGTGCGGGAGGCCGTCTCGGTCCCCGTCTTCCGGAAGGAGTTCATCCTCCATCCGGTGCAGCTCCTCCAGGCCAGGGCGGCAGGGGCGGATGGGACCCTCCTCATCGCCCGGATCCTCGATGACCAGAAGCTCCGCGCTCTTCAGAAGGACGCCCGTGACCTGGGCTTGACGCCCCTGGTGGAGGTCCATGACGGGGAGGAGCTCGAGCGTGCTCTGGCGGCGGAGGCCACGCTCATCGGGATCAACAACCGGAACCTCCAGACCTTCACCACCTCCCTGGAAGTGACGCTTGAGCTGATCCCCCGGATCCCGTCCGAGGTCACGGTGGTATCGGAGTCCGGAATCCGGACCCCGGAGGAGGTGGACCGCCTGGGGGACGCCGGAGTCCATGGAGTCCTGGTGGGAGAGACCTTCCTCCGAGCCCCGCACCCTGGAGCCGCAGCCGCGATCCTGGTGGGCCGGAAGAGAACCGGTCACACCGAACCGGGTAGCATTGAGGGATGACCTCGTATCCGGCGGTCAAGATCTGCGGGCTCACACGCCCCGAAGACGCCAGCGCGGCTGCGGAGGCCGGAGCGGATTTTCTGGGTGTCGTCCTGGTGCCGGGCACACCCAGGGCCGTGACGCCGGGGCAGGCCCGGGGGGTCGTGGAGGGGCTGGGAGTCCCACCCGTCGTGGTCATGGCGGACGAGCCCCCGGGGGAGGCGGAGCGCATGGCGGAGATGGTGGGAGCGAGGATCATTCAACTCCATGGGGACGAACTCCCGGAATATGCGTCCGGTCTGGCGGAGCGGGGTCCCTGGAAGATCTGGAAAGCGTTGCGGGTGAAGGACATCGAGGATGTCTTTCGGGGGATCGGCATGTACGGAGGCATTGTGGACGGCCTTCTCCTGGACGGGTGGCATCCCCGGCATCGGGGGGGCTCAGGGGTTCCTTTCGACTGGAGGGAGGTGGAGGGCATTCGGGCCAGCTTCCCGGAGGGCCTCCGATTCATAGCCGCTGGGGGACTGCGGCCCGAGAACGTGGAAGAAGCCGTCCGGCGTCTGGCCCCCCACGTCCTGGATGTGAGCTCGGGGGTCGAAGTGCGTCCCGGGGTGAAGAGTCGGAACAAGATCCATGCGTTCATCCGGAACGCGCGGCGACCAGGAAGGGGAGACGGGAGCTGATGGAGCAGGTTACGCACCGGCAGGGTCGGTTCGGGCCATACGGTGGACGGTACGTGCCAGAAACCCTCACCACGGCATTGGACGAGCTGGAGGAAGCATATGGGGCTGCCACGGGGGACTCGAGCTTCTGGATGGAGCTGCAGGCCCTCCTGAGGGACTTCGTGGGACGCCCCACTCCCCTCTACCGGCCTCGACACCTGGAGGAGCATCTGGGCGTGGGGCCCGTCTACCTCAAGCGCGAGGACCTGAACCACACCGGGGCGCACAAGATCAACAACACCCTGGGCCAGGTGCTCCTGGCCCGCAGGATGGGGAAAAGGCGGATCATCGCAGAGACGGGTGCAGGCCAGCACGGAGTGGCAACCGCCACCGCATGCGCCCTCTTCGATCTGGAGTGCGTGGTCTACATGGGCGAGGAGGACGTGGCCCGGCAGGCGCTGAACGTCTACCGGATGCAGCTCATGGGCGCCGAAGTCCGGCCCGTCACCGCCGGCACCCGAACCCTCAAGGACGCCACGAACGAGGCCATCAGGGACTGGGTGACCCACGTCCGGGACACCCACTACATCATCGGATCGGTGGTGGGTCCGGATCCGTTTCCTACGATTGTCAGGGATTTCCAGGCGATCATCGGAAAGGAGGCGCGGGAACAGATGTTGAAGGTCGCGGGAGTCCTCCCCGCGTTCGTCGTGGCCTGCGTGGGGGGGGGATCCAACGCCATGGGGATCTTTCACGCCTTTCTGGAGGACGAGGGTGTGGCCCTCGTCGGAGTCGAGGCGGCAGGGGAGGGGATTGACACGAAGCATCACGCGGCGTCCCTTTCCGCCGGAAAACCCGGTGTGCTTCACGGCTCCCTGAGTTATCTTCTTCAAGACGAGTACGGGCAGGTGGCACCGGCCCACTCCGTCTCGGCAGGACTTGACTATCCGGGTGTGGGACCTGAGCACTCGTTTCTCAGGGACAGTGGCCGAGCCACCTACGTTTCGGTGACGGACCGGGAGGCGCTGGATGCGTTCCACCTCCTGTCGAGAACCGAGGGAATCATCCCGGCCCTGGAGACCGCACACGCAATCGCTCACCTCCGCCACTTGGGTGCGGATGCGCATGGGGATGGCCCCATCCTCGTTTGTCTCAGTGGACGTGGAGACAAGGATGTGGCCCATGTCGCCCGAGTGGAAGGAACGGACCTGACGCTCTGACGCTGTGACCGAGAATCCTGCCGACACGCAAGAGCAACCCACAGAGGTTGCCCTGGATTGGGATGATCCCTCCACGCTTCCCATAGAGGAGGTGAAGGAGCTCTTCGTCAGTCTGGGAAAGGCCCTGAGGGCGCAGCAGCTCTACGATGCGAACAATCCCGTGTACCAGCGGTTCGTGACCCAGCTCGGGGAGGGTCTATCGAACCTCTGGGGAAGGATGGACCGCCTCCAGGTCCAGGTGGAGGAGGACCGCCTCACCTGGATGGGGGAGGAGGTCTACAAGCGGACGACCCGGGCGGACTCGCTGGCATTTCTCCTCTTCAAGGACGGCGTTCGGGAGTTCACCATCCACGAGGGGCTCGAAAGACACGAGCTCCCGGCCCTCCTCCAGGTGCTCAATCGGGCCCGTGACCTCAGGCCCGAGGGAGACGACCTCCTCACCATCCTCTGGGAAACGGACCTCCAGTACTTCACGTACACGTATGTCGACCTCCTCGCTGAAGGCGTGGAGCTTCCCAGCCGCGGCGAGGGATTTCCCGGCGGGTTCCAGGAGATCATCGAGGAGGAGATGGGTGGGGAGGCGGACGCGAGGGAGGGAGAGGGGGGGGAAGGGGAAGAGGGAGTGGCGCCCACCCAGGTCAGCGCCGAGGACTTCAACCCCACCCTCTACACGCTGGATCCGAGCGAACGGGCTCGGATACAGGAAGAGATCGAAGAGGAGCTGAAGCGGGATCTCCGGGCGGACGTCCTCGCCGCGCTCTTCGACCGGGTAGAGGAGCCCCGGTTTCCCGGTCGCCAGGCGGAGATCCTGGACATCTTCGGCACCCTGCTGCCGAACTTCCTGAGCAGGGGAGCCCTGAGCTCCGCGGGTGCCGTCCTGGAAGAGATCACCCGCCTCCTTTCCGCCGAGGCGGCGCTGAAGCCGGAGCACAGACTGCACGCGGAGCGGATCCTGGACGAGGTGAGCGCGGCGGAGACCATCCAGGAGCTGGTCCAGGCCATCCGGGACGGTACCATCTCCCCACGCCCCACTGATCTGGCCTCCTTTCTCCGTTATCTGAGGCCTGGAGCGTTGGAACCCCTCATTCGGGGGTCGGAGGAGACGGGAGATCGGCGGATCAAGGACATCATCCAGGAGGCGGTCAAGGTCATCGCCCAGCGGTACCGTTCGGCGGTCATCGAGTGCATCCATTCCCCGGACCCGGTCGTGGCTGCCGGGGCCTGCTCGCTGGCGGGGAAGATCCAGTTGTCCGAGGCCGGACCCGCCATCGCCGGACTCCTGAAACACGAAGACCCCCAGGTCAGGATGGCTGCGGTAGAGGCGGCTGTGGACCTGAAGGCTTCTACGGCGGTGGGGGCGCTCCAGGAGTCCCTCTCCGACCCGAACAGGGACGTTCGGGTCGCGGCGGCCAAGGGACTCGGCGTGCTACGGTACCGGCCCGCGGCACCGTACTTTCGGGAGATCATTCAGGGCAGGGAGATCCGCCAGGCGGACATCTCGGAGCAGATCGCCGTGTTCGAGAGCTTCGGTCGCCTCCAGGATCCCGACGGCGTGCTCATCCTGGACGAGCTCTTGAACGGGAGAGGGTTTCTCGGCAGGCGGGAATCGGGGGAGATCCGCGCCTGTGCAGCCCTGGGCCTGGGGAAGATAGGGACTCCGGAAGCGATGGAAGCCCTCAGGAAAGCCGCGGACGAGACCGATCCGGTGGTCCGAACCGCCGTGAACAGGGCCCTGAGGGGGGAGGGGTGAGGAGATGACCAGCGACCAGGGTGCACCCCGTCCCAAGAACACGGCCCGTCTCCAGGAACAGGGCAGGAGGGTGCTGGCGGCGTTCTATGCGGCGATTCGGGCTCTCAAGCTCTATCCTCTGGAGAACTCCGCCGTCCAGCAGGCCCTGGATGATCTTCACGACCTGGTGGACGGCCTGGTGCATGAGGAGGGGGCGGTAGAGCTACGAGTGGTGGGGGACTTCTTCTTCCTGAACGAGACCCGCCTTCGCCTCGATCTGTCCAACTACTCCACCTTCGGCAGCTTCGCACGGTCCCTGACGGATCACGGCCTGGGTGCCGTGGTGGTCCTCCCCGGTATCCACCGGGGTGAGTGGGCGCCGTTCCTCTCCATTCTGGCGAGATCGCCGGAAAAGGAAGATGCCTACCCGAGCTTTCTGGAGAAGATGTCCGGGGCGCCCATCCTCCACATCCAGGTCCTCCCCGAGACCGACGTGGTGGAGCCGGGGTTGGAGGAGGAGGAGGCGCTTCACGCGGCCAAGCGGACCTATGCGCAGTCGGTCCGGGTGGCGAAAGACGCTCTCGGCGACGTTCGCATGGGCCGGGCCGTGAACGTCCGAAAGGTGAAGCGCGCCGTTCAGGGAATCGTGGACCAGGTGCTCTCCAACGAGCCCTCCATGATCACCATGACCACGCTCCGGGACTACGACGAG
>Ga0316577_10000380_pt1 | contig 16854 bp, 15 predicted proteins | sample S5NA_FD_203073 | JGI IMG/M metagenome (GOLD analysis project Ga0316577, IMG submission 203073) | Rhizosphere microbial communities from salt marsh grasses in Alabama, United States - S5-7_050615r2r1 | ecosystem: Host-associated > Plants > Roots > Rhizosphere | place: USA: Alabama | collected... | reverse complement strand
ACTGCGCAAGGACTGGCACGAGCCGTATTACGAGGAGGACACCAAGCCCTTTGGCAGCCGCTGGCCCTACCCCTCAAGTCCTCAGCCGAGATCGGCCGAGGAGCGGGTGCGCTGGCGGGCCAACGTCCAATATCCCCAGGGCTTTGATCCGGAGGGCTGGGAGCTGGGGCCTGACTATCCGCCCCTGTTCGAGCCCAAGGTCGAGGTCAACGGCATCGACACCGAGCCGCTCTATTTGAACGTCGGGCCACACCACCCCAGTACCCACGGCGTGTTCCGCATGGTCGTCGGATTGCAGGGCGAGACGGTGACCAGCCTCACGCCGGTGGTGGGCCACCTGCACCGCAACCACGAAAAGATCGGCGAGCGCAACCTGTGGAATGGCAACATCCCCTTCACCGACCGCCTCGACTACATCTGCCCCATGTACAACGAGTTTGGCTACGTGGTGGCCGTCGAGCGTATGCTGGGCACCGAAGTGCCCGAGCGGGCCGAGTACCTGCGCGTCATCATGGGCGAGCTGGCCCGCGTCGTCAATCACCTGCTGACCATCGGCTTTCAGTTCAATGAGCTGGGGGCCATGATGACGCCCATGATCTATGCCTTTACCGAGCGAGAGCACGTGCTCGACCTCTTTGAGGAAGCCTCGGGCGCGCGCATGATGCACAACTACTATCGCATCGGCGGGGTGTTTGGCGACGTCAGCGACGAGTGGCTGGCCCGCTGCCGCAAGGTGGTGAGCCGCCTGGACCGCAAGATTGACGAGTTCGATACGCTGCTGACCGACAACGAGATCTTTATCTCGCGCTCGCGCGGCGTCGGCGCCATGAGCTGGCAGCAGATGGTCAACTATGGCGTCACCGGACCGGTCCTCCGTTCAGCCGGGCTACCCTACGACATCCGCAGGGTAGAGCCTTATTCCATCTATGAAAGCTTCGATTTCGACGTGCCTACCCACGAGACGGGCGACGTCTACGATCGCTATCGCCAGCGCATCGCCGAAGCCCGCCAGAGCATCAAGATTCTGAAGCAGGCTCTGGCCCGCATCCCGGCCAACGGGGCGATCATGGCCGGCAAGAAAGCCTGGAACGTCAAGGTGCCCGAAGGGGAGATGTATAGTCGCGTGGAGCATCCCAAGGGCGAGCTGGGCTTTTACCTGATCAGCGAGGGGGGAACCAACCCTTACCGCTATCACGTGCGCTCCGAATGCCTGGTCAACCTGGGAGCGCTGGAGGCCATGTCGGTGGGGCACCTGCTGGCAGACGCCATCGTCATCCTGGGCAGCATCGACATCACGCTGGGGGAGGTGGACCGCTAATGTTTGGATTCGGACTGATAAAAGGTCTTGGCGTCACGATGCGCCACTTTATCGACTCGTTCGTCTACGACCGCAAACCGTGGCAGTGGTTCACCGTCGATCGCTACAGCGAAGAGTGGCTGGAGCGACACCAGGACGTGGATGGCAAGGGGATTTTTACCATCCAGTACCCCGAGCAAAAGCGCCAGGTGCCTGAGCGTTTCCGTTTCCTGCCGATGCTGGTCTACGAAGAGGATCCTCAGGAGCCGCGCTGCACGGCCTGTGGCATCTGCGCCCGTGTCTGCCCGCCGCAGTGCATCTACATCGAGCGGGCCACCGACGACCGCGGCCGGCCCAAGGCCCAGCCTTCCGGCTTCTGGATCGACGCCGTAGTCTGCATGTCGTGTGGCTACTGCGCCGAGTATTGCCCCTTTGACGCCATCAAGATGAACCAGAACCACGAGATGGTGGTCACAGAGCGCGATCGTGAAATGTGGCTGGACATGGAAAAGCTGCTGGTGCCCATCGAGTACTATGCCGAGCTGCATCCCTCGGCTTACGAGGCCGAGGAGGACGCGCGGCGGGCCAAAGAGGAAGCCAAACAGCGGGCGGCCGAAAAGCGGGCGGCGGGCGGCTGAAGGAACGGGAGGCGGAATAACGGGCCAGACCGCAGTTCGTAGCCGCGTCGACCTTCATTGCCATACAACCGCGTCCGATGGAAGCCTGGCACCGGAAAAGTTGGTAGCCCGGGCAGCGGGCCTGGGAATCAAGGTCCTGGCGATTACGGACCACGACACAATCGATGGGCTGCCGGCAGCCCAAAAAGAAGCCCAGCGTTGGGAGATCACGGTCGTTCCGGGCGTCGAGATCAGCACGCTCAGCGGCCGGGAAGAGATCCATCTGCTGGGCTATTTCGTGAACCCGGACGAGCCCGAGCTGCGGGCGCTGCTGGCCCGCACGCGCGAGGCGCGGCGGGAGCGCGCCCGGCAGATGTTGGACCGCCTGGAGGGGCTGGGCATGCCCCTGGCCTGGGATCGGCTGCTGGAGCTGGCGGGCGAGGGCAGCGTCATCGGCCGTCCCCACATCGCCATGTCGCTGCTGGAAGCCGGGCACGTGGGCAGCTGGGCGGAGGCGTTTGAGCGCTGGATCGGCCGCGGTCGCCCGGCCTACGTCGAGCGCTACAAGCTATCGCCGGAAGAGGCGGTAGGGTTGGTGCGTCGTGCCGGTGGCCTGCCGGTGCTGGCCCATCCGTACATTTACGGCAGCAACGGTGAAAAAAGGAGGGACATGGACCTCAAGCATTGGCTACCCCGCTTGCAGCGGGCGGGCCTGGCCGGCGTGGAGGTCTATTACCCGAACTACCCGCGGCGGGTGCGCCGCCGGCTGCTGGCGCTGGCGGCCGGCCGGGGCCTGGCCATTACGGGGGGAAGCGATTTTCACGGCGGTCCCGTGGGCGGCGGCCTGGGACGGATCGCCGTGCCCTGGGCCGCCTGGGAGAGCCTGGCGCGGAGGCATCACCTGGTGCGGGTCGCCTCGACGTAATATCCGGCTGACAGCTGCATCTATACACTAGAGAACGGGACCGGCATTTGAACCCTGGAGGTTGGCGCGCGGGGGCCATGTGGCTGCCACGCGCCAATCCCCACCGTTTGCAGAGTGATATCCTCTCAATGAGTGGGGGATGTAGGGCAATGTGGCATGCTGCCCGGCAATTTGCCCTACATCCGCCCCTGATTATGGAGAGGATACGCAGAGTGCAAAGAAAGCAAGATAGGTAGTTTGTATGACTGTAAATCCAAGAACCGAGTTGTTGTTTCCCCCGCGCCTCATCCCCGACCTGAAAAACCTGCGGGGCGAGGAGTGGAAAGAGCTGGTGGAACGCATCGCTTCCCTCCCCGAGACCGACCCAGAGACCCTGGCCTTTTGCCTGATGATGATCCGGCTAAACGCCTGCCTGGGCTGTGTGTCGGGCAGCTATCGTTTCATGCGCGGCTGCGAGTTGTGCGCCCAGCAGACGATCTCGCGCTACCAGGGCACCGACGAAGAGCTCATCGAGCTTTTCTACAAGGCCAAGGAGGACCTGGAGCACTATACCGAGAACAATATCGAGTTGGTCGCCGATATCATCGATCCCGAGTCCGAGCTTGATGATGAATAGAAAACGTATTGGCATCATCGGCGGAGGCTATGCCGGGCTGACGGCGGCCTACGAGCTACAAAAGCAGGGTTACCACGTCACTGTCATGGAAAAGTATGGCGCCTGGGGCGGCCAGGCGGCCACCCTGCCCCTGCTGGATACCCGCATCGAGTACTTTTATCACCACCTCTTTGGCAGCGATACCCACATCCTGGACCTGATGGCCGAGCTGGGCATCGGCGACCAGCTGCGCTGGATCGAGTCCAAGGTCGGCTTTTACTACGATGGGCAGATCTATGACTTTGTGACGCCCATGGACCTGCTGCGCTTCAAGCCACTGGGCCTGCCCAACCGCGTCAAGCTGGGGCTGATGTACCTCTACCTGCAGCGGGTGAACGATTGGCGGCGCCTGGAGCGGATTTCAGCCAAGGAATGGATCCTGCGCTACATGGGCCAGGAGATCTATGACAAGGTGTGGGGGCCATTGCTGCGCGGCAAGTTCGGCGACCTGGCCGACCAGGTGAGCATGACCTGGCTATGGGGCAAGATCAAGGTCCGGGGCAGCTCGCGCCAGGGGGCCACGGCCACCGAAAAGCTGGCCTATCCCCGGGGCAGTTTCGAGATCATCACCCAGGCCCTGGTGGACCGGCTGGAAGCGGGGGGCGCCGACCTGCGCCTGCGCCACGAAGTGCTGGACCTGACCACCAACCCCGACGACCCGCGGCGGGTGACCGGTGTGGTGACCAAAAACGAGACCCTGCCCTTTGACACCGTCATCGCCACCGTGCCCGGCTACAATCTGCTCGAGATCGCGCCGCCGGCGCTGGAGGAGAACGGCTATGCCGACCAGTTGCGCTCCGTGCGCTACCAGGCGGCCGTGGTCCTGCTCCTGGTCAGCCGGAAGAGCCTGAGCCGCATCTATTGGATGAACATTGCCGATCGGACCATGCCCTTTGTAGGCGTCATCGAGCACACCAACTATGTGCCACCCGAGGAATACCAGGGCCGGCATCTGATCTATGTCTCCAACTACCTGGAGCGGGACGATCCTCGCTTCCGGATGCGGGCCGGCGAGCTTTTCGATATCTATGCGCCGCACTTGACGCGCATCAATCCCGACTTTTCGCCCGATTGGATCGAGAAAAAAATCGTGCTCCGCGCCGAGGCCGGCCAGCCGGTGATCACGTGCGACTACTCGCAGCGTATCCCGCCGCACCGCACGCCGGTGACGGGCCTCTACCTGGCCAACACGCTGCAGATCTATCCCGAGGACCGGGGCACCAACTATAGCGTCTGGCTGGGCAAAAAGATCGGGCGCCTGGTGGGCGAGGATCTGGCGTAGCCATGACCCCATTCCGGGAAGATCTCTGGAACCTGCCGGAATGGATGTATGCCCTCCATTGGGCACTGGTGCTCCTGTGTGGCGCCCTGATGGTCTATGGCCTGTGGCGCCGCGTGCGCCTGTGGCGCATGGGCCGGCCGGCGGACCGCACCGACCAGGTTGGCCGCCGTCTCGGCGGCCTGCTGCTCTATGTCCTGGGCCAGCGGCGCATCCTGGGCCAACCCTACCCGGGCCTGATGCACGGTCTTGTCTTTTACGGATTCGTCGCCTTTTTCGTCGCCACTTCGCTGGTGGGCATCCAGATGGACCTCGACGTCCCCCTGCTGCGCGGTGATTTTTACCTGGGCTTTGAGTTGGTGGTCAATGCCTGTGCCCTGCTCTTTCTCTGCGGACTGGGCCTGGCCGCTTTCCGGCGCTACGTCAAGCGGCCCGACCGGCTGAACATCAAGCGCGACGACGCCTACGTCCTGGGCTCGTTGGCGTTTATCGCCCTGACCGGCCTGTCGCTGGAGGTGATGCGCTTGCGCAGCCAGCAGCCGCCCTGGGCGGCCTGGTCGTGGTTGGGCAACGCCCTGGCCGGGCTCTTTGGCCCGCCGCCCGAGGCGCCGCCGGTCATCTATCCCTACGTCTGGTGGGCGCACCAGCTTACCACCTTTGGACTCATCGCCACCTTGCCCTACACCAAGTTCTTGCACATCCTCACCTCGCCCACCAACGTCTTCCTCCGACGCCTGGACCATCCCGGCGCCCTGCCCAAGATCGAGGACATCGAGACCACGGACGAGCCGCTGGGGGCCGGCTCGGTGGAACAGCTCACCTGGAAGCAACTGCTGGACGGCGACGCCTGCACCGAGTGCGGCCGCTGCCAGGCCGTCTGCCCGGCCTATGCCGCGGGCCAGCCACTGTCGCCCAAGAAGGTGGTCATGGACTTTCGCGACCGGATGGGCGAGTATCCCGGGGCGCTGTGGGGCTGGCAGAAGCCCATCGTCGAGCGGTTGCCTTTCCTGCGGCCGCTGGCCCTGGGCCGCAGCGAGCCGCCGCCCCGCGAGCTGCCGGGCGAGGTGATCCTCGATGAGACGCTGTGGGCCTGCACCACCTGCCGGGCCTGCGAGCGGGAATGCCCGGTATTCATCGAGCAGGTGGGCGAGATCGTGGCCATGCGCCGCTACCTGGCCCTGGAACAGGGCCGCCTGCCCGATACTCTGGCCGGGGCGCTGCGCAACACCGAGCGCCAGGGCAACCCCTGGGGCCAGCCGCGCCACCAGCGCACGGCCTGGGCCGAGGGGTTGGATGTGCCGGTCATGGCCGACGTGGGCCAGGCTGACGTGCTCTACTGGGTCGGCTGCGCTGGTAGCTACGACCCGCGTAACCAGCAGGTGAGCCAGGCCATGGTCAAGATCCTGCGGGCGGCCGGGGTCGATTTCGCCATCCTGGGCGAGGAGGAGAGCTGCAACGCCGAATGGGCGCGCCGGGCCGGCGAGGAATACCTCTACCAGGTGCAGGCGGAGCAAAACGTGGAGGTGCTCCAGCAGTACCAGTTCCGGCGCATCGTGACCCAGTGCCCCCACTGCTTCAATACGCTCAAGAACGAGTATCCCCAGTTCGGTGGGCAGTGGGAGGTGGTCCACCACAGCCAGTTCATCCAGGAACTGCTGTCCGGGGGGCGGCTGCGCCTCCAGGGGCGCTGGGAGCAGGGCGCGGTCACCTACCACGACAGTTGTTACCTGGGCCGCTACAATCAGGTGTACGAGGCGCCGCGGGCGGTCCTGGGCGCGGTGCCGGGTCTGCGGCTGGCCGAGCTGCCCCGCTCGGGCGAGCGCGGCTTTTGCTGTGGCGGTGGGGGCGGCTGCATGTGGATGGAGCACGAGGCCGGGCAGCGGGTCAACGACGTGCGCGTGGACGAGATGGCGGCCCTCGATCTGGCCCTGGCGGCCGTGGCCTGCCCTTTCTGCCTGATCATGCTGCAAGAGGCGGCCACGGCACGAGACGAGGGGGGAGCGCCGGCCCTGAAGGACATTGCCGAGATCATTGCCCGGCAGTTGTAGGATACTGTGTCATTGTGAGTTCATCCCTGGATGAACTCACAATGACGGACTTGGCAACATAGTTGACACCGAGCGCCGCTGGTGATAGAATAGTATGCTGTTCACAAGATGCCGGTCATCAAATTGGGCCGGCATCTTGTAATCGAGACTGGTTGGGGGCCAGCCCATTTTGGATTGCCCGGCACCCATTGACAACGTGCAAAAAAGTGAGTTATGCCTGAACAAGAGATCTTGACCGTCGACAACCCGGAGCAGCTGCGCGTGCTGCGGAGCAAATCAAAAAAGGTACAGAGGGTGACGCCCAGGCTGGTGGCCTTTGCCCGCCAGATGCTGGAGACGATGCGCCAGGCCAACGGCGTCGGCCTGGCTGCGCCCCAGGTGGGCACGCTGCTGCGTTTCTTTGTGGCCGAGCTGCCCGAGGACGAAGAGACGGGCGCGCCGGCCGAGACCTATATCCTGTTCAATCCCGAGATCGTCAAGGGCCGGGGCGAGCAGGTGGGCTACGAGGGCTGCCTTTCGATCCCGGGCTACATTGGCGAGGTGGCCCGCCAGGACCGGGTCACGGTCCAGGGGATCGACGAGCGGGGGCAAGCGGTGCGCCTCAAAGTCGAGGGCTACCTGGCCCGCGTATTTCAGCACGAGATCGACCACCTGGACGGCGTCCTCTTTACCGACCGGCTCACCGACCCGTCCACCCTGCAACCCGTGCCGGAGGGCGATGAGGAGGCCGCCGAGTGGGAAGCCGCCGAGTTGGCCGGGGCCGAGATGGCGGGGGCCGCCGACTGACGGACGCCCCGAGCCTGGTACGCGTGCCGAACTTGTGAGCGCCGGGTACCTGTGCTATAATTGGGGCGCTCGAAGGGGTCAGAGAGGCAATGACGGCTGCTCAGACCAAGATCATTACCAAGCTATTGGAACGGCGACAGATCGAGGCCGATCTGCGCGACATGCTGGAGGTAAGCACCGACCTGGAATTCCGGAAGCGGGCGCAGCGTATCGCTGCCTCGGGGCCGGAAGTGATCCCCACCATCGTCGGCAACCTGGACCGGGCTGACGCCCGGCTGCTGACGGCCATGGGTGTGGTCACCACCTTCCTGGACCGGCAGGAAGTGGTCGGTGCGCTGCGCGCCGCCATCCTGGAATCCCGGCTCAGCGACCAGGGCCGCGTGGGCGCCATGGCCATTTTGCAGCGTTTTTTGGGCGAGGGGCCGGATGAGCAACTCCTGGAGAGCCTGGACGATCCTCAGGGGGTGACCCTCTCCTCGCTGCGCGAGGTCCTGCGACAGGTGGGCCGGGACCCTGGTGTCCTGATCCAGTACGTCGAATCCCTGGATCGCCAGGAGCCGGACGTGGTTCTGGCTGTGGTGCGCCAGCTGCTACAGATCGCCGGGCAGGCCGAATCTGGCGAGCCGGCCGGATCTGGTGAGCCGGGCACGAGCCAGGAGTCCGGCGGGGTGATAGAGTCGCTGCGCATGATGGCCCAGGACGTCCGTGGTGAGATTGCGGCGGCGGCCATTGACGCCCTGGGCACGCTACGCCGGCCCGAGGCCGCGCGGGCGCTGCAAACACTGCTACCCGCCGTTGCCCCAGACCTGCGGTCGGCGGCCGAGCGGTTGCTGCGCAAGCTCCAGTTCAGCGGCGTGCAGGTGGCCCCGTTGCCCGCGCCGGACCCCGACTGGCGGGCGCTCATCAGTCCCCCGGGGGGGCAGGGGCAGCAGGCCGTGTGGTTTCTGTTTCAGCGCGGCGAAGCAGCCCAGGTCAGGTTTCTGAACGTGCTGCTCCATGACCGGGCCGGGGCGGTGGAAGCGGTCGGGCACCCGCAAGTGCCGGCCCTCATGTTGCCGCCCAGGCGATCCCGGGGCTATGTGCACGATGTGGCCCTGCCCGATGCCTCAGGTATCATGCTGATGCTGGAGGCCCAGTTCGACGTCGGGCGGCGGCTGGTGCGCGATGCGCTGGCGGACAATCGCGGGACCCAAATCCCAGTGGCTGGGTTGTTGCGGCTGCGCAGCCCCTGGCTGTGGGGCGTGGATGGTGGCGGCGAACTGCCGCCGCGCCGCCTGCCCGAGATGGAGGCCGAGCCAGGGCCAGAGTTTGCCGCGCGCTCGGTCGGCCTGTTGGGACATCCGGCCTTTGTGTCGTGGACGCTGCGCGGCGAGTTGCTGCTGGGTGCTGCGGAAGAGATCGTGCGCCGCCCCGGCCGCGAGCTGGAGAGGTCGGTCCGGCGCCTGGCCGCCGAGCTGTTCTCCAACCGGGAGGTAGCGGCGGCCTTTGGCCGGCGCCTGGAAGCCATGAGCGAGTGGCTGTTGCTGGCCGGAGACGGGGCCGCCGCCCGGGTGACGTTGCGCACCGCCCGGGCCCTGGCCTCCAGGCCCGCGGAGCAGCCGTTCATCCAGGCCCTGGTGCGCCGGGACCTGGCCTTGATTTTGAAGAGCCTGGGAAATAACCTGGGAGAGACGTAGGGCACTTGGCCCTACATCTCGCAGAAGAATGCGTGAAGGAGCGTTAACGAATGAGCACATTTGGTTGGCCCGAGTTTCTGATCATCGCGGTGATCGTAATCTTGATCTTTGGAGTGGGCAAGGTGGCGGATGTGGGACCGGCCATCGGCAAGGCTATCCGCGGTTTCCGCGAAGCGGTGCGTGAGGACGACCCCGTCGTAAACAATGAGGAAGGCAAAGAGGAAGAGATCTAGCTTCGATGTCGTTCGAATGAGGTTCGAGCCCTCGTCCCGGGGAAGGGCCGAGACGGACCTTGGAGCTTGTTTGAACGACATTGGATCTGGCCCGGCGGAGGGTGCGGTCCTGTGTGGGAAAGGGACCGGTACGGCATTCGAGTGGCCGCCGGCACTTGAGTAGCCGCCGGCACTTGAGCGGCCGTGGCAGCTTTGACAGGGCGGCCGGGGTATGGTATAATAAGGCAAAAGAAGAGCCGGTTGGCGGGATGCCCGGGTTCATGCCTGGCGCGCCCCACTGCAAGAGGCTGAGGATTCACCGCCGCGTACATCGGCAGTTGGATCCTGGAAGGGGAGGATTCGTTTCAGGGTGCCTGTTGTGCACCTGGTGAAACGTTGGCACACTGGCTACTGCTGGTTGAACTGATTGGAAAATGCGCTAGATCCGGAGCTGGATCGATCTTGGCATTGGCCGAGGAGTTCGGGTCAAGGTTGAACATTACCTCGACGGCATAGCTTGCGTCAAAGAAGATAGATTCCCGAGGTCGGCAGGTGCAAGGACCTGGTTTTCGGCCGTTGCAGCAGTGTGGAAGGCGGCTTGGCCAGGTCTTTTTTTCTGGGCAGCCGGCCGGGCTCTCGAAGCAGGGAGCACCCGTCACATTGGGACGGGAATCTAGCTGAAGGAGGTGAGTTCAACTGGCTACCGTGTTTCTAAAATCCGGCGAATCGCAGGAGCAATTGCTCAAGCGCTTCCGGAAAAAAGTACAGCAGGAGCGGGTGTTAAGCGACGTCAAGAGGAAACGATTTTTCGTCTCCAAGAGCGAGCAGCGCCGCATCGCTCTGCGCAAGGCCAAAAGGCGCGAGCGCAGGCGGCTGGGGCGCAAGCGACGACGGCGTAGCCGCTACTAGCCACGGACCTGGCAGGGTGCGCCCGGCGACCGATTGGGCGGCCCTCAGCCAGGGCCGGCACAGGTTGTCTTGCCTCTGCCGGGAATATGTTTATCGGTTGACGAGTGATAGGATGGGAGTTCTGGAATGCCCAAGATGAAGACCCATAAGGCGACGGCCAAGCGGTTCAAGGTAACGGGCCGTGGCAAGTTGCGCCGGCTGAAGGGGCGACGCAGTCACCTCCGCCGGAAAAAGCCCAAGCGGGTGCGCCGATCCTTTGACAAATACGAGAAGGTGGACGCGGTGGATCAGAAGCGCGTGCGGCGTCTTCTTCAATTGAAGCAACGAAAATAGGTATTCGTTGGGGTGTGTCCGTGCGGTCACCGCACGGACACACTCCAAAGGTCGATTATTACGGAAAGGAGAGCGGTGATGGGGAGTGTTAGGAAGTGGCGCAAGAAGCGCATGGCCAAGCACAAACATCGAAAACGACTGAAAACGACGCGCTGGCAGCGCCGCAAAAAGTAGAAATAGAGGGTTTGGCTCGATTCTGGTGGCTGTCACAGCCGCCGGGAATAGCTGTGAGAGGAGCAAGATCATGCAGTTCTCTGTTGGCGATAAGGTAGTCCACCCTTACCATGGCCCAGGGCAGATTATCGGCGTGGAGCAAAAAGAGCTCGTCGATAAAGCCCAACGTTACTATGTCATCCAGATACCGATCCAGGAGTTGACCGTGTACGTTCCAGGAGCCAAGCTAGATACGGTGGGTGTACGGCCGGCCATGTCTCGAGCCAATCTCTCTACCGTGCTGGACATCTTGCATGGTCAGCCACGCCGGCTGCCGCTGGATCACAAAGAGCGCCAGGAGGAGGTCTGGGAGAGGCTGCGGCCGGGCCGGGTGCTGGAGGTTGCTCGCGTGGTGCGCGATCTCTATTGGCACAAGAATCGTGAGCACCTGACGAAAAAGGACTCTGATTACTATGATCAGGCCCGCCAACGCCTGGCCGCCGAGCTGGCCCTCGTCTCTGACATGGAGTTCTCGGACGCGGAGCAGTTGATCAACGACCACCTGGCGCGTGGTTGGGCGGCGAAGGAAAGCTGAACAAGGGGTTTCTTTTCAACACACAGATTCACGAGCTTTCGCGATCGAATCAGCGGAGGTGGGCATGATCCAGGAAGTCGCGCCCAATGTCCTGGTTGAGACAACGTTTCATGGGGCTAACGTGGGCTTTATCGTCACCGGGGAGGGGGTCATCCTCATCGATACGCCGATGCTGCCCAACGATGCTCGTCGCTGGCTCCAGCAGATCCGGGAGCGGACGGACCAGGAGATCATCTATATCATCAACACCGACCACCATCGTGGTCACGTCATCGGCAACCAGCACTTTCCCATGGCGACTGTAATTGCCCACGAGTTTGCCTGGAAGAACATGAAGAGCTATGGGGATAGCTTTCGCACCCGGCTCTTGAACCTCTACCGCGACCGGATGCCCGATGCCGTCAAGGAATGGAAAAAAGACCTGCGCATCGTCGAGCCCGAGATCACGTTCAGTGACCGTACCATCCTCTTCAAGGGCGACAAAGAGATCCACCTCATCCCCATGGGCGGGCACACCGAAGCCACCACCGTCGTATATCTGCCCGAGGACAGGCTGTTGTTCGCCGGCGACCTGGTCGTCACCGACCGGCCACCCTTTCTCTCCCAGGCCGATACCAAGCAGTGGCTGGATGCGCTGAGCTATCTGCGCAAGCTCCGCTACGACTTGCTCATTCCCGGGCACGGCGAGCTCACGGGCAAGGAGGCGACGGAAAAGATGTCCGAATTCCTGCGGGTGGTGCGCCGCAAGGTGCGCAGCGCCTACCGCGCCGGCCTGTCCAAGGCCGACACAGCCCGCAGCTTGAAGCATCTGATCCATTACTGGCCGATCCCGCCTTTCGAAAAGCCCAAGGCCGACCGGCGTTTTAAATCGTCGCTGAGCCGCGTCTGGAACGAGATGCGCGCCGAAGAGACGGCCAAGGCCAGGGCCAAGGCCAGGGCGAAAGCCAAGGCCAAGGCCAAATAGGGAAAAATCGGGGGCTGCGCGTGTGCGGCCCCCCGCACACGCGCCTGTGTTCGCCCCTTTGTTGTAACGTGGAGGTTGGGAGTTGAACGATGGAACGTCAAACACAGAGTGCGGTTTGTCAACGATGTGGGACCGGATTTGTGCTGACCAGTTCGTACACTGACCTGTTGGCCCGGCGGGGCGCAAAGGTGGTCGTCCCCCTCTTGTGCCCGACCTGTTTTCTCACCCAGGGCCCCGTACCCAAGCAGCGCGGAGAGGTCAAGTGGTTCAGCCAGCGCAGGCACTATGGCTTTATCGTCAGTGAGGAAGGTGAGGAAGTCTTTTTTCACGAGCAGCAGCTTCTCGGCAACGCGAACAAGGGACCCCAGGAGGGGCAGGAGGTCCGCTTTCACCTGCACTATCCCATCAAGGGGCCGGAAGCGCTAAATGTCGAGCTGGTCGCCGACTAGGCGGCCCGACATCGCGGCGGGGTTGCACGACCATCGTGCAGCCCCGTTTTTTTCTAGACGACGCGGGGCACGCGGGCCAGGATCTCGCTCACCACCTCATAGTTGATGGTCCCCAGCCGCTCGGCCACATCCTCGGCCGTGATCCGCCGCTGCCCTTGCCGGCCGATGAGCACCACTTCGTCGCCCTGGCGCACCCCGGCGATGCCGGTGACGTCGATCATGGTCTGGTCCATGCACACCCGGCCCACGATGGGGGCCGGCTGCCCGCGGACCAGCACGTGGCCCCAATGCCGCGGCGCGCGGCGAAAGCCATCGGCATAGCCCACGGGAATGACCGCGATCTGTTGCTCGCCCATGGTGCGGTAGGTGTTGCCATAGCTGACAAAGCTGCCCTCGGGCAGGGCCTTGACCTGGGCGATCTGGGTCTTGAACGTCAGCGCCGGCCGAAAATCAGCCGGGCACAGCACCTGGGGTGAGGGATCGAGGCCATACATAGCCAGCCCCAGGCGCACCATGCTGAAATGGCTCTCGGGCAGCGAGAGGATGGCGGCCGAGTTGGCCGCGTGGATCAGGGGGAACTCGAACCCTGCCCCGGCCAGCCCGTCCAGCACCTGGCGAAAGCGGTCGAGCTGCCAGCGAGTGTATTCCACGTCGCCGTCGGCCACCGAAAAGTGGGTAAAGATGCCTTCCACCTCCAGGTGGGGCAGTGGTTGCAGTTCCTGCACCAGGCCGGCTACCTGGTCGGGCAGCAGGCCCAGGCGCCCCATGCCGGTATCGACCTTGACGTGGACCCGCACCGTCCGGCCCAGTTCCCGCGCCGCCCGGCTGAGGGCCCCTGCCACGTCTAGGTCAAAGACGGTGGCCGCCAGGTCGTGCAGCACCACTTCGCGGGCCTGCCAGGCGGGCACAAAGCCCAGGATCAGGATCGGCGCGGCGATACCCGCCTGTCGCAGCGCCGCGCCCTCGTTGACGCTGGCCACCCCCAGGTACGAGGCCCCGTTGTTCAGGACCGTGCGCGCCACGCGCACGGCGCCGTGGCCGTAGGCGTCGGCCTTGAGCACGGCCAGGACCTTCGTATCGCGGCCGACAATGTCGAACGCCACCCGTCGCACGTTGTGGGCGATGGCCTCCAGGTCTACTTCCAGCCACGTTGGACGGCCGGGGTGCAGCAGGCGTACCTTTTGCCAGCCCGCCGTCTGGCGCACCAGCCGCGGGGCGCCCGCCTGGGCATCGGCCAGCAGGCCAGCCACCACCCGCTCCATGCGCGCCTGGATCGAGCCTTTGACCAGCACGGTGTCGCCCGGCTGCAGCCGGGCCTCCAGGCCCCGCAGCGTATCCTCGGGGGTGTAGGTCGCCCGGATCTGCTCGGCGGGCAGGCCGGCGGCCTGGGCCTCGGCCGCTATCAGGCGCGCCTCGTCGCCCTGGACCAGCAGTAGATCGGCCACCTCGGCCACACGCCGGCCCAGCAGGCGGCAGGCGCGCGCCTGAAAGCTGCCCAGCCCGGGCCTGGGGCCTGGGCCGAGGTCGAGCACGTCGCCCAGGACGACGACGCGGCGCCCCTCAAAGAGGGCCAGGGTCTCCAGGGCGGCCTGGGCCGAGGCCAGGCTGGCGTTAAAGCTGTCGTCCAGGATGCACACCCCCTGCCGGCCGGGCAGGGGATTCAGCCGCCCGGGCAGGGGGCGGACCCCGGCCAACGCGGCCAGCGCCTCGGGCAGCGGCACCTCTGTGCACAGTCCTACGGCGACCGCGGCCAGGGCGGCATAGACGTTGTGGCGGCCCAGCAGTGGCAAACTGACGCGCAGCTTGCGCCGGCCACGCCAGCCGGGCACCGCAAAGTCCCGGACAAAGACGGTGAATGACAGGCCCCCGGGGCCGGCTTCCACCGTCCCAGCCACCACGTCGGCGTCGGGGTCCAGGCCGTAGGTGACGACCCGCGCCTGGGTGCGGCCGGCCATGGCCCGCACCCGGTCGTCGTCATAGTTGAGGATGGCCAGGCCGCCCTCATTCGCCGCCGGCAGGGCCTCGACCAGGCGTCCCTTTTCGATGGCGATGGCCTCCACCGAGCCGAACGTGGCCAGGTGCGCCTCGTCGACGGTGGTCACGACGCCGATGCGCGGCCCCACCAGGGCTGCCAGCTCGGCGATCTCGTTGATGCCGTCGCATGCCATCTCCAGGACGGCCACGCGGTGCTCGGGTGATAGGCGGCCCAGGGAGATGGGCAGGCCGTAGCGGTCGTTATAGTTGCCCTGGTTGCGAAACACGGCGCGGCGGCGCGCGAGGACAGTGGCGACCAACTCCTTGGTCGTCGTCTTGCCGCTGGAGCCGGTGATGCCTACCACATCCGGCGCCAGCTTGTGCACGATCAGGCGCGCCCAGTCGAGCAGTGCCTGGCGCGTATCGTCGATGACGATGGTCGTCACGCCGTAGGGCTCCAGGTCAAAGGGGCGCTGGCAGAGGACGCCGGCTGCCCCACCCCGTGCCGCTTCCAGGACATAGTCGTGGCCGTCGCCCTTTTCGGTCACCACGGCCAGGAACAGCTCTCCCGGGTTCAACAGGCGTGTATCGTAGCAGAAATCGGCAAAGGTATCGGCGAAAACAGGACCATGCACCCGCCCGCCGGTGGCGGCCAGAAGGTCTGCCAGGTGGATCAATCGTTCTCCCCGTCGTGCTCCCTGTCGATGGCAATGTCCTCGATGCTTGGCACCGGGGGCATGGGCGGGGCGACCTCGGCCCAGTCGATGGAGGGCATCTCGGGCGGCTTGGGCATGGTCAGGACCGGCTGCTTGTCCTGGTCGGGCCACAGATCCTGCAGGTCAAGCTCGGGCATGGGCAGAAGGTCGGGGAACTGCGCCCCCACCTCGCTCGTCGCCACCGAGATGGGCTGGGCAATGACCGTCTGCTCCACCTCGATGCCCTTGCCCACCTCGATAGAGCCCACGTCGATGCGTGTGATCTGGATCGGTTCGTCCAGCACGCTTTTTTCGGGCGGCACGCGCTCGGGCGATGCCGGCTTCTTTTCCTTTCGTGGCCGTAGGGCGGTGCCACACTTGCGGCAGAAGCGGCCGGTCTGGCCGGTGGCACCGCAGCGCGGGCAGCGTCCACCGGGTGTCGTCGGCAATGGCTTGGGCTTGGCAGGCACCAGCGATACGCTGCCCAGCGCCGCCGCGAACGTCTTGATATCCGGATAGCGGTCGGCGGGGTTGGGGGCCAGGGCTCTGACCACCACCTGGTCCATAGCCTCAGGTACGTCGGGGTTGAATCGGCTCGGCGGCTGCACCTGACCGGCGATGACCTGGGGAGGGCGGTGGGCCAACAGGGCATAGAGGATGGCCGCCAGCGAATAGACGTCGGCCGGCGGCTCGGGTGCCTGGCCCGTGCTGCGTTCGGGCGGCAGGAAAGGGGAGGCGGTTTCTTTGACCCGGGCGCCCACCAGGTTGAACAGCTCATCCAGGCCCAGGTTGGAGACCAGGATCCGGCCGTTATTCTCGATGACAATGTCCTCGGGGGTCAGGTGGCCATGGACGACGCCCTTGTTGTAGGCGTGCTCCAGGGCCGCGCCCACCTGCATCACCACGTCGGCGGCGGCGTCTATGGCCCAGGGCTGATCTAGCCGGTCGGCCAGGGGCTGTGCCTTTTCCAGGGCGCGGGTTACCAGGTAGGGCAAGCCGGCCTGTTCGCCCACCTTGCGCACCGGGACAATGTTGGGGTGGTTCAGCTGGCGTATGGCCCGTGCCAGAGCCTCGAAGCGCTGGGCAATTGCTGGATCCTGCCCCAGCAGGCGCGGCAGGATCTTGATGGCCACCGATTCCCGGCTGTCGGGTTCCTGGCCGCTAAAGAGGACGTACCCCTGATCCTGGCCCTCCAGCTTGAGGGACCGATAGCCGTCGACGATCTGTCGCACCAGGTCACGCATCTGCCTTTTCCCTCCCGTTCACTCTACGCCGGACGAAGGATCC
>Ga0316577_10000379_pt1 | contig 16857 bp, 17 predicted proteins | sample S5NA_FD_203073 | JGI IMG/M metagenome (GOLD analysis project Ga0316577, IMG submission 203073) | Rhizosphere microbial communities from salt marsh grasses in Alabama, United States - S5-7_050615r2r1 | ecosystem: Host-associated > Plants > Roots > Rhizosphere | place: USA: Alabama | collected... | reverse complement strand
AAAAGTTTTGTTTACGAGGATGGCATGGTTATTGTATTGAGTATATAAAGGAGAAAGAGTTGTTATTATAACCTCTTATCAGCAGAATGAACAATCTTTTTTAAAAGGACTGCAAAATGGCAAAATATACCGGGATTAATCACCTGGCCATGGCCACCCGAGATATGGATACCACCATTCGATTCTGGAGAGATTTGTTAGGTCTGCGTCTTGTGGCCGGCCTCGGTGGGCCGAAATACAGACATTATTTTTTTGAACTATCCGAGTACGATATGATTGCTTTTTTTGAATGGTCTGACGTCGAAAAAATACCAGAAAAAGATCACGGCGTGCCGGTCAGAGGACCCTTTGTATTTGATCATGTTTCTTTAGGTGTTGAAAGTGATGATGATCTATGGGAACTTAAGGACAAACTTGAAACTGCAGGATTTTGGGTTTCGGAAGTGATCGATCATGGATTTATTCATTCCATCTATGCTTTTGATCCGAACAATATTCCCATTGAGTTCAGCGCACCAGTTCCCGGTTTTGACATTCGAAAGTCTCCCAAGATGAAAGACAAAAATCCCACGGCAATTGCCAAAGAAGGCTCGGAGCCTCAAACCGGCCATTGGCCCGAAGTCAAAAAGTCAACCCCGTTAGAGGATCGCTACGTTTATCCTGGAGAAGGCATGGTTCTAATCTCACTTAAACATTAATTAGGAATGAGCTTATTATGAAATACCGAAAAGAAAAAGATTCATTGGGGACCATTGAAGTTCCCGAAGATGCATATTTTGGGGCAAGCACCCAGAGGGCGGTTAACAATTTTCCTGTCAGCGGCCTCAGGTTTCACTCTTCACTTATTTATTCCCTTGCTTTGATAAAACAATGTGCTGCAATGGTGAACCATGAACTGGGTCTTCTTGATAAAAAAATCTCAGAACCCATTGTCACATCCGCCAGGGAAATTATGCAAGGAAAGTTGGAAGACCAGTTTGTAGTGGATGTATTTCAAACCGGATCGGGTACTTCAACGAATATGAACGTGAACGAGGTTATTGCATCAAGGGCAAACGAAATTGTTACAGGGAAAAAAGGAGGGAAATTTCCGGTTCATCCTAATGATCATGTCAATCTCGGACAATCAAGCAATGACGTCATTCCATCTTCCATCCATATTTCTGCTTTAACCCTTATTAAGAAAAGTCTTATTCCGTCTTTGCTTAGTCTCAAAAAAGGCTTTTCAGATAAGGCTGTTGAATTTAAGGATGTCAAAAAAATCGGAAGAACCCATCTGCAGGACGCCGTACCTATATTTTTAGGTCAGACGTTTTCAGGATATGAAAGACAAATAGCGCTTGCCATAAAAAGAATTGAGACCTCCCAGGAGCATCTTGCAGAACTTGCCTTGGGCGGAACCGCTGTTGGAAACGGCCTGAATACCCATCCGGATTTTGCAAAAAAAGTTATTCTCCTGATTTCGAAACATTCAAAATTTAACTTTAGGGAAGCAGAAAACCATTTTGAAGCCCAAGGAGCACAGGACGCTGCGGTGGAAACCAGCGGCGCCTTAAAAACCATTGCCGTCAGTCTGATTAAAATCTGCAATGACATTCGATGGCTGGCATCCGGGCCCAGGTGCGGCCTGGGTGAAATATCGATTCCTTCTCTTCAGCCCGGATCTTCAATTATGCCCGGAAAGATCAATCCGGTTATTCCTGAAGCCGTCATTCAGGTATGCGCTCAAGTCATGGGAAACGACACCACAATTGCCGTAAGCGGACAGGCGGGTAATTTTGAATTAAATGTGATGCTGCCGGTAATTGCGTATAATCTTCTGCAGTCCATAGACCTTCTTTCTTCTGCAACCAGGCTTTTAGCTGAAAAATGCATCAGCGGGGTTCGCGCCAATAAAGAAAAATGTGCCGCCAACATTGAAAAAAGCCTGGCTATGGCAACCTATCTGGTACCCCATATCGGATATGACAAGGCAGCTATCATTGCAAAAAAGGCCCATGAAACAGGCAAAACCGTCATCGAAATTGTGCGAGAGGAAAAGATACTTTCTGAAACAGAATTGGGAAAAATCTTTTATTCTTAAAAAAAGGAATGTTATGGCAATCCCCGGGAATTTGCATACAACTGCCATGGCGGTCATGCCCCATAAAGATGCAGACAGGGCTCTGGAATTTGCACTGTCCATGGATATTCCATTCTGGCCTCAGCTGCCCCACGTCAGTTATTATGAAGACATGTATGTTCAGGCTGCCGAACATTTCCCCGGTATTGTTCTGGACATGGAAAAACGAACCCTTCGCTTTTCCATGGATAAATTCATCAATGAATTTGAAGAAACCATGGCCCATTTTGATGAACCTGAATACTTTGACATCAGCAAAGCATACTCAGTGGTTTATCATAAATTTCTTGAAATGAACCTATCCAAGCGACCTGCCATTAGAGGACAACTGGAAGGACCTGTTAGTTTTGGCTTAAATATTCTTGACCAAGATGACCGACCGATTCTTTTTGAAGACACGATACGCCCGTTTATGCTCGAATTTATGGCAAAGCGAATTAATGTCCAGCTGCAACGACTCCAACAAATGAATCCTAATGCATTTATGTTTGTTGATGAACCGGGATTGCAATTTTTATTTAGTGCGCTTTCGGGTTATGACAGCATAAAGGCCAAGGACGATCTAGAGAACTTTTTTTCTATGGTGAAAAGACCTCGAGGTATCCATTTGTGTGGCAATCCAGACTGGGACTTCCTTCTGGGTCTCGATCTTGACATTCTTTCTTTGGATATATACCAGAATGGAGAAGTATTTTCATCGTATTATGGATCGATAAAAAAGTTTCTAGACCGAGGCGGGGTCCTTGTGTGGGGGATTGTGCCCACAAATTTTGAACCTTTTGAAGCTGAAGATATTGGTTCGTTGGAAACAAGGTTGTCGGCATTGTGGGATTTTTTGGAGAAGAAAGGCATCGATAAAGAGTTTTTAATATCGAGAAGTCTTTTATCTCCGGCAACCTGCTGTCTGGTCAACCCGGACGGAGAAAAGACCGTTGAAAAAGCGTTTTGGGTTGTGCAGGAGCTGTCACGGCGAATGCGGGACAGGTATGGAGTTTAGAAGCTATCTCAAAAATGTCTTTTGTCCCAACCCGCCAGAGGCAGACAAGTCTCAGTGTTGAGTCCTCGTTTCAACTCCTCGGAATACTTGAGTATGCGTGTCGAAGATCCCGTCAACAGACGGGGCGGGTTGAAACTCGGTCCCGCCTTTTTATCCCGCAGAGTTTTAGCGGGGGACCTTGAACCAAAATCCTATTTTTGATATAGCTTCTAGTAAACCTAATTTGATTTTTTCAGATACTGATTAAGAAGCGTTCCGATGATCGCCAAACACTCGGGGTCCAGATAATGTTCCGCACGTCTTTCGAAAAGAACTTTGCACTGGGCGGGAAATTCTTCATCTGCATCGTCAAAAAGCAATAGCACGGGAACCTTCGGCAGTGGATAGAGTTTCATGATAAGTTGATAATTAAGATCCAAATCCAGATCCCTGCCGCCAAGTTTTTCACATGCTGTTGCCAGATCTTCCAAGTGATTCGAAAAATTCCGGACTATCGGTTGTTCTGTATGATTCACAAAGCTGTGGACCAACGGAGCGGTATTTTTAAAGTCTCTAAAAGAAACCCATTCCTTGTCCAGAGAGGGTATGTCCGGACATAAAAGCAGGTATTTGCAAAGAACAACGCTGATTCCCATAGGCGGTTGTTTTCCGGACGGGTCTTTTATTCCGCGGCTTGATATCCCGTAAGGTTGCCCGAAAAAGGAAAGAACCATCTCATCTTTTATAATACGCCCCCCTAATTTATCGGCTCTTGAATCAAGATCGATTTTGCCAATCTGATCCAAGTAGTTTTGATACGTTTCATTAAAAACAGGCAATTTTTTCACAATATCTCACCTCTTTTTTTGGATGTGAATATGTTGCTTCTCATAAAACCATAACATTTCAATAATATGGTTCTGTATCCATGTCAATCTTACGGAATCGTTAAAATATGGAGACTATCGAGCGTCTTTTTCAGATTTTCATTGACAAACATCATCAAAAATGCATAAAAAATATAGTTAATATCAATAGTTGTAAATGTTAATCCCTGAATCTTTTTGGCTCTTTAAATAACCCTTCACATTCTTATTATTCAATACCACAGGCAACTTATTCATCACAGCGCCCTTTGAAACGATGACTTTAAATGAACGGCTATTCCAAAGGGTTCGGAAAATTGTTACATGAACACAAAACCAACCTATAAAGAATTAGAACACAAAATCAAGCTATTGGAAAAAAAGATTATAGAGCTCGAAGGGAACAAAAAGACCATTCAAAGAAGCGAAGAAAGATTAAAAGAGGCTGAAAGGATCGCAAAGATTGGGCATTGGGAATTGGATTTGGTGAGCAATACGTTATATTGGTCGGACGAAATTTATCGTATTTTTGATTCAAATCCTCAAGAATTCGGGGCAACTTATGAAGCTTTTCTCGATACCGTGCATCCAGAAGACAGGAAGGCTGTAAACAAAGCGTTTACAGATTCAATAAAAAATAAGACCGGTTATGACATCGTACACAGACTGCTCCTTAAAAATGGTAAATTGAAATATGTGCACGAAAAATGCCGGACCATATATGATGCAGATGGAAAACCGTTACGTTCATTAGGAACTGTTCAAGACATTACCCATCAAAAACTGGATGAGCATCGCTTTTCAGGAATTATCGGACGCGATCCGAAAATGAAAGACATCTTTGAGATGATAAGAGAGATTACTGACGTCGATATTCCTGTTCTCATTCAGGGGGAAAGCGGCACCGGAAAAGAACTGGTAGCCCATGCCATACATAATGAAGGCCCGCGTGTGCATAAAGCTTTTGTACCGGTTAATTGTGGGGCTTTGCCGGAGGGATTACTGGAAAGTGAGCTTTTTGGTCATGTGAAGGGTTCTTTTACCGGAGCCATGAGAGACAGAAAGGGCCGATTTGAAATGGCAAACGGTGGAACGCTCTTTTTGGACGAAATAGCAGATTTACCCAAAGTGATGCAGGCAAAGCTGCTGAGGGTCCTACAGGAAGGTAAATTCGAACGGGTGGGGGATGAAAAAACCATTTCTGTTGATGTCCGAATTATCAGTGCTGCAAATCGAAATCTGAAACACGAAGTGGAAAAGGGAAATTTTCGTGATGATCTATACTATCGCATCAGCGTGGTCCCCATTCATATGCCGCCGCTGAGAAAGCGTAAAAACGATATCCCTCTCCTCGTCAACAACTTTCTCAAAAAAGCTGCCTATAAAGAACATAAAACTAAAACTATCTCGGAAAGCGCTTTATCCGTTATGATGGATTATCCTTGGCCCGGAAATGTCCGGGAGCTTCAAAGTGCCATACATTATGCACTTATAAAATCCAGGGGAAAAATCATTCAACCTGCTCACCTCCCGATAGAATTGAGAACCCAGAAAAATGCTCCGTTATCCCGTGGACCATCTCTGAGGCTGGATTCGAAGGTCGTTAAAGAGGCTTTGATTAGAAGCGGCGGCAATAAAGCCAAAGCTGCAAGATATCTGGGTGTGGGACGGGCCACATTATACCGCTTTTTAAAAAATTTTCCGAATATCGCCTCAAGTATTTACGAGCCTGAATAATTATTGATGGCTACAGGTTTTCTTGATGTTTATTCTTTAAATCAAGATACGAGACAGACAATGACCTTCACTTGCAAAAGGTGCGGAAATTGCTGTAAAAAGATTGGCATCTCATGGTCTGAATTAGACCCTCGTCTTGCTGCGGAATATTTGGGCATGACGTTAGATGATTTTATCGCTCGTTATGGTTTTGTTAGGAATGAATATTCCGGAGAAATTGAAAATACCGAATTTAACGCAGTACCTTGCCCCTTTTTAAAATGCAGTATGGAAAATACGTATTGCAGAATCTATCCTGTCAGACCTTGGATCTGTAAAGACTATCCGGGACCGGGGACACAGTGTATCAGCGGTCAAAAGCGTTTTTGATTCAACCTGTTGTTGACGCTCGTTTCCTTTGTTTTGCATATCTGGCCGCAGCAAGACCCGCAACACAGCCTTCCCCCACGGCTTTTGCCACCTGCCACGGCGGGCCGCATATATCTCCAGCCGCATAAATACCGTTGATATTGGTCTGCTGCTGTTTGTCAGTGATAATGTATTGGAACTTTTCAGCATCCAAGGCAACGCCTAAGGTTGCTGCCAACTCCACCGCGCCTTTGGCACCTGTTTCGATGAATACGCCCTCTACATCCAGTTTCTGACCGTTGTCCATTATCAGCCCTCTAACGGCATCATCACCAATGATCTGGGTAACCTTACGTCCGAGATGAACGACAACGTCCGATTCTTGAATCTGAAAATTAAGACGTTCGGAGATGTGAAGTGTATCAGAAATGAGATGCACGTTATCTGCATAAAACAACAGTGTCAATGCTCCTGAAACCGCGGCTGATTCATTGCCGACTACAGCTACTCTGCTGCCTTTGTAAAAATTTGCATCACAATCCACACAATAGCTTACCCCCTGACCGAGATATTTCTTTTCACCTGGAACGCCCAAACGGTTCCGGGAAACTCCCAGGGCCATAATAAGGGTTTTTGTTTTTAAGGTTTTGTCGCTTTCAGTGACAACAATAAATTCGTCATTGTTCATAGAGGTATTGACAACGTCTTCATTCAGAAAACGGGCTCCGGAATCGAGTGCTTGCTTGACACCCTGCTGGATTAGATCTTCTCCTAAAATTTTTTCCATACAACAATAATTTTCCACATGAGCTCTAAAAAGACTCGATCTGTGCTCACGTCCCATAACCAAAACCGAAATTTTGGTCCGGGCAGCATGGATGGCCGCTTGAAGCCCCGCAGGTCCGGTACCCAAAATTATAACATCATAGACATCCTGATCCATAGTATCCTCCCTGCACCAAATTTTCGTGCGCATTTTCTATCTGTAAAAGCAATATCTATGCCAGCCGGGGGAGTGATACCGTCCATCCATCTTTCTCAATTCTATTTCGGATTTTCGCAGAACATGTCCGATGTATAACATAAAGACACCCATCGTCATGATAAACACGGATATCATGACAACCAGAATTTCAGGAACAGCGATAATCAAAACGGCCATCAGAATCAAGGAAACACCTGGAATATAATATTTAAACTGCTGCATGAACATCACCTCCAAAAAAGATAACGCTGAACGGCAGTTATGAGCTTGTCCAGCGTTATCATTGATAAAAAGAATTTATCATTAAGATATTATTAAGCCACTTCCTGATACTCGGCATCCACTACATCATCGTCCTGTCCGGACGAACTTGACTCCCGTCTTTTTTCTCCAGTGTAGCGACTTTGCGGATCTTCGGATGAAGGGGTCTGCTGATACATATCAGAAGCCATTTTATGAGACGTCTGCTGCAGTACCTCTGTGAGCCGTTTTATCTCATCCACGTCTTCACTTTCCATCGCGCGTTTCAGGTTTTTAACGCCATCTTCGATTTCACTTCGGATTCCATCATTAATTTTCTCCGAAAACTCACTCAGTGATTTTTCCGTTGTATAAATCAGTGCGTCAGCTGTATTTCTTGCATCCACAAGATCTTTTTTCTTTCTATCAGAATCAGCATGAAGCTCTGCATCCTGTACCAAGCGATCGATCTCTTCCTTTGTCAGACCGGAAGAAGCGGTAATCCTTATGGACTGTTGCTTGCCTGTTGCCATATCTTTGGCTGAAACATCCACAATGCCATTGGCATCGATATCAAAGGCGACTTCAATCTGTGGCATACCTCTCGGAGCTGGAGGAATGCCAGTTAATTCAAAACGACCCAAGGTTTTGTTCCCGGATGCCATCTCACGTTCACCCTGGAGCACATGAATCGAAACCGCTGGTTGATTGTCCTCGGCAGTTGAAAAAACCTGACTCTTTTTAGCTGGAATCGTGGTGTTCTTTTCGATGAGCTTTGTCATAACACCCCCCAGTGTTTCGATACCCAGGGATAGGGGGGTTACATCAAGGAGTAGAACATCTTTCACATCTCCCTTTAATACCGCACCCTGAATCGCTGCGCCCAGAGCAACCACCTCATCTGGATTTACGTTTTTGCCTGGAGCTTTGCCAAAGATTCTTCTGACACGTTCCTGGACCGCCGGCATACGGGTCATACCTCCTACAAGAATTACTTCATCAATATCTCCCGTCGATATACCCGCATCATTCATCGCTGTTTTACAAGGAGCTTCAAGCTTGTCCAGCAAATCATTGACCAGAGCTTCAAGTTTGGCCCGGGTGATTCTAAAATTCAAGTGTTTCGGACCATTGGCATCAGCAGTAATAAACGGCAAATTTACATCCGTCTCCATGGAGGAAGACAGTTCCATCTTGGCCTTTTCAGCGGCTTCTTTTAATCGCTGTAGGGCCATTGTGTCTTTTCTCAGATCAATTCCTTGATCTTTTTTAAACTCGTCAGCCAGGTAATCGACCAGTCTGAGATCGAAATCTTCACCCCCTAAGTGTGTATCTCCGCTGGTTGCTTTAACTTCAAAAACACCGTCGCCTACTTCGAGGATGGAAACATCAAACGTTCCACCACCCAAATCGAATACCGCAATTTTTCCTTCGTTGCTTTTATCCAATCCGTAGGCAAGAGAAGCTGCCGTAGGTTCATTGATAATTCTCATTACATTGAGACCTGCAATCTTTCCAGCATCCTTGGTTGCTTGTCTTTGGCTGTCATTAAAATAGGCCGGCACCGTAATCACGGCATTCGTCACTTTTTCACCCAGATATTCTTCGGCCGATTTTTTGATATTGGCCAGAATATAAGAAGAAATCTCTGCCGGGCTGTAATGTTTTCCTTTCAAATTGGTTTGCACATCACCATTAGCCGCTTTTTCAATCTTGTAAGGCAAAATTTTGATATCATTTTGTACTTCGATTGAATCGTACTTACGTCCGATGAGCCGTTTTATCCCGAATACCGTATTTTCAGGATTGGTTATCGCCTGTCTTTTGGCAATCTGTCCCACTAGTCTTTCACCTCGGTCGGTAACCGCAACGATGGAAGGCGTTGTTCGGCCGCCTTCGGTATTGGTGATGACTTTTGGCTCTCCCGCCTCCATGATTGAAACACATGAATTGGTGGTGCCCAAATCGATTCCTATTATTTTATTCATTTTATTCACCTCAATATTTAACCAAGGGGCGGTTTGTGAAGAACCGCCCCTTAATCTTATTATTCCTCTTTATAACTCAATGTTAATGCACAGCAATCTGCTTTGGCTTTTTTCCCTCTGGTTTTGGAATGTCAATTTTCAAAATTCCGTCTTTGTAATCGGCGCTTATTTTTTCTGGATCAATATCAGCAGGAAGCCTGAATGCTCTTTCAAATTTTCCAAACGTTCTTTCCCTGCAATAATACTTCTCCTCTTTAATCTCATTATCAAATGATCTTTCACCTTTTAGGGTAAGAACACCGTCTTTAACGTCGATGACGATATCTTTCTTGTCGATTCCGGGCAATTCCGCTGTTATAATAATATTTTCGTCGTTGTCGTAAATATCGACCGTCGGATACTGGTTCCACATGGACAACCCTTCATCACCCCGGACAACCGGTCTAAAAACGTCATTAAAAAGATGATTCATCTGGTGTCTAAGGCCGAACATATCTCTCATTGGATTCCATCTAATAAGTTCCATAATATTTCCTCCTTGGTATGAAGTTATTTTTTCTTGTCAAAAAAATAAACATCAATCGGATCATGTCAATATAATAGCATTACTTTTTATTCAAAGTATGATATGGTAATGTCAATATGCGTTTAAATGCGATAAACTAAGACGTTTATTAAAAAGACATTAGCCGGTTATCAGAGTTGAAATTTCTAATTGATGTTATGTTGTTGTCTTTCAACAAATTATGATGTGATTGCTTGTTCGGTGTTCATAATACCAAGATAATAACTATAAAAATATATTGAATTATTATTTTAAATAGTTAAAATAAAGTAATGAAGCGCTAAACTCGCTTATTGGGAGAAAAAAATGAATCAGAATGATGAAAATGAACAGACAAAAGGAATATCATTACCAAAAACATTCACCTCAGATTTAAGAGGAAGGCAATCTGTTCGTGCGACATTCAAACTATCCGAAGGATGTATCGAGGCCATCAGCATTGTTGCTGCTCATTTAGGGATCAAGCAGAAATCCCTTTTTGATCATCTGGTTGAAGATGCCCGATCCTTAAAATCCATCGCTCGTGAAATTCAGAATATAAAATTAACCGGACAAGGTCGCGTCCAAAAAACATTTGTCATCAGCAGAAGATCTCTTTTGTCTTTAGAGAACATATCGAAAAATTTTAACGCGCCTCGGGATGCGTTGGTGGAGCTTTCTGTTCAAAGACTTTTGCCGATTATAGCCAAGGAACGGGAAAAGCACGAAAAGCGAAAAAAGATGCTCAATGAAATCGCCGAGCATTTAGAAGAGGGTGAAAGACTCTTGAATAAAACCAGGGAGATATTCGGTGAAGAAGACACGATTTGTCAGAAATTAGAATCCGTGATGACCGTTTATGACAACGCGTATCATCATATCGCGTCATTTATAGAAAAAGGTAAAATCATCGAAGAATTCCACCCCGAAGATCTTGCACGGATTGTGATAATCACAGAAGATTAAGTGGTGAAAAATTTAAGTTATTTTAATAACGTGGAAAACACACCATGCTCATATAAAATATTCAGCCCGATAAAAATCAAAACAATTCCGCCGATGCTTTCGGCATAAAGACTCAACCGCTCGGCCGCACTAATCCGCTCACCAATGCGCATTCCAATGAGGGTAAATGCTCCAGCTACAATACCAATAATTAAGGCCGGTATCCAAATGGATATTTTCAACATAGATAGACCGAAGCCCACAGCAAGTGCATCGATACTGGTTGCCACCGAAAGCATCACCAATGTCATTCCTTTTGTATAATCTTTTATGGGTTTTTCGGCCTTACCATCCTGGAAGGCCTCTTTAATCATGTGGACACCCACAAATGTCAGCAAACCAAAGGCGATCCAATGAGCGTAATGTTCAATATAATGCCGTATGGATAAACCCGCACTCCAACCAATGATTGGCATTAGAGCCTGAAACAGCCCGAAATGCCAGGACAAACGGAACATTTGTCTCGAGTCGACATTTTTCAAGTTTACACCGGTCGCTATCGAAACCGCAAAAGCATCCATAGCAAGCGCCACTGCAATGGCTAGGATTTTAATAAATTCCACAATTATCCTTAAATGTCATATAAAATTAGATACATTTAAATGCAAGGTCCACTTGTAATCTGTCATTGAGGCCAAATAGCCCCTTTGCGCTTTTCAACGAAGTAGCAAAAACGGCTCCATTCGAACTCCCGAAACGAAACCGGACAACGGAGTTTAATTTTATGTTCACTAATACCGATCACTTCCCAGTCACCCCTGCGGGGGCCGTCTTCAATGTTTAGTTTTTCACCCACTTTAAAGGGATATGGCTTGAATACCACAACATCATGCTTTTCCATATCGATCTCCATAAATTTTTGTCGACTTCTTTAGTTTAATAAGGTTCTTTATTACAATTAAGCAATATTCGTACCGTTTTCTTGAATTTCAAGTCCACGGCGGCTCTCAATGAATAAATAAGGAGAGATGGCATACGGGAATAACTCTTGATTTATACCTATAAAATGTATACATCGAATTCAAACACTATTTATTGCCAAAGGATTTAAAATGCCTTTAAATTTTGAGCCGATAAGTTTGAGTAAGCAAGATGGATATTTGGACATGTTTCACAGATGCCCCAAGAAATCTTCTGATTATAGTTTTATCAATTTATGGGGATGGTCGGATGACCATGGGCTTTATTGGGCATGGTCGGATGACGCGGTCTGGATAAAGCAGACGATTCCCAATGAGGCGTTATGGGCGCCGATAGGGCCATGGAAAGAAATTGACTGGAGCCGATGTTTTGACAAATATTTCGATGAATCGATCACATTTCTCCGTATACCTGAAGAATTGCTCCGGATATGGGAGAAAGATTCCAAAGAGCGAATTCATCGCGAGGATGAAAGGGCCCAATGGGATTATGTATATGATGTTAAAGAGCTCATCGAGTTAAAGGGCAATCGCTTTCATAAAAAAAAGAACCTGGTGAACCAATTTAAAAAAAAATATGATTATCAATACATTTCTTTTGATGAAAAGATGATCGATATGGCCTTGGCCATGCAGGAAGACTGGTGCACTTGGCGGGATTGCGAGTCATCCGAAGCCCTATCCGCTGAAAACCGGGCAATTTCAAAAATTCTCGACAACTGGCAAATGATTAATGGTTTAACCGGCGGTGCGCTTTTGGTTGATAACGAAATGGTTGCCTATACCATTGCCGAACAATTATCGAAAGATATGATCGTAATCCATTTCGAAAAAGGGAACCCTGATTATAAAGGTGCATATCAGGCAATTAACCAGATGTTCCTTGAACATAACGGCGAACCATTTGAATTTGTAAATCGTGAGCAGGATCTTGGTGATGAAGGACTTCGAAAATCGAAATTATCGTATCATCCGGTAGACTTTATAAAAAAATACCGAGTAACACTGAAATAGACAATGTTCACAAATCTTCGGGCTGTTGCCCAAATCATTTTTCGCTGGCTCTGAAACATTTTTTGATAAATCTATAGCTCGTTCCAGGCGATTCCAAAACTCGCCCTTCGGGCTCAAACAGTTGGAATCGCTTTTCTCTCACTTCGCCAAGGTTTATGAACAAAAAACGTTTCAATGAGCGCTCAAAAAGATTTTTGTTTGGGCAACAGCCCGTCTTTTATTGATGAACTTTTTATGGTCAATTTTATAACTTTAGATAAACCTATTTGAAAGGAGTAGCCATGAGGCCCGTATGCTTGATCATTCGTGACGGTTGGGGATATAGTGAAGTTGTGCAAGGCAATGCGGTGCTTGCCGCTAAAACACCCAATATTGATCGTTACAAAACCCTCTATCCATGGACGCTTTTGGACTGTGCCGGAGAACCTGTCGGTCTGCCAAATGGATATCAGGGATCATCGGAAGTCGGCCATCTAAATATGGGTGCCGGTAGAATTGTCGTTCAAGAGCTCAAGCGTATTGACGACGGATTAAGCACAGGGGAACTTTTTGGAGCAAAAAAATGGGAAGAGCTGGTAAAGAACTGGAAGGAACACCAAAGCCGTCTTCATTTGTTTGGTTTGCTTCAAGATGAGGGCGTACATGCCCATCAGGAACATCTCTTTAAGATCATGCGGCGGGCACGGATAGAATATCCAGATGGTTCCATCATCATCCATCCCTTTTTAGACGGACGCGACACACCTCCGCGAAGTTGCCTCGAATATCTGGCAAAACTCGATCAGGTGATGGACGAGGTCGGTGGGTGCTCCATTGGCACTATCATGGGTCGATATTATGCTATGGATCGTTCCAGAAACTGGAAATTAACTGACATTGCCTATCACTGCATTGTTGCCTGCGAAGGTCGTCGAGCCCCAGATGCCCAAACCGCTGTTAATGAATCCTATGAAAAAGACAAAACGCCGGATGATGTGGAAATGTTTGATGAATATATTCCCCCTTACGTGATCGGCAATTATGATGGTGTCAGGGATGACGATTGCATCTTGCACACCAACTACCGTCAGGATCGCGCAATCCAACTTTCCATGGCCTTTGTTGATCCAAAATATCCAGGAAAACTGAAAACAACTCGAAATATAACATATGTTGGTCTAACACGATACTGGGATGAATTTACGAGCTACATGCTGGGTGCTATTGATGCGGGAGGCGGCATGGAACACCTCCTTGGCGAGGTGATTTCAGATGCGGGTTTTCGCCAGTTGCGAATTGCAGAAACTCAGAAGTTTAGACATGTTACGAGCTTTTTTAATGGAAAAGCAACAACCCCATATCCAAACGAAGATCAGGTGGACGTTCCCAGCCGATTCGATCCAGCCACCTTTGCCAGTCATCCGGAGATGGAGGCTTACAATGTTACCGATGAACTTCTTAAAAGACTTAGGAACAATCCTTATCACTTTATTGCCGTAAATTTTGCCAACGGAGACATGGTCGGCCACACCGGTAACTTGAAAGCTGCCACAAAGGCTATTGAGGTGGTGGACGATTGTATCGGCAGAATTGTCGACCGTCTTCTCGAAATTGATGCCCATATTCTCATTACATCGGATCACGGCAACTCAGAACAAATGATTGATGACCAAACCGGTATGACCAAAACCAGCCATACCTTGAATCCTGTTGAGGTTATTTACATTGCCAACGATTCTAAGGAAAAACAACTTATTGGTCATGGCAAGCTGTCGGATATTGCACCAACGGTTTTGTTTCTACTTGGATTGGATATCCCCAAGGAGATGACCGCACAGAACTTGATTGTAAATAACAGAGCTTAGCCCCTTTGTTTTTTATAAGGTATACAGCCTAATTTATATCTTATGAGACACATTTATGAGACAGTATGTCTCATAAATGTGTCTATCCCCGATTGTTTTTCCACACACCTTCGCCGTTAAAAAAATCCAACTTATTGATAATATTAATATACTGCCGGCTAAAAATATTACACTCAGTTATGGCATGGAACTTGATTAACTATATTGAATACAATTTTTATCCTGATTTTTAACTAGTGTCCATGATCTTTAAAATGAGGAGAAAAGCCGTGGAAATGGAAAAAGTCATTCAGACCGCCATCGATTATGAAACAAAAATAAGAGATATTTACCGTGATGCCGCCCAAAGCGTTCATGATCCGGAAGGTAAAAAATTTTTTAAAATGATGGGAGATGACGAGCAATATCATCTCGATTATTTGATGGAAAGGCTCAAGTTGTGGCGAGAATCAGGGGAACTGTCAGCCGAAAAACTGGTTTCCGCTGTACCCTCAAAGGAAATTATTCGAAAGGAAACGGATAAAATCAGAGCACATATGTCATCAAAGGATCTCAGCAGCATAAAAGTCATTCTCAGCAGAGCCCTTCAAGCAGAAGTTGAAACCAGTAATTTTTACGAAGAAATGGTGAATGAAATGACCGATGAAGGTCAAAAGATGTTTTCCAGGTTTCTGGAGATCGAAGAAAATCACATTGCTGCGGTTCAGGCAGAGTTGGACTACATTACACATACTGGATATTGGTTTGATTTCAAAGAGTTCGATATGGAAGAATTATAAAAGGAAAATCAATTATGGCATTATCCGTCGTTGATCTTTATAGAGATATCCTTCCGAAGACAAACTGCTCAGACTGTGGATTTTTAACATGTCTCGCATTCGCAGGAATGGTGGTTTCTGAAAAATATCCCATGAACAAATGCCCTCATCTTGATCAATCGATCATCGATAAAGTCCAAAAAGAGCTGGATGGACAATACGCAGACGGGAAATGGCTCAAAAGAGATATGGCCCAAGATGCGCTGAGATGGGCAAAAGAAAAATCATCTTCAATGGAAATAGAAGAATTGCCGGATCGAATCGGGGGCAAACTCATTCATCATAACGGGTATCAGGCACTTGAACTTCCATATTTTACAGATTCAGTCCTCATAACAAAGGATCATCTTGTCAAAAAAGAAGGTGTCGAACTTTCACGATGGGAACAGGTTTTTATTTTAAACCATATAGCCCAAGGAGGAAGAAGCTTTCCCACAGGCACATGGAAAGGATTAATTGAATTTCCCAATACGGTTTCAAAGATAAAGTCAATGGTAGAGCATGTGGAAAAACCATTGATTGAAACATTTAGGGGCAGGGTTGACAAGCTGATGTCCGCAGCCGAGTCCATCGGCGGATCTGACATGACCGGTAAATTTGATTCTGCGGATTTTGCAGTCATGTTCAAGCCTTTTCCGAAAGTTCCTGTAATGCTTCTTTTTTGGGATGAGGAAGAAAGAGATAGTTTCGGGGCTGAAGTAAAGCTCTTGTTTGATGAAACCATTATCGAGCATCTCGATATTGAGTCCATTATGTTTTTAAGTGAAAGAATAAAGCAGCTTCTTTGTAAAGATTAATTGAGGGAGTTTTTCTGAACAACAGCTCCATGGATAATCTTTTTTTAAAATCGCATGAACTCGCAGCAAGGGATCGTAAAAAAAAACAGGAAACTATCTTTGAAATATCAATAGGTTCTTATCATTATTTTAGAATTATTTTAAAGGTGCGATTTCAGTATGCGCCTGTTTTTTCTAACGATCCCTAAGCCACTCAGACAGCATCCAATTTAAAAAAAAGACCATCCATTCCGCTATATTCAAGGGTTTAAAGGAAAAACTCCCCAACTCCACAGATCAATTTACATAAGAATTATGAAAAGGAGGATGTTATGAGCGTACTCGTTACAAGAGAAGCGCCGGACTTCGTTGCTACAGCGATCATGCCGAACGGCATTATTGAAGAAAAGTTCAAATTATCCGACCTTCGCGGAAAATACGTCGTTCTATTTTTCTGGCCCCTAGATTTTACGTTTGTCTGCCCAACGGAAATCATCGCATTTGACAACCGAATTGATAAGTTCAAAGATCGGTCCGTTGAAGTGGTCGGTGTGTCCATCGACTCGCAGTTTACCCATTTTGCATGGCGTGAGGCCCCAATTGAAAAAGGTGGTATAGGAAAGGTTCATTTTCCTATGATAGCAGATGTTAAGCATGAAATTACAAAAGCTTAC
>Ga0316577_10000378_pt1 | contig 16872 bp, 16 predicted proteins | sample S5NA_FD_203073 | JGI IMG/M metagenome (GOLD analysis project Ga0316577, IMG submission 203073) | Rhizosphere microbial communities from salt marsh grasses in Alabama, United States - S5-7_050615r2r1 | ecosystem: Host-associated > Plants > Roots > Rhizosphere | place: USA: Alabama | collected... | reverse complement strand
GCGCCGCAGCTGCGGGCCAGGCCTCCCGTGGGCAGGACGTGATTGGCCCCGGAGGCGTAGTCGCCAGCAGACTCGGGCGCGTAGGGGCCCACGAACAGTGAGCCCGCGTTCCGCAGCCCGGCAACCGCCTGCTCCACGTCCTCGACGACCACCGTCAGGTGCTCCGGCGCGTAGGCATTGACGAAGTCCAGGCCGGCCTCTCGCGAGGGGGCGAGCACGACCAGCGCGCCGCGCGAAAGCGACTGCTCCAGGATCTGGCGCCGGGCGGCGGTCTCGAGCTGGCGGGCCAGCTCCGCCTCCACTCGGACCGGCACGTCGGGGTCCCAGGTGACCAGCAGGGCTGGGGAGTCCGGCCCGTGTTCCGCCTGGGACAGGAGATCGGACGCCACGTGGCCCGGATCGGCCGAAGCGTCGGCGACGACCAGCACCTCCGAGGGGCCGGCGGGCAGGTCTATGCTGCACTCGCCGAAGACCTCCAGCTTGGCGGCCGTGACCCACGAGTTGCCGGGGCCGACGATCCTGTCCACGGGCGCCACGCCGGCCTCGGGCAAGCCGTAGGCCAGCGCCCCCACGGCCTGCGCCCCGCCGGCGACGATGAGCGTGTCCACGCCCGCCAGTGCCGCCGCCCCCAGGGTAGTGGCGTTGAGAGTCCCATCAGCAGCCGCCGGCGAGGCCGCCACGATCTCGCCCACGCCCGCCACGCGGGCCGGCACCACTGCCATCAGCAGCGAGCTTGGGTAGGGGGCCGAGCCGCCTGGCGCGTAGACACCGACGCGCGCCAGCGGCACCCAGCGCCGTTCGATCTCGACACCGGGCACGATGGTCGTGGTCCGGCTCGTCGGGACCTGGGTCTCGGCGAAGCGCCGGATGTTGTCGATCATCTGCTGCAGGCCGGCGCGGATGCGCGGCGGGAGGCCGTCACGAGCGGCCTCCATCTCGGCCCTGTCGACCAGCAGGCCGCCCCCGGCGCGCGCGCCGCCGTACCTGGCGTTGGCCTCGGCCACGGCGGCATCGCCGCCGGCCTTGACCGCGGCCAGGATCCCCCGCGCACCTTCGCGCACCCGGGGATCGGGCACAGCCCCGCGCCGGACGAGGGCCTCGATCTCGGCGGTGATCGCCGGATCGCTCCGGGCCCCGGCCAGATAGAGCCGTCGCAGCTGGAGTGTGGGCGTGCTCATGGCACGAGCTTCTCGATGGGCAGAACCAGGATTCCCGAGGCCCCGGCCGCCTTGAGCTTCGGCAGGAGGGACCACACGGCGTCCGCCTCCACGACGGAGTGGATGGCGATCATTCCCTCGTGAGCCAGGGGGATCACCGACGGCGACTCCAGGCCGGGCAGCATCGCCTCCAGCTCGGCCGCCTTGCCTAGCGGGGCGTTCATCATCAGGTACTTCCGGTCACGGGCCGCCAGGGTGGCGCTGAGCATCGTCTCGATCGACCCCAGCACTGCCGCGCGCTTGCTCAGGGCCTCCTTGTTTGCCACCAGAACCGCCTCGGAGGCGAAGACCTCCTCGACCGGCCTCAGGCCGTTCACGACCATCGTCGAGCCGGTGGAGACGAGGTCGACGATGGCGTCGGCCAGGCCGAGGCGGGGGGCTACCTCCGCCGCGCCGGAGACGGGTATGACCTCCACCTTGATGCCGCGTTCGGCGAAGAAGGCTCGCGTCAGGTTCAGGTGCGACGTGGCGACGCGCAGGCCTGCCAGATCCGAGGCGTCGCGGATCGGCGAGTCGTTCGGCACGGCGATGGTAAGGCGGCAGCAACCGTAGCCGAGGGTCCTGATCTGTGGCACGTCGGCCCCGGACTCGGCCACGAGATCGAGGCCGGTGATGCCCATCTCGGCCACGCCGTCGGCCACGAACTCCACGATGTCGTTCGTCCGCACGAACAGGATGTCCAGGTCGAAGTTCTGGACCCGGGCGACGAGGGCTCGCTCGCCCGGCTCGAAGACGAGCCCGGCGTCACGGAGGAGGGTGACTGTAGGTTCGACCAGGCGCCCCTTGTTGGGGATCGCCAGGCGCAGACGCTGGATCATTCGCTGGGGTCTCCGACTAGCTCCCGTCGGCGGCCTCGAGCCGCTCGAGGGCCTTGAGGTAGCCGCCCTCGCCATGGTGAAGCCACTGGGCGATGCGGGTGATCGTGGCCGTGCTGGCGCCGGTCCTGTTCGAGATCTCGGCGTAGTGGAGGCCCTGGTGAAGCAACCTCGCTACGGCCCAACGCTGGGCCATGTCGTGCAACTCGCCCAGCGTGCACAGATCCCGGAAGAAGGCCGAGGCCTCGTCGACCGACTCGAGGCGGACTATTGTCTCGAACAGGTCGGTGGCGGCCTCGTCGCGCCAGGCTTCCATCGCGCCCATACCGGTTCCTCGCTATGCGGCCGCCTCAGTTGCGCGGCCTGTGTCGTAGTGTTGTAGCATAGTAGCATGCTAATACGCAACCTGCCAGAGCAACCTGCACCTGCCGAGTTCGAGGTGCTGCCGGCGATCGACCTGCGAGGCGGGCGGGTGGTTCGACTGGCCGAGGGAGACTTCGCCCGGGAGACCGTGTACGGCGAGGATCCGGCCGCGGTGGCGCGCATCTTCGCGGGGGACGGCGCCCGGTGGATCCACGTCGTTGACCTTGACGGAGCGAAGGACGGGCGCCGGCGGCAGATGGCAGCGGCGGAAGCGATTGTGGCCGCGACCGGGCCGGGCGTCGCCTGTGAGGTAGCAGGGGGGCTGCGCGACGCGGACGCGGTGGCGGCCGTCCTGGGAATGGGCGCGGCGCGTGCGGTCGTGGGGACTGCGGCCCTGCGGCAACCGGACTTCGTCGCCCGGCTGGTGGAGCAGTTCGGCGCGGACCGGATCGCCGTCGCCCTGGACGTGCGGTGCGGGCTGGCGGTGGGCCAGGGTTGGGTGCCGGGGGCCGAGGGGGTGCCTGTCGAGCAGGCCCTGGGGGAGCTGGCGGATCGCGGCGCTCAGACTTTCATCGTCACCGCGATCGAGCGGGACGGCCTCCTGACGGGGCCCGATCTGGGTTTGCTGGAGCGGCTCGTTCGGCTCGGGAGAGGCCGCATCATCGCCTCGGCCGGCGTGGCATCGATCGCCGACCTCCGGGCGACCCGCGATGCGGGGTGCGCCGGCGCGGTCATCGGTCGCGCGATCTACGAGGGCCGGATCGATCTCGCTGAGGCCATCCGCCAGATGGCCTGAGCTACTAGGTGTGGGTGGTCGTCTGCCCGGAATCGGTGAAGCTGCTGCCGGCGACCGGCACGAATTGCCAGCTGTAGCTGTGAGACTTGAGCGTCAGCAGTAGCACGCCGTAGGTGCCGGTGCTTCGCACCTCAGAGTTGGCGCGGATCGTGGCGAAGGGCCGCTGGCTGGCCCCGCCGGTGCCGACGACGAACTCGCGCATGCCGTTGGCATCGGCCACCCCACCGGGTGACTGTAGGGCGAAGCGCTCGTAGTCGTGGTCGTGGCCGTTGAGGACGATGTCGGCATGAGCATCGTACAGGGCCTGCCAGAAGGCGTCGTAGTTGCCGTCGTTGCCGTGCTGGCCGGAGCTGAAGCGGGGGTGGTGCCACATGGCGATGATGTGCTTGCCCTTGTTCGCCGCCAGGTCCGCTCGCAGCCAGCTCTCCTGGGCCGACCCGGCGCCGCAGCCTCCCACGCTGGAGCAGTTCGAGTTGAGCACAACCACGTGCCAGCTGGACGGCAGGTTGTAGCTGTAGAAGCCGCTGCCCGCGACGCCCGCGGCCGAGCCGAAGTAGGCGTAGTAGGGGGCCCCGCCCGAGGTCATCAGGTCGTGGTTGCCGACGGCGGGGAAGGTCCGCTTCTTGAAGGCGCCCCAGGTCTTGTCGTAGCAGTCCGCGTACTGCTGCACAGTTCCGGAGTCGTTTGAGTTGTCGCCCAGGGTGAAGACCCGGGCGTAGGAGCGGGCCTTGATGAGCGCCGCGGTCTGGCCGGCGACCTCGATCTGGTCGAGGCGGCAGATGTCACCCGCGCCCATGAGCGTCGTGGTGATCGATTTGGCCGGCCTGGGTGTCGGCTTTGGGGTCGGCGTGGGCGTCGGGGTTGGGGAGGGGGTTGGGCCGGTCCATTCGGGTGTGCTCATGGTGAGCGGCCAGCGCGCCGTCCAGGACGGCGAGGCTGTCGGCTGGTCCGGCGTGACGGCAGCGACAGCGGTCGGCGCGGGCGAGTCCGCCGGGCGGGTCGTCCAGATCGTCGAGGCGGCCGCCAGCGACACGGCCAGGGCCACGGCCGCCAGGGCGGCGGGAATGGCGAATCGGCGTCTCATCGATGGAACGATCCTCGCAGCGCCATCAGCTCCGGGCAAGATGACCAATGAGGCATCGCCCATGCGTCGGAATCATCAGCCGCACCCCGGCCAGTCGTCGCCTCAGGAGTGAGTCGCAGTCTCGCCCGAGTCGGTGAAGCTGCTGCCGGCGACCGGCACGAATTGCCAGGTGTAGCTGTGAGACTTGAGCGTCAGCCGTAGCACGCCGTAGGTGACGCTGTTCCTGACCTGGGAGTTGGGCCGCACGAACAGGATGGGGGAGTGGGCCGCCCCGCCGGTGCCGACGACGAACTGGCGGATGCCCCGCGGGTCCTTGAGCCCGGCCGGGGATTGCGGCGCGAAGCGCTCGTAGTCGTGGTCGTGCCCGCCCAGGACGATCTCCGCTCCGGCGGCGTACAGAGCCTCCCACCAGCTGCGGTAGGTGCTGGTGCTGCTGTGGCCGCCCGAGCTGAACGACGGAACGTGCCACATGGCGATGATGTGCCTGCCCCGATTGGCCTCCAGGTCGGCGGCGAGCCAGCGGTTCTGGGGCGAGGTCATGCCGCACCCGCCAGCCTTCCAGCAGATCGCGTTCAGGACGATGACGTGCCAGTAGAGGTCCGGGTCGTAGCTGTAGTAGCCCTTGCCGGCCGGACCGGCCGCGTCACCGAAGTAGGCGTAGTAGGGGGCTCCGTTGTCCGTGTACTGATCGTGGTTGCCCGCCACAGGCCTGATTCGGTCCTTGAAGGCGCCCCAGGTCTTGTCGAAGCAGTCGCGGTACTGGGCGGCGGTCCCAAGCTCGTTGGAGTTGTCGCCGAGAGTGAAGACGATGGTCTCCGGGTTGGCCTCGATCTCGCCCTGAACCAGCGTCGCCGTCGCCCGCGCCCTCGAGATGTAGTCGGCCCGGCAGATGTCGCCCGCACCCACCAGGATCGTGACGGGCTCGGGCGAGGGGGAGGCCGTCGGGGTCCAGGGCTGTGACGTAGCTGGACGCGATGGAGAAGGGGATTCCACGACCGGCCTGGAAGCGGCCGGCGTCGCCGTGGCTTCGACTCCGCCGCAGCCAGCCAGCAGGCTCGCCACGAAGAGACCGAGGGTCAGCCAGACGGCTGGCCCCTTCACGGGCCTGCCGCTTTCCTCCCTAGGCGCCAATGGCGTTCGCGTCGCTACTCCTTGTGCGCCGCCTCGACTTCCTTGCGATGGGCCTCGATCACCTTCTCGGCGATGTGGGAGGGCACGTCCTCGTAGTGGTCGAGCGTGGCCGTGAAGGTGCCCCGGCCGCCGGTCAGGGACCGCAGCTCGGTGGCGTAGCTGAACAGCTCGGCCTGGGGCACGTGAGCGCTGATGATCTGCATCCCAGCCTTGGTGTCCATGCCCAGGACGCGGCCCCGGCGACCGTTCAGGTCGCGGTTGACGTCACCCATGAAGGCCTCGGGGATACGGATCTCGACGGCCATGATGGGCTCCATCAGGGCCGGCTTGCACTCCAGGATGCCCTGCTTGAGGGCCATCGAAGCGGCGATCTTGAAGGACAGCTCGTTCGAGTCGACCGGGTGGAAGGAGCCGTCGTAGAGGGTCGCCTTGAAGTCGCTCAGCGGGTAGCCGGCCACGACCCCCTCGGCCGCCGTCTCACGGATGCCCTTCTCGACCCCGGGGAAGAAGTTCTTCGGCACCACGCCGCCCACGACCTTCTCGGCGAACTCCACGCCCCCGCCCGGGTTGGGCTCGATCTCGATCCAGACGTCGCCGAACATGCCGTGGCCGCCGGTCTGCTTCTTGTAGCGCCCGTGGCTCTGCGTCTTGCCGCGGATCGTCTCCTTGTACGGGACCTTGGGCGTCCTGGTCACGATGGCCGCCCCGAACTTGCGCTTGAGCCGCTCGCCCAGGACGGCGACGTGGGCGTCACCCATGGCCACCAGGATCTGCTCGCCCGTCTCCGACCGCTCGACGCGCGCTGAGGGTTCCTCTTCCAGCATCCGGCTGATGGCGCTGCCCATCTTGTCCAGGTCGGCCTTGGTCTGAGGCTCGATCGCGACCTGCAGCGTCGGCACCGGGAAGCCGAGCTCCGGCAGGGTGTAGGTCTGGTCGCGGCCTGCCGTCAGCGTGTCGCCGGTAGCGGTAACCGTCAGCTTGGCCACGGCGCCGATCTCACCGGCGTGGAGCTGGCCCACCGTCTCCTGGTCCTTGCCGTGCAGCAGGAGCAGCTGGCCGACGCGTTCGTCTTCGGAGCGGCTGGCGTTCCAGGCGTGGGCCTGGCCCTGGAGCGTCCCCGAGAGGACGCGCAGGTACGTCAGCCGCCCGACAAACGGGTCGGCGGTCGTCTTGAACACGCGAGCGATCAGCGGGCCGTTGATGTCCGGCTTGATCCGGACCTCGTTGCCCTTGGCATCCTTGGCCACGATATCGGGCCTGTCGCCGGGGGACGGGAGGTAGCGGACGATGGCGTCCGTCAGGGCGCGCACGCCGACGTCCTTGCCGGCGCTACCCACCAGAACGGGCGCCACCACTGCCGTCCTGACGGCCTTCTGGACGCAAGCCTCCAGCTCGGCGTCCGAGATCTCCTCACCCTCGAGGTACTTGGTCATGATGTCGTCGTCAACCTCAGAGGCGGCCTCGATCAGTTGATCGCGGCGAGCGGCTACTTCCGCCGCCAGGTTGTCCGGCACCGGGACCTCGACGTCCTTGCCGTCCTTGCTCTGGTAGGCCTTGCGGTGGACCAGATCGACATAGCCGCTGAAGGAGTCGGCGGCACCGATGGCGACCTGCAGCGGGGCCAGCTTCTGGCCGAACGTGGAGCGCAGAGCGTCCAGCGCGTTGCCCGGGTTGGCGTTCTCGCGATCGCACTTGTTGATGAAGAACAGGGCGGGCCGGTTGTCGGCCCGAGCCAGCGCCACAGCGGTCTCGAGCCCCGCCTCCACACCGCCCGTGGCGTCCATCACCAGCACGGCCGCGTCGGTGGCGGCGAAGCCCTGCACGACCTCCGCGGCGAAGTCGGCGTAGCCGGGGGTGTCGACCAACTGGATCCTGGTCCCCTCGTGGTCCAGGCTGGCCACGGCGAGCGTCAGCGACTGCTGCCGCTTCTGCTCCTCCGGCTCGAAATCGAGGCTGGCCGTCCCGTCGTCCACCCGGCCGAGGCGGGTGATAGCCAGGGCGTTGAAGAGAAGGCGCTCGGCCAGCGTCGTCTTGCCGGCACCGGCGTGGGCAGCCAGGACGACGCTGCGAAGGTGGGGGAGGTCGACACTCTTGGTTGTCATGGCTTCAAGCGATCCTCAGGGGTGGCATCAGGGGCGTCGTGATGGCGGTGCGCGGGGCACACACCGCAGTCAGGCCATGATAGCCCGGACGGGGGCCGAAGGGGCCGCCGCCATGGCGCTATACTCGGGCCGATGTCCGGTCATTCAAAGTGGGCCCAGATCAAGCGCCAAAAGGGCGCCAACGACGTCAAGCGCGGTGCCATGTTCACCAAGATGGGCCGCGAGATTGCCGTCGCGGCTCGAGCCGGCGGCCCCGATCCTGACGGCAACTTCCGCCTCCGGCTGGCCATCGAGCGTGCTCGGGCCGTCAACATGCCGGCCGACACGATCAAGCGCGCCATCGAGAAGGCGACCGGCGGCGCGGAAGCCGAGCAGTTCGAAGAGATCATTTACGAGGGCTACGGGCCCGGCGGCGTGGCTCTTCTGATCGAGATCGCCACCGACAACCGAAACCGAACTGCGGCCGACGTGCGGTCCATCCTGACCAAGGCCGGCGGCCAGCTGGCCGGCTCCGGCAGCGTGGCCTGGCAGTTCGAGCAGCGGGGCGTCATCACTCTGGCCGCTCAGGGCGACCCGGAACAGCTGGAGCTGGCGGCGATCGACGCCGGGGCGGACGACGTGGACGCGGAAGGCGACCAGGTGGAGGTCTACACCAGGCCTACCGAGCTGGAGGAGGTCCGGCGCAACCTGGAGCACGCCGGCCTGGCCATCGAATCGGCCGAGCTGACGATGATCGCCAAGAACACCGTCGAGCTGGACGAGGGCAAGGCGCGGCAAGCGCTGAGGCTCGTCGAGCAGCTCGAGGACCATGACGACGTGCAGCGCGTCACGGCGAACTTCGAGATCCCCGAGGCACTGCTGGCCGAGGTCGGCTGATGATCATCCTGGGGATCGACCCCGGGACCGCGATGCTGGGCTACGGCGTCGTCGAGCGCACGGGTTCCCGCCTGCGGGCGATCGACTACGGGGTCTTCTCCACGCCCTCCGACATGCCCTTGCCTGAGAGGCTGGCCTCCATCCACGGCGCCCTGAGCGACGTGATCGCCCTCCACCGCCCCGATCTCGTGGGTATCGAACGGGTCTACTTCACGAAGAACGCCCAGACCGCCTTCGCCGTGGGGCAGGCCCGCGGCGTGGCCCTCCTTGCGGCCGCCCAGAACCACCTGGAGGTCCGAGAGGCCACTCCCAACGAGGTCAAGGTGGCCGCGGCCGGCCACGGCGGGGCCGGGAAGGAGCAGGTGCAACGGATGGTCCAGGCCATCCTGGGCCTGCCCGAACTGCCCGAGCCGGATGACGCGGCCGACGCCCTGGCGATCGCGATTTGCGTCGCCAACCGCGATCACTCGGCCGGCCGAGGGCGCGTGGGGGCGCTGGATCGCTCGGCTGTGACTCCAGGTCCCGATGCTCTCACGCCGTTCGAGAAGGCCGTTCGGGAAGCCCTTCGGGCCGAGCAGGTGGCGACCCATCCGGGTGGCTCGCCGTCGCGCAAGACCGCCTCGCAGGGGAGGGAAGTGAAGTGATCGCCTCGCTCGAGGGAACCGTTGGCGCGGTCTTCGCCGACTCGCTCATCGTCGAGGTCGGCGGGATCGGCTATCGAGTCTTCTGCGCCCCGGCCGTGCTGGCGGCCGCAAGGGCGGGGGAGCGGGTCAAGCTGTTCACCCATCACCTCGTCCGCGAAGACGTCCAGGCCCTGTACGGGTTCCGCACGCCCGAAGAGTTGGGCTTCTTCGGCCTGCTCCAGACGGTCACCGGCGTGGGCCCCAGGGTGGCCCTGGCCCTGGTCGGCTCGCGGCCGGTCGGGGACCTGCAGCTGGCGATCCTCTCGGACGATCTGGCCGTGCTGACGGCCGTCCCCGGGGTCGGCAAGAAGCTGGCGGCACGCCTGGTGCTCGAGCTGAAGGAGAAGGTCGCCGAGGCCGGCGTGGCGGCGGGTGCCGCCGCCGGCGTTCCGGCGGGCGAGCCCGAAGTCATGGCCGCCCTGCTCGCTCTGGGCTACTCCGCCGGGGAGGCCCGTGCCGCCTCGCGCGAGGCGCTCGCTGACATGGCAGCTGGAGCCAGCCTGGAGGAGCGGGTGAAGGCCGCCCTGCGGACGCTGGTGAGAGGCTAGAAGTCACGCCGCCCTGAGCCGAGCCGTCTCACCGGTAGCGAGCCGCGCCACTGGCAGCCGCGGCTCGCCCAGACAGACGGTGGGGAGATGATCCGGTACGAGGCGTCGCCTGACCGACGCCCGGGCCAGGGGCGCAAATAGCCTAGAACACCCGTTCGATCTGCTACACTGCGCGCATGAGCGCGAGCGCCCGATGACCGACATCTCGCGAATACTGGCCGCCGACGCCCAGGACGAGGCCGAGGTCGCCGTCGATCGGACGCTGCGACCGCGAACGCTCGACGAATACGTCGGCCAGAGGGAACTCAAGGCCAACCTTTCGATCCTGATCGAGGCCGCCCGGCAGAGGGGCGACGCGGCCGACCACATCCTGCTGCACGGCCCGCCAGGACTGGGCAAGACCACCCTGGCCACGATCGTGGCCCGCGAGCTGGGGGCCAACATCCGCTACGCCAGTGGGCCCGCGATCGAGAGGGCAGGGGACCTGGCCGCGATTCTCACCTCGCTCGACGAGCGGGACGTCCTCTTCATCGACGAGATCCACCGCCTCAATCGCGCCGTCGAGGAGATCCTCTATCCGGCAATGGAGGACTTCGCCCTGGACGTGATGATCGGCAAGGGGCCGTCGGCGCGCAGCCTGCGCCTCAGCCTCAAGCCCTTCACGATCGTCGGCGCCACGACCCGCGCCGGCCGCATCTCCAGCCCGCTGCGGGACCGCTTCGGGGCCACGTATCGACTCGATTTCTACGATCTGGCGGATCTGACGTCCATCGTGGAGCGCTCGGCCAGGCTGCTGTCCGTCGATCTGAGCGCCGACGGCGCCACGGCGATCGCCCGGCGGGGGCGGGGTACGCCCCGTGTCGTCAACCGCCTGCTGCGCCGCGTGCGTGACTACGCGCAGGTCAATGGCGACGGCCGCGTGGACGCGGCCACGGCCGACAAGGCCCTGGCCGCTCTCGAGATCGACGACGAAGGCCTGGATTCCACCGATCGGAAGCTGCTGGCCGCGATCGTCCAGAAGTTCGGGAGCGGGCCCGTAGGTATCCAGGCCCTGGCAGCCGTGCTCTCGGAGGAGGCGGAGACGGTCGAAGACGTCTACGAGCCCTTCCTTCTCCGTTTGGGCTTCCTGGATCGGACGCCCCAGGGCCGCATCGCCACGGAGCTGGCCCGGCAGCATCTCAGCCGCCTGGGCTACGAGATCCCGACGCCACGGCGCGCCGACGCGGATCAACCCGCCCTGTGGGACTCGAGCGGACCGCCGACGGACGCGGGCAGCGAGCGATGACATCGGCCCTGAACGAGCGCCCGGCGGACTCCTCGCCGGCCCGCTTCGAAGTGCTCGTGCCGCCGCCGGCGGACGGCTCCACGCAGGCTCGTCTGGGACGGTTGGCGCTCAGCCACGGCGTGGTCGAGACCCCGCAGTTCATGCCCGTGGGGACCAACGCCACGGTCAAGGCCCTCTCACCCGATGATCTGCGCGAGGCCGGTGCCAGCATCATCCTGGCCAACACCTACCACCTCTACCTGAGGCCCGGGCACGAGCGGATCGCCCGCCTCGGGGGCCTGCACAGGTTCATGGCCTGGGATCGGCCGATCCTCACCGACTCGGGTGGCTTCCAGGTCGTCTCGCTGGGGGAGATGCGCAAGGTCGAAGACCAGGGCGTGACCTTCCAGAGTCACCTCGACGGTTCCTACCACCGTTTCACTCCCGAGCTGTCCATCGCAGTCCAGGAGGCCCTCGGGGCCGACATCGCCGTCGCCTTCGACCAGCCAGTGCCCCCGGCATCGTCGTCGCGGACGGACGTCGCGGAGGCCACGCGGCGGACGCACCTCTGGGCCGAGCGATCGCTGGCGGCCCACAACAGCCCGGACCAGGCTCTGTTCGGCATCGTCCAGGGCGGCCTGGACCCCAAGCTTCGGGAGGAATCCACGCGCTTCGTGACCGGCCTGCCGTTCGACGGCATCTGCATCGGCGGTCTGGCAGGCGACGAGACCCCGGCCCAGCGCGGGGCAGCCGTGGAGGTGGCCGTCGGCCTGCTGCGGGACGATCCGCGGCCGCGGTATCTGATGGGACTCGGCTCGCCCGCGGATCTACTCGACGCCGTTCACCGGGGAGTGGACCTGTTCGATTCCGTCCTCCCGGCACGCGTCGCCCGCAACGGGCAGCTCTGGACCTCGGAGGGCCGAATCAACATCCGCAACGCGCGCTACGCCGACGACGACCGGCCGGTCCAGGAGGGCTGCCGCTGCCTGCTCTGCCGCAACTTCTCGCGGGCCTATCTGGCCCATCTGTTTCGGGCCGAGGAGCTGCTCGCCTACCGCCTCGCAACTTGTCACAACATGACCTTCACCCTAGACTTCATGGCCGAAATCCGGGCTTCTCTCCGCTCCGGCACCTTCGCTGCCCGCCTGTCCGAGCTTCGGGCCAGGGCCGCGGGTAGAGGGCACGTAAGTGGGAGCTAAGCCCGAATGAAGAGCCCACCCGTAGCCTGTCGAACGCGGAGGCATACCAGATGGGGAGCCGCGACCGGCCACACAGAGAAGCCAAGAAGAAGCCGAAGGACGCCGGCCAGAAGACCAAGATCCAGCCCATGCTGGAGCCTCCCGTCAACGTCGAGGTCTGGAAGCCGAAACGCAAACCTCGGGACGAAGAGGAGGAGACCTAGCTCGCGGTCGGACGCCACCTGGGATGTGTCCAGTGGCGGCCGTCCGGCGAGGCGGAGCCGACGCGGGGTGAACTCTGAGAGCGAGCAGGCTCGATGGCTGTGAGTCGAGGAACGGAGCCCCAACGAAGGCAGCGGCCGACTGACGGTCGACACTACTAGGAGTGAGGAGCAGGTGGCTGTGATCGAGCGAGCAGGCGAAGCCAAAGCTTCCGGCAACGGCGGCGCGGAGAAGTCGGGCGAGCGCGCCAGGGCCGTGGACGCGGCCATCCTGGCGATAGAGAAGCAGTTCGGGCGCGGCTCGATAATGCGCCTGGGCTCTTCGGAGCGTCAGGCCGTCGCCGTTATCCCCACCGGCTCCATTGCCCTCGATCTGGCCCTCGGGGTGGGCGGGATCCCTCGCGGGCGCATCACCGAGGTCTTCGGCCCGGAGTCGTCGGGCAAGACCACCCTCTGCCAGCACATCCTGGCCGAAGCCCAGCGCAAAGGCGGCGTGGTGGCCTTCATCGACGTCGAGCACGCTCTCGATCCGGGCTACGCCCGTGCCTGCGGTCTCAACGTGGACGACCTCCTGGTCAGCCAGCCCGACACCGGCGAAGACGCCCTTCAGATCACGGAGACCCTGATCCGCTCCGGCGGCGTCGACGCGGTCGTCGTGGATTCGGTGGCGGCGCTCGTGCCCAAGGCCGAGATCGAGGGCGAGATCGGCGACTCCTTCGTGGGGATCCAGGCCCGGCTGATGAGCCAGGCTTTGCGCAAGCTCGCCGGCGCGGTCAGTCGCTCCAACACCGCCCTGATCTTCACCAACCAGCTGCGGGAGAAGATTGGCGTCATGTTCGGCAACCCCGAGACGACGCCCGGCGGTCGCGCTCTCAAGTTCTACGCCAGCGTCCGCCTGGACATCCGCCGTGTCGAGACCATCAAGACCGGCACCGACCCGGTCGGCAACCGGGTCAAGGTCAAGGTCGTGAAGAACAAGGTCGCTCCGCCCTTCAAGGCCGCCGAGTTCGACATCATGTTCGGCCATGGCATCTCCCGCGAGGGCGGCCTCCTGGACGTCGGCACGCAGGTCGAGGTCGTCACCAAGACCGGCGCCTGGTTCAACTTCGGCGACACCCGGCTGGGCCAGGGCCGAGAGGCTGCCAAGGACTTCCTCAAGGCCAACGCGGACGTCTCCGCGAAGCTGGAGAAGCAGATCCGAGACAAGATGGTCGACATCTCCCTGCCCGTCGAGGGGATCGAGGAGGCCGAGTAGGCCGCAATGGGCCGCCGTGGCCCCTCAGGACGGCGTGAGACGCCCCAGGAGGCCCGTCAGCGGCGCGGGCTTGTCGATGACCATCAAGTGGTCACCGATGCCGCCATACGCTTCCTGGAAGCGCGTCACCGCTCCGTGGCCGAGGTCAGGAGGCGGCTCTGCTCGGCCGGCTATCGCAGCGATCTGGTAGAGGCGGCCATAGCCCGCCTCACGGAGGTCGGGTTGCTGGATGATCTCGAGTTCGCCCGGATGTGGGTCCGCTCGCGCGATACGTCGCGGCCGCGAGGCGAGCTGGCCCTGCGTCGCGAGATGCTGCTCAAGGGGATCGACCCGGCGGTCGTGACGACGGTGCTGGAAGAACGGAGCCGCGGCCCCAACGACGACGAGGGCGTCTCTCCGGACCGCGCCGCGGCGGCGCGCTTGCTGGATCGCCGCCGGGCCGCGCTGAACCGCGCAGCCAGTCCGGGCGAGCGTCGCCGGCGGGCATATGCGCTCCTGGCCCGCAACGGATTCGACCCCGAGGTCTGCGCCGAGGCCGCTCGCGCATTCGCCGGCGGGGAGTAGCAGACCGGGCTCGTTTCGGTTCTGGCCGGGCTGGCGAGCGAAACCGCGCCAATTGGGCCCGGGGGGCTGACCGATTTCGCGTCCCGCCGTAGACTAGGCGCGAGACGAACACGCGCCGCCTGTCTGGAGCCCAAATGGCGGCGTCAGCTCGAATCATCGACTAACAGCAGCCGCGCACGGCCTCACGGGTAGAGACCGCCAAGCGGCCGCTCCGAAACGTTTCCAGGTACCTCCGGTCTCTGGACCGGGTGGGAGGCAAGTTCATATGGATCTCGCCCTTGTGGCCACTCTGTCCGTGGTCGCCCTTGGCGCGGGCGGGTTGCTCGGTTTCCTGGCGCGCGGTTTCGTCGCCAGTCAGGCTGTGAAGAGCGCCCAGGACAAGGCCGCCCGCATCGTGGCGGAAGCTCGCGCTCAGCAGAAGGAACTCATCCTCGAAGCCAAAGACGAGAAGCTGCGCCTGACACGCGAGGCCGAAGACGAGGCTCGCTCCAGACGCAACGAGCTGTCCGGCCTCGAGGCACGTCTACTGGCCCGAGACGAGCAGCTGGACATGCGCTCCGACATGCTCGAGCAGCGCGACCGCAAGCTGCTGGACCGCGAGCGCGAACTCGAGAAGAGCCGCCAGCAGCTCGCCCAATCTCAGCAGGAGCACATCGAAGCACTGGAACGCGTGTCCAGCCTCAGTGCCGCCGACGCCAAGACCCAGCTGATCGAAGCTGTTCGCGAGGAGGCCGAGCGCGACGCGGTCCGCCTGGCCAAGTCGATCGAGAAGGCAGCCCGCGAAGAAGCCGAAGATCGGGCCCGAGAGATCGTCCTGACGACGATGCAGCGCATCGCCGCCGACCAGGTCTCAGAGCACACGGTCAGCGCCATTCACCTCCCCAACGAGGAGATGAAGGGTCGCATCATCGGCCGCGAGGGCCGCAACATCCGCGCTCTAGAGCAGGCCGCCGGAGTGGACCTGATCATCGACGACACCCCGGAGACGGTGGTCATCAGCGCCTTCGATCCGGTCCGGCGTGAGATCGCTCGCCTTGCCCTGACCAAGCTCATGGCGGACGGGCGCATCCACCCCGGCCGAATCGAGGACGTCGTGGCCAAGGCCCGCAACGAGGTCGACGTAACCATGCGCCAGGCCGGCGAGCAGGCCATCTACGACGCGGGGATCCCGGCTCTGCCGGCGGAGATCGTCAGGCTCCTGGGCCGCCTCAAGTACCGCACCAGCTTCGGCCAGAACGTGCTGGTCCACTCGGTCGAGACCAGCCGGCTGGCGGCCATGATCGCCTCCGAGCTAGGGCTGGACGTGCAGGCGGCCAAGGTAGCCGGTCTTCTGCACGACCTGGGCAAGGCGGTCGACCACGAGGTCGAAGGGCCCCACGCCCAGATCGGAGCCAACATCGCCCAGCGCCATAACCTGTCCCCGGGAGTTGTCAACGCCATCGCCGCCCATCACCAGGAGGTCGACGCCACCTCGCCCGAGGCCCCGGTCGTCCTCGTCGCCGATGCCATCAGCGCCTCGCGCCCCGGTGCCCGCGGGGAATCGATGGAGACCTACGTCCGCCGTCTCGAAGACCTGCAGGCCATCGCCGAGAGCTTCGACGGCGTGGAGAAGAGCTTTGCCGTGCAGGCGGGCCGCGAGGTCCGCATTCTGGTCAAGCCCGAGCAGGTGGACGACGTGACCGCCACCCGCCTGGCTCGAGACGTGGTGAAGAAGATAGAGGCCAGCCTGACCTACCCGGGCCAGATCAAGGTGACGGTCATCCGCGAGACGCGGGCCGTCGAGTACGCGAAGTAGGCCGACGTGACAGCGCCAGCCAGCCCGCCTCCGACCGAGTCGGGGCGGCGCGCCTGCCGCATCCTCATGATCGGAGACCTCATCGGCAAGCCGGGCCGCCACGCGGTGGAGGCCCTGCTGCCGGACCTGCGGAAAGAACGTGACATCCACCTCGTCACAGCCAACGGCGAGAACGTGGCCGGCGGGATGGGCCTCACCGCCTCCCTGGCCGAGGCCATGTTCAAGTCCGGCATCGACGTCATTACCTCGGGCAACCACATCTGGGACAAGCGCGAGATGTACGAGACGATCGAACACGAGGAACGGATCCTGCGACCGCACAACTACGGCTCGGACGGGGTCCCCGGGCGCGGCTGGGGTGTCTTCCACGCCACCGACGGAACCGAAGTCGCGGTCCTCAACTTCCAGGGCCGGACCTACATGACCCCGATTGAGAACCCGTTCAGCGAGTTCGACCGGCTGCTGGACCAGGCCTCCGAACCGCTGCCGGCGGTCCGTGTTGTCGACTTCCACTGCGAACTGACCTCGGAGAAGGTGGCCTTCGGCATCTACCTGGACGGGCGGGTCAGCGCCGTCGTGGGAACCCACACTCACGTCGCCACGGCCGACGAGCGGGTGATGCCCAAGGGCACGGCCTACGTCTCGGACCTGGGCATGTGCGGGCCGGTTCACAGCGTCATCGGCTTCGACCCGGCCACGGTCATACCCCGCTTCCTGACCGGTTTGCCGACGCGTTTCGAGGTCGGGATGGGACCGGTGGTCTTCAACGCCTGCCAGATCGACATCGATCCCGCCACCGGGCGGGCCCTCGCGATCGAGCGCATCCAGCGCCTAGTCGAGGTCTAGCGTGGCCGGGCGCCCCTCGGCGTACCAGCGCCGCAGAGCGGGCAATCCCGCCGGGGAGCGCGTCGTGCCGCCCCATCCGTCGCGTGTCGATCTCCACACTCACAGCAACCGTTCCGACGGCGTACTCTCCCCGG
>Ga0316577_10000377_pt1 | contig 16885 bp, 13 predicted proteins | sample S5NA_FD_203073 | JGI IMG/M metagenome (GOLD analysis project Ga0316577, IMG submission 203073) | Rhizosphere microbial communities from salt marsh grasses in Alabama, United States - S5-7_050615r2r1 | ecosystem: Host-associated > Plants > Roots > Rhizosphere | place: USA: Alabama | collected... | reverse complement strand
GTCGACCCACTCCTCGCGGCGGGAGGTCCGCACCTCGAACCGGGACACGGGAGCCGCCCCGGCCTCCTTCCCCGAGGGCGTCTCAGCCATCGGCTCTCGCCCTCGCCGCTTCCTCCAGGTGGAGCCGGACCGCGAACAGGGCGACCTCCTGCCGGTTGCGCATCCCGAGCTTCTTCATCACGCGGCTGAGGTGGTTCTTCACGGTCTGCTCCGCGATTCCCAGGTCGGCCGCGATCTCCTTGTTCTCGAGTCCGCGACCCACGAGGCCGATGATGTCCAGCTCGCGGACCGTGATCCTCTCCTCGCCGAGTCCCCCCGACGCCGAGGCGTTCTTTCGGAGCATGTTCCCGAGCCACGGTCCGGCGGCGACGTCGCCGGCATCCACGGTGCGGATCGCGCTCAGCAGCCGCTCGGGGTCCGCGACCTTGGGGACGCATCCCCGCGCCGACGAGCGCAGCGCCATCAGGCAACATTCGCTCAACCGCTCGATCGCGTCGGGTGAGAAGCGAGGCGCCGCCGGGTCGGAGAGCATCGACCGGATCACGCAGTCCTCGTCGGCGTGGTTGACCAGAACCACGATCCCGGTGTCGGGGCGCGCCGCGTGAAGTCGGGCGACGAACCCCGGCCGGGAACGCTGGAAGTCCGTGTCGACGAGCACGACGGAGGGCTCGAGCCGCCGCATCTCCGGCAGCACGTCGTCGGCCTCCGCGACCTCGCCCACGACCCGCAGGTCCGGCTCCGCCTCGAGCAGGGCCCGCACCCCGGCACGGAGAAACGGCACTTCGAGCGCGACGAGCACGCGAATCGGCGCCGCGTCCGCGTCACCGCCGGACCGGACTGGGGTCGGGCGTGGGTCCTGAACGTTCATCGCCGTGCTCCGGATCTCGATAGTGCCGAACGAGTTCGCGAGTCGGGCGCGCCTTCCGGTCGGGGGAGCGGAGCCGCGCCCGACCGCCCCTGAATCTACGGCATGGAGCCCGAGGATCGAGGGGTACGTTAGTACTACGACCTCGGGTACGAAATGTCGATTGTCGCGGGAGCAGGGCGCCCCAGATTGGGACGTGCCGCGCTGGGACCGGCGCGGCACGTGTGACCCACATGACCAACCTGCCGCCCGGTCGCCAGACCGGGCAACAAGCTCCTTCCGCAGCCTCGGAGGAAGCCCCGCTTCGGCGGGGCTTCCAGTTTGTGGGAGCCCCGCATGCGCCCGGCGCCGCCGGTTCCTGTGACGAAAGGACCCGCTTCGGGTCGGGCGCAGAAGCCCGTCGGACGGCTCGGCGTCCGGCGGCACCGTGGTCCGTGACCACCTCCTTCTCTAAGTTGCTGCGGATTCGCGTGTTTCCGGTCGGCGTGCGAGGCGGGACGGCGCCCACGGGTCCGACTCCGCTGGCCGGGAACTTGCCCCTCACGTCGCAGGTGGCCGAGCGCCTCCGGCGCGGACACCGTTGCGGCGTAGCGGCTTCCCTTCGACCCCGGGCACAGGGCGGGACGAGCGAGCATGAAGCGGATCGTGGTGACCGGCGCCGCCGGGCAGATCGGGACGGAGATCGTGGCGGCGCTCCGGCGTGGCTACGGCGAGGATGCGGTCCTCGCCACGGACATCCGGGCCCCGGGCGGAGCGGACTCCGCAGGCCCCTTCGCCTACGTGGACGTGACGAACGGCGAGTCCCTCGACGCGGCCGTGGCGCGCCACCGGGCGGACACGATCTTCCACCTCGCCGCGATCCTCTCGGCCGTGGGGGAGCAGCGTCCCCAGCTCACCTATCAGGTCAACATCGGGGGGCTGTTCAACGTGCTCGAGGTGGCGCGTGAGCGGGACTGCGCCGTCTTCACCCCGAGCTCGATCGCCGCCTTCGGCCCCGGCACGCCGCCCGACCCGGCCCCCCAGGATACGATCCAGCGTCCGAACACCATGTACGGCGTGAGCAAGGTCGCCGGAGAGCTGCTCTGCGACTACTACCACACGCGGTTCGGCGTCGACACGAGAGGCGTTCGCTACCCGGGCCTGATCTCCCACGTCACCCAGCCGGGCGGCGGCACGACCGATTACGCCGTCGAGATCTACTACGAGGCCGTTCTGGCGGGACGATACACCTGCTTCCTCGCCGAGGGGACCCAGCTCGACATGATGTACATGCCCGATGCGATCCGGGCCGCGGTCGAGCTGATGGAGGCCCCCGCGGACGCGCTCGTGCACCGGAACGCGTTCAACGTGGGCGCGATGCAGCTGACGCCCGAGACAATCGCCGAGTCGATCCGGCGGCGCCTGCCGGAGTTCGAGCTCACCTTCGACGTCGACCCGGGACGGCAGGCGATCGCCGAATCCTGGCCGCGAAGGGTCGATGACACGGCGGCGCGCGAGGAGTGGGGGTGGCGCCCCGAGTACGATCTCGACGCGATGACCGACGACATGCTGGACCACCTCGAGACCCGACTCCGAGGGGCCGAACGATGACAGGCCCGGAGAGCGAGAGAGAGCGATGAAGCGCACCAGCGCCGAAGAGGCGGTATCCGTCATCCGGTCCGGGAACCGGGTGTTCGTCCACTCCGTGGCCGCGGCCCCGCTGCGGCTCGTCGACGCGATGACCGCGCGGGCCTCCGAGCTCCGCGACGTCGAGGTCGTGCATCTGCACACGGAAGGGCCCGCGCCGTACGCGGCGCCCGAGCTCTCGGACAGTTTCCGGGTGAACGCCCTGTTCGTGGGAGCGAACGTCCGCGAGGCGATCAATACCGGCGAGTCGAGCTACGTGCCGGTCTTCCTCAGCGAGACCCCGAACCTGTTCCGACGGCGGATTCTCCCGCTCGACGTGGCCCTGGTCCAGGTCTCGCCCCCCGACCGCCACGGGTTCTGCTCGCTGGGGGTGTCGGTGGACTGCAGCCGCGCGGCGGTCCAGACCGCGAAGTTCGTCATCGCCCAGGTGAACCCCCACATGCCGCGCACCCACGGCGACGGCCTCCTTCACGTGGACCAGATCGACGCCTTCGTCGACGTCGACGATCCGCTGCACGAGGTGCAGCCGCCGCAGCTGGGGGAGGTGGAGCGGGCGATCGGGCACCTGTGCGCCGAGCTGATCGAGGACGGGGCGACCCTCCAGATGGGGATTGGGGCGATCCCGGACGCGGTGCTGTCGGCGCTGACCGGGCACCGGAACCTGGGGATCCACACAGAGATGTTCTCGGACGGGGCGATTCCCCTCATCGAGTCGGGCGTGATCAACGGGCTCCGGAAGCGCTCGCACCCGGGCAAGGTCGTCGCGACGTTCGTGATGGGCACGCGCCGGGTCTACGACTTCATCGACGACAATCCGCAGGTCGCGATGCTCGACGTCGGCTACACGAACGACACGGCGGTCATCCGGCGGAACCCGAAGGTGACCGCGATCAACAGCGCGATCGAGGTCGACCTCACGGGACAGGTCTGCGCCGACTCCATCGGGACCTGGCAGTACTCCGGCGTCGGCGGCCAGATGGACTTCATCCGCGGCGCGTCGCTGTCCGACGGCGGCAAGCCGATCATCGCGCTCCCGTCCACGACCCGGCGCGGGGAGTCGCGGATCGTCTCCTACCTGAAGCAAGGCGCCGGCGTGGTCTCCACGCGGGCCCACGTTCACCACGTGGTGACGGAGCACGGGGTCGCGAACCTGTACGGGAAGAACCTCCAGCAGCGCGCCCGCGCCCTGATCGGGATCGCGCACCCTGACCATCGAGAGCGCCTCGAGCGGGAGGCGGTCGAGAGGTTCCGGACGCTCCCGGCCCACGCCTGATCGGGGCGGCGCCCCGGGGAGGGACGGATGCGAAGAACGCTCGTGGCGGTGCTCGCGCTCGCCGTGTGCTCCGGTCTGATCGGACTCCCGCGGGCGTTCGCCCAGGTGCCGATCGGCGACGTCTATCTGTTCGAGCGCGCGGGCGCGGGCGGGACCAGCGTGACGGCGGTGGCGGACGAGAACTTCGTGTCGGGGGGCGGCGGTCTCACGTGGTCCTGCCTGGACGGGGCGCCGACGCTCATCCTGACCACGACCTGGCTCGGCCGCGCCTTCCGCGCGCGGGTCCGATTCGCGTTCGGGGACGGGGAGCCCTCGGAGACCCAGGCGTGGATCCTGATGACCAACGGGATGGCGGTCCGGGCGCCGGAGGACGTAGTGGAGCCGTTCACGCGCGGAGCGCTCGAGGCCCGTCGGGTGACGGTCCAGGTGACGGACTACCAGTTCCGCCGCTACTCGTACGTCTTCCGGGTCGCCGGGCTCGCCGAGGCGCTCGGGCGGCTTCCCTGTCGGCCCTCCGGGTCCTGAGCGGGCTCCCGCCTCAGTCGCCCTCGCCGCTGACGGGGTCGCAGGCGGAGAGGAGCCGTCCGATCGTGCTCTCGGCGAGGCAGACGCACGTGTCCGCCGCGCCGTAGTAGAGCAACACGCGCGCCCCGTCCGGGGCGAACCCGTCGGCGTCCGCCTCTTCCACGACCATCCCCGACGGGAAGACGACGTTCGGCACCTGTCCCACCTGCTCGTACAGTTTCCTCGGCTCCAGGATGTTGTCCCGGCTCCGTCCCACCACCTTCCGCGGGTCGTCGAGGTCGAGCAGCGCGACGCCGGCCTGATAGAGGCTGGCGCCCGCGAAGTGGGTGGCCACGCCGTGGTAGACGAGGAGCCAGCCGTGTCGCGTGCGGACGGGTGGCGGTCCCGCGCCGATCCGCTCGTCCCAGAACCGGGCGCGACCCCGCAGCACGGTCCCGAGAGGCCGCCAGGTCACGAGGTCGTCGGACTCGGAGAGGACGATCTCGTCTCCGGTGGTCGGCCCGTCGGCGAGCCGGATCCGGTTCGGCCGGTCCAGCCTCCGGTAGCGTCCGTCGAACCGGGCGGGGAACAGGACCCCGTTCCGCACGTCCGGGTCCGCGCCGAGACCGACGAGCTCGAACCGCTCGAAATCGCGGGTGCGGGCGACGCCGAGGCGGCACCCGGCTTCCGTGTCCGCCGCGAACATGACGAGCCAGTCGTTCCCGATGTGCGTGATCCGCGGGTCGTAGACGTGGAGGATCCGCTCCGCCTCGAGGTCCAGCCCCCGGATCTCGACCAAGCGGTCGCGCACGTGGAAGTCCCGGCCGTCGTCGCTCTCGGCGGGAACGAGAAAGGTGCGCCGGCCGCGCGACTGCACGCGGAGGAGGAGCACGATCCGGTCTCCGTACCGGGTCGCGCCCGGGTTGAAGACGGAGCTGGGGTCGACGAGATCCGGCGGCATCGCCGGGATCTCGCGCCCGGTCAGGATCGGGTTGTCGGAGCTGCGCACCAGCACGGGGATCATCGTTCCACCCACCCGTCGTCGGAGTCGTCGCGTCGCGCCGTGCCGAGGTCCGCGAGCATTCGGCGGATGTCCCGGATGCCGCCTGCCGTGAACCAGAGGATCACGGCGGCCGCCGCCGCGGCCTGCGCGTAGATGTAGATCCGCCAGAACCGGCCCCACGCCGCGTCGGAGACGTCCGTCGCGAGGTTCCAGGCCGTTCCGGCGAAGAAGACCAGGGTCCAGAGCCCGATCCACGCGTAGGTGACCGCGTAGATCGCTCGATCGCCCCGCGTCGCCTCCGGACCGAGCGCGAGCGCCCGGAGCCCCCGCCGGGGTGTCCGTCCCTCGACCGGGTGTTCGCCCGGCACGGCGTGCGAGCCCCGGTGCAACAGCCCGTCCAGGTCGAACGACTCGCCACGGCCGAGGAGCGAGACGGCGACGTAGACGAGGGAGGACGCCGCCATCGCCAGGCCCCAGAACACCTGCCCGTTGATCGGGAAGTCCTCGAACAGCTGGTGGAGGAGAATCCCCGACACCGCGATGGTCGAGCCGGTGAGCATCGCCGCCCACGCCGCGGCCGCCGTGCCCCGCCGCCAGTAGAGACCGCCGATCAGCACCGCCCCGGACCCGCCCGCGAAGATCGCGCCCGTGATCGCGAAGAAGAGGAAGATGTACTGGCTCTGCTGGAACAGGAGGCTGAACAAAAAGATGAAGACCGCGACGCCGGCGATCGAGAGGCGGAGGGCCCGCATGTGCGCCTCGGGTCCGAAGGGGCGCTTCCGGAACGGCATCACCACGTCCTGGATGAAGATGCTGCCCCACGAGTGCAGGTAGGTGTCGTGGGTGCTCAGGAACGCCGTGAGCATGACGGCGCCGAACGCGCCGAGCAGGCCCGCCGGAAGCAGCGTCGTCAGCACGGACGGCACGCGCAACTGGTTCGCGATCGTATCGCTCTCGGCCGCTCCCAGCATCGCTCCGACCCGCGCGGCCTGCGGCGCGAAGTCCGGGTGGTGAAGCACCGTGTAGGCGATGACGGGCACCACGAGCAGGAACAGGGTCTGGGGGATCGCGCGCCAGTTGCTGAGCACGGCCCCCATCTTCGCCTCGTGCGCGCTCTTCGCGGACGCGTTGTACCCCTGCGCGCCCTGCCAGGACATGACGACGTACACCGCGCCGACGGTGCCGATCAGGAAGTACCAGAAGTTGAAGTCCTCCACCTGACTGGTCCGGAACGGATTCACGAGGGAGGCGTCCGCCGGCGCCGTGCCCAGCGCGGCCAGGATCTGGTCCCAGGACACGATCGAGAGCAGGTAGAGCGTGATCGCGAGGAACACGAGATTCACGAAGAGACCCTGCACGAAGTCGGTCACGATCACGGCCACCTGCCCGCCCTGGAACACGAACAGGAGGGCCGTGGCCAGCAGCGTGACCATCACGAGGGGAAACGTCCCCACGGCGATGCCCGCCACCTGCAGCGACGCCGGGAGTCCGATGTAGTGGATGAAGAACCGGGCCCCGACGGCCGGGAAGATCCCGAAGTTCACGATCCCGGAGACGAAGGCGAGCATTCCCATGAAAATCCGGAAGCGTCGGCTGTAGCGGCGCTCGAAGAACTCCGCCAGCGTGAGACACCGGGTCTCGCGGAACCGGTAGATCACGAATCCCGTCACGGTCACGATCAGGACCACGACGGCCGTGCTCAGGCCCCACCAGGTGAGCCCGAAGCCCGCCACGAAGTTCTGCTCCAGGAATCCGACGATGGAGATGGCGCCGAGCATCGCGATGCCCTGCGCCACGCTGAGCATGTACCGCCCCGCCGTCCGCCCCGCCGCCAGGAAGTCCGCCACGCTTCGCATGAACGGTCGAAGCAGGAAGACGCCCGCCGCCATGGCGAGGTAGACGGAGACGAGGATCGCCCAGTCGAGCGCGGTGAAGTTCACGGACCCGTCCGCACCCGACCCTCGTGGTCGATGCGCGCCACGAGCGTTCCGTCGTCCCGCACGAGGCGGGCGTCGAACTGGTCGGTCGAGGCCGAGATCCGGGGCGGCCAGGGCAGCGAGGGGTCCGCGGGCGGCGTCAGCCCGAGTGCCCCCGCGTCGTCCGTGAATCGCCCGGTCCGGGCCCGGTGCTCCCGCTCGGCGTAGTACACGCGCCGCAGCTCCCAGGCCGCCCGCTCGGCCGACGTGGGCCCGGGCCCGTCGTCCGGGCTCGCCCCGGCCGCGCCGTCGACGAACCGCACGAAGCCCCACATCTCGGGGTAGTGCATCGCCACCAGACCCTGCGGGGACCACACCCAGTTCGCCTCGTCGAGTTCCCGACCGCTCGCGGAGTCCCGTCGCTTCCGGTAGTCGCCGTCGACGACCTCGACGGGCCAGTCGACCCGCGAGAAGTTCAGGCGCCAGCGATCACCGGGCCGCGGGGGGACCGGCACCTCCGTCGCCTCCGCGAGCGGCCCCCACGGAATCGCGATCTCGACGGTCCAGCCGCGGTCCTCGTCCGACGGATCGTTGATCGTGCCCAACACGTGCACGGCCGTACGCAGGCCCGGGATGTCCCAGGCGTGCACCGCCGGACCGCCGTCCCGGTACGGGCGGACGAGGAGCAGGTCCCAGACCGTGCCCAGCGCGTTGATCTCGAGCTCGTAGTACTGGTGCGTGTCCCCGTCCGGATCGATGAAGACCTCGAAATCGTCGTCCATGTAGATCACCGCGTCCCTCCGACGCAGCGAGCCCCACACGTGCGGCTCCTCGATCTCCGCCCCGATCCACAGCGCCTCGTCGTCCCAAAGGAGCTTCGCCCGGGTGGCGAGACCGGGCGCCGGCCTCGTCCCGCCCTCGATGTCGACGAACGGGTCGGTCCACGGCGCGAGACCCCATGCCGCCTCGTCGAGCACGCCGTCCACCCGGATCGGTCCGGAAGTCCGGCCGGCCTCGTAGACACGGGGACGCCAGTCGATCGCCGGTCGGGGAGGCGCCTCGTCGAGGTGGGAGGAAGTCCGTCTCGCGTCGTCGGCTCCCGGACGCCCCCCGTCGTCCGCGCCTCGGGAGGCGCCTCCATCCCGGCAGCCCGGGAGCCATGCCGCGAGGAGCAGGAGCAGGGCTGCGAGTCGGCGCACGGTCGGCCTCTACGCCCGGGGGTTCGGGGGTGGGGCTTCCAGCCCGGGGCCGGGGCCGGAGGCGGTGAACGACTTCGAACTTCCCGCCGTCCGGTCCCGGCGTCAACGAAGAGCGTCCCCTCGGACGAAAGGCCAATGTCCGTCCCCGGACGCCGGTCGCAGCTTTCTCCCCTGACCGCGCCGCCGCGGAACGCGGCGGTTGGTGACCCGATGGCGACACAGGAGTCTGACCGTGCTCAAGGAATTCCGGGAGTTCGCCCTCAAGGGAAACATGCTCGACATGGCGGTCGGAATCGTGATCGGCGCCGCGTTCGGCACGATCGTGAAGTCGCTGGTGGATGACATCCTGATGCCGCCGCTCGGTCTGATCACGGGAGGCATGGACTTCGCCGAGAAGTTCTTCGTTCTCCGCGAGGGGGTGCCCGCCGGCCCGTACGCCACGCTCGAGGCCGCCCGGGCGGCCGGCGCGACCACGATGAACTGGGGTCTGTTCGTGAACGCCCTCGTCAGCTTCCTGATCGTGGCGTTCGCGCTCTTCTTCGTGATCCGCGCGTACAATCGGGTGCAGACCGCGTTCGAGGAGGAGAAGGAAGCGGCCCCGCCTCCCGGGCCATCGGCGGAGGAGGAGCTGCTCACCGAGATCCGGGATCTGCTCAAGAACCGGGTCTGATCCCTCCCGCGCGGACCCGGACCCCGTTCGGGCCCCGCAATCCGCCCGTCCTTCGGCAAAGATGTGCGACCGGCGCCACGTCCCGCCGTCGCTGCCGCGGGACGCAAGACTTTTTTCGACAGCGTCTTGCGAGACGCGGGCGGTGGCGGAACGCGAGTTGCTCTCGATCTGCGGGTGATGGCGCCTTCCCACCGGAAGGCCGATCCCGAGATCCGAACCGGAGAGAGCCCCGTGCCCCGGCCGTCGCACGCAGCGTCCCGGATCGCCGTCCTGCTCGTCGCCGCGGCGACGACCGCCGTCGCGGCACGGCCCGCGCGCGCCCAGGTCGCGACGGCGTACGCGAAGGAGGCCGGCGGCCTCTACAAGAGCGACCTCGTCCGGCTCCTCACGTCCGGCGGGTACACGGTAGAGGAAATCCGGCGGATCGTCCGGATGAACTGCGTCGAGTTCGCGCCGAGCGAGCGCGACCGGCAGGATCTCGCACGATTCCGGGGCGGCCCCGAGGTCCTCGAGGAAGTGGACCTCTGCCGACGCAGCGGCGGTCCGGCCGCCGGCTACCGGAACGGAGTGCCGGTGGCGAGCCGGGTGGACGTGTCGGAGACCGCCCCTCGTCCGGACGCGATCCGGGTGGAGGAGCTCGACCTCGCGTCCGTGCCGCTCTCCGAAGAGGTGCCCGTCCTCGCCGCGCCCCCGACGACGACCCTCGCCTCCGCGGACGGACTTCCGGGCGTGCGGGCCGAGGCCCCGCCTCGCCTCCTCAACTGGGACGACGTGACCCGGCGGATCCTCGCCGAGTACCGCCCCGATGTCCGCCGGCCAGGCGAGGTGGTCCTCAGGATCCGGGTGGACGCCGAGGGGCGGACGGGTGAGGTCCGCGTGGAGCGGGCGTCCGGCGATCCGGCGCTCGCGGAGGCCGCGCTGACGGTCGTCCCGCACATGCGCTTCGCACCGGCCGAGAGCCGGGACCGCCGCGTCGAGGCCTGGGCCGTCCTGCCGATCCGCTTCTCCGCGCACTGACCGTCCGCGCCGGGGCCCGAGGTCGCCCGGCGGAGCGTGACACCTGCCGGATCTCCCGTTACCATCTCCCGGAACCCGGACCCGCGAGCGTCGTCCGGGCGGCCCGGGAGCAGGGCCCTCTTCGGGAGGAGGCAGGCGGTGGAGTGGCGGACGTACAACCGAACCGGACGCGTCTACGCCGCGGAGTTCGCGGAAGCGTGCGTGGTCGAGACGTCGCAGGGCCCCGTCGAGGCCACGCCCGGCGACTACCTCGTGGTCGACGCCGACTGCACGCAGGTCCGCCATTACACGGCGGGCGAGTTCGCCCTCTGCTTTCGCTCCCTCGACCGGCCCGTTCCGATCCGCGATCTTCCGACGCTCTCGGGCCTCGTCGTGGCGCACGTGGCGGACCCGGGCGAGCGGAGGGCCGGCGAGAGCTGCGCCCGCTGCGGGTCGCGCCTGACCCGTCGCCGGTTCGAGGGCGTCCCCACCTGCACCGAGTGCGAGCTCTCTCTCAAGGCGGAGCGCGAAGAGCGCCTGACTTGCCGGCACGACGGCGCCGTCATGCGCAAGGAAGTCATCGAGGACGTGATCATCGATCGATGCCCCGAGTGCGGCGGCGTCTGGTTCGACGGCGGCGAGCTCGAGGCTCTGAGCCACGTGCTGCGGCTCGCGGCGGACCAGGGCATGCCGTCGCGCGTCGCGTCGCGCCTCTTCCAGACGCTCGCCCAGAGGATCGCGGAATAGTCGCGATCCGGTCCCCCACGACGGAGCCGAACCGGTGATGCATCCCTCTCGCGTGTCGTTCGTGGCCGCGGTCGCCCTGCTGGCCGTCTCGACCGTACCCGTCGCGGCCCAGGAGGCGGTCGCGCCCGTGGCGGACACCACGCTCGCCCCGACCGCGGCCCTCGACGCGCCCCTGCCGGTCGACCCCGCCGTGCGGATCGGCCGACTGGCCAACGGTCTCCGGTACTACGTGCGGGAGAACCCGCGTCCGGAGGGGCGGGCAGAGCTCCGGCTCGCGGTGAACGCGGGTTCGGTCCTCGAGGACGACGATCAGCGCGGGCTGGCGCACTTCCTCGAGCACATGGCGTTCAACGGAACGCGCGCCTTCGAGAAGCAGGAGCTCGTCGACTACCTCGAGCGGGTCGGGATGCGATTCGGGCCCGAGATCAACGCGTACACCAGCTTCGACGAGACCGTCTACATGCTCCGCGTCCCGACCGACTCGGCGGACGTCCTGGACACGGGCCTCCGGATCCTGAAGGAGTGGGCCGGGGCGATCGCGCTCGACTCCGCGGAAGTGGAGCGGGAGCGCGGCGTCGTCCTCGAGGAGTGGCGGCTCGGGCAGGGCGCGGCGTCGCGGGTCCGCGACCGGCAGTTCCCCGTCCTGTTCCGCGGGAGCCGCTACGCGGAACGTCTGCCGATCGGCGATCCCGAGGTTCTCCGGACCTTCCGGCACGGGACGCTGCGGCGCTTCTACGAGCAGTGGTATCGTCCCGACCTGATGGCCGTCGTCGCGGTCGGCGACTTCGACGGGGCGGCGGTCGAGGCCCGGGTCCGCGACCTGTTCGGCGGGCTCGAGGGACCCGCGGACCCGCGGCCGCGACCCGAGTTCGCGGTTCCGTCCCACGACGAGACGCTGGTTTCCTCCGTGGCCGACCCGGAGCTCACGGTCGGCAGCGTCAACGTGATCTGGAAGCTGCCTCCCGCCGGGGAGGGCACGCACGGCGACTATCGGCGGGACCTGATCGAGGCGAGCTGGGGCTCGATGCTGAATTTCCGGTTCTTCGAGATCACGCAGACTTCGGAGGATCCTCCGTTCCTGACCGCGGGGGGCGGCAAGGGGTCGCTGGTGCGCGGGGCGGACGCGTTCCAGCTCCGCGCCTCCGCCCGCCCGGACCGGATCGAGCCGGCGCTCGAGCGGTTGCTCGTCGAGGCCCGCCGGCTCGACGAGTGGGGCTTCACGGAGGACGAGCTCGCGCGGCAGAAGGCCGACCTGCTCCGGGCCTACGAGCGGGCGTTCGAGGAGCGCGAGAAGTCCGAATCGTCCGGGTACGCGGACGAGTACGTCCGCGCCTTCCTGGAGGGCGAGCCGATCCCCGGAATCGCGTACGAGTACGCGCTGGTGCGCCGCTTCCTGCCCGGGATCGGGCTCGAAGAGGTGAACCGGCGGGGGGAAGGGTGGATCGGCGACCGCGACCGGGTGATCCTCGCGTCGGTGCCGGGCGATCCGCGGGTGGACGCGGTGCCGGAGCCGGAGCTGGTCGCGGCCTTCGCGCGGGCGGAGGCGGAACCGGTGGAGCCCTGGGCGGCCGGGCCCGCGAAGACGGCCCTGATGGAGGAACTGCCGGCCCCCGGTCCCGTGGTCTCCGAGTCGCGGGTCGAGACGGTGGGCGTGACGGAGTGGCGCCTGGCCAACGGGGTCCGGGTGCTTCTCAAGCCGACCGATTTCAAGCAGGACCAGGTGCTGTTCAGCGCGCGCGCTCCGGGCGGGACCTCGCGAGCGCCGGACTCGGCGTTCGTCTCGGCCACGTGGGCCTCGAGCATCGTCGGTGCCAGCGGGGCGGGGGAGTTCGACGCCGTGGACCTGCAGAAGCAGCTCGCCGGAGAGGCGGTGTCCGCGAGCCCGTTCATCGGGGAGCTGGAGGAGGGGATCGGGGGCTCCGCGTCGCCACGGGATCTCGAGACGGCGCTGCAGCTGGTGCATCTCTACCTCACGGCGCCGCGTCGTGACACGGTGGCCTTCCGTTCCCTGATGGCGAGGCTCGAGACCGTGCTCCGGAACCGGGGGGCGAGTCCCGAAGCCGTCTGGTCGGACACGCTGGCCGTCGTGCTGGCGGACCACCATCCGCGGCGCCGTCCGCCGTCGACCGAGCAGCTGGCGGAGGTCGACCTCGACGAGGCCCTGGCGTTCTACCGGAGTCGGTTCGCGGGCTTCGACGGCTTCACGTTCACGTTCGTCGGCTCGTTCGACCCAGCGGAGCTTCGCCCCCTCGTCGAGCGGTATCTCGGCTCGCTTCCCTCCGGGGGGAGGGAATCCGGCTGGCGCGACGTGGGCGTGCGACCGCCCGAGGGCGTGGTGCGGAGAACCGTCCGACAGGGCGTCGAGCCGAAGGCGCTCACGGCGATCGTGTTCACCGGCCCCTTCGACTACTCGCGCGAGGAGGCCTTCCTGCTCGCGTCGACGGCCGAGGTCCTCGACATCATGCTCCGGGAGGTGCTGCGCGAGGACCTGTCGGGGACGTACGGGGCGCGCGTCGACGCCACGCCCCGGAAGGACCCGGTCGGACAGTACGGGGTGCGCGTGAGCTTCGGGACGGACCCCGACCGGCTCGAGGAGCTCACCGCGGCCGCGTTCGCGGCGATCGACAGCCTCGCGACGCACGGCGCCTCGCAGGAGAACCTGGCGAAGGTGCAGGAGACGCTGCGGCGCGAGCGGGAGACGGATCTGCGGGACAACGGGTTCTGGCTCTCCGCGATCACGTCCTACGACCGGCTCGGGCAGGACCTGACCGACATCGCGGCGTACGCCCCTCTGGTCGATGGCCTCACGGCGGGGCGGATCGGAGACGCCGCCGCGCGGTACCTCCGGCGCGACCGGTACGTCCAGGTCTCGCTGCTGCCGGAGCCGGGCGGCGACGCGCCGGGCACGACGCCGTGAACCGTCGCGCCTTCGCCACGGTCCTCGGGGGGCTCGCCGCCGGTCTCGGGGTCACGGCCGCGCTGCGGAAGTGGGAGTCGGGAGGGCCCGTGGTCCGCGGCGCCCTCCCCCCGAGCCCGCTCCCGGCCCGGCGGCTGGGCCGGACCGGGCTCGAGGTTCCGATCCTCGCGCTCGGCGGGCACCACCTGGGGCTCGCGGGGTCGGAGCGGGCCGCCCGCCGGCTCGTGGAGACCGCGCTCGAGGAGGGGATCCGCTTCTTCGACAACGCCGAGAGTTATCAGGCCGGAACCTCGGAGAGATGGCTGGGCGCGGCGCTGCGGGAGGTCCGCCCGCAGGTCCTGGTGATGACGAAGACCCACTCGCCGCGCGACCGAAGCGCCGAGAGCGCCCGGCGACACCTCGAGGGAAGCCTCGAGCGGCTCGGGACGGACTACCTCGATCTCTGGCAGCTGCACAGCATCAAGAGCGCGGAGGACGTCGACCGGGCCTTCGGGACCGGCGGGGCGATGGAGGAGATTCTGCGGGCGAAGGAGGAAGGTCTCGTCCGCCACGTCGGAGTCACGGGCCACGTCACGCCGGTGGCCCACCGGCGCGCGCTCGAGCACTGGGATGCCGGCATGCGGTTCGACACGCTGCAGTTCCCGGTCAACCCGATCGACTGGCACCAGTCCAGCTTCCAGCGGGCGCTCGTCGACGCGGCGGTCGAGCGCGACATTGGCGTCATCGCGATGAAGACGTCCGCCGACGGGCGACTCGTTCGCGACGGGATCTGCTCGCACGAGGAGTGTCTGCGCTACGTGTGGTCGCTTCCCGTCGGCGTGGCCGTCGTGGGAATGGAGAGGCCGGAGCTCGTCCGGTCGAACGCCGCCGTCGCCCGGCGGGCGCCGATGTCCGGACCGGAGCGGTCGGAGCTCCGGGAGCGCCTCGCCCCGCGCGCCGAGCTCGGCCTGGAGTGGTACAAGCGGGGCTGATCGAGCCACCGATGCCGGCGGGATCCCGGGTCGCCCTGACGATTCAGGCGATCTCTCGGCGGAACCGGGCCACGGCGAGGGCGAGGAATCCGGCCGCCATGCCCCCCAGCGCCAGGTAGTTCACCCACAGCTCCCGGATCCCCGTCCCCTTCAGGAACACCGACCGCACGATCTCCAGGAACCAGCGCACGGGATTCCCGAGCGTGATCCACTGGAACACCTCGGGCATGCTGCGGATCGGGAAGAAGAAGCCCGACAGGATGACCGACGGAAGGATGAACAGGAAGATCGTCATGAACGCTTCCTGCTGGGTCCGGGAGATCGTCGACACCAGGAGTCCCACCGACAGGCCCGCCGTAATGAACAGGAGGGCCGCCAGCAGGAGCGCGAACGGGGATCCGCGGAACGGAATCGCGAACCAGAGGGTCCCGACCGTCGCGATCACGACGAGGTCGATGAGCGCCACCACGAGGACGGGGATCGTCTTGCCCAGCATCAGCTCGGCGGACGTGATCGGGCTCACCAGCAGCTGCTCGAGCGTGCCCGTCTCTCGCTCCCGGACGACCCCGAGCGCCGTGAGCAGGAGGCAGATGATGAGGAGGAGGATGCCGATCACGGCGGGGACGTTGTAGACGCGGCTCTCGAGCTCCGGATTGTACCACGCCCGGGGCCGGAGCTCGACCCCGGCCCCCGGCGTGCCGGGGCCGACGCCGCCCGCGGACGCCCGGCCCGCGCCGCGCTCGCGGGCGACGGCGGCCCCGTGCCGGGCGAGGATCAGCGTCGCGTAGCCCTGGGCCACCGTCGCCTCGTTCGCGTCGGAGCCGTCGAGCAGCAGCTGCACCGTGGCCCGGCCCGCGGCGAGGTCCCGGGCGTAGCCGGGCGGAATCTGGAGCCCCACCGTGGCGTGACCGCGGTCGAGCGCGTCGACGAGCGACGCCGGATCGTCCGACCTGCCCGCGACGTCGAAGTACCCCGAGGCCGTGAGCTCCTCCACCAGCGCCCGCGAGGCCTCGGTCCGGTCGTGGTCGACGACGAAGGTCGGCACGTGCCGGACGTCGGTGCTCACCGCGTAGCCGAACAGCAGGAGCTGCACGAGTGGGGCCACGAACAGGATCGGGCGGGAACGCGGGTCCCGCAGCAGCTGCCGGAGCTCCTTGCGGACCACGTGGCGGAGCCGGTAGGGAGAGAAACCGGTCACGCGATCTCCTTTCGGAACACGAGGATCGCGAGCCCGATTCCCACCGTCGAGTACACGGCCAGCCCCGCCACGTCCGGCCACAGCACCTCGAGACCGACTCCCTTCAGGAACACGCCCCGCGTGATCGCGACGAAGTAGCGGGCCGGCACGATCAGGGACACGACCTGCAGCACGTGCGGCATGTTGGCGATCGCGAAGATGAACCCGGAGAGCAGCAGCGCGGGGAGATAGGTAGACATCAGCGACGCCTGGCTCGCCAGGAGCTGGGAGCGGAGCAAGGCGGAGAGGAAGATCCCGAACCCCAGGGCCCCCAGCAGGAACAGCGTCGAGGTGGCGAACAGGAGCGTCAGGCTCCCCCGGAGCGGCACCTCGAACAGGAACACGGCCGCCACGCAGGTGATCGCGACGTCGATCAGTCCGATCGCGAGATACGGCAGGAGCTTTCCGACGATCACCTCGACCCGGGAGACGGGCGTCGCGGCGAGTTGCTCCATCGTGCCGCGCTCCCACTCCCTCGCGATCGTGAGCGAGGTGAGCATCGCCGCGATGATCGACATGATGACGGCGATGAGACCGGGAACGATCGTGATCCGGCTCTCGAGTGCCTCGTTGTACCACACCCGGCTGCGGACCTCGAGCGCGGGTCTCGCCCCGCCCGGCGTTCCCTGCTGGCCGACGATCGCTCCCGCGTAGTTCAGCGCGATCGACGCGGTGTTCGCGTCGCTTCCGTCGAGCAGGAGCTGGACGGGGGCCGGGCGTCCGGCCGCGAGGTCCGCCGCGAAGTCCGGGCCGATGTGCAGGATCGCGGTGGCGCGGTTCCGTCGGATCTCCCTCTCGGCCTCCGCGAGCCCGTCCGGCCGTTCGGTCACCGTGAAGTACCCGGAGCGGACGAAGGCATCGACGAGTTTCCGGCTCTCGACGGTGACGGAACGGTCGACCACCGCGAGACGGATGTCCTTCACGTCGAGCGTGATCGCGTATCCGAACAGGAACAGCATCA